>Ga0228698_1000091_pt1 | contig 82464 bp, 72 predicted proteins | sample McNCre117_Aug_MG_FD_178015 | JGI IMG/M metagenome (GOLD analysis project Ga0228698, IMG submission 178015) | Freshwater microbial communities from McNutts Creek, Athens, Georgia, United States - 1-17_Aug_MG | ecosystem: Environmental > Aquatic > Freshwater > Creek | place: USA: Georgia...
GCCGAGTCTTCGGCCGCAGGACGATGGTGCCGTTGCTCAAGGTCGACCACGCAATTTTGTCGCCAGCCTGCAGACCGAGCCGTTCGCGCACATCCCTGGGCACCGTAACCTGGCCTTTGCTGGAAATGGTGGTGGGTTCGGACATGTGTAGGCATTCTTTACGATTTGGCATATCGTAAATCTTTGCTCCTCATTGCGTCAAGCCACCGCACGCTCCAGCCCTTACTGCACCCCACCCACGCCCATGGCCGTCAGCGCCACGGCCACATTGCGCTCGGTGGAGGCGATGTGTTCGGTCAGCAGGCCCACGGCGCGGTCGGTGTCGCGGGCCAGCACCGCGGTTTGCAGGGCCTGGTGCTCACCGCGCTTGCCGCGTGGGGCCTGGCGGTGCAGGGCCGAGAAGCGGCGGTAGCGCTCGGCGGCGTCAAACAGCTCGGCCACCAGGCCTTGCAGCGTGGGTGAGCGGGCACCGGCGTACAGGGCCAGGTGGTAGGCACGGTGGCGGGTTGACCAGTCTTGGTCCAGCGCCACGGCCTGGCCGCTGCCCACACGTTGTTCGGCCAGCGCCAGGGCGTGGCCGGCGGCCACCACGGCGGCTTCCCAGGCGTCGTCGCCGTGGGTGATGGCTTCGCGCAGGGCTTCGCGCTCGATGATCAGGCGCACGCGGGTGATGTCGGTCAGGCCAGCCAGCGTGATGGGGGCCACCCGAAAGCCCCGGTTCTCGAGTACATGCACCAGGCCCTGGCCGGTCAGGCGTGCCAGCGCTTCGCGCAGCGGGCTGCTGCTGACGCCGTAGCGGCGGCTGAGCTCTTCAACGCGCAGGCGGGCACCGGGCTCAAAGTCGCCCTGCACGATGGCCTGGCGCAGGGCCTGGTAGGCCTTGTCGGTCTGGGTGGCGGGTGGGGCGTGCTCGCTCATGCGGAGGGTGTGCAGGTGGGTGGGCGCTGGGCCGGGCCAGGGTGACCAGCATGCCACGGCGGGCCTGCTGCGCCACGGCCCACAGCATGAACCGGCCGGGCCGGCCCGCACAGCGGGATTACCCTTTGTGCCCAGAACATGCTTTTATGCACAATATTTTGTAGCCACCCTTTCCCCAACGCTGTACCCAGCCGGAGCCCCATCGTGAAGCTTGTGTCCTACATCCATGCCGCCAAAGAATCCTGGGGCGCCGTTGTTGGTGATGACGTGGTGGATATGGCCGCCGCCAGCGGCTGCGCCACGCTGGCCGATTTCGTGGGCAGCCCGCAATACGCCCGGCGTGATGCGCTGCTGGCCGCCGCCGGTGCGCCGCTGGCCCGGCTGGCCGATGTCACGCTGCTGCCGCCCATTCCGCGCTCTGAAAAAATCGTGTGCGCGGTGCGCAACTACATGGATCACCACCAGGAGGTGCTGGCCGCCGGCATGCACCGCGAGCTGTCCGAGCAGCCGCCCATCTTCCTGCGCGTGTGGCGCTCACAAACCGCGCACGGCGCGCCCATCGTGCGCCCGCTGGTCTCTGAAAGCCTGGATTGGGAAGGCGAGCTGGTGGTGGTCATCGGCCAGGGTGGCCGCAACATCTCCGAGGCCGACGCCTGGCAGCATGTGGCCGGCTACAGCATCTACAACGATGCCAGCGTGCGCGAGTGGCAGTTTCATGCCAAGCAGATCGCATCGGGCAAAAACTTCGAATCCACCGGCGCCTTCGGCCCCTGGATGGTGACCGCCGATGAGATCGCCCCCGGCCGCCAGCTGAAGCTGGAAACCCGCCTGAACGGCGAGGTGGTGCAGCACAGCCACACCGGCCACATGATCTTCGACATCCCCAAGCTGATCGCCTATTCGTCCACCATCTTCACGCTGGTGCCGGGTGATCTGATCGTCACCGGCACACCGGCCGGTGTGGGCTGGTCGCGCAAGCCGCCGCGCTTCATGAAGGCCGGAGATGTGTGCGAGGTGGAGATCGAAGCCATCGGCGTTCTCCGCAACCCGATCGTTGATCAGTGACCCCCCGAAGCGCCTGCGGCGCCTCCCCCCAGGGGGCGCCGCCAGCGGCCCGGCAAAGCCGGTTCCGCGGCGACCACTTGACGCGCCGTCTGCCCACCAACATCGAGGTGATTGACCATGAGTTTGATTCAGATCCGCAAGCGCAGCCTGACCATTGAAACCACGTTTCACGAAGGCGGCCCGGTGGCCGACAAGCCGCTGAAGATCGCCGCCGCCTGCGCGGTGGTGCGCAACCCCTATGCCGGCCGTTATGAGCCCGATCTGATGCCCTTCATGGCCGAGCTGCGCTCGCTGGGCACCTTGCTGGCGCAAGAGCTGGTGGACACCCTGGGGCGCGAGCAGGTGGAGGCCTACAGCAAGGCCGCCATCGTGGGCGTGAACGGCGAGCTGGAGCACGGTGCCGTGTGGCACGAGGCCGGCGGCTGGGCCATGCGTGAGGTGCTGGGCCAGCCCAAGGCCATCGTGCCGGCGGCCAAGGCCGTGGCCGCCACCGGTTACCGGCTGATGGTGCCGCTGCACTACATCCACGCGGCTTATGTGCGCAGCCACTTCAACACCTTTGAGGTGGGCATCCAGGATGCGCCGCGCCCCGATGAGATCCTGTTTGCGCTGGTGATGGCCACGGGCGGGCGGGTGCATGCGCGCATTGGCGGGCTCACCAAGGCGCAGGTGTCGGTGAACGACGGCCAGCGCTGACCAGCCACACACCCCATGCAAGTCGTTCGTGTTCACACGCCGGGCGGGCCCGAGGCCCTGCTGATCGAAGATCTGCCCACGCCGCAGCCGGCTGATGGCGAAGTGCGGGTGCAGGCCGAGGCCATTGGTGTGGGCCGGCCCGATGTGCTGATTCGACAGGGCACCTACAAGTGGATGCCGCCGCTGCCGGCCACGCCAGGTGCCGAGCTGGTGGGCACCGTGGAAGCCCTGGGCGCTGGCGCGCCCGCGCACTGGCTGGGCCGGCGCGTGCTGGTCAGCGCGCGCGAGTTGCCGCAACGCGGCGGCTGTTATGCCCAGGCCATTTGTGTGCCGGCCGACGCCTTGTATGCGCTGCCCGATACCGTCAACGCGGCCGATGCAGTGAGCCTGCCCAACGTGCAACTGGCCTTGGCGCTGATGCAGGCCAATGGCGGGGCGCCGGTGCGCAGCATTTTGGTGCCCGGCGTGGCCGGCGGCGTGGGCACCGCGCTCACGCAGGTGGCCCGCGCACGCGGGGTGCAGGTGATTGGCACCGCGCGCAGCGATGACAAGCGCGCCTTTGCGCTGGCCAACGGGGTGGATGCCCTGGTGGCCGCTGACCCGGCGGTGCTGGCCGACGATGTGCGCGCCCTCACCGGCGGCCAGGGCGTGGACATGGCCTTTGACCACCTGGGCGGTGATTGGCTCACCGCCTGCCTGCATGCCCTGGCCCCGTTTGGCATGCTGGTGTCGTACAACATCGTGCTGGGCCTGCCCCCGCGCGAAACCCTGCGCGAGATGCGCGCGCTGCTGGGCCGCAGCCTCGCGCTGCGCACCTTCTCGATGCACACCTACGATGCGCAGCCCCAGCGCCGCCGCGCGCTGATGGAAGAAGCCATCACGCTGATGGCCAGCGGCCGCATCCGCCTGCCCGCCGCCACGCTGCTGCCCCTGTCTGAAGTGCGCCAGGCCCATGAGCGCCTGGATCGCGGCGACATGCTGGGCAAGCTGGCTCTGGTGCCCTGACTTTTTTGCCCCACTGGAGCCTACCCATGACCAGCTACACCCCCCAACTGGCCCACATGGGCATCGCCTGTTTCGACATCGAGAAGATGATCGACTTCTACACCTCGGTGTTCGGCCTGCAGCTCACCGACCGTGGCGTGGGCTTCACGTTTCCGTATCCGCTGGCCTTCATGAGCGCCCGGCCTGATCAGCACCACCAGCTGGCCCTGGCGCAAAACCGCCCGGCCGGCGCACCCAGCACGGTGATGCAGGTGTCGTTCAAGGTGGAGACGCTGGCCGAGCTGCGCGAAGCGCGCCGCCGTGCGCTTGATAAGGGCGCCACCAAGATGCGCGGCCTGAACCACGCCAACGCGCTGTCGATCTACTGCCTGGACCCTGAAGACAACACGGTCGAGGTGTACCTGGACACCCCCTGGTACGTGAAGCAGCCGCACGGTGACCCGCTGGATCTCGATCAAGCCGATGAAGCCATCTGGGCCGAGACCGAGCGCATCGCCAAGGCCGACCCCACCTTCATGCCGCAGGCCGAATGGGCCGCCCGCTTCATGGTCAAGCAACGCGCCATCACCTGAGCAGCGCCCGCCATGGCCAACACCGCGCACCACACCGATGTGCTGATCGTGGGCCTGGGGCCCACCGGTGCCACGCTGGCCAGCCTGCTGGCCCAAGCCGGTGTGCGGGTGGCGGTGTTTGACAAGCTCGATGACCTGTACCCGCTGCCCCGCGCCATCGGCCTGGATCACGAAGCCCTGCGCATCTGGCAGGGCCTGGGCCTGGCCGATGCGCTGGCCCCGCACCTGGCCGCCTACCGGCCCAGCGAATACCGGGGCACGCAGGGCCAGCTGATCAAGCGGCTGGACATGGCGCCACCGCCCCACCGCCTGGGCTGGGCACCCAACTGGGTGTTCAATCAGCCCGCCGTTGAGCGCGTGCTGCGCCAGCACCTGGCCACCCTGCCCGGCGTGCACCTGGCCACCGGCCACGAGGTGCTGCAATGTGATGAAGCCGACGATCACGTCACCGCCAGCGTGCGTGATGCGCAAGGCCAGGTGCAGCACTGGACAGCCCGCTTGGTGGTGGCCTGCGACGGCGGCGCCAGCCCCATCCGCAAGCGCCTGGACATCACGCTGGATGACCTGCAGTTTGACGAACCCTGGCTGGTGGTGGATGCCCATGTGCAGCCGGCCAAGCTGGCCGAGCTGCCCCAGACCCAGGTGCAGTACTGCGAGCCGCAGCGGCCCAGCACCTATGTCGTGGGCCCCGGCAACCACCGCCGCTGGGAGCTGATGCTGCTGCCCGGCGAGGCCCTGCACGAGCATTGGCCCGAGGATCAACTGTGGCCCCTGCTGGCCCGCTGGATCCAACCGGGTGAGGCGCAGATCTGGCGCGCAGCGGCCTACCGCTTTCATGGCCTGGTGGCGCAGCGCTGGCGGGCCGGCCGTGTGCTGCTGGCCGGTGACGCCGCCCACATGACACCACCCTTCATGGCCCAGGGCATGGTGCAGGGCCTGCGTGATGCGGCCAACCTGGCCTGGAAGCTGGCGCGTGTGCTGCGCCACGGTGCACCGCACGCACTGCTCGACAGTTATGAGGCCGAGCGCAAGCCGCATGTCATCGCCACCACGCAGGCAGCCATTGCGCTGGGCCGGGTGATCTGCGAGCGGGATGCCCAGGCCGCCCAGGCCCGCGACGAGCGCCTGTTGGCTGAATGCGGCGGCGTGGTGCCCACCACCATTCGCCAATCGATGCTGCCGGGCTTGTCGGCCGGCCTGCTGGCCGCTGGCAGCCCGGGTGCGGGCACGCTGTTTCCGCAACCGCGTGTGCACAGTGCCGCACGCCCCGGGCTGCAACTGCTGGATGACCTGGGTGCTGCCAACGTGTGCGTGCTGGTGCGCGAGGCCGCCCTGGGCGCGGGTGACGCCGCGCGCCTGCAGCAGGCCTTGCTGCCGCTGCAAGGCCAGTTGCTGCGCCTGGCAGCGGCCGATGCAGCCACCCCCGACAACAGCCTGCCCGGTGTGCGCATCCACGAAGAAGCCACGCTGATGGCCGACTGGCTGGCCAGCCTGGGCGCGGCCATCGCCATCGTGCGGCCCGACCGCCAGGTGTACGCCACGGCCCAGGATGTGCCGCAGGCACTGGCGCACCTGCACACCCTGACGCTTGCCCTGACCGAGGCGGCCTGAGCCGCCCGCCACCCCCCACGGAGACACCACCATGCAACGCAGACACTTTTTGTCGCAGATGACCGCTGGCGCGGCCGCCCTGAGCGGCGCCACCGGCGCCCACGCAGCGGGCTGGCCCGAGCGGCCCATCCGGGTGGTGCAAGGCTTTGCGCCCGGTGGCAACGCCGACACCATTGCCCGGCTGGTGGGTGCCGAGATGGCCAAGGGCCTGGGCCAGCCCTTGCTGGTCGAAGCCGTGACCGGTGCCGGTGGCACCTTGGCATCGGCCGCCGCAGCCCGCGCCGCGCCCGATGGCTACACCCTGCTGCTGGCCACCGGCGGCCATGCGGTGGCCGGTGCGCTGTTTGAAAAGCTGGCCTACCAAACGGTGGCCAGCTTTCAGATGGTGTCGACCATCACCTACTTTCCGTTCCTGATCGTCACACAGGCCGACAGCCGTTACCGCAACCTGGCCGAGCTGCTGGCCGCCGCCCGCGCCAAGCCCGACAGCGTGGCCTATGGCAGCGCTGGCGTGGGCTCGACCCACCACCTGGCCGGTGAGCTGCTGTCGCGCATGGCCGGTGTGCAGATGCTGCATGTGCCCTACAAGGGCGATGCGGCCTCGCTCACCGCGCTGATGTCGGGCGAGATCCCGATGGTGATCGCGCCGCCCACTGCCGTGCTGGGCAACCTGAAGGCCGGCAAGGTGCGGGCCCTGGCCGTGACCGGCCCGGTGCGCTGGGCGGGCATGCCCGATGTGCCCGCCGTGGCCGAGCAGGGTGTGGCCGGCTACAACGTGCAATCGTGGGCCGGCTGGATGGCCCCTGCCGGCACGCCAGCGGCCGTGGTGGATCGGCTGAACGCCGAGACGCTGAAGGCCCTTCAGCTGGCCTCTGTGCGCCAGCGGCTAGAGGAGATGGGCGGTGAGGCGCGCGGCAGCACCCCGCAGGAGATGACCGCCCTGGTGGCCGGCGAGCTGCGCCGCTGGACGCAGGTGGTGGCCGACGCGAAGATCCCCCGGCTTTGAGCCTGGGCACGCCTTGAATCAGCCGCGCCGCGCGGCCTCGATGGCGGCGATGTTGATGCAGTCCATCTGCATCATGGCTTCGAAGGCGCGCTTGGCAGCGGCGCGGTCGGGGTCGGCCATGGCGGCGGTGAGCGCACGCGGGGTGATCTGCCACGACAGGCCCCATTTGTCCTTGCACCAGCCGCAATGGCTGGGCTGGCCGCCGTTGCCGACGATGGCGTGCCACAGGCGGTCGGTTTCGGCCTGGTCGTCGGTGGCCACCTGGAACGAAAACGCCTCGCTGTGCTTGAACATCGGGCCACCGTTGATGCCCATGCAAGGGATGCCCAGCACCGTGAACTCGACCGTCAGCACCTGGCCCTGCTGGCCCATGGGGTAATCGCCCGGCGCATGGTGGATGGCCGTGACCCGGCTGTCCGGGAAGGTGGCGGCGTAAAACCGCGCGGCTTCTTCGGCGGCGCCGTCAAACCACAGGCAAATGGTGTTCTTGGGGGTCGTCACGCAGGTCTCCAGGCTGTGCTGAGGGGACCCTAGCCGGGGCCCGAAGACCCCTGACGTGATTGGCGCCACCAGCGATACACCATCATGCCAGCCATGCGCAGGGCCAGCAGCCCCAGCACCGCGGCCACCAGCGCCGGCGCCCAGTGGGCCATCAGCATGATGCCGCTGTCGGGCGGCATGATCGGCGCCGAGGCCTTGCCCGAGCTTGGCGGATTTGCCCCACTGATCAGCAAGTAGCGCGCCATGGCCTGGGCCAGCTCGTGTGCCACGTCGGGTTGGGCATCGACCAGGTTTTGCGCCTGGGCCGGATCGTTGGCCAGGTCAAACAATTGCCACGGCGCGTTCGCACCCGGGCCGGTCTCACGCGCCAGCTTGTAGCGGCCCTTGAACAGCGCCTGGCCGCCTGGGCCTTCGTAGCCGATGACTTCTTCGGGCGGGTGGACCGCCGCCTCGTGCCCCTGCAATGCCGGCAGCATGCTCTTGCCGCTGGGCCGCTGCAGCCGCTGTGCATCCAGCGCGGCGTCACTCAGGCGGATGCCCGCCAGGTCCAGCAGGGTGGGCAGCACATCGGTCACATAGACAAACTGGTTGTTGAGCGTGCCAGCTGGCAGGCGCCCGGGGGCGCTGAGGATGAAGGGCACCCGAATGCCGCCTTCGGCCACCGTGCCCTTGCCGCGTGGCAAGGGGGTGTTGGACACCGCCGCCCAGCGCGGCCCTGGGTGCAGGGGCAGCCTGGCGCCCGTTGGCAGGACCCGCTCTTGTGCACGCTGCGCGCCGGCCACCGGCGCGGGTGTCACAGCGGCATCGGCCCCATTGCCCGACAAGACCACGAAAACCGTGTTGTCCAGCTGGCCGGCCTGGGCCAGCAGTTGCCGCAACCGCCCCACCTGCTGGTCGACCTGGCCAAGCATGGCCGCATACTGGGCCATCCGCTGCGCCTGGTCATTGCGCTCGGCCGTGTTCAAGGCCGCCCATTCGGCCTGCCAGGTCGCCTGCTCGGTTTGGCCAACCGGCAGCAGGCCCATGGCGCGCTGGCGGGCCAGGCGCTGCTGGCGCACCGCGTCCCAGCCGGCGCTGTACCTGGCCAGGGCTTCGGCGCGTGCCGCTTCGGAAGTGTGCGGCGGCGCCTGCACGGCCTGGAACGCCAGCATCGCCAGAATGGGCCGGCCACTGGCCAGGCCTTGTTGCACGTGACCGATCAGGTGATCGACCGGCGACACATTGGGATGGAACTGTGCCGACATCGGCGCCTGATGGCCATCAGCCCACCAGGCGCTTTCCAGTGTGGACAGCGCCGGCAATGGCACACCCAGGTGGTCAGCCGGTGTGGCATCGAGAGCAAAGTAGTGGTCCCAGCCCTGGGCGCCGGGCGCACCCGCCAACCCCTTGCCCAGATGCCAGGTGCCCGCAAAGACCGTGGCATACCCGTTGCCACGCGCCAGCCCACCCAGGCTGAGTATCGGGCTGGCCGGCGCGGCTCCCAGTGTGCGGGACATCGCCCGATGGTGGTCTATGCCCGAGTGCAGCATGACCTGTGTCAGCTGCCCCATCGGCGCGGTGTGGAAGTTGGTGAAGCGCACGCCGGCCGCGGCGATGGCATCGAGGTGGGGCGTGGCTATCTCGCTGCCATAGGCGCCCAGATCACTGAAGCCGACGTCGTCGAGCACCACCACCACGATGTGGGGCCGGGCCGCCGGGACAGCAGCACCCAGGCCAACGCACAGCCAGCCCAACACCGTTGCAAACAGCAAATTGCGCACGAGGCTGCGGTGCCTCGTAGCGTGACCCAACTTCATGACTGAGACCAGCGTTCTCAATACGCCGCTACGTACTTGGCGATGCAGCGATTGTGGCGTCGAGTCGCGACAAAGTTCAACGCCATGCGCAGGCCAAAGCGTTACATCTGACTCAGCTCAAGGCATTGCAAACGGGCTTTCCAGGCTCCGCCAGCCTTTTCGCGCCAGGCATGCACCGGCCGTGTGCGGTCGAACGGCACCCGGCTGCGGCGGCCGATGTGGCCGCCTTGTTGGCCAAGCCCCGGGTGGGTGTGCGGCGTCCCGGCTGAGTGGGTGCGCGTGGGTCACCAGTGCGCCGACAAGCCCAGCTCGGCATGGCTGTGGCGGTTCTCGTACAGCCAGGGGCGCGCACGGTTGCGGGCCGTGCCCACGCTGGCGCGCAGATCCAGGTGCTCGGCCAGGCGCCACTGGGCCGACAGATCCACCGCCACCAAGGTGTCGCGCCGCGCCGGCAGATCGGGGCTGACCGCTGCCGCGAACACCGTGCGTTGCAGCATCAGGTTCAGCGACCAGGCGGTGCCCAGCGCGTCCCAGCCCAGCTCACCCAGCAGGTGGGCACCCCGGTTGGACAGCTCGGGCAGGCCCTGGCGGTTGCGCTCGCTGCGCAGGCCCCATCCCAGGTCGAGCTTGCTCAGGCCCAGGCCAGGCTCGGCCCATTGCCAGTTGCAAGATGGCGCGACCACCTCGGCATCCAGATCAGAGAAATCGGCGGCGTGGCGGTGGCGGGCCAGATCGATGCGCCAGACCTGCACCAGGCCCTCGGTGGGCGCACGCATCCAGTCCAGGTGCATGGCCGCCGTCTGCCGAAAGGCGCGCCCGCCCACGGACAGGGCCAGCACCGATGGGCCCAGGCCCAGGGTGCCGCCGGCCAGTGGCCAGCGCAGCGCGCCGTCGGCCAGGCCCAGTTGAAATCCCAGCCCGGGCGCATCACGCGATGGCCGGGCATCCACGACCCCGGTGGCCGTCCAGCGCAGGTCACCCGTCAGCACACCCTCTGCCGACGCATTGACCGATGCGCGGCCCACTGTTCCGGCCAGGCGCGACAGCCCGGGCACGGCCACCAGCGCGCCACTGTCCGACACGCGAACCAGTGGCGAGCTGGACGACTCGTGGCCCAGGCTGATGTCCAGTTCCAGCTGCGCGCTGCCCTCAGCCGGCAGGGCGGGCGCCGGCGCCGCAACAGCCTGCAGCGCCGCCAGCAAGGCCAGCGTTGGCAGCAGACGCTGCATCAGGGGCGCTTGAAGCAGACGCGGGTGTAGGTGACCTTGCCGTCGGCGGCCACGGTGGGGTAGTTGTAGCAAATCAGGCCACCGCCGGGGTTGGACGCCGCACGGGCGACAGCCGAGGTGTGCATGGCACCCAGCAGGGCAAGCGCGGTGCTGGTGGCCAGGGTGATGCGGGCGATACGAGTCATGATGGTGTCCTTGCAATGGAAACAGGGGTTCAAATCACCCCGACGATGGGCCGGGGGCTGAACCCACAGAGCGCGGGGCGCTGGCCCAGATACATGCCAAGGCGTTGCAAGGTGTGACACCTGCCACAGGCAGGCTGGTCAGCAAGAATGGGCACCCCATGTTGGAGAAACCAGGATGCTCAAGATTGCCCTGATCGGCTGCGGCGCCATCGGCCAGGCGCTGCTGGCGGCCCTGCGCGGCCAGGCACGGCTGAGCGTGGTGCAGGTGATCGTGCGGGATGTGCAAGGGGCCTGGCCGTTGGTGCAGGCCAGCGCACCGGGCGCGCGTGTGGGCAACACCCTGGCGCTGCAAGGGCCCGATGCACCCACGCTGGTGGTCGAATGCGCCGGGCACCAGGCCCTGATGACGCATGTGCTGCCCGCGCTGCAGGCGGGTGTGGCGGCGGTGGTGGCCTCCACCGGTGCGCTGCAGGACGCCCAGGTGCTGGCCCGCCTGGCCGATGCCGCCACCGCAGGCGGCACGCGCCTGCAGCTAGTGGCCGGCGCGGTGGGCGGCATCGACGCCCTGGCCGCTGCGCGCCTGGGCGGCCTGCAGCGCGTGGCCTACACCGGCCGCAAGCCGCCCGCTGCCTGGGCCGGCACGGCCGCCGAGCAGCGGTGCGCGCTGCCCACGCTGGGCGCCCCCTTTGTGCTGTTTGAAGGCACGGCGCGTGACGCCGCGCGGCTGTACCCCCAAAACGCCAATGTGGCGGCCACCGTGGCGCTGGCCGGGCTGGGCCTGGATGCCACGCAGGCCACGCTGGTGGCCGACCCGGGCATCACGCGCAATGTGCACCGCATCGAGGCCGAAGGCGCTTTCGGGCGGCTGGACATCACGCTGGAGAACCAGCCCTTGGCCAGCCACCCCAAGACCTCGGCGCTGACGGTGCTCAGCCTGCTGCGGGCCATCGAGCAGGCACGGGGTGGCCTGGTGGTGTAGGCCAGGGCTTGATGCACATCAAGTGAGCAGGCGGCGAGGCGTCAAGGCGGTGCAAGGGCGGCTGCCGAGAATGCCGCGCCATGTTGGAACGCCTCATCTACCGATCCGTCGCTGCGCAGCAATTGGGCTCGCTGGCCCTGTTCAACTTGCTCACCCAGGCGCAACTGCGTAATGCCCAGCTGCAGATCACCGGGCACCTGCTTTACCTGGACGGCGCGTTCACGCAGTGCATCGAGGGCCCGGCTGCCAGCATCGATCTGCTGTGGGAGAGCCTGCAGCGAGACCAGCGGCACCACCAGATTGAACTGCTGCTGCGGCGCCCGATCGCCGAGCGCCGGTTTGTGGAATGGAGCATGGCGTTTTCAACCTACCGCTCGCTGTACGTGCACGGCCTGAAGGGGTTTTTTCCGGTGGGCGACGATGGGCAAAGCCCGCTGGTGCCCATGTGCATGACCGACTGAGCCCACAGGCCCGTGATCAGGCCCGCGCGGCCTGCGAACGGGCCATGGGCACCAGCAGCGTGAGCAGGGCGCCCAGCACGCCCAGGCCAGCCAGCACGTAAAAGATCGCGTCAAGTGCCAGGCCCGCGCCGATCAAGGTGCTGCCCAGCATCGGGCCACCGATGCCGCCCAGGCGGCCAAAGCCTGCGCACCAGGCCACGCCGGCTGCGCGCACGTTGGTGCGGTAGTAGTTGGCCACAAAGCCGTAGATCAGGGTCTGGGTGCCGCTGGTGCCCAGGCCCACCACCGCCACGATGGCCAGCAGGCCCGCCAGCGGAAAGCCCAGCGTGAGCAGCACCAGCGCCGTGGCCCCGGTGGCAAAACAGGCGGCCACCACGGGCTTGGGGCCGAAGCGGTCGGCCGCCCGGGACGCGGCCAGCGCGCCAAACAGCGAACCGCCATTGAGCACGGCCAGGAAGGAGAGTGATCCCTTGGCATTGAAGCCGGCGCGCAGCATGATCTCGGGCAGCCAGGTGTTGAGCGAATACACCAGCATCAGGCCGGTGGCGCTCATCAGGCCCAGCACCACGGTGGGCAGCAGGTAGTGCGCGCTGAACAGGCCTGCGAAGCCGACCTTGCCCTGGGCGGCCGCATCCACAGCCTGGCATTGGCCTGCGGCGGCGGGCGCGGCGGGCAGGGGCATGCCGGTGCGCTCGGACACGCGGCGCGCTTCGTCCAGGCGCCCGCGTGAGGCCAGCCAGGCCACCGATTCGGGCATCTTGAAGTAGGCCAGCGGCAGCAGCGTGACCATGGGCAGCGCGCCGATCCAGAACAGGCCGCGCCAGCCGATGTGCTGCATGAGCAGGATGGCCAGCAGCGCTGCCAGCAGGCTGCCCAGCGGGATGCCGCCGTTGGTGATGGCATTGATGAGGTTCTTGCGGTGGGTCGGTGCGTATTCGGCCACCAGCGCGGCCGTGGTGGCCAGCAGCGAGCCGATGCCCAGGCCCGTGGCAAAGCGCAGCCAGCCGAAAGCGGCCGTGGTGCTGGCGGTGGCGGTGCAGGCCATGCCCACCGAGAACCAGGCGTAAGACGTGAGCATGACCTTGCGGCGGCCGACGAGGTCGCCCACGGCACCGGCCAGCAGGGCGCCCACCATCACGCCCACCAGCGCATAGCTGCCCAGCAGCCCGGCGGTGGCCGGCGTGACCTGGCCGATGTGGGCCGGGTCGCGCAAGAAGGTGGACACGACGGCGCCATAGACCACCAGGTCGTAGCCGTCGAAGATCAGGCCCAGGGTGGACAGGGCCACGATCCAGGTGAGGGTGCGCAGGCGCCGGGCATCGGCCTCGGTCGTTTGGGGGGATGTCATGTGAAGGCTCCGGATGGCGTCACGGCGCAGGCCGTGCGCAGGGTGAAGGCGTTGGGCGCACCGCAGCGCGCCCATTTGAAACGTGTACTGATCGTCAGTATGCTGAGTATCAGTGTAGTGATAACATGCAAAAGAGTTCATAGTACAAACCCTAGGTTCGAGGGCCAGCCGATGCCAGCCAAGACCAACGCCGCGGAGCTGGACGCCCTGCCGGGCCATGCCATCCGCCGCCTGCACCAGATCGCCGTGGCCATCTTCCTGCAGGAGACCCAGGCCCATGGCCTGACGCCGGTGCAGTTTGCGGCGCTCAGCCAGGCGCAGCGCACCCCGGGCCTGGACCAGCGCACGCTGGCCGGTCAGATCGGGCTGGACACCTCCACCATTGCCGGCGTGATCGACCGCCTGGAAGCGCGCGGCCTGATGCGGCGCGAGGCCTCGCCCCAAGATCGCCGCGTGCGCCTGCTGAGCGTGACCGACGCCGGCCGGCAGTTGCTGCAGGCCAGCGAGCCCGACATGCTGCGGGCGCAGCAGCGCATCCTGCAGCCGCTGCCCGCCGCCGAGCGCAAGCAGTTCATGCGCATGCTGCAGCAGCTGGTGCAGGCCAACAACGAGCTGAGCCGCGCACCCAGCGAGGGCTGATCTCGGTCAAGGGCCCAGCAGCCGGCGCGCCTGGGCCGCGATGGCGTCGGCGGTGATGCCGAAGTGGCGGTACAGCACATCGGCCGGGCCGGAGGCGCCAAAGCCCTTCATGCCCACGAAGGCACCCCGCGCACCCAGCCAGCGCTCCCAGCCAAACTGCACGGCAGCCTCGCAGGCCACACGCACACCACCCTGGTCACCCAGCACGGCCGCGATGTAGTCGGGTGTCTGGGCTTCGAACAGATCCCAGCAGGGCATGGATACCACGGCCGTGGCCAGGCCCTGCGCCTGCAACTGCTCACGCGCGGCCAGGGCCAGGGCCACCTCGGAGCCCGTGGCCAGCAGGGTGACCTGCCGAGGCCCGACGGTGGCTTCACGCAGCACATAGGCGCCACGGGCGCAGCGGTTGTCATCGGACTCGGCGTCGCGCAGTTCGCGCACATGCGGCAGGGCCTGGCGCGCAAACACCAGTGTGCTGGGGCCATCACGGTGCGACAGGGCCAGCGCCCAGCATTCAGCGGCCTCCACCGCATCGGCCGGCCGCAACACGCGCATGCCGGGCATGGCACGCAAGGAGGCCAGTATTTCCACCGGCTGGTGGGTGGGCCCGTTCTTGCCGATGCCGATGGAGTCGTGGCTGAACACGAACTTCACCGGCAGGCCCATCAGAGCTGCCATGCGCATGGCCGGGCGCTCGTAATCGCTGAATGCCAGGTAGGTGATGGCCAGTGGCAGCACCCCACCATGGGCTGCCAGGCCATTGGCCATCGCGCCCATCAGGTGCTCACGCACGCCGCAATGGATGTAGCTGCCTTGCCGGTCGGTGGCGGTGAAGGCCGACAGGCCGCGCTTGTGGTTGGTGGGGGCCTCGAGGTCGGCGCAGGCCACCAGGCGTTCGGGCATCAGGGGTGCCAGGGCCTCGTTGATCTCGGCCGAGATGAAGATGCCGCTGGCCAGGGGATCACGGCGGCGGGCCTCACGCTTGTATCGCGACAGCGCCTCAGACCAGCCTGCCGGCAGTGCGCCGGCCAGCAGGCGCTCGAACTCCTGGCGCTCGGCTGCGGGCAAGGCCGCCACACGGTCGCGCCAGGCCTGGTGTTCGGGCTGGTGGCGGCGGCCGGCCTCGCGCCAGACGGCCAGCACTTCGGCGGGTGTCTCAAAGGCCGGGTGCGGCCAGTTCAGGGCCTGGCGCGCGGCCTGCGCGTCTTCCGGAAACAGGCGTGCGCTGTGCCCGCCACGCTGGCCCTGCAGCCGGGCAATGCCACGGGCGATCACGGTGCGGCAGGCCAGCAGCGAAGGCCGTGGATCGAGCCTGGCCGCCGCGATGGCAGCGGACACGGCCTCCAGGTCGTGGCCGTCGACTTCCAGCACATGCCAGCCCGCGACGCGGCAGCGCTCGGCCACGTCTTCACTGATCGACAGCTCGGTGGAGCCATCGTCGGTGATGCGGTTGTCGTCCCACAGCAGGATCAGCCGGCCCAGCTTCAGGTGCCCGGCCAGCGAGATCATCTCCTGGCCGATGCCCTCCTGCAGGCAGCCGTCACCAACAAAGGCATAGGTGTGGTGATGGCACAGTGCGTCGCCGTAACGCGCGTTGAGCCAGGCCTCGGCCATGGCCATGCCCATGGCGTTGGCGATGCCTTGGCCCAGCGGGCCGGTGGTCACCTCGATGCCCGAGGCCACATCACGCTCGGGGTGGCCCTCGCAGCGCGAGCCGAAGTCGCGGAAGCTGCTGACCTGATCGAGCCCGATGCGCTGCACGCCGGTGAGGTACAGCAGCGCATACAGCAGCATCGAGCCGTGGCCGTTGGACAGCACCACGCGGTCTCGATCGGGCCAGCCGGGGTCGGCGGCATCAAACTTCAGGTGCCGCGTGTACAGGGCCGTGGCGATCTCGGCCATGCCCAGTGGCACACCCTGATGGCCTTCGCCGGCCCGAACGATGGCGTCGATGGCCAGGAATCGAATGGCATGGGCCAGATCGGGCTGGGCGGGCGTGGTCAGATCGGAAGCGGACATGGGCCTGTGCATCAGCAAGAGATCAGCCCAGCGCGCCAGCCTGCTCTTCCAGCAGCTTCCAGGCCTCTTCGCCAAACTTGCCACGCCAGTCCTTGTAGAAGCTGGTCTTGGCCAGGGCGGCCTTGAAGGCCTTCTTGTCGACATCGACAAACTGCAGGCCCTTGGCAGTCAGGTCGGCACGCAGGGATTTGCTCAACGCGTCGATGTCGGCGCGCTCGTCATTGGCCGAGCGGTCGAACTCGCGGAAGCAGATCTCCTGGATGTCCTTGGGCAGGCGTTCAACGGCCTTCTTGTTGCCCAGGATCCAGTAGGCGTCCCACACGTGGTTGGTGGTGCTGCAGTACTTCTGAACTTCATACAGACGGGCCGTCGAGATGATGGCCAGCGGGTTCTCCTGGCCTTCGACCAACTTGGTCTGCAGGGCCGAATACACCTCGTTGAAGTTGATGGGCGTGGGGCTGGCACCCAGCGCGGCGAACAGCGTGGACAGCATGGGTGCGGCCGGCACACGCAGCTTCAGGCCCCGGAGGTCATCAGGCGTGTTGATGGCCTTGGTGGAGGTGGTGATCTGGCGGAAGCCGTTCTCCCAGGCCTTGGACATGGTCAGCAGCCCGACCTTCTCGATCTGGCTGCGCACGTACTTGCCCAGGTTGCCGTCCAGGGCCTTCCACACGTGTTCGCTGTCCGAGAAAGCGAAGCCGGTGTTGACGATGCCGGCCGCCGGCACCAGGGTGGACAGCACCGAGCTGGCCTGGTTGAAGAACTCGACGCCGCCATTGCGCACCTGAGACAGCAGGTCGGTGTCCGAGCCCAGCTGGTTGGCCGGGAACAGGCGGATCTCCAGGCGGCCATTGGTGGCGGCCTTGATGCGGTCGATGGCCTCCTGGGCGCGCTTGTTGACCGGGTGGCTGGGGTCCTGGCCGGTGGCCAGCTTGTAGGTGAACTCGGCTGCCTCGGCGCGGCGCGGCAGGATGGTGAAAAGCGGCAGCGCGGCGGCGCTGGCCACGGCCTGGCGACGGGTCAGGCCCTTGGCTTGATCAACGGGTTGGGTCATGTTCTGGTCTCCTCGGATGGGGTGGGCGGATGGCTCAATGGATCAACATGCCACCGTTGACGTCGAGCGTCACACCGGTGCAGTACTTGGCCAGCGGGCTGGCCAGGAACACGACGCAGCCGGCCACATCAGCCGGTTCGCCAATGCGGTTCAGCGGGATCTGATCCAGGATGCCCTGCATGCGGTCATCGGGGATCAGGCCCTTGTTGATGTCGGTGGCGATCAGGCCAGGCGTCACGCAGTTCACGCGGATGCCGTCGATGCCGGCTTCACGGGCCAGCGCCCGCGCCAGGCCCAGCACACCGGCCTTGGCCGCCGAGTAGTGCGGGCCACCCAGGATGCCGCCACCGCGTTGCGCCGACACCGACGAGATGCACACGATGGAGCCTGATTTGGCGGCGCGCATGGCCGGCAGCACGGCCTGCGACATGTGCAGCGTGCCGCGCAGGCTGACATCGAGCACGGCGTCGTAGTCGGCACCGGTGATGTCCACGAACTTGCGGGGCTGGGTGATGCCGGCGTTGTTGACCAGGATGTCGATGCGGCCGCACTGGGCCAGCACATCGGCCACGGCACGCTCGCACGAGGCCTTGTCGGTCACATCGGCCACCAGGCCCACATGCCCGGCGCCCAGCTGGGCAGCAGCGGCTGCGGGATTGGCCCGCTCCAGATCGAGGATGACCACGCGCGCACCCTGCGCGGCCATCATGCGGGCGGTGGCAAAGCCCAGGCCATTGAGACCGGCACCGCCGGTGATGAGAGCAACCTTGTCAGCAAGCAGCATGTCGTGAACTCCAGGGGGATGAGTGGTTGGAACGGTGAGGAAAACGGCGTGGCACAGTCACTGCAGCCAGGCCTTGATGCGGGCGGCCAATGCACTGCGGCTGATGCCATAACGGTCATGCAGCGTGGGCAGGGCACCGGCATCGAGGAAGGCGTCGGGCAAGCCCGCCAGGTGGAAGCCTGCGGGCTGCACGCGGTGGCGCAGCAGGGCGCTGGCCACGGCTTCACCCAGACCACCGACCACCGAATGGTTCTCGGCCACCACCACCAGGCGGTGCTGGTACTTGACCGCGTCGATGATGGCCGCTTCGTCCAGCGGCTTGATGGTGGGGCAGTGCAGCACGGCCACGCCCACCTGGTCGGCCGCCAGATCCTGCGCGGCCTCCAGGGCCCGCATGGTCATCAGGCCGCTGGCGATGATCAGCACGTCCTGGCCTTCACGCAGCATCTTGGCCTTGCCCAGTTCAAACTGGTAGTCGTAGTCATCGAGCACCACCGGCACCTGGCCGCGCAGCAGGCGCATGTACACCGGGCCCTTGTGCGCGGCGATCTGCGGCACGGCCTGCTCGATGTCCAGCGCATCACAGGGATCGACGATGGTCAGGCCGGGGATGCCGCGCATCAGGGCGATGTCCTCGATGGCGGCATGGCTGGGGCCGTAGCCGGTGGTCAGGCCCGGCAGGGCGCAGCAGATCTTGACGTTCAGGTTCTCTTCGGCGATCACCTGGTGGATGAAGTCGAAGGCGCGGCGCGTGCCGAAGGCCGCGTAGGTGGTGGCGAAGGGCATCAGGCCTTCCTTGGCCATGCCTCCGGCTGCGGCCATCAGCAATTGCTCGGCCATGCCCATCTGGAAGAAGCGCTCGGGGTAGGCCTGCGCAAATACATGCAGATCGGTGTACTTGGCCAGGTCGGCGGTCAGGCCCACCACCTCGGGCCGGCTGGCAGCCAGCTCGACCAGGGCCTTGCCGAAAGGCGCGGCGCGCACACGCTGCCCCTCGGAGGCGATGGACGCGATCATGGCCGAGGTGGTCAGGCGGGGTTTCTTGGTGGTGACGGTGTTCATGCCGTGGCTCCTTCGGTCTGCGTGCGGGCAAAGGCGTCGTCCAGCACCTGCAGGGCCTGTTGCCATTCGGGCGGATCGACCCGGATGAAGTGGTTTTTCTCGCGGGCCTCCAGGAAGGGCACGCCCTTGCCCATCAGGGTGTCAAACAGGATCACGCGGGGTTGCGCATCGGGCCAGGCGCGGGCGGCATCAAAGGCCGCCAGCACGGCAGCCAGATCGTTGCCGTTGACCCGCTGCACGTGCCAGCCGAATGCAGCCCACTTGTCGGCCAGGGGCTCGAAGCCCATCACCTTGCCCGAGGGGCCATCGGCCTGCTGGTTGTTGATGTCCACCAGGCAGATCAGGTTGCCCAGGCGATGGTGAGCCGCGCCCATGGCGGCCTCCCAGGTGGAGCCTTCGTCAAGCTCGCCATCGGACATCGAGTTGTAGACAAAGGCCGGGTTGTGCTGGTGCCGCAGCGCCAGCGCCATGCCCACACCAATGGCCAGACCCTGGCCCAGCGAGCCGCCCGAGATCTCCATGCCGGGTGTGTAAGAGGCCATGCCGGACATGGGCAGGCGGCTGTCGTCACTGCCATAGGTCTCCAGCTCGCTTTCAGGCACGACACCGGCCTCGATCAGGGCGGCGTAATGGGCGATGGCGTAATGGCCGTGCGAGAGCAGAAAGCGGTCGCGGCCAGCCCAGTCGGGCTCATCAGGACGCAGTTGCAAGGCATGGCAATAGGCCACGGCCAGCACATCGGCCCAGCCCAGGGCCTGGCCGATGTAACCCTGGCCTTGCACTTCGCCCATGCGAAGCGCCAGGCGGCGTATGCGGTAGGCGCGTGCCTGCAGTGTGTTCAGCTCGGTCATTCAGTTTCTCGGTTGGAAGTCAGGCATGGCATTCAGCGCTCGCCGCAGAACCGGCGCCGCCGGCGCGTCGGGGTGTCAGAGCAGGCCGATGGAGAACCAGGGCACGAAGGCGACCACCAGCAGCCCCACCAGCAGGGCGCCCAGGTAGGGCCAGATGCGGCGCACCGCCAGGTCGGGGTGCACCCGGCCGATGGTGCAGGCCGCGTAGTAGCCCAGGCCGAAGGGCGGTGCGAACAGGCCGATGCCCATGGCCAGGATGATCACCATCGCGTAGTGCACCTCGTGCACGCCAATGGCCTTGGCCACCGGAAACAGCAAGGGCGCAAACAGCACCATGGCAGGGATGCCTTCGAGCACGCTGCCCAGCACAATGAAGGCGGCGATGGACACCAGCAAAAAGCCCGTCTTGCCGCCCGGCACACTGGTCATGGCCTGGGCCAGGCTGTGCGAGAAGCCCGATTGCGTGAGTGCCCACGACATGCCCGTGGCCGTGCCGATGATGAACAGGATGGCGCCCGACAGGGCCGCCGTGTCCACCAGCATCGGGTACAGGCGCGACCAGTCCCAGCGACGGTAGATGAACAGGCCTGCCACCACCGCATAGGCGATGCCGATGGTGGAGACCTCGGTGGCGGTGGCCACGCCTTCGACCACAGCGGTGCGGATCAGCACCGGCAGCATCAGCGCCGGGATCGAGATGAGCAAGGTCTTGCCCACCACGGCCAGCGGGGCACGCTTGAGGCCCACCGCCACTTCGGCACTGCGGTAACGCGCCAGCAGCGCCAGCATCACCGCCAGCACCACGCCGGGCAACAGGCCACCGGTGAACAGGGCCGCGATCGAGATGCCGGCCACCGAGCCGATGGTGATGAGCACCAGCGAAGGCGGCACGGTTTCGGCCATGGCCCCGGACGCCGCCAGCAGCGAGATCAGCTCGCCTTCGGGGTTGCCGCGCTTTTTCATCTCGGGCAGCAGCACCGGTGCCACGGCGGCCATGTCGGCCGTCTTGGCGCCGGAGATGCCCGAGACCAGCAGCATCGCGCCCAGCAGCACATAGTTCAGGCCACCGCGCACATGGCCCAGCAGCGAGGCCAGAAAGTCCACCATGGCCTTGGCCATGCCGGTCATCTCCACCAGATGGCCCAGCAGGATGAACAGCGGCACGGCCAGCAGGATCAGCGAGCTCATGCCCTCGTCAATTCGCCCGCTGACCACCGCCAGCGGGGTGGACGTGACCGTGAGCAGGAAGGCCACCGTGGCCAGGCCGAAGCAGAAGGCGATGGGCACGCCCACCAGCACGCCGGTGCCCAGCAGCAGCGCAAAAAAGATCACCAGGTTCCAGTTGCCGATGCCTTGCAACCAGCCCGAGCCCAGGTACAGCACGCCGGCCATCGCGGACAGGGCCACGCACACGCCGACCAGTTCGCCCACACCCACACGCAACAGGCGCAGCAGGCTCAGCGCGATCATGAAGGCCGCGCCCACCGGCACCGCCGCCGCACGCACGGTGTTGGGCCAGGACAGTGCGGGCGTCTGAACCACCCACTCGTCCTGGGCGTATTCGGCCATGGGCCCGATCAGGATGACCAGCATCAGGCAGGGTGCCGCCACGGCCAGGGCCTCGGCGCAGGCCTGCCAGCGGGGTGACCAGCGCGAGACCAGCGCGGTGGTGCGCATGTGAGTGCCACGGCGCAGCGCCACGGCCGCACCCAGGTTGGCCAGCCACAGAAAGAGGATGGAGGCCAGTTCGTCGGCCCAGGGCAGCGGGCGGTTGAACACGAAGCGCATCACCACGCCGGCCAGCAGCACCAGCACCTCGCCCACCACCAGGGCAGCGGCGGGCACCTCGATGGCGTGGCCCAACCAGGCCTCGGCGCGGGCGGCCAGCGAACCGGCGGGCGCAGCGGGCTGCGCATGTACCAGCAGATCGCTCATGACAGCGCCCTTTCGCTGCCGGTTGCAAGGCAGCCGGGGCTCATCCATGGCGGGTCCATGATCATCATGCTTGTCTCCAGGTGCGGTCAGGGGTGCAGGCGCCGGCTGGCTGCCGGTCTTCAAGCCGCGCCTGGACAGGGATGCCCGGCGCGCCTTGTGCATGGGACGGCATGTTCAAGGCAGGCTTGGTTGAGCACAAGCGAAGAATCTTCAAAGTAAGATGAGCTTTTGTCACTTGACCGCCGGGTTCACCCGATGTCGCACCTGCCCCCCACTGCCAGCCTGCAAGCCTTTGAGGCCGTGGCGCGCCGCCGCAGCTTCGCGCTGGCCGCCGCCGAGCTGCACGTCACCGCGTCGGCGGTCAGCCACCAGCTCACGCGCCTGGAAGGGCAGCTGGGCGTTCGCCTGCTGGAGCGCAGCGCGCATGGCGTGCGGCTGACCTCGGCCGGTGAGCAATACCTGTCACGCGTGGCGGGTGCGTTGCAAGCCATCGCCTCGGCCACCGAAGACCTGCGTCAGGGGGTGGCCAACAGCCTGTATGTGCACTGCTCGCCCAGCCTGGCCACGCTGTGGCTGATGCCCAGGCTGCCGTCTTTTGCGCAGGCCAATCCCGACATCGCGCTGAACCTGTCGGCGGCCCACATCCACAGCGACTTTGCGCAGGGCACGGTGGATCTGGACATCCGCTACGGTGTGCCCAACTGGCCGGATCTGGTGGTGGAGCCGCTGTTTGTCGAGCGCATCCTGCCGCTGGCCAGCCCCGCCTTCGTGCGTCAGCATCGGCTGCGGCGCGTGCACCAGCTGATGGATGTGCCGCTGATTCAGAGCAACGTCAACGTGGTGCAGTGGAACGACTGGTTTGCAGCCTACGCCGACCGGCGCCCACCCGACAAGCTGTCACTGCGCTTTGACCGCGCGCAGATGGCCATGGAGGCCGCCATCCAGGGCCTGGGTGTGGCCCTGGAGAGCGCGACGCTGGCCTCGGGGCACATCCGCGAGCGCAAGCTGGTGCCCGTGTTCGGCCTCGACAAGTGCCTACGCGTGAAGGCGCACTTTGCGGTGTACCCGGCGCGCCACGCCCGGCGTCCGCCGGTCGAGTCGTTCCTGGCCTGGGTGCACGCGGCCGCGGCGCAGGCCACGGCACAGGACAGCTGAAACAGCCTATTCGCTCAGGCCAAATCCGAACGGAAACAGCGTGTCCTGCGCGGGGTAACCGGCAGCATCAGAGGGCTTGTCGTGGATGGCCTGCAGCGTGCGCGCCAGCGAGAACGGCAGGCGGCCCTGGGGCTTGAAGCGGCCGCTCAGCACATCCAGCAGCGCGGTGTTGCTCACGCCCATGCCGGCCACCAGGGCGCCGGCGCTGCGCAGGCCGCTGGCCTCGTCGATCACATAGGGCTGGCGGAAGTTGATGCTGAGCACCACCTTGTCGGGGCCGATCTCTTTCATGACGGCCTGGATGTCGGCCAGCGCGGGCGAGATGCGCCAGGATTTGGACGCGGCCATGGTGGTGAACGACAGCTTGCCGGCCTCCCAGGGCAGGGCGCCGCCAAACACCAGGCCCAGCGGCACCGGGCCGCCCAGGTTGCCGTCGTCCACGCAGCTGGGGTTTTGCGCCGGGTGGGTGATGCAGGGGTCTTGCGCGCCCCACACCTGGCCGGTCAGCGGGTTGAGCCAGGCCGGGTTGGCACCGGTGGCCGGGTCACGGCTGCGGTAGCTGCTGGTGCCCACATTGCTCACCTCGACACGGATGATGGCGCGGTCATGGCCGGCGGCAGAAGGCCGGTTCAGCAGCAGGCCGGCGGCATCACGCGCCAGGGGCTTGCCATCGCTGCCGGCTTCGCCATCGGTGACCTGGGCAAACGCCTTCAGGGCATCGTGGCGATCAATGCCCAGGGTGTACACACGGGCCGTTGCCGGCACCGGCACGGCCCGCCGGGTGTTCTGCAGCAGCACCACGGATTGGCGCTGCACGTCCAGCCCGGCCTCACGGAAGGCCGGCTGGCCCACGATCTGGTTGGCGCGGTCTTCGTCGACATAGGGGTTCTCGAAGAGGCCCATCTGGAACAGCGGCTTGAGCAGGCGGCGCGCCGCCTCGGTCACGCGGGCCTCGCTGACCAGGCCGGTCTTGACCAGCTCGATGATGACCTGGGCATCGTCGAAGCCCGACAGGGTGTCGGTGCCGCCATGGATGGCTGCGGCCACGCGCTGGGGCACGCTCAGGCCTTCCAGGCCCCAGGCGCGGTCGTTGATGATGCCGGTGTCGGAGTTGACATAGCCCTGGAAGCCCAGCTTGCCGCGCAGCAGGTCGGTGACGATCTGCCTGGAAAACGCCATGCCGGTCTGCTCGTAGGTGACGCCCTGGTAGGTGACGTTGATGGGCACGCCGTAATAGGGCATGACCGAGGCCACGCCGGCATCGATGGCCGCCTGGAAGGGCTTGAGGTGCCCACCAAAATTGCCCGCCGGGTACACCTGGTTGCGACCGAAGGCGTAGTGCGGATCCAGCCCCAGCTCTTGCGGGCCACCACCGGGGAAATGCTTGATGGTCAGCGCCACCGGTGACCGCGGGTTGAGGGGCCCGCCCTGCAGGTGCGTGACCAGCGTGCCCAGGATGTTGGCCGCCAGGTCGGCGTCTTCGGTGAAGGTTTCATGCACCCGGAACCAGCGCGGCTCGGTGGCCAGATCGGCCATGTAGCCGTACATGCCGCGGATGCCCACGGCCTGCCATTCCTGGCCCATCACGCTGGCAAAGGTCTTGACCACGGCCATGTCGCCCGCGCCCACCTGGCCGGTGCGGCGCTGCGCCTGGCCCAGTGCGGCGGCGGCGATGCCGGCCTCCTTGGGGAACTCGGTGAGCGCACCCGAGGCGTTGTTGATGCCCGAGCGGGCATCACGCTCGAAGTGGTTGCGCGCGTTCGACTTGAACAGCACCGGGATGCCCAGCCGCGTGGCTTCGGCCAGGGCCTGCACGCTGTTGGTGAACCGGGCTGCCTGCTGCGGCGTGAGCTGCGAGCCCGCCCGGATGCCAGCGTCGGGGGCGCAACTGCCCTGGGTGTTGATCACGTTGCGGATGATGAAGCGGTGCATCTGCTGCTGGTTGACCAGCTGCGAGGCGCGGGGCGGCAAGGCCCCTTCACAAGCACCGTTGAGCGTCTGCACCAGCATCAGCCCGGCCTTTTCGTGCAGGGTCAGGCGCGCCACCAGGTCGTCCACCCGGCGATCCACCGGCAGGCGCCAGTCTTCGTAGGCATCGAGCACGCCGTTGCCGTTCAGATCCTTGAACGACAGGCCCTGCACCGTCAGCACCGGCTTGGCCCGCGCACCCAGCACCGGCTGGGCCGGCGCGCCGGGCAGGCTGGCGCAGGCGCCCAGCAGCGCGGCGGCGCTGGCCGCGGCCAGGGTTGCCAGCGCGCGGATGCGAATCGGGTGGCTTGTCATGGTGGGTCTCCTGTCATCGGGCCCGGTGGCCTGGGCGCGCAGCATAGGCCATGTCAGCAGCAGCCCTCAGGCCCGCGAAGCCTGCACGGCCAGCGACAGGGGCCGCTGGGCATCCAGGCCGGTGAAGGCGAAGTCGACCTCGGGGCGCTGGCCGCTCACGATGCGCGCCAGGCTCTTGCCCGAGCCGCACGAGTGCGTCCAGCCCAGGGTGCCGTGGCCGGTGTTGAGGAACAGGTTGGGCAGGCGCGAGCGGCCGATGATGGGCACGTTGCTGGGCGTGGCCGGGCGCAGGCCTGTCCAGTACTGCGCCTGCGTGGTGTCGCCGGCCCCCGGAAACAGCTGCTCAACACGCCGCACGATGGCTTCGCAGCGCACCTGGTTCAGGTCGCGGTCGTAGCCGTTGAGCTCGGCCGTGCCGGCGATGCGCAGGCGGTCGCCCAGGCGCGAGAACACCAGCTTGTACTCGTCGTCGGTCAGCGACACCTGGTGGGCCATGCTGGCGTCCTTGACCGGCATCGTCACCGAATAACCCTTGGCCGGGTAGATGGGCAGGCGGATGCCCAGCGGCGCGGCCAGCAGCGGTGACAGGCTGCCCATGGCCAGCACATAGGCGTCGGCGCGCAGGCGGGTGAAGCGGCCCGAGGGGTCGGTGGCTTCGACATGGTCGATCTGGCCGCCGGCCTGGCGCAGGGCGGTGACGGTGTGGCTCATCAGAAACTGCACGCCGTCGGCCTCGCAGCGGCGGGCCAATTCGCGGGTGAAGCTGTGGGCGTCGCCCGACTCGTCTTCGGCGGTGAAGGTGGCACCGGCCAGCTGCGGCCGGATGTGGCGCAGCGCGGGCTCGATGCGCACGGCCTCGTCGGCCGAGATCACCCGCCGGTCGCAGCCCAGCTCACGCATCTGCGCGGCCGGGGCCTCGGCGCCGTCAAACTCTTTCTGGCTGGTGTAGAAGTGCAGGATGCCCTGCGTGCGCTGGTCGTACTGGATGCCGATGTCGCGGCGCAGCTGCTGCAGGGTGTCGCGGCTGTAGGTGCCCAGTTGCACGATCTGCCGGATGTTGTGGCGGGTGCGTGCCGGCGTGCATTCACGCAAGAACTGCAGGCCCCACAGCCACTGGCGCATGTCGGCCCGCACACGGAACAGCAGCGGCGCGTCTTCCTGGCCCAGCCACTTCAGCACCTTCAGCGGTGCGCTGGGGTTGGCCCAGGGTTCGGCATGGCTGACCGAGATCTGGCCGCCGTTGGCGTGGCTGGTTTCGGCCGCGGCAAAGGGCTGGCGGTCAACCACGGTGACGTCGTGGCCCTGCTGGCGCAGGAAGTAGGCGGAGGTGATGCCGAGCAGGCCGGCACCCAGGACGATGACTTTCATGGAGATGCTCCAACGATGTGGTGGACCCCGACGCGCGCCGGGGCTGCCGCTCCCTCTGTCCTTGGTACCTGAGAGATTCAGCCGCGCCATCGACGCGGCCTTGCTCCTTCGGTGCGCCACGGCTGTGACGGCTCTCCAGACGGCCTTGCTTGCTTGCAGTACGGAACCTGAGCGTTCATGGGAGATTGCGCCTTCGGTGGCCGGCCGCAGCCGGCACTCTCCTGCGGGGGACAAAACGGGTGGGCGGCTGGCTCAGTCCTCCAGCGCGTGGTGGCGGCTTTCGGGCATGGCCAGCATGGCCACGGCGGTGATGACACTGGCGCCGGCCACATACCAGGCCGGTGCGGCCGGGTTGCCGGTGACACCGATCAGCCAGGTGATGACCAGCTGCGTGGTGCCGCCAAACAGCGACACGCCCACGGCATAGGCAATCGACATGCCGGTGGCGCGGATGCCGCGCGGCAGCAGCTCGGGGATGGCCACCAGCGAGGCCGCGCCGCTGACGGCGGTGAGCGCCGCCAGAAAGGCCGACACCGCGAACAGCGTGACCGCATTGGGCTGGGCCAGCAGCAGCAGAAAGGCCGGCACCGTGAGCACGGCGGCGGCCACGCGGGGCCAGAACATCACCGGACGGCGGCCGAAGCGGTCGCTCAACCAGCCGCCCAGCAGCGAGAACACCAGCGTGCTCAGGCCGCCCACGACGGTGGCGCCCATGGCCAGCACCGGCGACATCTTCAGCGTGGTGATGGCGTAGGTGGTCATGAAGTTGCCCACGTAGGTGGACACCGTGCCGCCGATGACCACCAGCACCGCCAGGGTGATGAGGCCACGCTGGCGCTTGAGGCCGGTGATGCCGCTGTTGTGCGCAGCCACCGGTGCGGCATGCAGGGTTTCGGGCATGCTGTGGCGCAGGTACAGGGCCAGCGGCACCAGCAGCAGGCCCACGGCAAAGGGCACGCGCCAGCCCCAGGCCAGCATCTCGGCGGGCGACAGCGCTTGGGTTAGCAGCAGGCCCATCGCACCGGCCACCAGGCCGGCCGCGCCCTGGCTGGCCAGTTGCCAGCTGGCATACAGGCCGCGCCTGGCGCTGGGTGCGGCCTCGATCAGGAAGGCGCTGGACGGCCCCACCTCACCGCCCAGGGCCAGGCCCTGGATCAGGCGGCTGAGCACCACGATGATGGGTGCGGCCAGGCCGATGCGCTCGTAGGACGGCGTGAGCGCCAGGCCCAGCGTGCCGATGGTGATCAGCGCGATGGTCAGCAGCATGGCCGGGCGGCGGCCGCGGCGATCGGCGAAGGCACCGATCAGCACACCGCCCAGCGGCCGCGCGAAGAAGCCGACGCCGAACACCGCCACCGACAGCAGCAGGCTGCCCAGCGGCGTGGACGCCGGAAAAAAGGTCTTGCCGATGTAGACGGCGAAGAAGGCGTAGGTGACGAAGTCATAAAACTCCAGCGCATTGCCGGCCACGGTGGCGGCCACCACGCGGCGGGGCACGGCGCTGCTGCGGGCGGCACTGGCCGTGCTGGCAGGCGGGTGGGCTGCGGCGGGCCGTGGCAGCGCGCCAGGCAAGGGGTGTGCAGAGCTCAGGTTCATGGCGGTTCTCGGTTGGCGGGACGTCATCCCGGTGGGCTGCAGTCGGGATCAGGACAACCCGGCTGCAGCGGCCAGGACGCCCCGTGAGATTCAGGGCATCAATCGGTGAGAAAACGCTGCGCCAGCAGCACCCAGTAGGCGGCGCCCACGGCGATGTTGTCGTCGTTGAAGTCGTAGCCGGGGTTGTGCACCATGCAGGCGCCGCGGCTGCCGGCCCCGCCGTTGCCGATGAACAGGTAGCTGCCGGGCACCTGCTCGAGCATGAAGGCGAAGTCTTCGCTGCCCGTCATGGCCGGGCCTTGCAGCGTGACGCCAGCGGGCCCGCGCAGCGCCAGGCCGGTGGCACGGGCCAGCTCGGTTTCGGCGGGGCTGTTGACCAGCACCGCGTAGCCGGGCCGCCAGTCGATCTGCGCCTGCACGCCGAAGCTGTCGGCCTGCGCGGCCACCAGGGCATGGATGCGCTGGGCCAGCTGGGTGCGCACGGCCGGGTCGAGGGCGCGCACGCTGAGCTCCAGGCGGGCGCTGGCCGGGATCACGTTGTTGGCCTGGCCCGATTGCAGCGCGCCCACGGTGACCACGGCCATGGCCTGCGGATCCACATTGCGCGAGACGATGGTCTGCAGCGCCATCACGATGCTGGCGGCGGCCACGATGGGGTCCTGGGCCAGATGCGGCATGGCGCCATGGCCGCCCACGCCATGCAGCGTGATGGTGGCGTAATCGCTGGACGCCATGGCCGCGCCTTCGCGGAACACCAGGTGGCCCTGCGGCACACCGGGCATGTTGTGCATGGCAAACACGGCGTCGCAGGGGAACTGCTCAAACAGGCCCTGGGCCATCATGCGCAACGCGCCGCCACCGCCCTCTTCGGCCGGCTGGAAGATCAGGTTCAGCGTGCCCGAGAAGCGGTCGTCCTGGGCCAGGCGACGGGCCGCGGCCAGCAACATGGCGGTGTGGCCATCGTGGCCGCAGGCATGCATCAGCCCGGGGCGGCGGCTGGCCCAGGGCGCACCCGAGGCCTCGGCAATGGGCAGGGCATCCATGTCGGCGCGCAGGCCCAGGCGCTTGCCGCCCCGGCCACGCACCAGCTGACCCACCACGCCGGTGCCGCCCAGGCCCTGCGTCACCGCATAACCCCATGAGGCCAGCTTGCTGGCCACCAGATCGGCGGTGCGGTGCTCTTCAAAGGCCAGCTCGGGCTGCTGGTGCAGATCCCGGCGCAGCGTGATGAATTCGCCCAGCTGATCGGTCCAGCGCTGGGCCAGGTAGGCGCCGTCGTCAGCGGCGGCCGGGGGCGTGGCTGCAGTGTGTCGGGCGGTGGCGGTGGGCGTGTCGAACAAGGGGCTTCTCCGGCTGGCGCGGGGCGGGCAGCACCGTGCGTGGCCGCAATGTAGAAGCGCTGAATCTGTTCGTCCAATGCATTGTTGGTGCCGTTATGATGAGTTCCATGCATGCATGGCCCAGGTTTTCCCGATGACGCTTGTTCAGCTCAGGCACCTCATTTCGCTGGCGCAAAGCGGCTCGTTCACGCGCTCGGCGCAGGCCCTGTTCCTCACGCAGCCGGCGCTCAGCCGCAGCATCCAGGCCCTGGAAGACGAGCTGGGCCAGCCCCTCTTTGACCGCGTCGGGCGCCGCAGCGTGCTCACGCCCTTTGGCACGCAGGTGCTGCAGCGTGCGCGTCAGCTGGTGTTTGAAGCCGACGAACTGGCCGCCAGCGGGCAGCAGATGCGCGAGGGCCGTTCAGGCACGGTGCGCATCGGCCTGGGCTCGGGGCCGGGCGCCATGCTGATGACCCCGCTGCTCAAGACCATGGCGCGCTCGCACCCCTCGGTGCACATCGAGATCGCGCGGGGCCACACCGATGTGCTGGCCCGCCAGTTGCGCGACCGCGAGCTGGACGCGCTGGTGGTGGACGCACGCTCGCTGTCGCCCGCGCCTGATCTGCGCGTGGCCTCGCTGGTGGAGATGCGCGGCGCCTTCATGGTGCGGCCCGATCACCCGCTGACACGCTGGCAGGGCACGCTGCGCTTCGAGGCGCTGCGCCAGTACCCGATCGCCTCCACCCCCCTGAGCGACGAAGTGGCCCGCACCCTGGTTGAGCGTTACGGCCCCACCGCACACCCCAGCGAATGCGTCACCCTGCGCTGCGAAGAGATTCCCAGCCTGGTGGACGTGGTGCGCCACAGCGATGCCGTGCTGCTGGCCATCCGCGCGGCCGCACCCGATCTGGTCGAGCTGACGCTCAAGCCGGGCATGGTGTCGACCGCCCGCTTTGGCATCGTCACACTGGCCAGGCGCGCCGAACCACCGGCCCTGCCCATCGTGCGCCGGCTGATCACCGAGCTGATGCACGATTGAGGCGCGATGAGCGGGCCGCCGCTCAAGCCCGGGGCAGCGGGCCCACATAGCGCCCACGCGGGCGGATGACCTGCGGCTCGGCCAGCTGCTCCATGCTGTGGGCCAGCAGGCCAACGCTGCGCGAGATCACGAACAGGCCGAAGGCGGCATCATGGGGCAGCCGGTGGCGGGCCACCAGCGCGGCCAGCGCGATGTCGATGTTGGGCTTCATGCCGGTGCTGTGGCTCACCTTCTCGATGAAGCGGGCGATCTCGTCGGGGGGATCAAAGCGGGCCAGCAGGGCCGCCGCCCGGGGGTCGCCATCGGGGTAGATGTGGTGGCCAAAGCCGGGCATGGACAGGCCGGCGGCCAGGTGATGCTCGATGACGGCGTTGTCGCCCAGGCGCAGCACGTCCTGGAACAAGGCCTGCACGCGGCCCGAGGCGTCGCCGTGCAGCGGGCCCGACAGGGTGGTCAGGCCGGCCAGCAGGCAGGCGGGCAGTGAGGCCCCTGTGGAGGCCGCGATGCGGGCCACAAAGGCCGAGCTGGTGAGCTCGTGATCGGCCAGCAACACCATGGCCGTGCGCAGCAGCTGGGCCACCCGCGCAGGCTGGCGCCAGCCCTTGGCCAGGCGCTGGTGCAGCGCGCCGTCGGCCGTGCTGGCGCCAAAGGCATCGGCCAGGTGGGCCACCAGGCGTTGTGATTCGGCCTGCAACACCTGGGTGAGGCGGCCGCGCGTGGAATGCCCCACCGCCGCCAGGCCGGCCAGCGTGGTGAAGGCGGCGGCGCGGCCTGGCGTGGCCACGCGGTCAACTGACTGCGCAGTGAAATCGGCCGGCTGCTCGGCCGCCCACAGCAGCTGCGCGGTCTCTTCGAGGGTGGCCCGCTCAGCCAGGGCCACGGCGTCGTGGTCGCGGTAATGCGGCCGCCCCCGCACGAACGAGCACAGCGCCGTGGGCACGCTGGGTTCTGCGCCAAACAGCGTGCTGGTGGCCACCGCCTCGCGCTTGCGCCCGGCCTGCTTGCGACGGGCCAGGCCGGCCAGGTCATCGGCGCGGTACAGGCTGCGCCGGGTGTCGGCCGGGTCCAGCATCACCGCCACCTTGCCCCGGCTGACGTAGGCATAGATGGTTTGTGGTTTCACGCCCAGCAGGCGGCATGCCTCGTCCATTGGTAGCCAGGAAGCCATGGTTCGTCACCATCCTTTTTATGTTGATCTTCTACATCAATATTGACGATGCCGTCAATGCATCCATAGGATCGCGCCATCGACCCTGACACCCGCCAGACGCCCCATGAAAGCCCAGATCCTGCAGCTCAACCCCATCCTGATTCCGGCCATCAATGAGCAGCTGGCCTCGCTGTACACCGTGCACAAGCTGTTCGAGATGGCCCAGCCGCAAGACTGGCTGGCGGCCCATGGCAGCGCCATCGAGGCCGTGATCACCGGGGGCCACACCGGCATCTCGCGCAGCATGCTTGAGCAACTGCCCGCCCTGAAGGTGGTGGCCATCAATGGCGTGGGCACCGATGCCGTCGATCTGGCCTATTGCCGCGCTCGCGGGCTGCCGGTCACCGCCACCCTGGGTGCCCTGACCGAAGACGTGGCCGATCTGGCCATCGGCCTGCTGATCGCGGCCTGCCGCAACCTGTGCGCGGTCGACCGCTTTGTGCGCGACGGGCAGTGGCCGCAGCACCCGCAGCCCAGCGCCATCCCGCTGGCGCGGCGCTTCAGCGGCATGCACGTGGGCATCGTGGGCATGGGCCGGGTGGGCCGTGCCGTGGCCGTGCGGGCCGCTGCCTTCGGCTGCCCCATCAGCTACACCGATCTGCACCCCATGGCCGATGTGCCGCACCGCTTTGTGCCGACGCTGGTGGATCTGGCGCGCCAGGCCGATGCGCTGGTGCTGTGCGCCGCCGCCGACCAGGCCGAGGGCATCGTGAACGCCCCGGTGCTGCAGGCCCTGGGGCCGCGCGGCTTCTTGGTGAACGTGGCACGCGGCCGGCTGGTCAACGAAGCCGATCTGTGCGCCGCCGTCGCCGCCGGCCAGATCGCCGGGGCCGGCCTGGATGTGTTCGTGGACGAACCCCATGTGCCAGCGGTGCTGCGCGAATCCGGCCAGGTGACGCTGCAGGCCCACCGGGCCAGCGCCACCTGGGAAACGCGCCAGGCCATGGCCGAGATGGTGCTGCAGGGCATTGCCCAGGCGCTGGCCGGCCAGCGCCCCACCATGAGCCTGACCACCTGAGCCGGGCCGCCTGCACCACCACACCACACGGAGACCCCCCCATGCGCGCCCTTGGCATCCCCCTGATCCTGGCCGGCATCCTTGCCCTGCTGGGCACTGCGCCGGCCACGGCCCAGCCGGCCTTTCCGTCGCGGCCTGTCACGCTGGTGGTGCCGTTTCCGCCCGGTGGTGGCACCGACACCGGCGGCCGCATCCTGGCCGAACAGCTGGGCAAGTTGTGGGGGCAACCGGTGCTGGTCGAGAACAAGGGCGGCGCCGCCGGGCAGATCGGTGCCGACCAGGTGGCCAAGGCCAGGCCTGATGGTTACACCCTGCTGCTGGGCAACATCGGCACGCAGTCCATCAACCCCTCGCTGTACCGCAAACTGCCCTACGACCCCGACAAGGCCTTTGCCCCCATTGCCCTGATTGCCGAGCTGCCCCTGGCGCTGATGGTGCATCCCAAGGTGCCCGCCAACAGCGCGGCCGAGCTGATCGCGTTGGCCAAGTCACAGCCGGGGCAGCTGAGCTACAGCAGCGCCGGCTCGGGCGGTGCCCCGCACCTGGCGGCCGAGATGTTCAAGGACCGCACGGGCACCTTCATCCTGCATGTGCCTTACCGGGGCGGCGGCCCGGCCTTGTCGGACCTGATGGCCGGCCATGTGCAGCTGTCGTTCCTGACGGTGCTGGAGGCCTCGGGGCCGGTCAAGGCGGGCAAGCTGCGCGCGCTGGCCGTGACCAGTGACAAGCGGGTGCCCGCACTGGCCGAGGTGCCCACGCTGGCCGAAACCGTGCTGCCAGGCTTCAACGCGGTCTCGTGGCTGGGCGTGCTGGCCCCGGCGGGCACGCCCAAGGACATCGTCGACAAGATCGCCAACGACATCCGCGACATCATGGCCGACGAGGGCGTGAAGGCGCGCTTTGCCTCGCTGGGTGGCGTGCCGCGCACGTCCACGCCGCAAGAGTTCGCCAAGCTGATCGCCACCGATCGGGCGCGTTATGCGCAGATCATCGTCAGCCGCAAGATCACGGTCGATTGAAGACCATGGCAACGCTGGCTGTCGCCCCACCTGCGCTGACCACCGTGGCCGTGGCCGGCAGCGATGCCGTGTTTCCGGTCAACCGGGTGTTCTGCATCGGCCGCAACTACAGCTGGCAGGCCGATGAACCCGCGCCGCAGGCCATGCCGGCCTGGTTCATGAAGCCAGCCACCGCCGTGGTGGCGGCCTCGGGTGAGCTGCCCTACCCGCCCGAGACCCACGACTTCTGCCACGAGGTCGAGCTGGTCGTGGCCATCGGCTGGGGTGGCCGCGACATCCACCCCGACGATGTCGAAACCCGCCATGTGTGGGGCTATGCCATCGGGCTGGATCTGACGCGCCGCGATCTGCAGCAGCGGGCCAAGCTGGCGGGCGGCCCCTGGGAGGCGGCCAAGGCCTTTGACGCCTCGGCGCCCTGCGGGCCGCTGCGGCCGGCCGCACAGTGCGGGCACCCGCGCAGTGGTGCCATCTGGCTGCAGGTGAACGGGCAGGTGCGCCAGGCCGCCGATCTGGCGGGGCTGCTGTGGCCGGTACCGCAGCTGGTGGCGATGCTGTCGCGCTCGGTGGCCCTGCAGCCCGGAGACCTGATCTACACCGGCACGCCCGCTGGCGTCGGGCCGCTGCTGCCGGGCGACCTCATTCACGCGGGCATCGACGGCCTGGGCGACATCCACATGCAGGTGGGCAGCGCCTGGCCTGCCCACCCCCAATCATCTACAGGAGCCCAAGCATGAACACAGAGAATTCACGCCAGATCGCCCTGGTCACGGGCGCCGGCAGCGGCATCGGGCGCGCGGTGGCGCAAGGCCTGCTGGACGACGGCTTTGCCGTGGTGCTGGCCGGGCGCCGGGCCGAGCCCCTGCAGGCCCTGGCGGCCGAAGCCGCTGCGCGCGGGCAAGCGGCCCTGGCCGTGCCCACCGATGTGTGCGACCCCGCCAGCGTGCAGGCGCTGTTTGACACCATCGAGCGCCGGTTCGGGCGGCTGGATCTGCTGTTCAACAACGCGGGCGTCAATGCCCCGGCGCTGCCCATCGATGAACTGCCGCTGGACAAGTGGTTCAGCGTGTTGAACACCAACGTCACCGGCGTGTTCCTGTGCGCCCGCGCCGCGTTTGGCCTGATGCGCCGGCAGTCGCCGCAAGGCGGTCGCATCATCAACAACGGCTCGATCTCGGCCCACACGCCCCGGCCTTTCACCGCGCCTTACACCGCCAGCAAGCATGCCGTGAGCGGCATCACCAAGGCGCTGGCGCTGGACGGCCGCGCCTTCAACATCGTGGCCAGCCAGATCGACATCGGCAACGCGCTGACCGAGTTGTCCGAGCGCATGACCCGTGGCGTGCTGCAGGCCAACGGCACGGTGGCACCAGAGCCCATGATGGAAGCCCGCCATGTGGCCGATGCGGTGCGCCACATCGCCGCCCTGCCGTTGCACACCAATGTGCTGACCATGACCGTCATGGCCAGCGCCATGCCATTTGTCGGGCGCGGCTGAGGCCGGCCCACCCTGAAGGAGACCCCCTCATGTCGATCACCGCCTGGCTGCAGCGCCTGACCCTGCTGGCCCTGCTGACGCTGGCCCCCGCCTGGGCCGCCGCACAAGGCTGGCCCACGCGGCCCGTCAAGATCATCGTGCCGGCCCCGCCCGGTGGGGCCATCGATCTGATTGCCCGCCTGGTGAGCGAGAAGCTGCAGGCCTCGCTGGGCCAGCCGGTGATCGTGGACAACAAGCCCGGTGCCTCGAACAACCTGGGCACCGATGCGCTGGCCAAGTCGCCCCCCGACGGCTACACCATCGGCATCGTGGGTGGCAGCCACAACATCAACAAGTTCCTGTTCAAGAACCTGGGCTGGGACCCGGAGACCAGCTTCGAGCCCATCGTGTACACCCACGAAGTGCCGCTGGTGTTCGCCATCTACCCGAAGATCCCGGCCAAGACCCTGCCCGAGTTCATCGCCTGGCTCAAGGCCCACCCGGACGAAGCACGGGTGGCCACCTCGGGGCGCGGCAGTGCCCAGGAGATGGCCGCCGAGATGTTCCGCATCGCCAGCGGCGTGGACGTGATGCTGATCCCCTACAAGGGCTCGGCGGCCGCGCAGCCCGACCTGATTGGTGGCCGCACCGCGCTGTACATCGACACCGTCAGCGCCATCTTGTCGCATGTGAAGGCCGGCACCGTGCGCGCGGTGGCGGTGTCCACGCGCAACCGCACCGCCGCCTTGCCCGGTGTGCCCACGGCTGACGAGCAGGGCCTCAAGGGCTACGACGCCAACGCCAATGGTGGCTTCTTGGCGCCGGCGGGCACGCCCAAGGCCATCATCACGCGGCTCAACGCCGAGATCAACGCCGCCCTGAAACTGCCCGATGTGCGCAGCAAGCTCGAAGCCGCCGGCATCGAGATCCAGGGCGGCACGCCCCAGGCCTATGCCGCGCTGATCAAGTCGGATCTGGCCAAGTGGAGCAAGGTGATCAAGACGGCAGGCATCGTGGCCGAGTAGCCCGTGGCCACCTAGGGCCCTACCGCGGTGGGCTGGGGCGAGCAGTTGTCAAAGTTGTCGTCGCCCAGCATGCCTGCCGTGTACACGAAGGGGCCCTGGTCGGTGCTGACATGGCTGAAGCGGGTGTCGGCGGGTGAACCCCGGGTGCCCCGCAGCGAGATGCCCTGGGTGCTGCCGGTGATGTGCACGTTGCGGATGCGGATGCGCAGGTTTTCGTAGCCCGGGTTCGAGCTGGTGACGATGGCGTGGCGCCTGGCGGTGCCGGTCATGCCGTCGATGGTGATGTCTTTCCAGTGGCCCGGTGCCTGCGCCCCGGCAAACGAAGTGGCGCCCGAATAGCTGCCCAGGATGCTGATGGCCGCGTCGTGCACGGCGTTGACCTGGTTGTCGATGGCCAGCAGGCCGATATCGCGGCCCTGCAGCGCCGCGATGCCGCCGCCCTTGCGCAGGTCGGTCTTCAGGCGCAGGCCGATGTCGGTGCCATCGAAGGTGTTCTGCTGCACGAAGATGTTCTTGAAACCCGCCGCCGTGAAGCTGCCCAGCACCACCCCGCCGTGGCCGGCCAATGTGAGGTTGTTGGTGATGTGCACCCCATTGACCGGCGTGGCGGTGAGCACACCCGGCAGGGCATCACCGGCATTGAGGTTGATGCAGTCGTCGCCGCTGTCGAACACATTGCCCACGATGTAGGCGTTGGTGGGCAGCAGGCCCGTGGGCCCGGTGTCGGCGTTCAGCGCCGAGGCCCAGGCGGTGGACAGGTCCACGCCATCGCCGTTGTGCAGGGGCGCTGTGCCATGCATGGACGAGACGTTCAGGTTGTACAGGGTGATGTCGCTGGAGCGGCCGATGAACAGCGTGTGGTTGGCCGGGTAGGCGATCTTGAGGTGGCCGATGAACAGGCCGCGCACACCGGTGAGCACCAGCAGGTCGGCGCGCGCCGCATCACCCCGCTCGTCGTCGCCGCCCTGGGCCGCACGCTGGTTGTGGGCCAGGCTGGTGAGGTGGTATTTGCGCTTGGCCAGATCGGTGGAGGCACCGCTGCTGCCGATGATGCTGCCGGTGCCGGTGATGCGGATGTCGTGCGGATGGGTGCACAGGTTGTCGGGCACGAAGCCGGTGCGGGCCACCCAGTCCTGGTAATGGCCGCAGGTGTTGAGCAGGCCCTTGTAGTTGGTGACGTAGGCGATGGTGCCGAAGCCCTGCTGGCCGTAGTTGGCAAAGCGGTTGTTGCCCCATTCGTAGTCGCTGGCCAGATCGCTGCCCAGCAGCGTGCCGTTGATCTCGTAGGTGCACGATGACTTCAGGTACAGCGCCCCCGACCGGAACACGCCTTCGGGAAACAGCACCTTGCCGCCCTCGGGGCAGGCGTTGATGGCGGCCTGGATGCGGGGGGTGTTTTGCGCCGCGCTGTGCTGCGTGCTGGCGCCATGGGGCGCATCGGTGATCGAGATCACGGTGGGCACGGCGGTGGTGGCCTGCACCACCGCGTTGCTGGCGGGTGATTCGCCCGATGCATCCACCGCCCTGACCGTGATGACATGGCGCGAGCCGGGCTTCAGTCCGGTGATCTCGAAGTACAGCTGCGGGTTGTGCAGGGCCGATGTGGCGGCACGGGGTGGCAGCAGCGGGCTGGTGTAGGTGAGCGTGGTGTAACGCCGGGCGCCAACTGTGCCCACCAGCTGCGCGCCGTCGTACACTTGGTAGTGCGTGGGCCGGCCCTGGCTGGGCTGGTCCCAGTGCACCAGGATGCTGGTGTCGCTGAAAGCCAGCGGCGGCACCACCAGGTTTTGCGGCGCCGACGGCGCGGCCAGGGCGCTGGCTGCGCAGGCCCCGACGACCATGCCCAACAGGCCACGCCCGGCCTCATGCAGCGCCCTTGTGATGATCATGCTGGCTCCCCTTGCGCCTGGTCTGGCTGCCCGGTTGCCGGCAGCGTTGCGCAGACTCTACCAGCGACGGCCTAATTGCTGGTCAGCCCAAACCAGGGCGGCGTCGGCCAGGGCTGCGCGATTCGTCACAGGGCCCATTGAGCCCTGGCATCGCTGTACAGACCAGGTCGGCTTGCTATCAACCGGGGCTCGCCTGTCAAGGCTTTGTGGGCAAGACCCCGGCCTTGCAAAAGGGCTTGGCAGCGGGCCACGGGATGTCGCATAGAGTGCAGCGCCTGCTTGCCGTGCCTTGCGCGGTGCGCACCTGCAACCGCTGTCCCGAAGCCCCCAACGCCTGCCGGCCATGTCCCTTTCAGCCCCCCATGAAGGCCATCATCTGATCGGTCAAACCCTGCAGCGTTCAGACCTGGAGCCGCTGCTGTCCGACCCCCGTGCGCCCTTGCTGCTGCAAGACTGCGTGCTCGATGGTGAAGACCTGTCGGGCCTGAAGTTGCGTGGCACCCGATTTGACGGCTGCAGCCTGGCGCAAACCGTGTTCGACCGCGCCGATCTCACGGCAAGCAGCTGGCGCTCATGCAAGGCCGGGCACGCCAGCTTCTACCTGGCCGACCTGACCGAAGCGAGCTTCGGCCAATGCGATTTGAACAACACCTCCTGGGTCAAGGCCAAGCTGTCGTCGGTGCAGTTCAAGGAAGTCAAGCTGACCGGCGCGCACTTCAGCGGGGCCCAAAGCCTGGGGCTGGGCTTTGAAGACTCGTTGCTGGTGGGTGCCGATCTACGGGGCATCTCGTTCAGAAAGCAGACGCTGTTGCGCCTGAACCTGTCCGATGCCGACCTGGCGGGCTGTGATTTTCGCGGTGCGGTCTTCAAGGAAGGCAGCCTGCGCCATGCCAACTTGAAGAACGCCCAGTTTGACCGGGCCGATCTGCGCGCGGTCGACCTGGGCGGCCTGACCCTCACCACCCTGATGCAAAGCTTCAAGGGTTGCATCATCTCCACCGACCAGGCCGCCGCGCTGGTCAGCAGCCTGGGTGTGCAGGTGGTGTGAGGCTGCCGTGGCAGTTGACGGCCCGCACCGGTTGGGCGGGTATGGCATGCCGACCGATCCTGACCTCGGATGCCGGGCCCAGCACAGGCCCGGGCAGGCTGGGCAGGCGGGTCATGGGTGGGTGCCTGGGTCGGCGGGAGCCTGAGCCCCGGCAGCCGGGGCACCGGCAGCGGTCTGGGGCAGCCGCCAGGCCACCCACAGGCTGATGAGCAACAACAAGCCCAAGCCCGGCAGCGCCTGCTGCAGGGTGTGTGGCGACAGGCTCACGCCCCGATCGGCATGCACCAGGGCCGCCACCAGCGCGATGGCCGCAACGGACGCAAACTGCCGTCCGGCATTGACGACGCCGGACGCACCCCCGGCCTGCTCACGGGGCACCGCGTGCAGCGTGACAGCCGTCAGAGGTGGGCCGATGAAGCCCACACCCAGGCCCAGCATGCCTTGCGCCAGCCAGCCCGGCCAGCGCAGCACCTGCGACACCGGCTCACCCAGCCAGCCCTCACCGATGGCCCACATCAGCGCGATGCCCGCGGCCTGGATGAGCAGCCCCAGCAGGATGCAACGGCCTCCCAGGCGGGCAAAGGCCAGCTTGCCCAGCGTGGTGACGCTGAGCATCACGCCCAGGGCAATGGGCATGCACAGCAGCGACATCTGCGTGGCACTCAGGCCGGCCCCCACCTGCCAGGCAAAGGTCAGCACAAACAGGTAGGCGGGCAGCAGGCCGGTGCAGGCCAGCGACAGCAGCAGGCCCAGGCGGTAGCCCCGGTCGTGCAGCAGGGCTGGCTGCATGATCGGACTGCCGCCTCGGGCTTCAAGCTGCACGCAGTGTCGCCACAGGGCCCAGGTCCAGGCTGGCGCGGTGGCCAGCCAGGCCAGCAAGGGCAGCGTCCAGCCGTGTTCGGGCCCCTGAACCAGTGGCACCACCCAGGCCGTGGCGGCCAGCAGGCACCACAGGGTTCCCGGCAGATCCAGCGGCGTGTCGGGCATGGCCGGATCACGCGGCAGCAGGCGCAGGGCGCCGGCCAGGGCCAGCAGGCCCACCGGCAGGTTGATCAGGAAGATCAGCCGCCAGCCCAGGCCCGCGACGTCGGCGTCGATCATCAGCCCACCCAGCACCGGCCCCAGCGCCGACGACACACCGCCCAGCAGGCCAAAGATGGTGAAGGCCCGCATGCGTTCATGGGGGGCGTACATCCACTGCATCAGCGCCAGCACCTGCGGCACCATCACGGCCGCGCAGGCACCCTGCACCAGGCGCGCACCCACCAGCAGGCCGGCTGTGTTGGCCAGCCCGCAGGCCAGCGACGCCACCGTGAAGCTGCCCACGCCCCACATGAACATGGTGCGGTGGCCAAACAGGTCACCCAGCCGCCCGCCCGCCACCAGCAGCACCGCGAACGACAGGGCATAGCCGGCCACGATCCAGGCCACCTGGTCGGCACCGGCCTGCAGGTGCTGGCCGATGGCCGGCAGGCCGACGTTGACGATGGTGACGTCGAGCAGATCCATCACAAAGGCGATGGCCACGACGGTGAAGGCGCAGGTGCGCCGCCAGCCGCCCAGGGCGGGCAGATCAGAGGTCATCCAGGGTGCCAGGTTGAGTGCGCCACCGTGCGCGCCGGGCGTCGTCCCGCAGGAGACGGCCGGGCGCAGTGGGCGCAGCAGGAGTGAAGGATCAGGCCGGCGCGCGTTGGGCGCCCCGCACATGGCTGACCGCCTGCGCGGCCGCGATGAGCAGGCAGATCACGCCGCACAGCAAGAAGGTGTGCAGCAGGCCACCCACGCCCTTGCGCATCAGGCCCACCATGAAGGGCGACACGAACTGCCCCATGAAAAATGCACTGCACCACCAGCCCATGCCGCGCCCGCGGAAGCGCTCGGGCAGCTCGCGCAGGCTCCAGCTGATCAGCACCGGGATGACCATGCCAGCACCCAGCTGCTGGATGAAGGCGCAGGCGATGGCCGGCTCCAGGCCGGGGTTCAGGCCGATGCCCACCATGCCCAGGCCCAGCAGGCTGAACACCACGGTGAACTGGAAGGCATTGCTGCGCGGGGCGATGAACTTGAACAGCAGCGCCCCCACCGGCACGCCAATGCTGGCGATGGCGGTGTAGTTGCCCAGCTCGCTGCCCTTCTTGACCCCCATTTCGTCCAGCGCCAGCGAGAACTGCAGGGTGTAGACGAAGTACAGCGCGCTGAGCAGGAAGGTGGACACCGCGATGCGCATCATCAGGCCCTTGGGAAAGGCCGTGATGGTGGCGGTACCGGGCTCGTTGGGCTGCTGCTGGCTGCTGCGGTCGGGCTCATAGACCGTGAAGTAGGCGAAGGCGGCCATCAGCAGGGCCACGCCGTAGATCAGGAAAGGCAGGTTCCACTGCACCATCGACAGGCGGCCGCTGGTGGACACCAGCAGCACGCCCGCCGCCGGCCCGGTCAGGCTTTGCCACATCAGCCATTTGGCGCGCTGGTCTTTCTCGAAGTAGTCACCCAGCAAGGCGTTGCCCACCGTCAGGATGAAGCCCTCACCCACACCCAGCAGCAGGCGGCCAGCCATCAGGGCCGCGAAGCTGGTGAAGAAGTAGGGCAGCACCCCGCCAATGCCATACAGCGTGGCAAAGATCAGCAGCAGGCGCCGACGCCCGATGCGATCGGTGAGCGCGCCGGCAAAGGGCGAGAACAGCGCCACGCACAGGCCCGGTGCCGACAGCACCAGCGGGGCCAGCGTCTGGATGCCCGGCACATCCGCGAAGTTCTTCACCAAGGCCGGCACGATGGGCATCAGCGTGACGATGGCCATCATGGGCAGCAGCCCGATGATGATGATGACCAGCCCTTGGGCAAAGCCAGCCTGTCTGGGGGTGTGCATGGTGCGGTCCTTCCTGGGTGTCGAGGTGGGTGGCAGCTCAGGCGCGCAGATCGGCCGAATGGCCCCACTCGCTGGCGATGTGGGCGCAGGCCCGCACCGTCAAGGCCATGGTGGTCAGCGTGGGGCCGCAGGTGCCGTTGGTGACAAAGCAGCTGCTGTCGGTGACGAACACATTGGGCGCATCCCAGACCTGGTTGTGGGCGTTGAGCACCGAGGTTTTCGGGTCATCGCCCATGCGCGCGCCGCCGCACTCGTGGATGGCACCGCCCACGGCCACGCTGCGCTTGTAGGCCATGCGGAACATCAACCGCTCGTACCACTTGGCATTGGGCATGAAGGGCCCGTCCGAGCCGATGCCCAGCGGGCTGATCAGGAAGTCGGTGGTCAGGCCGGCTTCGCGCATCACGTCCTTTTGGGTTTGCACCTGGTCGCGCAGCAGCTTGATGTCGTTGTCACGCAGCCGGATGTTGACCGAGGGGATGGCCACGCCCAGGCGGTCGCGGCGGCGGGCCAGGCGCACCTGGTTGTCGATGTGCGGCAGGATCTCGCCGTGGCCCGTCAGGCCGAACACCGAATCCATGTGCGGCGGCAGCATGGGCCGGCCGATGATGCCCTGCAGGTTGAAGCCGCCGGCATACCCCAGCTCGCCAGCCTGGCGCAGCTGCTTGAAGCGCGGGATGTAGATGCCGCCATGGTTGTCGGCCGGTGACTTGCCGTCCACCAGCTCACCACCCTTGAAGCCGGGCACCGTGCCAAAGCCCAGGGTGAGCATCTGGTCCATGAAGTAGCGACCCACCAGACCCGATGAATTGCCCAGGCCGTTGGGGTGCTGGCCGCCGCCCGAGTTGAGCATCAGGCGGATGGTTTCGATGGTGGAGGCGCACAGCATGACCACCTGGGCACGCACCTGATGGCGCTGGCCGGTGTGCTTGTCGATGTAGGTGACGCCAGTGGCCTTGCCGCTGGACGGATCGGTGTCGACACGCTCGACGGGCGAGTTCTCGCGCAGGGTGAGGCGGCCGGTGGCGGCAGCGGCCACCAGCGGTGCGGTGGTGCGGTGTTGCTGGGCATCCACCGGCGTGGCCTCTTTGCGCACATAGCGCCAGGCCATCACCTTGGCATCGCCCCAGCGGGCTTCGACACGGGCCTTGAACTGCTGCTCGGCACGGCTGAGGCCGGCCGGCTGCGAATAGCTGCCCGAGGGGCAATAGTCGATGCCGTCGTCGTTGCCCACCACGCCCAGTGCACGCTCGACATGCTCGTAGTGGGGGGCCAGATCGGCGTAGCTGATGGGCCAGTCAAAGCCCGCGCCTTCGTGGCTCTTGAACTTGAAGGTGTAGTCGGACATGCGCAGCGCCACCCGGCCCCAGGCCAGGAAACGCCCGCCCACCTGCTTGCCACGCAGCCACAGGTAGAAGTCTTGCGGTGATTCGTAGGGGTGCTCGTGGTCGTTGACGAACAGAAAGGCCTTTTCGGGCGAGTAGAACGAGGTCAGGGCCTGCTTGTGCTGGCCGGTCATGCCGGCCTTGATGCGGGCCCACGAGCCGATGGCGGCGAACTGGGCCTTGGCCGCCAGCTCAAACTTGGCCTCGGGCAGGCGCTCGCCGGCCTCCAGCACCAGCACGTTCAGACCGCGCTCGGTCAGCTCCTTGGCGGCAAAGCCGCCCGTGGCGCCAGAGCCCACGACGATGGCATCAAAGTGTTCGGGTTTCATGGTGTCAGGGCTCATGCCGCAGGGGTTTGCGGATCGGTGTCATAGGGTGCAGGCGGGCGTGGCACCACGGCCTGGGCGGTCTGCGTGCTGTAGGCCTGGTAGCGTGTTTCGGTGGGCAGATCGGTGTCGGGCATCCACACCGGCTTGCCGTCGTGCCCGAAGTACGCCAGGTTCTCGTGAAAGCGCTGGAAATCGGGCAGGGCCTCGGTGCAGGCGGCAAAGTCGATCCAGTTGCGGCCATAGGGGGCGCGCATCACCTCGAAGCAGCGGAAGCGCCAGATCTTCCAGGCGCCGTCCTGGTGCAGGGCGTGCATCTCGTACTTCATGGTCACCCAGTGCGCCCACACCTTCTGGCCATTGACCAGCTCTTTTTCGTAAAGAAACTCGGGGGCGTTGGCGGCCTGGGCCGGGTCGGTCAGGCCCGATTCCACACCAGCCACGATCCAGATGCCGCGGGCGCTGCGGCCATCACCGGCCACCTCGATGGACGGCGTGGTGCTGTAGTGCAGCAGCAGCTTGCCCACGGGCGCGGGGCGACCACGGTGGTAGGCGGTGATCGAATCCCAGCTGGTGTAGATGCCCTTGTTGGAATACTGGGCGCGCATGCCGGGTGTGCCGGGGCGCACCCACAGGTCGATGATGGCTTCGTCTTCGTAGCCGTTGTGCAGGTGCATGTAGTTGGAGAACAGGTTCTCCACGGCACCTCGGGCCTCGGCGCGCTGCGCACGCAGCTCGGCCTGGGCCAGGCGCGCTTCGAGGGCTTGCAGGCGTTGCAGGGTGTTGTCGGTGTTCATGGGTACGGTAGGGGTATCAAAGGCCCAGGCTCTGGCGCGTGAGGGCCAGCGATGGGGCCATGGGCAGCGTGGGCAGGTATTCGAGGCCGATGGCGCCGGTGTAGCCGCGCTGACGCAGCAGCGGCACCAGGCTGGGCCAGTTCAGGGTGCCGGTACCGGGCTCATGGCGGCCTTCAAAATCGGCCACCTGCACATGGCCCACCAGCTCGATGCGGCTGGCGAAGGCCTGCTCGAAGGTTTCGCCGGTGACGGCACCGTGGTACACATCGGCCAGCAGGCGCAAGGCGGGGCTGCCCACTTCTTTGACGATGTCCAGGCCCTGTCGCACCGTGTGGATGAACATCAGGTTGCCGCCGATCACCATGTGCACCGGCTCCAGCAGGATCTGCGCGCCGCCGTCTTCGGCGATGCGGGCTGCCTCGCGCAGCACACGCACGACGTTGGCGCGCTGCTCGGCCTGCGGCAGGCCCGGCACGGTGAAGCCCGATGCCACGATCATGCGGGCACCGCCCAGTTGACGGGCCACCGGCACGGCGTCGCGCACGCCGCCCAGCACCACCGCGTGTTCGGCCGTGTTGACCAGGCTGGCGCGAGGGTCCACCCCAAAGCTGTTCACGGCCACGCCGGTCTCGGCCATCACCTCGACCACGGCCTGCAGCGGCTTGTCACGCCACAGCCAGATGTCGACGGCGTCAAAACCATCGGCGCGGGCGGCACGGAAACGCTCGATGAAGTCCGGGTGCTCGGACTTGTAGAGCATCTCGATGCAGGGGATGAGCTTCATGCTGCGGCCCTCGCCATGCCAAAGATTTCGCGGGTGCGCTGCAGCGATTCCAGCGTGTGGCCGCTGGGACGGTATTCGAGGCCGATGTCGCCGGTGTAGCCCGCTGCGCGCAGCGCGGGCAACCAGGCGGCCCAGTCGATGGTGCCGGTGCCGGGCTCGTGGCGGCCGTTGGTGTCGGCCACCTGCACATAACCAAACAGGTGGGCGCGCTGCAGAATCTGGCGCCAGTCTTCGCCCATCACTTCGGCGTGGTAGGCGTCGTACAGCAGGCGCACCGCCGGGCTGTCAACGGCCTCGACGATGTCCAGGCCCTCGATGGCCGAGCCCATGAAGAAGCCGACGTGGTCGATGCGCGTGTTCAGCGGCTCCAGCAGCAGGCGCATGCCGGCGGCCTGCACGCGCGGCGCAGCACGCCGCAGCAGGTAGACCATGTTGTCGTGCTGCTCGGTGGCCGAGGCACCGGCCAGGGCCGGCCCACCGGCAATGACCATGTCTTGTGCGCCCAGACGCTGGCACATGGCCATGGTGCGATCGATGGCGTCCAGCACGTAGGCCTCCTTGCTGCGATCAACGCAGCCCACGCGCGGGCCGACGGTCAGGCTCAGCAGACGCACGCCGGTTTCCTTCAGCGCGGCCTCCACGGCGTCCATGCCGTCGGGGGTCCACATGTGGAACTCGACGCGGTCCAGCCCGGCTGCTGCGGCCGCGCGGATGCGCGCGGGCAGGTCGCCAGCTTCGTTGAACATGTACCGGTCTTCAATCACGGCTGACAGCTTCATGGTGTCTTGTCCTGGTTGTCGTTGTTGTGCGGGGATTCAGCCGGCCAGCAGCGGCTGCAGCTCGTGGCGGATCGTCCAGGCGTTCTGCATCATGCTGGCGGCCTGCGGTGCGGGGCCCTTGTCGCTTTCAACCACCAGCCAGCCGGCATAGCGGGTGTCGCGCAGCGCGGCCATCAGGCCGGGCCAGTCGACCAGGCCGGAGCCCAGCTCACCAAACCAGCGCGGCACGCCGCGCTGGCCGCCGGCCAGCAGCAGCGCGCGCTCGGCGTTGGGAGCCTGGTATTCGTTGAGTGTGTCCACCGCCAGCGCATCCTTGAGGTGGATGTGGTTGACGCGGGCATGAAAGCGCCGATACCAGGCCACCACATCGTGGCCGGCCATGGTCAGCTCGGCGGTGTCCATGGCCAGGCCCACCGTGGCCGGATCGAGCTGATCCAGCCAGGCGGCCAACTCATCGGCCTGGCGCAGCGGGGCCAGGGCATCCAGGTGCAGGGCGGTGCGGATGCCCAGGCTGGCGGTCATGGCACCCACGGCGTTCCAGCAGGCGGCGGCAGCGGCCTGGCGCTCGGCACTGAGGCCACCATGGCGGCCATGGGGCGGCAGGGCCCGCAGCACCAGCACCTGGGCGCCCACCTCGGCCAGAAAGCGCGCGAACACGGCAGCTTGTTCCAGCAAGGCGGCATGCTGCGCGGGGTCGGTGCAATCGAGGCCGTGGTGCAGCTCTTCAAAGCTCATCTGCAGCGGATCGAGAAAACAGCTGCTGACCTGGTGGATGCCCCACTCTCGCAAGCGAAGCTTGAAATGCGCCACCGAGCCAAAGTTGAGCACGATGTTTTCGGGCCGGCCCATGGGATCCCAGCGGCCGGTGCCGGCGGTGAGTTCGATGGCGTCAAAACCGCAGGCCGAGGTGACCTTCATGGCCCGTTCGTGCTGCTCGATGCGGGCAAAGCCGGTGAAGCCCGACTTCCATTGGTTGGTGCCGCAGGCCCAGCGGATGGCAGGGGTATCAGTCATGGATGGGCCTCAACACATGGCGAATCGTCCAGGCCGCGACGGCCGTGCTTTCGGGGTAATTGCCGCCGCCCACATCGGCCTTGTCGTGCTCGATGCCCACCCAGCCTTGCCAGCCGGTGTCTTTCATGGCGCCGTACAGCGCCGGAAAATCCACCAGGCCGCCTTCGGTGCCCATCTCGTAGAACCAGCGGGCCGTGGTGGGTGCCATCACTTCGGCATCGGGTTTGCGGCGGTAATCACCCTGGGTGTCCACATGGTGGGTGTCCTTCAGGTGGAAGCCGGCCACGCGCTCACGCAGCTGCACAAACAAATCCACCGGATCGACCCCGGCAATGACATGCTGGGCGGTGTCCAGGCACAGGAACACATAACGCGGGTCGGTCCACTCGTAGAACTTGCGCAGTTGCTCGGCCGAGCGGATGCCGCAGAAGAACTCGTGGTGGCAGCAGGTCTTGACGCCGTAGCCTTCGAGCGTCATCTTGCCGATGCGGTTCCACAGCTCGGCGCAGGCGCGGATCTTGTCGTCGGTGACAGGCTCGACATCAAAGTACAGGCCGGCTGGCATGACGATGAAGTTCTGCACACCCAGGCCGGCGCTGCTCTTCATGATGTATTCGGCGTAGCCGGCCATGCGGTCGTGGGTGGCCCGCACGTGCGGCGTGCTTTGGCGGGCGTCGTACATCACCGCATGAAACAGGCTGAGCACGCGGTCGATGCCACGCGACTGCATGTGCGCGCGGGCGGCCTCGAGCGAGCCGAACAGGTCACGCAGCGCACCCAGGTGAAAGTCGAAGGTTTCGATGGCCTCGTAACCCACCCCGGCGATCTGCTTGAGGAAGGCATCGAAGCGTTCGATCGAGCTGTACTGCGACACCTGGCCCTGCGCGGTGTCCACGCGCCAGTGGTCCATGTAGGCGTAGCGCAGGTGGCGCCCGCCCAGCGGTTTGCCGATGGCGCTCATCAGGCGGCCTGACCGGTGTGGCGCGCGATGATGCGACGGGCCAGCGCCTGATGCTGGGCCACCATGTCGAAGGCGTCGACGCCGCGCATGTACAGGTGGCCTTCCCACTCGCTGGACATGAAGCCGGTGAAGCCGCCGTCATGGAAGACCGGCAGGATGCTGGCGTAGTCGATCGAGGCCTCGTTGCCTTCGGCATCGAAGTCGTAGAACTTGCCGTGCACATGGATGACCTGCGGCATGATGTCCTTCCACATCTCGGCGGTGCCGGGGCTGAGGATGTTGAACATCACCGACAAGGCGCTGACATCGGCCGGGTCGGCCTTCAGGGGCTCGACGCGGCGGGCGAATTCCTGGCGCTTCCAGCCGGCGTCACGGGGCAGCTGCCACACCTCCAGTGCCAGCTGGATCAGGTCTTCGGGCAGCTCCTGGCGGCGCAGGTTGGCGATGTAGGTGGCCGGCAAGGTCGAGGCGCAGCAGCCGAAATCCGGCACAAAGCCCAGCAAGGGTGAATTGGCCTTGGCATAGGCCTCGCGCCAGGCCATCACCGGGGGCGAGCTGGGGTTCAGCGGCGCGTGCACTTCGGGGCCGATCTTGATGCCGTGCTTTTCCAGCAGCGGCAGCAGGCGGATGATCACCTCCACCGGCGCGGCAAACTGGCAGCGGATGGCCGGGAAACCCATCTTGGCGGCGGCCTCGATCTGGGGGGCGTGGTAGGCCACGGCCTCGTCCACGCTCATCATGGTGCCGCGCCGGATGGCCATGTCGGCGTTGATGCTCAGGCAGCTGGGGGTGAGGCCGTGCTCGGCCATCAGGTCCTTGAAGCGCGCGGCGAAATCGTCGCTGACCTGCGGAAAGCCGCGGATGCTGGAAAAGCCGATGATCTCCAGGCCGGGGCCCAGCTTGCGGCGGGCCACTTCGGCGATGAGGTCTTCAAAACCGTAGCGGCGCTCGTGCCACTCGTTGGTGAAGCTGTACAGCGTGGAGCCAAGCTGAAAGCCCTTGGCGGCGGGTGTGGCGGATGCGGTCATGGCGGTGTTCGTTCGAGGTGTGTGGCGTGATGCCGGGCTGGGGCGCTCAGGCCGCCTGCAGGGCCGCGTCACCGCGGGTCACGTGGGTCAGCATCGGGATGTAGGGCGGGTACAGGTTCAGCGTGAGCAGCACATGGTGCGGGCCGGCGGCCAGCGGCTGGGGCGTGGGCACATGCAGCAGCACCGAATCCTGGATGAACCAGAAGGTGCTGACCTGCTCAGGCAACTCGGCCAGCGTGAAGTGGCGGCCTTCGTACTCGACGGTGGCGCCTGCCAGCGACAGCGGCTGGCCATCGACGACCAGCTCGGTGGGCATCACCACCGACAGCGGCAGCGAGCGGTACCAGGGCAGGCGCAGGTCCAGCACCAGGCCTTGCGGCGTGACGCGCGAGTCTTCGGGCGTGATGAGGTAATCGCTGAAAGCGTTCTTGAAAAAGCGGGCCATGGGGTTCCTTGTCGGTCAGGTGGCCGAAGAGATAAAAAGGGTGGGTGCGCCAACGGTCACGCCGGATGGGCCGGCAACTTGACCCAGCGGCCGCCCAGCCGGGCTGAGCGCTGCACCGCCTCGATGAACTCGACGCCCCGCAGGCCGTCGGCGATGGTGGGAAAGTGGCTGGCCTTGTCGGCCCGGCGGCCGGCCCGGCGCGCCGCACGCAGGTGCTGGGCCACCTCGGTGTAGATCGTGGCAAAGGCCTCCAGATAGCCTTCGGGGTGGCCACCGGGGATGCGGTTGACGCGCGCGCCGGCGGGCCCGAACCCGGCACCGCCCCGCTCCAGCAACTGCGTGGGCTGGCCCAGTGGCGTGTAGCGCAGCTGGTTGGGCTGCTCTTGCGCCCATTCCAGCCCACCCCGGCTGCCGTACACCCGCAGCCGCAGCGCATTGAGGTGCCCCGGTGCCACCTGGCTGGCCCAGATGGTGCCACGGGCCCCGTTGGCATAACGCAGCAAGACCTGGGCGTTGTCGTCGACCTGCCGGCCCGGCACAAAGCTGCTGAGCTCGGCGCAGATCTGGGCCAGCGGCTGGCCGCAGACAAAATCGGCCAGTTGCCACGCGTGCGAGCCGATGTCGCCGATGGCACCACCGCCGGCCTGCGCCGGGTCGGTGCGCCAGGCGGCCTGCTTCTGGCCGCTTTGCTCGAGCGGCTCGGCCAGCCAGTCTTGCGGGTATTCAACCTGCACCACCCGGATATCGCCCAGCTTGCCCTGCTGCACCAGCTCGCGGGCCTGGCGCACCATGGGGTAGCCGCTGTAGTTGTGCGTCACGGCAAAGACCAGGCCCTGCTTGCTGGCCAGTGTCGCCAGCTTCCTGGCATCGGTGCTGCGCACGGTGACGGGCTTGTCGCAGATCACATGGATGCCCGCCTTCAGGAAAGCCGTGGCAATGGACGCATGCAGGTGGTTGGGCGTGACGATGGCCACCGCCTCGATGCCATCAGGCCGGGCGGCCTCGGCACGGGCCATGGCCTCGTAGCTGTCGTAGATGCGATCCGGATCCAGCCCCAGCACCAGGCCCGAGCGCTGCGCCTTGTCGGGCGATGACGACAGCGCGCCGGCCACCAGCTGGTACTGGTCGTCCAGGCGGGCTGCCATGCGGTGCACCGCACCGATGAAAGCGCCCTCGCCGCCACCGACCATGCCCAACTTGATTCGTTCAGGGGCCCGAAGGGCCTCGATCTTCTTGCTGGCCATGTCAGCCCAGCCCCAGCATGCGGCGCAGTTGTGCCGGATCGGTGTCGCCACCGGCAAAGTCATCGAAGGCCTTGTCGGTGACACGGATGATGTGGTCGCGGATGAAGGGCGCGCCTTCGGCGGCACCTTGCTCGGGGTGCTTCAGGCAGCATTCCCACTCGAGCACGGCCCAGCCCTTGAAGTTGTACTGCGCCATCTTCGAGAACACGGCCTTGAAATCCACCTGCCCGTCGCCCAGCGAGCGGAAGCGCCCGGCGCGGTCTTGCCACGACTGGAAGCCGCCATACACGCCTTGCCGGCCATTGGGGCGGAACTCGGCGTCCTTGACGTGGAACACCTTGATGCGCTCGTGGTAGATGTCGATGAAGTCGAGGTAGTTGAGCTGCTGCAGCACAAAGTGCGACGGGTCGTAGGCGATGTTCAGGCGCCGGTGACCGCCCACCCGCTCCAGCAACATGTCGAAGGTCACGCCGTCGTGCAGGTCTTCACCGGGGTGCAGCTCGAAGGCGATGTCGACACCAGCCTCGTCGTAGGCGTCCAGGATCGGGCGCCAGCGCTTGGCCAGCTCGCCAAAAGCCGTCTCGACCAGGCCTGCCGGGCGCTGCGGCCACGGGTAAAGAAAGGGCCAGGCCAGCGCACCGGGGAAGCTGATGCTGGCGTTCAGGCCCAGGTTGCGCGAGGCCTTGGCGGCCTTGAGCACCTGCTCAACCGCCCAGCGCTGCCGCTCGGCCGGCTTGCCACGCAGCGCCTCGGGCGCAAAGCCGTCAAAGGCCTCGTCATAGGCCGGGTGCACGGCCACCAGCTGGCCTTGCAGATGGGTGCTCAGCTCGGTGATCTCGACGCCGTTGTCGCGCGCCACCCCTGCGAACTCGTCGCACCAGGTCTTGCTGGCGGCCGCCTGGTCCAGGTCAAACAGCCGCGCATCCCAGGTGGGCACCTGCACGCCCTTGTAACCGAGTGAGGCGGCCCACTGGGTGATGGCGGGCCAGGAATTGAACGGTGCGGCATCACCGGCAAACTGGGCCAGGAAAATGGCTGGGCCGCGAAGGTTGGTGCTCATGTTGGCTTTGGCGTGTGAAGGGACAAGCCCCGGCGCTGGGCCAGGGCGGACAGGGCCATCAGACGTGGCAGCGGGCGTTCGACCGCTGCTGCAGGAGTTGGGCTTGCGGCAACACGGCAGCACGGCTGCCGATGGCGAGGGCAGGTCGTTCAAGAGGGGTGTTCATGCTGGTGCCGTGTCCGCAAAGAGATGGGCCTGCTCAGGCCAGTTGAATCTGCTTCTCGTCGTTGTTGAAGCTGGGAAACGGCATGTACGAGATGCGCAGCCGCTGCTGCAGGGCCAGCGTGTGTGCACCCTTGGGAAACCCGCCGGGCAGCGCGACGGTGATGGTGGCTGGCGCGCCGAACGGCCAGCGGCGATCAAAGGCTGTTTCCATCTGGTCCAGCGTCAAGGGGCCCGGCCCTTCATCGAAGGTGATGGCCTCGCGCGGCAGCGCCTGGCCGTCGATGGAAACCTTCAGGTCCTCGACCATCGACAGGCCCAGGCCACGGTAGTAACCCAGCTTGCTGGTGAAGGCAAAGCCGGTGGGTGCGTCGGCCGGGCCGGTGTTGGCCACCGATGCGGCATCGATGATGTACTTGTCAAACATCACAGGGCTCCTTGTTGGGCGGCCTGCTCGGCCTGGCTGATCAGCCGATCAAACATCACATGCTGGCGGCGCACCTGCTCGCGGCTGTCCACGGCCTGCACGTCCTGGATCCAGCGGTTGCCTTCGTACTCGGACGACAAGGTGCCTTGCCAGCCAGCACGCACCAGCTGCGGGATCACCGCTTCGTAGTCGAGCGAGGGGTCGCGGCAGTCTTCGGTCATCTCGTAGAACTTGGCCTGGATGTGCCGGAAGTACGGCGCGAAATCGCCGATGCGCTTGGGGTTGGCATAGGGGTTGTGGCGCAGGCTTTCAGCCATCGCCACCTCGGCCTTGTTGCCCTGCATCTTCACGGCCACTTCAAAGATCGTGTACTCGCACATGATCTTGGCCTCGTGGCTGTCCACGATGAACTGGGTGACCTCGGGCCGTGCGCCCTGGCGCTCGTAGCGGGCACGCATGACCGGCGGGTAGTGCTTCATGAAGATGCCCATGTCGGGCAGGATGCCCAGGTGCTGGGTGCGCAGGCGGTCGGCCACTTCGATGGTGCGCTGGATCCAGGCGTGATCCAGGTACCAGGGGGCATGCACCTCGACACCCATGTGCACGTCCAGCTTTTCGGCCAGGGGCACGCAGCGCTCGAGGATGTCGGGGCGCACGAAGATCAGCACGCGCATGTTCTTGATGCCCAGCCGGTGGCACAGGCGCAGGTCGCGCTCGATGCTCTGTACCTGCTCGTCATCGCTCATCAGGCGATCCTTGCGGCGCTTGGTGTCCAGGAACATGTCGTAGGCCGAGAAGTGCGCGCCATGGCGGGCCAGCATCTCGTGCCATTGCCCGATCTGGGCATCCGAGATGTTCGGAAAGGTGGGCATGTTCTGCTCGGGCAGCACCTCGATGGCGCGCGCGCCGATGCCGGCGCTGAAGGCGATCACGTCTTCAACGCTCATCTGCCCCAGGAACATTTCTTCCTGGAAGCTGTAGAGGCTGATGCCTCGTTCAATCTTGGATGCCATCAAGGGGTCTCCGGTGAAGCGGCAAGCCTGCGGTGCGCAGGCACGTCAATGGTTGGCGGCCAAAGCAACAGGCGACGGCCCGCGCCGGCCTCGAGCGCTGGTGCCAGTGAGCTTGCCGATTGGTCGATCCAGACATGGGTACTGGCCACGATGCGTCGGAATGAAAGGGTAAGCGCTTTCCCTTGTCGATGACTGCTGGGGTTTCTACTCAATTTCGCCGTCCGATCACGCCCATCGCACGGCAAGGAAAGCCGATGCACCAGGAAATGCCTCTGAAAATCATGGCCGACACCCCAATTGACGAGCAAACGCCCAGCACCCTGGCGACGTCTGCCGCAGCGTTGCGTGACCCACACAATCATCGGGAAAACCAGAGGTACGTCGTCAACGGGTAAGCGTTTACATTTTACTCGCAACAGGTTCCGCAGCATTCGCAAACTCATAGCGAATGCTCGCTTCAGGTCATTGACAGCCCCGCCGCGGGGATTCAGGAGACAGAGAGATGCATCACTTTCAACACCACATTCGTCAACCCTTCGTCATGAGCCTGCTGGCCTTGGCGGCAGCTCAGGCCATGGCCCAGCAGGCCGCGCCAAAGGGCGAAGTGCAGGAAATCGTGGTCACGGCCAACCGCGTGGCCACCAGTGCCCAGCGCACGCCCGTGGCGCTGTCGGTCTACTCGGGCGAGGCCCTGGCCGACGCCGGCGTGGCCACGGTGCAGGCGCTGCAGGGCCTGGACACCAGCATCAACCTGACCACCAGCAGCGGTGCCGCCTATGTGGCCATGCGTGGCGTGGCCAGCACCGACGTGACCGAAACCGGCGACCCGTCGGTCTCGATTGCACGCGACGGCTTCTTCACCAACCGTTCGTTCGGCATCGGTGCCTCGTTTTATGACCTGGAGCGCATCGAAGTGCTCAAGGGCCCGCAAGGCACGCTGTTCGGCCGCAATTCATCGGGCGGCCTGATCAACATCATCAGCCAGAAGCCCACCAAGAAGGCCGAAGGCCATGTGATCGCCGACCTGGGCACCTCCAACACCCAGAACTTCGAAGCAGTCATCAACCGTCCGCTCAACGACACCTTCCAGCTGCGTGTGTCGGCCATCAGCCGCAAGCACGACGGCTACCGCACCATCACGGGCGTCAACCAGAAGGGTGACGACGAGAACACCCAGTCGGCACGCGTGCAACTGGCGGCACAGCCCACCACCGGCCTGCGTGCGCTGGTCAGCTTCCAGAACGACCACATCAACAATGTGGGCGACCTGCCCAAGAACATGCCGCTGGCCAAGGTCGTGCCGCTGGGCAATGCCCGCGAATTCGCTGGCGATGCACCGTCCAGCAACCGCCTGATCGGCAACCGTGCGCGCTGGGAAGTCGAATACGACCGCCTGCCGGGCAACTGGGTGCTCAACGTGCAGGGCGGCCTGGACAAGCAGGACTGGCAGCACAAGCTTGACGCCACCCACCACGCCGCAGCCAACCCCTACCCGGCCAGCCGCCAGTTCGTCCAGCACGAATCGCCGACCACCTGGAACCATGAGGTGCGCGTCAGCAGCCCGCAGACCACTGATCTGACGGCGCAGTTCGGCTATTTCCGCTTCACCGAGACCAACACCGTGAACAGCGGTCTGCTCAACGTGAAGATGGGTGCCCTGCCCCCGGGTGCCAACGACTACAGCGGCCAGTACGGCATCCGCTTCAACTACGCCCTGGACACGCAATCGACCGGCCTGTTCGGCCAAGTGGGCTACAAGCTGAGCCCCACGCTGAAGCTGAACCTGGGTGCCCGCACCACCAGCGAGAAGAAGGTGCGCACCGGCGATGCCAACCTGATCATCGGCGCGCTGGTCAGCCCCTTTGTGCCGCCCTTTGTCACGGTCAACACCCCCGGCGACGGCAAGACCGACATGAAGAAACCGACCTACCTGGTTGACCTGGACTGGACGCCCACGGCCGACAACTTCTTGTACGCCAAGTACTCGTCGGGCTTCAAGTCGGGTGGCTTCAACTCGAATGGCAGCTCAGCGCCCGTGCCCTACGGCGCCGAGACGATCAATGCCTACGAACTGGGCACCAAGAACCGCCTGTGGGACCGCAAGCTGCAAGTCAATGCCACGCTGTTCATGCAGGACTACAAGGGGTACCAGGCTTCGCAAACCACCGACGTGCTGTCGGGCGGCGGCATCTACAACGTGGGCAGCGCCAAGATCAAGGGGCTGGAGGGCTCGATCGTCGCCAAGATCAGCGAGACCACCAAGTTTGATGCCAGCGCCACCTACCTGCAGACCAAGTTCGGCAACGGCATCGTGATCCGCGACGCTGCCGGCGACAACGTGGACATCAGCGGCAAGCGCCTGCCCAATGCACCCAAGCTGGTCTACACCGCCGGTGTCGAGCAGATCTTCCAGCTGGGCGGCGGCAACGTGGCGGCCCACCTGTTTGGCAAGCACTCGACCGCCTACTACTACAGCGTGTCGAACGTGGCCGATGAGTTTTCGCCGGCCTACACCACCGCCAACCTGTCGCTGCTGTACACGCCCAACGAAGGCAACTGGACGGCCCAGCTGTACGTGGACAACCTGAGCGACGCCGTGGTGGTGGCCAACGCCCGCCGCAACTATGTGTCGCACTCGAACACCGTGCAGTTCGCACCGCCCCGCACGGCCGGTGTGCGCGTGCGCTACAACTTCTGATGGCCCGGCCCTCGCAGCGAGGGCCTCACCCCTGCACCACCCGACGCCTGCCGACCGCAGGCGTTTTTCATGCGCGACCCATCGCGTAGACTGACCAGCTCATGCCCACGCCACGGCGGGCCGGCTCCACAGACAGCGTCCAGATTGCGATCCATGAAGTCACTTCCCTCGATCAACGAGGTTGCCCAACATGCCGGCGTCTCGATCGCAACGGTATCGCGCGTGTTGAACAACACCAAACCGGTCAGCGCCGAAACGCGCAAGCGGGTTGAAGAGGCCGTGGCCACGCTGGGCTACCACCTGAACGCCGCCGGGCGCAGCCTGGCCAAGGCACAAAGCCTGACGCTGCTGGTGCTGGTGCCCGATTTCTCGAACCCCTTTTACGGCCAGATCGTGCAGGGGGTTGAATCGGTCACCCGAGAGCAGGGCTACCGCATCATGCTGTCTGATTCCTCGGGCGGCGTGGCCGGCGTGGGCTCGGCCGTGGCGTCGCTCTACAACCGGCTGGTCGATGGGGTGATCAGCCTGGAGCACCTGGACGAAGGCGGCGAGCTGATTGCCCAGATCCGTGAACTGCCCTGGGTCAGTTGCTCGGAATTCCTGCCCGGCGCGGGTGTGCCCTATGTCAGCATCGACCATGGCCAAGCCGCCATCGATGCCGTGCAATACCTGATCAACAAGGGCCACCGCCGCATCGCCCTGATTGCGGCCGATGAATCCTACCGCTGGGCCCGGCTGCGTCGTGAAGGCTACGAAAAGGCACTCAAGCGCGCCAAGCTGCCTGTGGATCCCGCATTGATCCGAACCGCCAGCAGCACCGACTACGAAGCCGGAAGCCAGGCCGCCAGCGGCCTGCTGGCGCTGTACGACCCACCCACGGCCATCTTCGCGGTGTCCGACACCCTGGCCATCGGCACCGTCAAGGCCTTGCGCCGGGGTGGCCGGCGCGTGCCCGAAGAAGTGGCCGTGGTGGGCTTCGACGACCTGCCCTTGTCGGCCGTGTTCGAGCCGGCCCTGACCACCATCTCGCAGCCCATGCGCGAACTGGGTGCAGCCGCCGCGCAGATGCTGCTGCAACGATTGGCCGGCGAACGCCCCGCCAGCCGCACGCTGCAGCACACCATCGTGTTGCGCGATTCAGCCTGAGGCCACGCAGCCCGGCCCCAAGGGCCGATCTGCCCCGTCGAGCCAAATGGTCAGGTGCCCGCAGGCAGGGCCATGGTGGGCGGTGCCGTGCCGCCCCTGTCAGGCATGGCGCACACCCACTTGAGCAGCAATCACGCCCGTACAGCAGACAGGAAAGCGGTTTCCCAATGGTGAGCAATTTGCGCCTCGGCGTGTCGGCGCCTTCAAGGTGAACGGGTGAGGAAAAAACTGAACTCGCTGGCATTTACTGGGCTCCCAGAGGGAAAACCACAAGCAATTCAGAAGGGTAAACGATTACATTCCACGGGCTGCAATTGCGCTTGCGCACTGGCGGCCCCGACAGGCATCCACGCCTCCTACAAGACCTTTGGTTGCAGGCATGCACACTGACAGCGCTCGCTCGACACGCATCCCCAGGTCGGTCTGGAAGGTCGCCATCCTGGGTGGCATGGCCTCGTACCTGGATGGCGGTGCCCTGGTGACGGGCGGCATCGCCCTGAGCCTGCTGATGCCCTCGGTCGGACTGACCGCCTGGGATCTGGGCATCCTGTCGGCCCTGCTGACAGGCGGGCTGGCCATTGGCGCGCTCATTGGCGGCCACCTGGGTGACCGCTACGGCAGAAAGCGCGTGTTCTCCATCGATCTGCTGCTGCTGGCGCTGGGCCTGCTGCTCAACGTGATCGCCGTTGATCGGTCCATGGTGTATGTCGGCTTTGTGCTCACGGGCCTGGCCATGGGTGCCGATCTGCCGGTCTCCATCGCCCTGGTGGCCGAAGAAGCGCCGCCCGAGCATCGCGGCAAGCTGGTGGGCCTGTCACAGGTCTTCTGGGGCCTGGGGCCCAGCGTGACCATCGTGCTCAGCGCGGTGATGGGCAACCTCGGCCTGGCTCCGGCCACCATGGCGCGCCTGCTGTGGGGGCACCTGCTGGCGGTGGCCTTGGTGGTGTGGCTGCTGCGGCGTCGATTGCCCGAATCCAGACAGTGGGCCGATGCCCAGGCCGCCACACAGGATGCCGCCGTGGCCGAGCAATTGGGGCAGGCGGGCAGCATCCGCCGCAGCCAGCTGGGCCTGCTGCGCCCCCTGATGCTGCCGCTGATCGTCAGCGGCCTGTTCTACACCATCGGCAACCTGGCGCCCAATACGAGCGGCCAGTTTGCGTTCTTCATTCTCAACCAGCTGGCCGGGCTGACGCCGCAGGTGGTGGGCAATGTGCTGTTCAGCCTGGCACCGCTGGGCCTGACCACAGGCCTGCTGTTTGTGCGCCTGGTTGATTCGCCGTGGCGCCATGGCGTGATGGTGGCAGGCGGCATGTTGCAGATTGCCGCCTTCGTGGTGCCCGCCTGGCTGGGCTTCAGCCCTGGCACCTACCTGGTCGCCTTCTACGCCGGCTTCTTGGGCAACGCCTTCATCGGCGAAGCCCTGTACAAGGTGCGCATGCAAGAGATCTTTCCCACCCTGGTGCGCGGCACGGCGCAGGGTGTGACCATCTTTGCCTGCCGCATCGTCACCGCGCTGTTTGCCCTCATCACGCCGGCCTTTGCCACTGCCAACCCGGGCGCACTGATGTGGTTGCTGGCCGGCCTGAACGCCCTCACCCTGGCCCTGGGTCTGTGGCTGTCGCGCCTGGGCCCTGCACCGTCCCGGGCCTGAACCATTCCGTGGCCCGCCTGGGCCCTCCTGAGACCATGACACCTGCCGCCAGCCACGCAGCCACCCATGCCGACACCGTGCAGGTGCACGAGATCCGACTGGAGCACAGCACCGAAGCCACGGTGGCCACGCTCACCCCGCGCCTGAGCTGGAAAGTCACCACTGCTCGCCCGGCCTGGGCTCAGGCGCAGGCCGAGATCGAGTGCAGCACCACCCACGGCACGCAGCGCCGCCTCCTGGCGACGGCCGAGTCGGTCTTGCTGGCCTGGCCCTTTGACGCCCTGCCCGCCGGCACCAGCGCCAGCTTGCGGCTGCGGGTGCAGGGCCACGACGGTGACTGGAGCGCCTGGAGCGCGCCCCGACCGGTGCACACCCCGGTTGACGACCTGGGCCTGCACGAGGCCATGATCACCATCGCCCAGCCGCAGGACGAGCCCTGCGTGCACCAGTACCGCCGCGGCATTCACCTGCCCGATGGCATCGTGGAAGCGCGGCTCACCATCACGGCGCGCGGCATCTACCAGGCCGAGATCAATGGCACGCCCATTGGCGACGAACACCTGGCCCCTGGCTGGACAGCCTACGACGAGCGCCTGCTGTTCCAGACCCACCTGGTCACGCAGCATTTGCGGCCCGGCTGGAACCATCTGGGCGTGTGGGTGGCACCAGGCTGGTTTGGCGAGCAATACGGCTTTTTTGGCCGCACCTCGCGCGGCTACACCGGCCCGCTGGGGCTTTGCGCGCGCCTGCAGGTGCGCCTGGCCGATGGCTCGCAGCTGGTGATCGGCACCGACGACACCTGGCAAGGCCGCTCCACCGGCCATCCGGTGCTGCAGGCCAGCATCTACCATGGCGAGACCCACGACGCCCGCCTGGCGCAGGCCGACTGGGCCCGCCACGATGTGCCGGGTGAGCATTGGCAGCAGGCCCGCGCGGTGGCCTGCTCACCCGCCATCCTGCAGGCCAGCCCGATGCCACCGGTGCGCACGATCGAGCGGCGCGCACCGCTTCGCATCTTCACCAGCGCCAGTGGCAAGCGCCTGGCCGACTTCGGCGAAAACATCGTGGGCGTGTGTGCCCTGAGCTGCTCAGGGCCCGCTGGCCACCGTCTGGCGCTGCGCCATGCCGAAGACCTGGATGAACACGGTGAGCCCGCCTACGACTCGCTGCGCACCGCCCGCGCCACCGATGTCTACGTGCTGTCTGCGCAGGCCGGGCAAAGCTGGCATCCGCGCTTCACCTTCCATGGCTTCCGGTATGTCGAGATCGAAGGTTGGACCGACGAGATCGAGCTGAACCTGCAGGCCCTGGTCTGGCAGACCGACATGGCATTGACGGGCGGTTTCGCCTGCTCGCACCCGCTGGTCAACCAGCTCATTGCCAATGCGCTGCGCAGCCTGCGCGGCAACTTTGTGGCGCTGCCCACCGACTGCCCGCAACGGGATGAACGCCTGGGCTGGACAGGCGATCTGCAGGTGTTTCTGCCCGCAGCCAGCGGCATGCTGGATGTGGCCGGCCCGGTGTCGTCCTGGCTCGAAGACCTGGCCCTGGAGCAACACAAGCTGGACGGCATCGTGCCGGTCATCGTGCCCGCCATCCTGCCCGGCCATGCCGAATGCGTGGCCGGCTGGGGTGACGTGGCCGTGATGGCTCCTTGGGCGCTGTACCAACGTTACGGCGATGTGCAGGTGCTGCAGCGGCAATTTCCGAGCATGGCGGCCTGGATCAACGCGGTACTGAAAGGGGTGGGGCCCAGCGGGCTGTGGGACCGGGGCATGCAGATCGGCGATCACCTGTCCCCGCAGCGCTCGGCCTGGTTTCCGGGGTCGACCCCGCCCGACAAGGTGCTGCTGGCCAGTGCGTTCCTGGCGCGCTCGGCCCACCTGACCGCGCAGGCGGCGGCCCTGATCGGCCGCGAAGATGACGCGCGCCATTTCCAGGCCATCGCCGACCGCACCCGCGAGGCCATCTGCCGCGAGTACATCACCGCCAACGGACGCATCGTGTCCGATGCCATCACGGCTTATGCCCTGATGATCCACTTCGAGCTGGTGGACGCCGGCACCGCCACGCGCATGGGCCAGCGGCTGGCCGAGCTCATCGCCGAACTGGATCACCGCATCGGCACCGGCTTTCTGGGCACGCCCCTGATCATGGACGCCCTGGCCGACACCGGCCAGCTCGGCACGGCCAGCCGGCTGCTGACACAAACCCGCTGCCCGTCCTGGCTGTATCCGGTCACGATGGGGGCCACCAGCATCTGGGAGAGCTGGGACCTGCGCCGCGCTGACGGCACGCTCAGCCGACACGAACTGGGCTCGGCCAACCACTACGCGCTGGGCGCGGTCACCGACTTTCTGCAGCGCCGTCTGGCCGGCCTGGCACCGGCCGAGCCGGGCTACCGTCGCATCGCCGTCAGGCCCTTGTTCCTGGATGGCTTCAGCACCGCGCAGGCCTGGGTTGAAACACCCTATGGCCGGGCCAGCGTGTCCTGGCAACGTGACGGTGATGCCGTGCAGCTGACCTTGCTGGTGCCCCCCAACGCGCGCGCCACCGTGCACCTGCCGGGCCAGATGCCGCAGGACGTGCCATCGGGCCAGCACAGCTGGGCGGTTTCGGTGCCGCAAGCCGTGCCAGCGCCGCTGGCACCGGTGTCGATGCACTCGCCGCTGGAGCAGGTGGCCGAAGACGCTGCCGCCCGCGACATCATCGTGGCCGCCTTGCTGGCGCACGACCCGCACCGTGCACCGGCCTTCCAGGGTGCGATGGCGTGGCAGAAGGGGGTTCCACTGCATGGGCCGCTGATGTTTGTGCACCCCGATGCCTTGCGGGCGATTGAACTTGGCTTTGGGCAGCTCAATCAGGGGCGTGCGCGGGTCTGACATCGCCAGCACAGCGGGCTGGCGCGGCGGGGCCCAGCCAAAGAAAAAAGGGGCCGCACCAGGCGACCCCTTCCAGTGGCCGGCACGCGCCGCGTGCCGCCTCAAGCAGGCATCAGAAGTTGTAGCTGCCCCGCACACCGAAGGTGCGCGGATCACTGACCGCAAACGAGCCCGGCACGCGGGTGCCGAAGGTGATCTTGTTCTCGATGTTCTTCACGAACAACTGGATGTTGTAGGTGCTGGACGGATCGTTGTAGGTCAGGCTGGCATCAGACTTGTGGAACGCCGGTTGCGTATAGCGGATCGCACCATCGTCAGCGGTGCTGATCATGTACGCAGCGCTGTAACGCGTGCCCACATAGGCCACAAAGTCGGCACCACTGCCCAGGCGGAAGGTGTGGGTGTAGCCCAGGTTGACGGTGCTGGCCGGTGCACGATCGAGACGCTGGCCAGACCAGTCCACCACAGCGGTCGGGTCGTTCACGGGGTGGTTGATCGGCTTGTAATCCTTGAACTTCGCGTTCACCAGCGACACGGCCATGTTCAAGCGGCCAGCGGTACCCACGTTCAGGCGGCCTTCAAACTCGGCACCATCCACCTTGGCCGCAGCGGCATTGGTGGTCACCGAGCCGCAACTGGCAGGTGTGCCGTCCGGGCAGGACACCGAAGCCAGTTGCAGGTCCTTGTAGTTGTAGTGGAAGACACCGGCGCTCAATTGCAGGGCGTTGTTCAGGAACTTGCCCTTGACGCCACCTTCCAGCGAGGCCAGTTGCTCGGGCTTGTAGGTGCCGGCCAATGACTGGTCATTGAAACCACCGGCCTTGTAACCCGTGGCCAATGCGCCGTACAGCATGGTGGTCTTGTCCAGGTCGTAGTCCAGGCCCAGGCGGTAGCTGGTGTTCGAGAACTTCACGGACTGGTTGTAGGCGGCCGGGCTGGATGTCGCAGGCGCCGTGGCTGCAGTACCCGCCAGCGGATCCGATCCCGACTTCTCATCACGCGTGACGCGCACACCGGCCGTGACGCGCACGCTGTCGCTCAGGCTGTAGGTGGCCTGCCCGAACAGCGCATTGGACTGGTTGTTGACGACGGGCCGGAACGGCACCGTGACCGTGAAGGATCCGAAGGGCGCCGTGATCAGGGTGCGGAAGGTGGTCTCGCGGTGTGCCTGCTCGTCGAACTTGTACGCGCCCGCCACCCAGCGCAGCGGGCCGCTGTCGTTGTTGTTCAGGCGCAGTTCATGCGAGGTGGATGTAGCCCCGCCCTGGATCGAGCCAAAGAACGGAAAGCCGAAGAAGACACCGTTGAAGATTTCGTCCAGATCGGTCTTCAGATGGGCCAGCTGGTAGGTCAGATCCACCGAGCCGAAGCTGGTCTTGAACTCGCCACGCAGGGCGTCGGCGTTGCGGGATTTGCCAGCGTTCAGCGGCTTGCCGGCCAGGGGCGTGCCCGCGGGCCAATTGACGGCGTAGTTCCAGGCGGCCGTCAGTTGCGCGTCCGAGCCGCGATCCACATAGATCGGGTTCTTCACGTTGTTGCCCTGCCCTGCGGGCGAGAAGGGCAGGTTGCCGGTGACCGTGCCAGAGAAGAAGTTGGTGATGGGCACCGGGCTCGACGGGCCGCCACCCACATGCGAGGTTTCAGCCGTGACCAGCAGGCTGGTGCTCTTGGTGAAATTGGCCAGCAGGTGCACACGGCCGGCGTAGTCGTCTTGGCTTTCAAGCTTCAGGCCGCTGTTCGGGCCGGGCTTGAGATAGCTGTCGTGCTTGTTCGAGTTGACCGCTGCGCGCAGCGAGAAGGTCTCGTTCAGGGGCACGTTGATCATGCCGTCCAGGCGCACCGTGTTGTAGTTGCCGAACTCGGCACCCAGCTTGGCGGAGAACTTGCGCTCGGGCTTGTGCGTGATGACGTTGAGTGCGCCGGCCGTGGCATTGCGGCCATACAGCGTGCCCTGCGGGCCACGCAGCACCTCGACGCGTTCCAGGTCGAAGAAGCTGCCCAGTTGGGCCTCTGCGCGAGAGATGTATGCGCCGTCGATGTGGAATGCGGCCGACGGGTCACCCTTCTCGGTCATGTCGGTGCTGGCCACGCCCCGGATCGCGATCTGGGCCTTGCCGGTGTCCTGGCTGATCCAGACACTGGGCACGTTATCGGCCAGATCGATGGCGTTGGTGACGCCTGCGGCCTTCAGGTCATCACCAGTGATGGCCGAGAGGGCCACCGGCGTCTTGAGCACCGGCTGGGCAATCTTTTGGGCGGTGACGATGATTTCCTGCGTGGCCTGGGCGCGGCTTTCGTTGGTGGCGGGCGCTGTCTGGGCGAATGCGGCCTGGCTGGCCGCGAACAGACCGGCCATGCAGAGATGGCGGCACAAGGGCGAGAGTTGAGGGGTGTTCAACATGCTTGTCTCCTGAGGGTTTTGAGAAAGATTCTTGGGGCCACCGTGGCGGCCAGGATCCAGGGCCTCTGCGAGCCCTTTGATTAAAAAGGTAAACGCTTTCCTACTGCAATCAAGCTGGGGCTAACCCCGTTATCGTTCTGAACTCGCTGCGCAAGCCGTCAATCATGGGGGGCTAGCGCTGAAACCGACCGCCATGCTTGGCCATGGTCAGGCAATCGCTTTCCCACCCATGGGGTGGCCTGATGCCTCCGGTGCCGAGCACCCATCGGCCAGCCAGCCCCTGCTTGTGCCGAGATGCCGTCATGCCGACAGGGCCCGGTACGTGAATTGCCGAAACACCACCTCGCCCGTGCCCATGGCGGCCAGGGCAGGCTTGAGCGCCGTGAGCTCATCGCTGGCGTTGACGTGGTAACCCGAGACCTCCATGCGCAGGCCGTGCCGCTGCCAGGCCGCGCCTGGTAGACGGTAGAACATGGTGACGATGTGATGGTCGTTGACGATGCGCAATTGCAGCCGACGCGCCCCGTTGGGCGGCTCGGGCCAGAAGCCCAGGCGGCTGCCCCCGCGCCAGGTCTGGATGCCCTGCCCGTCAAAGCTCAGGCCGGCATACAGGCGGCGGCTGTAGAACAGCAGCAGCCCGCCCACGGCCTGGCCACGCAATTCAACATCCACCGTCAATTCATAGGCCCGGTCGCGGGCTGTCAAGGTCAAGGGGCTGCAGTCATCGGGGCTGCTGCCCTTGGCTGCGATGGCCAATTCGCCGGGCACGTGGCGGATGCGCTCGAGCTCGCCCGCGCCGGGTCGGTAGAACGTCCAGACGCTGCCCAGGCGCAAGGCTTGAAAGTCATCAGACAGGGCGATACCAGCCGTGGCTGCGGCGCCAGGCAAGGGCTTGGCAAAGCTGGCCGACAGGTCGCCGCCCTCGGCCAGTGGCCAGCCATCGGCCGTCCAGCGCACGGGCTCGAGCAATGTCTGGCGGCCCAGCGTGCGGTAGCTGTTCTCGTAGCCGTGGTACATCGCCCACCACTGACCGCCCGGGCCCGGCAGCAAGGTGGCGTGGCCCCGCGACCACCAGCGTTCGCCCGCTTGCTGGGTGCGCACCATGGGGTTGTGCGGCGAGTGCTGCCACGGGCCGTGGATGGACCTCGATCGGGCCACGGTGATCATGTGCCCGGTGGGCGGTCCGGCGGTGCCGCCCACGGCGCTGACCAGGTAGAACCAGCCCTCCCGCCGAAACAGCTTGGGCCCCTCCAGGGCATAGGCCTCGGTGATCCAGTCATCCGGGTACTTCCAGCCCTCAAAGGCCACTTCGGGCGTGCCATCAGCGGCCAGGCCATCGTCACGCAGGCGCACACGGCTGGCCTTGTTGAGGAACAGATAACGCTTGCCGTCCTCGCCCACCACATGCCCGGGGTCGATGTAGCCTTCGATGGCCATGCGGATGGGCTCGCTCCAGGGCCCGTCGATGTGGTCGGCATGGATCACGAAGATGGTGACGGTACGCAGGCCCACCGACACGGCGCTGGGGTAGGCCGGCAGGTAGATGTAGTAGCGCCCTGCGTGCTTGCACAGGTCAACCGCCAGCACCGTGCCGGGCGGGCGAGGCAGCGCGGCCACCCGGGGTGCCCAGTTCACCAGATCGCGTGAATGCCAGATGGTCAGGCCCGGCGCTGCGTCAAACGACGAAAACGTGGCGTAGTAATCGTCACCATCCCGGAGCACGGTGGGGTCGGGGTGGTCACCGGCGAACACGGGGTTCAGAAAGCGGCCATTGCCCAGGTCGGGCCGGCGTTGCCCGTCGACGCCTCGTGGCCAGGCCGGTGTGGCAGGCTCGGCCAACACCTGGCCGGCCTGGGAATCGGGCGCTGCTGCGGCCGCAGCCAGCCCGGCGGCGCTGCCTGCTGCCAGGCCCATCCAGGATCGACGATCGACGCTTGTCATGGGGTGGGTCTCGATGGCTCAGGGATGTTGGGTGCGGGGTACAGCGTGGCCTGCGCTCAGGCCCTTGTGGGCCAGGTGGCGCTTGTTCATTCGACGCAGCACGCGCAGGTCTTGCCACGACCAGCGGCGCAACACCTGCCACACCCGTGCCTGAAGCGTCATGTTGCTCATGCGCCCCCCCGCGTGGCAGCCAGCAGGGCAAAGCGCCCCGGCTGGCCGCTGGTGGCCGATGGGGCGACCCAGACATCGAACTCGCCCGGCTCGATGCGCCAATGCAGGTCGGTGCCCACAAACTGCAGGTCCTGTCGCGTCAGCGTGAAGCGCACGGTGCGGACCTCGCCAGGGGCCAATGCCACCTTTTGAAAGCCCTTGAGCTCACGCAGCGGCCGCGACACGCTGGCCACGCGATCTCGCACATACAGCTGCACCACTTCTTCGCAGGGCCGGCTGCCGGTGTTGCGCACCTCGGCGGTCACGGTGAGCGTGCCGCCCCACGGCAGCTCGCGGTGGCTCAGCTGCACCGCGCCGTATTCAACCCGGCTGTAGGTCAGGCCATGGCCAAAGGCGTACAACGGTGCATCGGGCAGGCCGATGAAATGGGCGCTGAATATGGCCAGCGGTTGATCGGGCGGGGCAGCCCGGCCACCGGGTGCACGGGCGTAGTGAAACGGCTGCTGACCACTGTCGAGCGGGAAGCTCACTGGCAGGCGGCCGCTGGGGTTGACGGCCCCGGTCAGCACATCGGCCAGGGCATGGCCGGTTTCGGTGCCCAGGAACCAGCCCACCACGATGGCCTGGGCGTCGCGCACGGCACCCTGCAGCGCCAGGGCACGGCCATTGCGCAGCACCACCACCACCGGCTTGCCACTGCGGGCCACCGCCTCGGCCAGCGCCTGCTGCGGTGCGGGCAGGGTGATCTGCGCGCGGGAATGGGCCTCGCCCGACATGTCCTGGCTTTCGCCAACCGCCAGCACCACCACCTCGGCCCAATCGGCCGCGTCGCGTGCGGCGGCTTCACCGCCTGCAATGTGCGCTTCGATGTCGGCACCCTTGACCACGCGCAATTCGGTGCCCGGCATCGCCGCGCGCAGACCCTGCGCCAGCGTGACAGGCGGCACCCGCACATGGATGGGGCCCCAGGGGCCGTTGACGTGGGCCGAATCGTCGCCAAAGGGGCCGATCAGGGCCACCCGCTTGAGCGTGGGGGCCAGCGGCAGCACAGCCCCTTCGTTCTTGAGCAGCACCACGCTGCGGCGACCGGCTTCGCGCGCCAGCGCACGATGGGCAGCATCGGTGTCGGTGCTGGCATAACGCTGCGCACTGATGCGGCGGAAGGGGTCGTCAAACAGGCCCGCAGCTTCTTTGACAAACAGCATGCGTCGCACGGCCGCTTCCAGCACGCTGCGCGGCAGCTTGCCCTGCTGCACCAGGCTGGGCAGGTGCTTGACGTAGATGTCGGCGAGCATGGCCAGGTCGCAGCCGGCCTTGAGCGCCTGCGCGGCCGCGTCGGGCTCGTCCAGCGCGGTACCGTGGTTGACCAGCTCATTGATGCTGTTGAAATCTGAAATGACCAGGCCCGGAAACTTGAACTCACCACGCAGGATGTCGGTGAGCAGCTTGCGATGGCCAGTGGCCGGCACGCCATCGATGGTGTTGAACGAGGCCATGGTGGCCAGCGCACCCGCTGCAAACGCGGCCTGGAAGGGGGGCAGGTACACCTCGCGCAGCAGGCGCTCGGGCAGGTCGGCGCCGGCGTAATCCAGGCCCGATTGGCCTGCTCCATAACCCGCAAAGTGCTTGGGGCAGGCCAGCATGGCGTCGGCGGCCCGCAGGTCATCCCCATGGAAGCCCTTCACCCGCGCTGCGGCAAACTGCTGGCCCAGGTAGACGTCTTCGCCAGCGCCTTCGGCCACCCGGCCCCAGCGCTGGTCACGGCCGATGTCGACCATGGGTGCGAAGGTCATGTCCAGGCCGAAGCGGGTGGCTTCCACCGCTGCGGCACGCGCGGTGCGGCGCGCCAGATCGGGCTCCCAGCTGGCGGCCTCACCCAGGGGTATCGGAAACGCCACGCGGTGGCCGTGGATCACATCGGCGGCAAAGATCAGCGGGATCTTCAGGCGTGACTCATGCACGGCCGTGTGTTGAGCCTGCTGAACGGTGTCCAGGTCCAGCGAGCCCATCAGCATGCCCACCTTGCCCGCCCGCACCCTTTGCAACTGGTCTCGGTGCAGCTGCGCCCCCTGTTCGGGCGACACCGGCGGCATGAAGGGGTTGGTGGCAAAAAAATCAGAGATGGCCAGGCGGGGCGACCAGGCGCCTTCGGTGCCCAGCTGTCCGGCCAACTCGGGCAGCGTCATCGACGCCACCAGCTTGCCGATGCGGCGGCGAGCCGCTGCCGACAGGCGTGGCGAGTTGCTGCCGGCCGCCAGGGCTGGCGCCATGGCCAGTGCGCCCAGCAAGGCCAGGCTGGCACGACGGGTCAAGGGTGTGTTCATGAGGTGCTCAGGTCTGCAGCACAGGCTGTTGCACAACCTGCTGGTCGATCAGGCCAAAAGGCCCGGGGCGGCCGTCGTCAAACCTGGCCTGCATGCGCACGCGGTCGCCAAAGCGCATGAAGCCGGTGTGGATGGCGCCCTGGTCGATCTTCTCGATGACGCGGCGCTCGGCGATGCAGGCCGAGCCTGCACTGCGGGCCACGTTGGACACGGTGCCCGAGCCCACGATGCAGCCGGCGGTCAGGCGACGGGTGCGGGCGGCGTGGGCGATCAGCTGGCCGAAGTGAAAGTTCATCTGGCTGCCGTGGGGCTCGCCAAAACGCTGGCCGTTCCAGTGCACGTGCAGGTTCATGTGCACGCGCCCACCCTGCCAGGCCGCGCCCAGTTCGTCGGGCGTGACGGCCACGGGCGCAAAGGCGGTGGAGGGCTTGGCCTGCAAGAAGCCAAAGCCGGTCTTCATCTCGTGCGGGCCCAGGCCGCGCAGGCTCCAGTCGTTGAGCTGCACGATCAGGCGCACGCAGGCCAGTGCGGCCTCGGGCGTGACGCCCATGGGCACGGGGCCCACCACCACGCCAAACTCGCCTTCAAAGTCGATGCCGTCGGCTTCGGTGATGAAGGGCACGTCATCGTGCGGGCCCAGAAAGTCATCGCTGGCCCCCTGGTACATCACCGGGAAGGTTTCAAAGTGCGGGATCGGCTCTTTGCCAAAGGCCTCGTCCATCAGGTGGCCGTGGTTGAGAAAGGCCGAGCCATCCAGCCACTGCGGGCTGCGCGGCAGCGGGGCCTGGCAACGGCCGGGGTCGAAGGCAAAACTGTCTTCGGCCAGGCCGGCGTCCAGGCGCGCTGACAGGGCCTGCAAGCCGGGCAGCGCGCTGTCCCAGTGCTGCAGCGCCTGCAGCAGGCTGCCATCGGCCGCCACGGCCCGCTGCCCATCACGCGAGACCACCACCAGGCGGCCATCGACGCTGCCATCACGCACGGTTGCCAGCTTCATGGCTCAGGCCTCTTCAAAGATGGCCACCGCGCGCGTCCAGCCGGCGCTGGCGCCGCGGATCTTGTGCGGAAAGCAGCTGATGGTGAAACCGTTGGGCGGCAGGGCCTCCAGGTTGTGCAGCTTCTCAAGGTGGCAATAACCGATGTCACGACCGGCCTTGTGGCCTTCCCAGATCAGGGCCTTGTTGCCGGTTTCAGCCACCTTCTTGGCGGTGTACGAAAACGGCGCGTCCCAGCTCCAGGCGTCGGTGCCGCTCAGGCGCACACCGCGCTCGAGCAGGTACATGGTGGCCTCGTAGCCCATGCCGCAGCCGGCACCCAGGTAGTCGGGGTTGCCATAGCGCGAGCCGGCGCGGGTGTTGACCACCACGATGTCCAGCGGCTGCAAGTCGTGGCCGATGCGTCGCAGCTCGGCCTCGACATCGGCGGCGGTGGCCACGTAGCCATCCGGGAAGTGCCGGAAGTCGAGTTTCACGCCGCTTTGAAAGCACCACTCCAGTGGCACCTGGTCAATGGTGATGGACGGCCGGCTGCCGCCGTTCTTGGCGTCCTGGGTGGAGTGAAAGTGCCAGGGCGCATCCAGGTGGGTGCCGTTGTGGGTGGTCAGGGTGACCCACTCGGCGGCAGCGGCTTCGCCGTCGGGGTAGTCCTCGGGCCGGGTGCCCGGGATCATGGCCATGAACTCGGGCAGCGTGTCGGCGTGCTTCTGGTAGGTGATCTTGGGCGCCAGCGGGGGCGGATCGGAGAGCACGTCGTTCTCCAGGTAGATCGACAGATCAACAAAGCGGCGGCGGGGGCGGGCAGCGGTCATGGCGTGTCCTGGATGTTGGCGGTGGGGTCGGCCACGCCCCAGTGCTCGACGATGCGGCCGTTGGCCACACGGAAGATTTCGACGCGATGCTCGGGCTCGGCATCGGCTGTGCGGCGCACGGCCAGGTGCACCATGCCAATGTCGTTGTCGATGGCCAGGTGCTGCACCAGCACGCTGATGCCGCCCTCGCCCAGCTTGCGCGACAGCTCGCGGATGGCCTGCGAGCGGCCCCGGAAACCACCCACCACGTGGTCGCGGTAACCGGCGCCGATCACGCAGGATTCAAAGGCCGCGCGCACCATGCGCTGGCGGTACAGCAGGTCAACAAACCGGCTGATCACCGCACGCGGCGTGCCGGTGTCGGCACCACCGGACCACGGCGACGTGGTGAACACCGAAGCCACCGCGCAGCCCGGCATGGGCATAAAGGCACTGAACATGGCCGCGATCAGATGGGCGCAGCCAGCGCCATCAGCGTCTCGCGCATGATGCGGGCGTGTTCGTCCTTCGAGCCGTTTTCCATCTCGATCTGGCCCAGCCGGGCCGAGTTCTCGACCACCATGCGGCAACGCTCCCAGCGGCGGCCCTGGAAGGCGGCCAGGGCTTGCTGCGTGCTGTCGGCGCGGCCCAGTTCTTCGGCCAGCACCAGGGCGTCTTCGATGCCGATGCAGGCCCCCGATGCCATGTGCGGCGTGGTGGCATGCACGGTGTCACCGATCAGCACCACCCGGCCCTTGAACCAGGGCTGCTGCACCAGCAGGCCTTCCAGCGGACGGAAGACGATCTGCGATTGTTCGGTGATCTGCGCGCGCAGGCCCTGCAGCATCGGGTCGGGGTAGGCCGCCAGCAAGGCCTTGAGCGTGGGCGCAAAGGTGGCCGGATCGACGAACTCGTTGTTCGGGCGGAACTCGGTGACGAACAGGTACAGCTCGCTCTGGCTCACCGGGTTGACGCCGGGCTTGACCGGCCCGCCCATCCACATGGTGATGGTTTCCAGCTCGGGTGGGCGCGGCAGCACCGCGCGCCACACGGCCTGGCCGCTGTACTGCGGCTTGGGCGCATCAGGCAGCAGCACCTCACGCACCTTCGAATACAGGCCGTCGGCGCCGATCACCAGGTCGTAGCGGCGGGTTTGCCCGTCGGTGAAGGCGACGCTGACGCCGGCATCGTCCTGCTCGATGGCGGTGAAGGTGCAGCCCAGGCGCACATCGGCGCCGCTGGCGCGCGTGGCATCGGCCAGGATGCGGGCCAGCACCGGGCGCATGATGGCCCCACCACCGGGCACATCCGGGCCGGCCAGACGCGGCGTGGGCAGCTCACCCACCTTGGGGCCGTGCGGCAGGCGCAGGTGCACGCCGTCGCTGGCAGCGCCCTGCTTCAAGAATTCATCCAGCACGCCCAGTTGGCGGAAGGCGCGCAAGGTGGCACCGCCCAGGCTGATGCCGGCGCCGTAACTGCGCCAGCCGGCGTCGATCTCGACCAGATCCACCTGGGCGCCCAGCTTGCGCAGCGCGATGGCGGCCGACATGCCGGAAAAGCCACCGCCGATGATGAGGATGCGTTGTGCGGCGAGGTTCATGCTTGTCTCCTGATGGGTGCGGTGCGGCGTGTCAGTGCTCGGGTGGGCGACCACCGGCGGCGGCCCCGGGGGGCGGGCCGCCCGGTGCCCACTTGTCACGCGCCTGGAACAGGAACAGCTGCGAGGCATCGGCGCTCATGGGCACTTCGCGGGCGGTCCAGGTGTCGTCGTGCAGATCCATGTCGGCGTCGTATTCCATGTTGCAGCGCAAGGGGCTGGTGAAGTACCAGAACCAGTTGCTGCCAAAGCGGTGACGCCCTGGCCCCCAGAACGACTTGTAGCCCTTGGCCAGCAGCCGGTTGCCGGCCTGCAGCACATCGGTGGGGCCGCCCATGTGGAAGGTGAAGTGCTCGACCCCCTTCATGAACGGCGGGGTCTGGATCAGGAACAGGGTGTGGTGATCCTGTGTGCCGGCCGGCCGCAGGAAGGGGCCCACGCCGGTGAAGCGGTCGGTGCACACAAAGCCCAGGCGGGCGTAAAAGGCCTCGGCCTTGGCCGAATCGGGCACAAAGTACACCACGTGCGACAGGCTGCGCGGCAGGGCCGGCGCGGCATCGTCCACGGCCAGGTGGTTGACGGGGCGACCCGCCGCCGCGCCGGGCGCGTTGACCCCTTCGGCCGGCAGGCTGACCGGGCGGCGCACCGTCACCTGAAAGCGCAGCGCAAAGCCCATGTCGTCGTGGCTGCTGAGGCTGCCATCGGCGTGGCGCTCCACCGGCCGGTCACGGCCCAGCTCGGCGGCGATGGCATCCAGCGTGGCGGCATCGGCCACGCCGTACACCGTCTCGCGCAACTGTGACGTGGTGCCCAGGCCGGGCGGCAGTGCCGGGTCATTGGCCGCGCGGATGACCACGGCCGTGCCGTCCAGGGCCTCAAAGCGGCCACCGGTGGCGTCCGCGCCCACGGGCTTCAGGCCGTAGTCGATCAGAAACTGGCTGCAGGCGGCGATGTCGTCCACGCCAAAAACCAGGGCGTCGGGTCCGATGATGTTCATGGTGATCGTGTCTCCGGGGAATCAAGCCGTGCGGGCGCCCAGGGCTTCGGCCACCCAGTCGGCGATGTAGGCGCCAGCATTGGCGCTGTTGTCAAAGCTGCTGTGCTGCACCCCGCCTTCGCGCTCGGTGAACACCTTCAGCTCGCGGCGTGGGCTGTTGACCAGCTGCTCGTAGGTGCGCTCGGCCCAGTGCAGCGGAATCTGCGAATCCTTCTGGCCGTGGGTGACCAGGAAGGGCACCTTGATGCGGTCGAGCACGCCATCGAGGTGCACGTTGTCGGCGATGCGCAGGAAGTCGTCCATGTCACGCGCGCCCCACACCCAGCGCACATGCTCCCAGTAGTGCGGCACCGGGAAGCTGCCTTCCTTGGCCAGGCGCTTCCTTTGCACATCGCGCCAGTCGTGGTTGGCACCCCAGACCACGCCGCAGGCAAAACGCGGCTCGAAGGCCACGGCGCGCGGGCAGTAGTAGCCACCCAGCGACACGCCTTCCATGCCAATGCGGGCGGGGTCAACATCGGCACGGGTTTGCAGCCAGTCGACCACCGGGCTGGCCCAGTGTTCGCTGTCGTGGCGGGCCGTCAGGCCCTGCAGGCGCAAGGCCTCGCCGCTGCCAGGCTGGTCCAGGATCAGCGACGACACCCCTCGCTGGGCCAGCCACTTGGGCAGGCCGACGAAATACTTCATCTCTTTGGTGCTGTCCAGGCCGTTGACCTGCAGCAGCAGCGGCGCCGCACCGCTCACGCCTTCGGCGCGCACCAGCAGGCCGGCCAGGTGGGTGTCGCCATAGGGCACCAGCACGCGCTCGCAATTGGCCTTGGACAACTGGATGCCCTGCTTGAACACCTGCTGGAAGCGGGCGTACAGCGCCTCCCGGCCCGGGCTGCCATGGCCTTGCAGGCGCTCGGCCGTCAGGTAGTAGATCGCGGCGCGCTGCAGCTTGTCGCCGGCGCTGATGGCGCGGCCGCGGGCCAGGTCTTCGTCGGCCAGCTCGCTGAGTTTGTCGCCCATGGCCACCCAGGTCTGCATGAAGGCGCGTGTGCCTTGCGCGTCGGGTTGTTTGGAAGCTTCCTGCAGGGGGCCGCACATGGCTTCGATCTCGCCAATGCGGGCGCCCATCTCGATGGCCAGATCCACCGACAGGTTCCAGGGGTAGTTGCTGGGAAAGTACTTGAACATGGCGATAGCCTAGGGTGGCGCCATGTATTCGGGAAGTTTTTCTTTTGAATCAGTTGCATTCACCAAATCTATACTTGGCGCATGCGACTGAACGGACTGGACCTGAACCTGCTGATCGCGCTGCATGCGGTGCTGACCGAGCGCAACATCAGCCGCGCCGCCGAGCGCCTGCACATCACGCAGCCGGCGATGAGCAATGCGCTGGCCCGCCTGCGCGAGCACCTGGGTGACGAGATCGTGATGCGCTCGGGCCGCAAGCTGCTGCTCACGGCGCGGGCCGAATCGCTGATCGAGCCGGTGCGCGACATCCTGATGCGCATTGAAAGCACGGTGGCGGCGCCGCAGCTGTTTGATCCGATCACCTCCACCCGCACCTTCGCGCTGCTGGTGTCTGATTTCACCGCGTCGGTGCTGGTGCAGCCGCTGGTGCAGCGCCTGGCCACGGTGGCACCGGGGGTGCGTTTTGCGCTGCTGTCACAGGCCAGCGGCAACAACATCGAGCGGCTGGAAAGCGGCGAGGTTGATCTGCTAATCGTGCCCGAGCAATACCGCTCAGACCACCACCCGTCGATGCGGCTGTTTGAAGAGCAGTATGTGTGCGTCAGCTGGCGCGCACCGCGCGGCGGGCGCAAGCGCCTGAGCTTTGACGACTACCTGGCCGCCGGCCATGTGGTCACGCAGTTTGGCGACGGCCGGATACCGGCCTTCGACAGCTGGCTGATGAAGCAGTTTGGCGTGATCCGCCGCAACGAGGTGACGGTATCGAGCCTGACGGCCGCCGCCGAGATGGTGGTGGGCACGCAGCGCATCGCCACCGTGCACCGGCGGCTGGCCCAGCGCGCGGCCCGGCACCTGCCCCTGACCATCTGGCCCGCGCCGCTGCAAATCCCGCCGCTGGTCGAATACGCCCAATGGAACCGCGTGCGCGCCGAAGACCCGGCCATCAAGTGGCTGCTGGGCGAGATCCAGGCTGTGGTGCCCGGCATCTGAACGCTGGCTCATTGCCGGCCTGGTCGGCCAAACGCCTTGCAGATGGCCCAGGCCTGCGTTTGTCAGCACAGCGTTGTCAAACGACAATCACCGCATGCTCCATTACCAAACCATCCCCGTCACGCCCTTCGAACAAAACTGCTCCCTGCTGTGGTGCGACGACACCATGGAAGCCGCCGTGGTCGATCCCGGTGGGGATCTGGAGCGCATCAAGGCCGTGGTGGCGCAAAAGGGCGTGGTGCTCAAGCAGATCCTGCTCACGCATGCGCACATCGATCACGCGGGCGGCACGGGCACGCTGGCGCGTGAGCTGGGCCTGCCCATCGTGGGGCCGCACCCGGGCGATCAATACTGGATCGATGGCCTGGCCAAGCAGGCCCAGATGTTCGGCTTTGCGCCGGCCGAGCCCTTCGTGCCCACGCGCTGGCTGGCCGATGGCGACACCGTCACAGTGGGCCGCTGCACGCTGGACGTGCGCCACTGCCCCGGGCACACGCCGGGCCATGTGGTGTTTCACAGCGCGCAGATCAAGCGCGCCTTTGTGGGCGATGTGCTGTTTGCCGGCAGCATCGGCCGCACCGATTTCCCCGGTGGTGATCTGGACACCCTGCTGGCCAGCATCAGCCAGCGCCTGTGGCCCATGGGTGATGACACGGTGTTCATCCCGGGCCACGGCCCCGAAAGCACTTTTGGCCGCGAGCGGCGCAGCAACCCCTATGTGGGCGGCACCTGAGTTACCGGCTGGCTGGTGAATAGATCACGAATACGGGGGACGCGTCCTGCCTATGCTTCAACCATGCCGGAATGTGGTGTGCTAATGCACCGCGCCGGCACCAGGAGAAGCCACCATGCTGGATCTGCAAAATCGTCTGCAACCCCATCCGGCGGAGCTGTACTCGGCCCTCACCCAGGCTGGATTGCAACTGCCCGCCCCCAACTCGCCTTCGCGGGCCCGTTCCTACGCCGGGCCTGAGCGCCGCGGCGCCTCGTCGCTGCAAAACCGCCGCATGGCACAAATGCTGGACACCCTCGATTACGGCATGCTGCTGTTGTCGGATGTGAACCATGTGCAGCACATCAACAAGTCGGCCCGCCGCGATCTGGACGACACCCACCCCCTGATGCTGGAAGCGGGCCTGCTGCAGGCCCGCCAGCCCACCGATGTGGTGCCGCTGCGCGAAGCCCTGGTGGGCGCCCAGCAGCGCGGCCTGCGCCGCCTGCTGCAACTGGGCCTGGGCCGCCAGCGCATCAGCGTGGCCATCGTGCCGCTGCCCGCGCTGGGCGCCGATGAGCAATGCGGCGTGGCCGTGCTGCTGGGCAAACGCCAGATGTGCGAAGAGCTCACCGTCGAGTGGTACGCCCGCAGCCACAACCTCACCATGGCCGAAACCGCCGTGATGAAAGGCCTGTGCGCCGATCTCACACCGCAAGAGATCGCCACCCGCCAGGGCGTGGGCCTGGCCACGGTGCGCACCCAGATCGGCAGCATCCGCATCAAGACCGGCGCCAACAGCATCCGCGCACTGGTGCAACAGGTGGCCTTGCTGCCGCCGCTGGTCAGCGCCCTGCAGGGCGGCAGCCAGGCGCTGGGCCAGGGCGCGCCAACCCGGGCCGCCAACCAGGCCAGCGCTGGCCACGATCGCGTGTTCAACGCCTGATCAAGGCTTGATCCCGGTCATCGGGGCTTGTCGCCCCGGTGGCAATGGCTGGGGGCCGGGCCGGTTACGATCTGGCCCTGCTGTCTGGTCGCCATTCGGCCAGCGGCACCCAGCCCATGGCCAAAGCCCCCGAAGCCCCACCCGTCGCCTCCATGTCCGATGCCCTGGCCGCCCTGGCCGAGCGCGGTGAGACACGCCGCTACCGCAAGGGCACGCTGCTCATTCAGGAAGGCGACCAGGGCGAAACCCTGTTCATCATCCTCAGCGGCCGGCTGCGCGCCTTCAGCGCCGGCGACAACGACCGCGAGATCACCTACGGCGTGTACGGCCCGGGTGAATACATCGGCGAGATGAGCCTGGATGGCGGCCCCCGCTCGGCCAGCGTCATCACGCTCGAAGCCAGCACCTGCTCGGTGGTGGGCAAGCGCACCCTTGAGCGTTTTGTCGGCGAGCGCCCCGAATTCGCGTTTGAGCTGCTGGCCAAGGTGATCCGCCGGGCCCGCGCCGCCACGCTCAATGCGCGCCAGCTGGCGCTCAACGACGTGTACGGCCGCCTGAAGGCCCTGCTGGTGTCGATGGCCACCCCCGATGAAAACGGCCAGCAACGTGTGGCCGAACGCATCACCCACCAGGAGATGGCCAACCGCCTGGGTTGCTCACGCGAGATGGTCAGCCGCCTGATGAAAGACCTGGAGCGCGGTGGCTATGTGGTGGTCGATCAAAGCCGCTACGTGATGCTCAAGCCGCTGCCGCAACGCTGGTAAGCCGCCGCGCGGGTGCCGGGTGTCACGCCTTGGGCGGACCGAATGTGCGGTCGGGTTTGGCCGCCTGCTCGTAGATGGGATCGACGCGCGCCAATCGAGCCTGGATGTCGGCGATGCGGGTCTGGCCCGAAGGGTGGGTGCTCAGCCACTGCGGGGGGGCGCCCTTGTTGGCGGCCAGCATCTTTTCCCACAGGCTGATGCCGGCCTCGGGCCGGTAGCCGGCCCGCGCGGCCAGCACCAGGCCCAGGGCGTCGGCCTCGGATTCGTCCTCGCGTGAGAAACGCAGGGTCAGCAGCTGGCCACCCATGTCGGCCAGGCCACGGCCCACATTGCCCAGGCCAAACAGCGCGGCCCCCAGCTCGATGGCGCCGCGCGTGGCGGTGGTCTTGCCCATGCGCTCGCGGGCATGCTCCAGCAGGGCGTGGCTCACTTCATGGCCCATGATCATGGCCACCTCGTCGTCGTCCAGCTGCAGCTTGGACAGGATGCCCTGGTAGAAGGCGATCTTGCCCCCGGGCATGCAAAAGGCGTTGAGCTGGCTGGAACCGATCAGGTTCACATCCCAGCGCCACTGCTGCGCACGCGGGTTGCACGACACCGCAAACGGGATGATGCGGCGGGCGATGTAACGCAGCCGCTGCACTTGCGCGTTATCAGTGGGCCCCAGGGCATGCTGGCTGGCGGCCTGCTGCAGCATCTGCGCGTATTGCTGGTTGGCCGCCTGCTCCACCTGCTCGGCCGACACCAGCTTGGTGAAACCCGATCGTTTGCACTCGGCGTCTTCGGCCTGGGCCGCGCCCATGGCCAGCAGCAGGCCGCTGCCCAGCAGGGCCCCGCCCAGTCGGCGCCGTGCGTGCAGTGCGCAGGCGCACTGGCGGGCCTGCACCAGGGCAGGCAGCGGCACATCGGCCTGGGTGTTCAGTTCGTGGGTGCAATCCATTGAAGGCATCTCGGTCAGCCAGGTAACGGGTTCCAGGACATGGGGGCCGGCCGGGCGGGCTTCAAGCGCCGCCTGCCGGGGCCTCCAGCCGCATGATGGGCTCACGCAGCAGCCACAGCAAGGCCAGCGCCGGCACGGCCATGGCGGTGGCAATGATGAAGAAGGTGGGCCAGCCGATGGACGAGGCCAGCACGCCGGCCAGCGGCCCCACCCACACCCGGCCCACCGATGCAAAGGCGCTGAGCATGGCAAATTGCGTGGCCGAAAAGCGCTGCTGCGTCAGGCTCATCAAGAAGGCCAGAAACGCCGCCGTGCCCATGCCGCTGGTCAGGTTCTCGGCCACCACGGCCATCAGCAGGCCGCCGTCCACCTCGGTGGCCTGCTTCAGGCGCACCAGGCCCACATCAAACGCCGGGATCATCAGGCTGGGCAGGCTGCCCTTGCCCTGCGTGGCCAGCCACCAGAAACTGAGCGTGCCCAGTGCCTGCAGCACGCCAAACAGCAGCAGCGATCGCCACAGGCCCAGGCCCATCATCAGCACGCCGCCCAGCACCGCGCCGCCCAGGGTCACCCACAGGCCGATGACCTTGTTGACCACGCCCACCTCGGCCGGGCTGAAGTGCATGGCTTGCAGCAAGAAGGGCGTTTGCAGCGCCATGGCAAAGGCATCGGGCAGCTTGAACAGCACGATGAAGGCCAGAAACGCCACCGAGCCAGGCTGCGCAAAATAGGCCCCCAGGCCACCCAGCAGGGTTTCAAAGCGGGCGCGGCGTGCCGCCCAGGCGGCCAGCGGGCCGGTGGCCGCCAGGCCGGCCAGCAGGGCCAGCAGGTCGATCCATCGGGTTTGCAGGCTGGCCGACAGGCCACTGCCCTGCAGCCAAGGGCCCAGCAGTGCCGCGGCGGCCGGGGTGGCCACATGGCGGGTGAACAGGTAGCCCACGGCCACCGCCGCCACCACGGCCACAAAGCCGATCACATCGTGGCGGGCCACGCTGCTGCCCTGGTGGCTGACCAGCGGCAGGCGGGGCAGCGCCAGCAGCGACACGGCGGCCGCCACCACCATCACGCCAGCCATGATCTGGTAGACCTGGGGCCAGCTCATGCCGCTGCCGGCCACGGCGTCGGTCCAGATCAGGGTGACGCCCCCCGAGATGATCATGGCCAGCCGGTAACCCAGCACATTGAGCGACGCACCCAGGCCGCGCTCGGCGGGCGGCAGCAGGTCGGTGCGGTAGGCATCGATCACCACATCCTGCGAGGCGGATACGAAGGCCACCGCCACGGCCAGCAGCGCAAAGGCTTGCAGGGCGCCCTGCGGCGAGGTGACGGACAAGGCCCACAACACCCCGGCCAGCAGCAACTGGGTGAGCACCAGCCAGCCCCGGCGGCGGCCCAGTGCGGGCCACAGCTCAAAGCGGTCCATCAGCGGCGCCCACAGAAACTTGAAGGTGTAGGGCAGGCCCACCAGGCTCAGGAAGCCGATGGTGGCGATGTCCAGGCCTGCCATGGCCAGCCAGGCCTGCAGTGCCTGCCCCGACAGCGCCAGCGGCAGGCCCGATGCAAAACCCAGCACCGTGACCACCAGCAGGCGCCAGGCGGTGGCGGCGCTCAGGCGCGGGCGCGGTGCAGACGGTTGGGCAGCGGCGGGCAGGGGCATCGGGGCATTCTAGAGAGCGCCCCTGTGCGGCGGCCGCCGCGCTGGCTTCAAGGCGTCTTGGCGGGCGCGGGGCTCATGCCCGATTGGCCGTACACGGCTTGCGCCACGGCCAGCAGCTGCTCGCGGGGCAGCTTGCCCACCAGGGCGTAGCCAAAGCCGTCTTCCATCCAGTAAAACATGCCCAGCTCGCCCTCACGCTGGAAGCGGAAGGCCGCGGTGGCACCGGGCTCGGGCTTGCGCAGGTACAGCGTGACACGCTGGCCGGCGCTGTCCTGGTACATCAGCTGGGCGCTGGGCCCGGCGGCATCGGGCAGCAGGCGCCCGCCCACCAGCTCAAAGCCCTGGCTGTGCAGGTCAAACAGGCGCACCGGCATGTCCAGACGCTTGGTCAGCCAGCGGGCCAGGTGTTCTTCCTGGGCGCGTTGTTCGGCCTCGGTGCCCTGGGTGACCGACACCTCCACCGGGTGCTTGACCTCGGGCACGTACACCGCGTGGGCCACGGCCGCGCGGTGCGTCCAGCTGGTGGGCTGCACCGGCGATGCGCCACGCAGTGCCGAAGGCAGGGCCGCCACGTTGTCGGGGTGCTGGCTCACCCAGCTGACACCAGCCAGGCCACCGGCAGCCGCGCCCGTGATCAGCAGGCCCGCCACCATGGCCGCTCGCCGCCACAACGGCTGCTGCGCGGGGGCGCGTTGCAGGGTGGCCAGCAGGGCCGGCGGCACGGGTTCGTCCACCACCGGGGCGAAGTGCGCATGCAGGTCGTCGCGGTCATGACGCCACTGGCGCACCCGGGCGGCTTCGTGGGGGTTGCGGCGCAACCAGGCGGCCACATTGGCGTGGGCAATGGGGTCGAGTTCGCCGTCCAGCCAGGCCGACAACATGGCGTCGTCGGGCGTCTCGAAGGCATCGGGGGGCAGGTTTGAGCTCATGGTGGTTCAGATGACTCGGCGCAAACGGGCGCTGCCAGCGGGGCGCGACTGGCCATCCAGGTGTTCACGCAGGGCCACGCGGGCCCGCGAGATGCGCGACATCACGGTGCCGATGGGGATGCCCAGCGCCTGGGCGCATTCGGCGTAGCTGAACTGCTCGACCGTGACCAGCAGCAGGGGCTCACGCTGCTCGGGCGACAGGCGCTCCAGCGCAGCCATCAGATCCAGGCGCAGGCCCACGTCGGCGCCCGGGTCCATGCGTTGTGCGTCTTGTTCGGCTTCCACTTCAGAGGGCTCGACGATGCTGAGCCGGCTGTCACGCCGGCGTTGATCGAGAAAGGCGTTGTGGGCAATGGACATCAGCCACACCAGCAGTTCGCGCTGGTGGTCAAACTGGTGCCAATGCAGCAAGGCCCGCTCGAGCGTGGTTTGCACCAGGTCGTCGGCACCGGCCACGTCAAACACCAGCGAGCGTGCATACCGGCGCAGGCGCGGGATGGCGATCAGCAGGGCTTGGCGGAAGGTGTCGGGGGCTTGCACAGAGGGGTATACGGGCGGGCGGGCTGATTATTCCGCCAAGCGCAGGCGGTGACCGTGATGGATTCACCAGCGCACACAAGGGTTTGCTATCCACCCTCACAATTGCAAATTTGCACACAAAAACCACACTCGGAGACCGCAGCATGTCTGAACTGGACTGGAGCGACCTGCGCTATGCCCTGGCCGTGGGCAACACGGGCGCCCTGGCCGGTGCGGCGCGGCAGCTGGGTGTGAACCACACCACGGTGCTGCGGCGGCTCGATGCGCTGGAAGCCCGCCTGGGCGCGCGCCTGTTTGAGCGCGCACGCACGGGTTACGTGCCCACCGAGGCGGGCGCGCTGGTGCTGGCGCAGGCCCGCATGATGGCCGACCAGGCCGAGGAGATCGAACGCCGCGTGGCCGGCCGCGACCGCGAACTCACCGGCCTGCTGCGCGTGACCACCGGCTTTGTGGTGATGGAGCACCTGCTGCCCCAGCCCCTGGCCGCCTTTGCGCGCACCCACCCCGGCATCGAGGTCGAGGTGGTCGAGAACGCCTTCATGCTCGACTTGTCGCGCCGCCACGCCGACGAATCCTCATCCTGGAGCCGCCGCGAGGCCGACGTGGCCCTGCGCCTGAGCCCGCAGGTGGCCGAGCACCTGGTGGGCCGCCCGCTGGGCGACACCCATTGCCGGGTGTACGCCCGCCGGGGTGCCCCGGGCCTGCCGCAAACCGTGCAGCCTTTGCCGGCGCTGCTGCGTGATGCCCCCTGGGTGGCCTTTGAGCG
>Ga0228698_1000092_pt1 | contig 82380 bp, 72 predicted proteins | sample McNCre117_Aug_MG_FD_178015 | JGI IMG/M metagenome (GOLD analysis project Ga0228698, IMG submission 178015) | Freshwater microbial communities from McNutts Creek, Athens, Georgia, United States - 1-17_Aug_MG | ecosystem: Environmental > Aquatic > Freshwater > Creek | place: USA: Georgia...
CATGCTGGAATAATAACTTCCAACTGGAATCCCAAGACCCATGCAAACGTTCAAACACCACCTTCTGATCTTGCTGCTGTGCGGCCTCTCAGGCGCCGCCTCCGTGCAGGCGCAGGCCGTGCATGAAGGGGTGGATGTAGGCAAGAACTCCGTGCTGACCAAGCTGGTGCCTGCAGAAACCGTGGAGCGCTCGGCGGTGCAGCAGTACCGGCAGATGCTGCAACAAGCTGCAGCCAAGAATGCGCTGGGCCCCGCCAACAATGCGCAGGTGCAGCGTCTGCGCGGCATAGCACAGCGCCTCATCCCTTTTGCCATCCCCTGGAACGAGCGCGCGCGCCAGTGGCAGTGGGAGGTGAACCTGATTGGCTCTAGCCAAATCAATGCGTTTTGCATGCCCGGCGGCAAGATTGCGTTTTACAGCGGCATCCTCAAAACCCTGCAACTCACCGACGACGAGGTGGCCATGGTGATGGGCCATGAGATTGCCCACGCCCTGCGCGAGCACGCGCGCGAACGCATGGGCAAGAGCATGGCAACCAACCTGGGCGCCAATGTGATCACCCAGATTTTTGGCCTGGGCCAGATTGGCCAAATGGCCACCAACTATGGCGCGCAGTTGCTCACGCTGGAGTTCAGCCGCTCAGACGAGTCCGAGGCCGATTTGGTAGGAATGGAGCTGGCTGCACGTGCCGGGTTCGACCCGCGTGCGGGGGTGACGCTGTGGCAGAAGATGGGCGCAGTCAACAAAAACGCGCCGCCGCAGTGGCTGTCCACCCACCCCTCGGGCAGCACCCGCATTGCGGACATTCAAGCCAATCTGCCCAAGGTGATGCCGCTGTACAAGCGGGCTTTGCAGGCCAAGGTCAGCCCACCGTAGCGCCTTAGAAGAAGTCCAGGTTTTCGTCCGGCGCCGCTTCGCGCTCGGCCAAACCATCAGTGATCATGTCTTCAAAGAAGGTGACGCGGTTGCGGCCGTTTTGCTTGCTGAAGTACAGCGCCTTGTCGGCGTAGTCGAGTAGCGTGCCGGCAAAGGTGTCGCGGGTCATCTCGGTGGCACCGATGCTGATGGTCACTTTGCCCACCTGGGGAATGTCTTGCGACTCCACAGATTTGCGCAGCCGCTCCAGCAGGCCCATGGCCTCATTGCGGCCCTGGCAGCGCACCATCAACACAAACTCTTCGCCACCAAATCGGAACACCCAGTCGTCATTGCGCAGCGCACTCTTGAGCAGGTGGGCCAGCAGAATCAGCACCTCATCGCCATACAAATGGCCGAAGCGATCGTTCACTGATTTGAAGTGGTCAACGTCAATCATGGCCAGCCAGTAGGTGGCCTGCTTGGTGGCGTCGCGCTGGTCCTGGTCCGCCGGGTATTCACCATCGTCATAAGGCTGCAGCTCGTGGACGCGGCTGAAGCACTCGTCAAAAGTCTTGCGGTTGGCCAAGCCGGTGAGGGAGTCGGTTTGCGACTCCTGCAGCAGTTGGCAGAAGTTGCGGTAAATCTGCAGCATGCCGTCGATGACGCGGGCATTGAGGTTGCGCAAGCTCTCTTTGGCGCTGATGACCAAAAAAGTGGTGGTGGCGCGCGAGTCCATTACCGTCATCACCCTCAGGATGCCACCGTCCAAGGCTATCTGTACATCGGCACGGTCGTTGTCGCGGTGCTGTTCAAAAATGCGTTTGAGTTCGGGTTGGACGTCAAAGTCATCACGGACCACCACGCAGCGGTCGACGCCGTACACCACCTGTGAGCGCACCTCGCCGCGGCCGGACACCTTGTAAAGCGACAGCCCGGTGGGCCGGATAAAGCCATGCAGCGTCTTGAGGAGGCTGACCTCCAGCAGTTCCAAGTCACGAATGCCGGTCAGGCTGACCAGCTGGTCCAGTAGGTGCGGAGTATTTTGCATGGCTGCCCCGCACTCTACCCCAAGAAGCCTCAGGATTTAAGAGCTTCGTTCATCGCGTTCTTGTCCAGCTCTTTTTCCCAGTGCGCCACCACCACCGTGGCCACGCCATTTCCGATGAAGTTGGTGAGCGCACGGGCTTCGGACATGAAGCGGTCAATGCCCAGAATCAAGGCCAAACCGGCCACGGGGATCGTAGGCACTACCGCCAGCGTGGCTGCCAGCGTGATGAAGCCCGCACCCGTCACGCCCGATGCGCCTTTGGATGTCAGCATGGCCACGCCCAGCATGGTGAGCTGCTGCGTCAGCGTGAGTTCAATGTTGAGGGCCTGCGCAACAAACAGGGCGGCCATGGTCAGGTAAATGTTGGTGCCGTCCAGGTTGAAGGAGTAGCCCGAGGGCACCACCAGGCCCACCACCGATTTGGAGCAGCCCAGTTTTTCCAGCTTGCGCATCAAAGGCACCAGCGCCGACTCGGAGGACGAAGTGCCCAGCACCGTCAGCAGTTCGTCCTTGATGTACACAATGAAACGGAAGATGTTGAAGCCCACCAGCGCCGCAATCGCGCCCAGCACCACGATCACAAACAGCGCGCAGGTCAGGTAGAAGCTGCCCATCAGCTTGGCCAATGGGGCCAAAGCGCCCACGCCGTATTTGCCGATGGTGAAGGCCATGGCACCGCCCGCACCCAAGGGCGCCAGCTTCATGATGGCGTTCATCATGGCAAAGAAGATGTGCGAGGCTTCCTCAATAAACACATGCACCGCCTTTTGCGCTTTGCCCATATGCACCATGGCGTAGCCAAACAGCACCGACACCAGCAGCACCTGCAGCAAATCGCCAGATCCGGTAAACGCATCGGTAAAGGTCTTGGGGATGATGTGCAGAACAAAGTCCACCGTGCTTTGCTCGCCTGCCGCCTTGGCATAGTTGGCCACCGCTTTGCCGTCCAGCGTGGCGGGGTCCACATTGAAGCCTGCGCCGGGGCGCAGGATGTTCATCACCACCAGGCCAATGGCCAGCGCAAACGTGGACACCACTTCAAAGTAGAGCAGCGCCTTGCCGCCCACGCGTCCGACCTTCTTCATGTCGCCTGCGCCCGCAATGCCCAGCACCACCGTACAAAAAATTACCGGGCTGATGAGCATCTTCACCAGCGAGATAAACCCGTCGCCCAGCGGCTTGAGCTTGACCGCGTCGGTGGGGCTCAGAAAGCCAAACGTGCCGCCGATCACAATGGCGATCAGGACCCAGAAATACAGATGGCTGGTAAGGCGTTTCACGGGAGTGCTCCTCGTTGTTGGATGTGAGCGCGGATTCTGGGCGTTCTGTGCGCCTGCCGCAATTGTGGAAAGCCACATTACGGGCCCTGAATCCCCCTAAGATAGCGCCCACACACACTGGAGAACCTTTTCTTATGACCGCCAAGACCATGAAACACAGCGCCAGCATCTGGGACGGAGAAGTGGGCCAGTCCCGCTGCATTGATGTGGTGCACTGGGAAGGCGACATCACCCCCGAGCAACTGGCCAATGTGGCCACGCAAATCTCCACCGACTGGCAAATGGTCGATCTGCAGTTGGACCCCGCCCACCCGCTGCACGGTAACGCCTACCACCTGCGCAAGATGGACGGCGACGAGTACGAAGAAGTGGAATACCAAAAACGCAAGGCCGCGTTTGAAGCCCGCTACGCCGGCAAGCGCGTCTGGGTGCACGGTTACCACTACGAAGACGATGTGGACGCCGGCACCAGCGAGCCGTTCTTCTACGACACCATGTTCAGCACCTTGTTCATCACCCTGGCCGACATCGAAGCCCTGTGCGACAAGCACTACGGCGAAGGCGTGTGGGACGAGTACAGCCTGTACCTGGACGACAAGCTGCCCACGCCCCTGCCTATCGACTTTTAATGGCTATGGCCCTCAGCGGCCGTGCCAATGATGTCCAGCACGGCGGCCGGTGACTCTAGCCCCTTGCCGGAGCCTGCCGGGCCAGGCGTCTGCGCCCAGTCAATCTGGCCCTTCTCGCAGGTCTGCAGCACCTTGAACCAGATCGGCCCCGCCTGCTTAGGCGTGGTGCCGCGCAGTACAAACTCATCAAAAAACGCATCCGGCAAAGCGCTGTCCTTGTTGTTGGCCGTCCAAGCCACTTCCACCACGTCATCGCTCACGGTGCGGCCGTGCAAGGTATAGGGCTTGGCCAGATGGGCCACTTTGGCTACCACCGTCCAGCCCGGTTTGGGCATGGGTTTGGTGGCCACAAAGCCTTCGGGGATCTGCACACGGATGCCGGTGGTGGGAGAGCCCTCACAGCCGTGGCCAATCTGGAACGCGGCGCGGTAGGTGGTGCCGGGCGCGGCCGCCGGGTCTTGCAGCACCACATGCGCGTGCGCGCTGCACGCCCATACCAACAGGGCGCCTAGGTAGATTTGTTTCATAGGTCTTCCTTAGTGGCCTGTGTGCATAGCGGCCATGGGGGCACCTGTGGTCACAGGCACCGACACCTCGGTTTTGCTCTCCACGCCTTTGGCGTCCACCAGCACCAGCGTCAGCGCGATGGACGTGTCTTTGCGCAGGGGGGTCTTCAGGTCCATCAGCATCAAGTGGTAGCTGCCGGGCTTGAGTTCCACGGGTTTGCCTGCGGGCAATTCCAGACCGCCTTTGACGGCGGCCATCTTCATCACATCGCCGTCCATGCGCATCTCGTGCACCTCGGCCACCGCGGCTACCGGGGTGGAGATGGACATGAGCCGCGCGCCTTTGTCAGCGGTCAGGGTCATGAAGGCACCAGTGGCCTTTTGCCCCTGCACGGTGGCACGGGCCCAGGCGTCTTTGACCACCACGGTTTGCGCCAGGGCGAATTGGGAAACCAGTGCCATGCCGCAGGCGATAAGGGCGGTGCGCAGGTGCGTGGAAGACAGGCGGGAGAGGGAATAAGCAGACATTGAAAAGTGACCTCAAGGGTTAAAAAATCAAACGGAAAGAAATGGGTTGAAGCGCGGGCATGGCACGCCGCGCAATGTCACAGAGCACCACGCCGCACGCGCGGGCCATGGCAGGCACATCACCGCAGGTGCGCCACCGCAAGGGCAGCGCACCGGGTGAAAAACTCAGACGGAGTGGGGTGGTCCGCGCGCAGGCGGCGGCGCGGCAGAGAGGGTGCTGAAGTAGCGGGTGCTGCGGTCTGCAGGCAGCACATGGCCGCGCGGTGCAGCCAGGCTGAAAGCCACCGCATCAAACGGCAGCGCATTGCCCAGGCCTGCACACAGGGGGCAGTCCAGCGTGGGGCTGGCCTGCGCGGTGTCGCCGTCTGTGTCAGAGGCAATCACCTTGAGCGCGCCGGCTCCTGAGCACACCAGTTGCAGGGCCTGCGGCTTGACCATGGGCGACGCAACGGCCACGCCAATCGACAAGGCAAACCACACCAGCACGAAGCAGGCGATGCGGTGGGCGTGGCGCAGGGTTTGCATGGGCGGCATTATCGCAGCGCCCCTCAGCGCTGCATCTGCGGGCGGGTGTGCCAGGCGCGTATCCAATCGGGCAGCGCGTGGGCGGGCATGGGACGTGCAATGCCGTAGCCCTGCATCAGCCGGCAGCCCAGTTGCAGCAGCATGTCGCGCTGCTCGGCGGTCTCTACGCCCTCGGCAATCACGTGGCGGCCAAAGGCTTTGGCCAGCCCGATTACGCCGTTGACGATGGCCATGTCTTCGGGGTCGCTCACCATGTCGCGCACAAAGCTCTGGTCGATCTTGAGCGTCTGCGCCGGCAGGTGCTTGAGGTAGGTGAGTGAGGAATAGCCGGTGCCAAAGTCATCCAGCGCAAAGCGCACATCGCGCTCACGGCAGGCGGTGAGCAGCTTGGCCACCACGGTGATGTCGGCCAGCGCGCTGCTCTCCAGGATTTCCAGCTCCAAGCGGTCGTGCGGCACCTGCGGGTGCTGCCGGAGGATGGACATGAGCTTGTCCACAAAGTCGTCTTGCTGCAGCTGCTGCGCGCCTACGTTCACGCTGATGGACACATCCAATCCGTCGTTGCGCCACTGGCTCATTTGCTCCAGCGCGGTGTTGATCACCCATTCGCCCAGCTCCACGCTGAAGGCGTGGTCCTCAATGTGCGGCAAAAAGTGGGCAGGCAGCAGCAGGCCGCGCTCGGGGTGGTGCCAGCGGATCAAGGCCTCTGCGCCCACCACCTGGCCGGTGTGCATGTCCACCTTGGGCTGGTAGTGCAGCACGAACTCGCGCCGGGCCAGGGCCTCGCCAATTTCCTCCACATTGCGGTGCGCGGACTTCATGGCGGAGTCTTGCTCCACGTCGAACAAGTGGTAGCGGTTCTTGCCCGCTTGCTTGGCCATGTACATGGCCTGGTCGGCATGGCGCATGAGCTGGTCGGCGTCGGCCGCGTCTTGCGGGTAGCTGGTGGCGCCTATGCTGGCCGAGACCGATAGCTCCACGGGCGCACCCTTGTATTCCATTTGCACCGGTGTGCACGCCGCCTGCAGCAACCGCTCCAGCACGGGCAGGCAGTCCTGCGGATGCTCCAGATCGACCAGCACCGCCACGAACTCGTCCCCGCCAAAGCGCGCAAGCGAGTCGCCCTCACGCAGTGCGGATTTCATGCGCTGGCTCAGTGTCACCAGCAGGGTGTCACCGGCGTCGTGGCCAAAGGTGTCGTTTACCGCCTTGAAGCCATCCAGGTCCAGGTAGATCACGCTCAGCGAGCGCTTGCGCCGCTCGCAGGCGTGCATGGCCTGGCTCAGGCGGTCGGCAAACAGCAGGCGGTTGGGCAGGTCGGTGAGTTGGTCGTAATGTGCAATGTGTTCGAGCTGCTTCTGGTGCTCTTTGATCTGGGTGATGTCGGTGAACAGTGCCACGTAATTTTTGATCTGCTGGTCGTCACCGCGCACGGCGCTGATGGTGAGGATTTCGGCAAAGACCTGGCCATTTTTGTGGCGGTTCCAGATCTCGCCGGACCAGTAGCCCTCGGTTTGAATGGCCCGCCACATGGACTTGTAAAACGCAGCGCTTTGCAACCCGGAACTCAGCACGCTCGGGTTGCGCCCGCGCACCTCGTCCAGGCTGTAGCCGGTGATACGGCAAAACGCCGCGTTCACATCGACGATGAGCCCCTGTGCATCGGCAATCACAATGCCCTCGCGCGCATGGGTGAACACATTGGCGGCCAGTTGCAGGTTGTCTTGCGCCTGCCGCGCCTGGGTGACATCGCGGCCAATGCCAAAAATGCTTTCCACCTCGCCCTGGGCGTTGAACAAGGGCCAACGGCTGGTCTGCACATAGCCGGGTTCACCGCTCTGGGTGGTGTAGCGATTGAGTTCGTTGAGCAGCGGCTTGCCACTGGCGAACACATAGGCCTCTTCTTTTTCGTAGATGGACGAGGTGGACTCCGGAAACAGCTCGCTGTCGAGTCTGCCCACCATGTCGCGCCAGTTGGCGTAGCCAAAGAGGTCGGCCATGGACTGGGTGCAGAACTGGATGCGCCCTTCCCGGCTCTTGAAGTACACCAGGTCGCTGGTCTTGTCCAAAAACCCGTTGAACGCGTGGTTGAGCTCCTCTTGCGCTTTGTCGGCGGGCGCTGGGGGCTTGGGCATCCTGACTCGGTCCTGGCGTGGGATGGCTCAGGCGCGCGCCCGTACCAAGGCCTGTACGGCTTCAAACTCCTGCAGCACCTGAGGCACCAATGCGGCGCAGGCATCGGATGCTCCTGCCCGGCCTTGGCGCTCCAAGGCCTCGCACAGCGCGCCCAGGCGCATGGCACCCACCGAGCGCGACGAGGACTTGAGCTTGTGGCCCAACTCCGAGGCTTGCGCCCAGTCGGCCCCGGCTGCGCTGATGCGGATGCCGGTCACGGTTTCCTGGGCGGTGTTCAGGTATTTGTCGAGCAGCCTTTTTTGGGTGGCCGGGTTGTCGCCCACGATGCGCGAGAGCGCCGTGGCATCCCACACCGCAAAACTGTCCAAGTCTGGCACCAACGGTGCGCTGGGCTGCTGCACAGCAGTCTCAGCCGTTGCAGCTTCGGGAGCGGTCGATGCGGCAGACATGACCGGCGCTGCCGTGCGTGCGTGCGCAATCCAGCGTGCCAGCGCGGTAAACAGGCGGTCGGGCTCAATCGGCTTGGTCAGCACCTCGCTCATGCCGGCTTGCAGGCACAGCTCGCGGTCTTCGGGGCCGGCATTGGCGGTCATGGCCAGCACCACGGTGTGGGCCAGTGATGCGTCCTGCCGGATGCGGCGCGTGGCCTCATGGCCGTCCATGACCGGCATTTGCACGTCCATCAGCACCGCATCGAAGGGGGACTGGCGCAGCGCCTCAATGGCAAGTGCGCCGTTGGTGGCGACTTCCACTTCCATGCCGATGTCGCGCAGCAGGTCGCAGGCCACTTCCAGGTTGAATTCGTTGTCGTCCACAACCAGTGCCCGCTTGCCGCGCAGTACCGCAACAGCGTCTTCGGGTTCCGTTTTCACAAGAGGCTCCTTAACAGGTGTTTGTGCCACCTCGAAGTTGGCAATAAACCAGAAACAGCTGCCAACCCCTGGCGTGCTGTTCACGCCCACTTCGCCGCCCATCAGGTGTGCCAGTTGCTTGCTGATGGCAAGCCCCAGCCCGGTGCCACCGTATTTCCGTGTGGTGGAGTTGTCACCTTGCTCGAACGACTGAAACAGGCGTTTGCATTGGTCTTCCGTGAGGCCGATGCCGCTGTCCTGCACTTCAAAGACCAGTTGGCAGCGGCCTGCGCCCACGTCAGCGTCGCCCGTCTTGACGCGCAGCAGCACCTGACCCTGGTCGGAGAACTTGCAGGCATTGTTCAGGAAGTTGATCAGGATCTGGCCCAGGCGCAGCGCATCGCAGCGGATGCACGGTGGCACGCCGGGGCCCACATCCAGATGCAGCTGCAGGCCTTTTTCATGGGCCTTGCTTTCATTGAGTGCCACCACTTGCTGCAATACGGGCAGCAGGGAGCAGGCCTCCACGTCCAGGTGCAACTTGCCTGCGTCAATCTTGGAGAAGTCCAAGATGTCGTTGATGATGCTCAGCAAATGCGCGCCGGAGTGCTGGATTTTTTCCAGGTACTCGCGCAAAGCCGGTTGGGGCGATGCCTTGAGCGCCAGGTACACCATGCCCATGACGGCGTTCATGGGGGTGCGGATTTCGTGGCTCATATTGGCCAGAAACTGGCCGCGGCTGCGCTTGGCCAGTTCAGCCACCACCAGTGCATCGGCCAGTTCGCGCGTGCGCTCCGTTACGCGCTGTTCCAGCGTTTCATTGAGGTGCTGAAGCTGCTTGCGCGAGCGCACGCGCTCGGTGGCGTCGCTGACAAAGCCGTACCAGAGGACGCCGCCGTCGGCCAGGCGCTCCGGGCGTGCCTGGCCCTGGCGCCAGCGCCGGCCCTGGCCGGGCAGGTCGACCTGAAACACCTCTACCCAGTTTTCCAGGGTGTGGGCCGAATGCAGCACGGTCTTGACAAAGCGTTCACGCTCTTCAGGCACCACGGCTTCAAACACCAGGCGGGCATCGTCCTTGATCTGCTCGGGCGTCAGACCAAACATGTCCATCAGCCCATCGCTGGCAAACGGCGCGGAGAAGTGCCCTTCGGCGTGCATGCGGAACTGGTAGAGCACACCGGGGAACTCGCGCGAGAGCTTTTGCAACAGGTCGTGGCTTTGCTGCAGTTCGGCTTCGATCCGCTTGCGCTCGGTGATGTCCTGGATGGTGCCAATCATGCGCACCGGCTGGCCTTGCGCGTTGCGCTCCAGTTCGCCGTTGCCGGCCACCCAGCGCTTGGCGCCATCGCTCTGGCGGGTGATGCGGTAGTCCAGGCGGAAGTCACACACGCCGCTGGCCACCAGCGCAAAGTGGTCCAGCGACATCTGGCGGTGTTCTTCGGAAACCAGTTCGCCCCAGGTGGCAACGCTGCGTACAAAGTCCGGCTCAATGCCAAAAATGGCGTTGAGCGCCGGGCTGCTTTCCCACAGGCCGGTGCGCAGGTCCAGCACGTAGTTGCCGATGCTGGCGATCTCCTGCGCCTTGCGCAGCTTGACCTCGTTTTCCACCAGGTCGCGGCGGGTTTGGGTTTCTTCGGTGGTGTCGCGGAAGGTGAGCACCTCGCCCTGCACATGGCCGTCCACCAACATGGGGGCGGCCGTGAAGTGCACCGGGAAGCAGCTGCCGTCCTTGCGCCAGAACACTTCGTTGTCCACGCTATGGGCCCGCCCCAGGCGCAGCGCCGTGTGGCCGCTGCACTCTTCTGCGGGATAGGGGCTGCCATCGGCATGGCTGTGGTGGAACAGCCGGTGTGCGTGTTGGCCAATCACTTCTTCGGGCAGGTAGCCCAGCAGGCGCGCACCCATGGGGTTGATGAAGGTGACGGTGCCGCTGGTATCCACCTGGCACAGGCCCTCGCCTACGGAATTCAGGATGAGCTGGGCGTAACGCTCGGCCTGCGCTTGCGACTTTTGCGCGTTCTTTTGCGCGGTGATGTCGTACAGCGCCACTAGGTGCGTGTCGGTAAAGGCCGGGCCCAGCGGCACGGCATCGGCCAGCACGGTACGGTCTATGCCGTCTTTGCAGCGCACCACGGCTTCCATGGTTTCAAACGGGGTGCCGGTGTGTATGGCTATCTGCGACCGCATCACCCAGGTTTGGGCTACCCAGTCTCGGTAGGCGGGGTCGGGGTAGGCCCGGGGCCACCAATCTTCCAGCGTGGGAATGTCTTCCACCGTGTAGCCAAAGGTCTTGTGAAAGGCCGCATTCAAAAAGGTGATGTTGCCCGCGCTGTCATTGAGACAAAACGGCACGGGTGACGATTCGAAGATGGCGCGCAGGCGCTTTTCGCTGCGCGCCAGCTCGATCTCCATGCCCCTGCGGCTGGACACATCGCTCACGATGGCAATGAAGTGCCCTGGGTTGGGGCTGTGCAGGGCAACCAGCAGCCATTTGTCATGTGCGGCCTGGTAGCGCTCCAGAGTGACAGCCTGGCCTTGGCGTACCACGCTGTCCAGGGTGCTCAGCACTTCGGCGTCCACGCCTGATTCGGCAAACAGGGCGTGGTAGCGCTGGCCTTCTGCGTTGTGGATGCCGGTGGTCTCGGCAAAGCTCGTGTTGGCGTACAGAACGGTAAATTCGGTGGGCACGTCGCCTTGGTATTCCAGGCGGCAGTAGGCCATGCCTTTGGGCATGGTGCCGAAGAGGGCGCTCAGTGTTTGCTGTGTGAACACAGCAGCTGCGCCATGGGGCCCAGACGCGGCAGAAGGCGCGGTGCCCAGCATGGCGCTCAGGCCTTGGCGAGCAGGGCGGACAGGGCCGCGCGTTCTACGGGTTTGGGCAGTGCACCCAGCAGCGTGAAGCGGCGCAATTTGGCCACCAGGGTGGCACCGCGCATCACGTCGTCCGACTGGCCCGAGATGATGATCAGGTTGCCGCGGTAGCCCACTTGGGCCAGGCTGTCCATGAACTGGAAGCCGTCCATGCCGGGCATGTGCAGGTCAATCAGGATGAGCTGAAAAGTCTCCGGGCGGCTGGCAATCTTTTGCAAGGCTTCGGCGCCGCTGGTAACACAGGTCACATCAGAAAGTCCGAGACCGTTGAGCAGTTCGGTGTTCAGGTCCAGTTGAAAGCGGTCGTCATCGACCACCAGCACCTTGGCGTTGCTGCGGCTGGACAGGGGGGCGGATGTTTTGGGGGCAATGCTCATGGTGTTCAACTTGGGCGGCGGGTGTAAATCTGATCGTTCATGCGGGATGTCTGGTTGAACTGCTCCAGCCACTCGTCGGCGTTGGGCAGTGGTTCGTATTCATGTTGCGCCAGGCTTTCTTCCATCCGCACCATATTGTTGTAGGCGCCTTCCAGGATTTGCGAGACGCGATCCTGGAACTGCATGGCGATGAGCAAGCGTTCCACCTCGCCGCGCACCACGGTGCCGTGCTTGTGCATGGTGTCAGCAGAGGTCCCCAACTTGCGCACATGGCTCAGCACGTGCTCCACCAGTTCGCCGGAGAGGCTGACGGCGTGCTTGTCGTCTTGGGTGGCTTCTTCTGCGGCGTTCAGGGTGGTCCCCATGATGCTGGCGATTTCACCCACCCGCATGCCGATCTTCTTGCCGGTTTCGGCCGAGCGTTGTGAGAGCATGCGCACCTCTTGCGCCACGACCGCAAAGCCCCGGCCCATTTCCCCCGCACGGGCTGCCTCAATCGCAGCGTTGAGGGCCAGCAAATTGGTCTGTGCGGCGATGTTGCCTACGTCGGCGGCCATGGTTTGCAGCTCCAGGGTTTGCTCCGCCAGGCTGCGCACGTTGACCAGCAGTTTGTCCTTGCCCTCAATCATGCTGGTGAGCGACTGCACCACCGGCTGCAGCTCACGCTCGCACAGGTCCAGCAGCTGGATGGTGCGGGTCTCCCGGTCTTGGGCTGCGCCGGCTTGTCCGATGCCAGCCTGGTCGAACTGCTCCAGCACCCGAGCAAAGCTGCTGGTGAGGTTGGTGACCGCTTCTTCGGTTTGGGTCTTGACGATGGAGACATGGTGTTGCCACGCAGGCAACACCTCCAGCAGCAGTTCCACCATGGCCTGGGTTTGTTCGTCGGGGCCGGCGGCGGGGGCGTTGTGCTGCAGGGCTACCGCCGCATTCACACGCTGCATCAGCAGCCAGACCGTGAGGCCAGAAGCAACCGCCACGCCCAGCAGGCAAGCGCCTTGCGCCCAGACGTCTTCAAAAAACAGGGCCAAGGCCGCCAGGGCAACGATCAGTGCGGGGGCCAGCAGCCAGGTCCAGGGTGCGGTTGCAGGCAGTTCGGTGCCGTTGGACATGGAAGAGTTGCTATGCATCGCCAGATAGTTTTTGAATCGTTGTATTGTAAAAATGCCAATAGCAGTCTACGCGGATTGCGGCTGCGCCAACAGCCACTGGGTGCAGGCTTCAAAAGGCATGGGGGCTGCAAAATAGTAGCCCTGCACCGTGGCGCAACCACAGTCGCGCACATGCTCCAGCTGCTCCAGCGTTTCCACGCCTTCGGCGGTCACATCCATATTGAGGTTCTGGCCCAGCAGGGCTGAGATGCGCAGAATGGTTTTGGCTTTTTCTTCCTGGCTCGCGCGCTGCACGAAACTGCCGTCAATCTTGAGTTCACGAAACGGCAGGTCAATGAGCTGCACCAAGCTGGAGTAGCCGGTGCCAAAGTCGTCAATCGACAGCTTGAAGCCCATGAGCGAGAGGCGTGTCAGGCTCTCCATGGCCAGTGACCGCTCCACCATCAGGCGGCTCTCTGTCACTTCAATGATGAAGTCGCGTGGCTGCAACCCGCCCTCATGCACCAGTGCGTGCAGCTGCTCCGGCATTTCCAGGTTCAGGGCCGAATCCATCGACAGGTTGATGGCGGCCTTGAGTTCCAAGCCCAGTGCGCGCCAGCGCCGGACGGCACCAATCACGTTGCGCGCCATGGCGTAGAACAGTTCGTCGGCCAACCCGGCGTTCTCGATGGCCGGGATGAACTGACCCGGCCCCACCATGCTGCCCCCCGGACGGGGCCAACGGGCCAGGGCTTCCACCGCTTCGGTCTTGCCGGTTTTCGCGTTGACCTTGGGTTGGTACCAGGCCACAAATTCGTCGTTTTCCAGTGCCTGGCGCAGACGCTCAGGCGACAGACTGGCGTCTTGGGTCGCAAAGCGGTTGCGCACGGGCCTGTCCATTTTGGCCACCAGGGCAGCCAGCATTTCGGGCGTGTTGGGCTTGGACAGCACGCCCAGCAGGTGCAGCTGATGGGCCGTGGCCAGACCTGCTGCGCTGTTGAGGATTTCGTCTGACACGCCGGAGATCAGAATCAGCGCCGCGTCGAGCTGGCGCTGGGCAAAGTGCCGCATCAGGACCAGGCCATCCATGTCGGGCATGGACAGGTCGCTGATGACCAGGCAGATGTCTTGGCGGTTGGCGTCATACAGCTGCAGCGCGGTTTGGCCGGAGTCGGCCATCAGCAGCTTGTTCCAGCCCAGGTTTTGCAGTTGTTGGCCTATGAGCTCTTGCTGGAAGTGATCGTCGTCCACGATCAAAATGCTGGCATGGAAAGTGTTTGGGGCCATAGCCGTTCAGACTTCTTTCATGCCAATGAGAACGGTAGTGCGCGGCCAAGCGATTGGCATGGTGTGCAACCCATGAAATTGCGTGGCGACTGGCAAACGTTCCCCTTAATTGTCACTGTGTTTATCTGTGTCGGCCTTGCTGCGCTTGGGTGAATTCCGCCTGTGAGGCAGCTTCCCAACCGGGGCGACAGTTCAGCCAACTATACAGCCGCTCGCAGGTTTTGGAGCGTTTCTGTACTGCATCATTCTCCGGTCTTCGTGTCGAAATTCGGAGCAGTTTCATGAAATATGAAAGAGGGCTTTCATATTTGCGGTAGCTTTGACCCGGTGCGGGCATGCACCTATATTCAGAGCACTATTGGCGGTAATGTTCTCTTCCTTTGAGAGGAAGATGGGTGGCGTACCGCACGCACCCCTTCATCAGAGGGAGTTGCCAATAATCAAAGGGGAGTTGGTTGGAAACGATATTTCTCGTCAATCTGGCGGTTTCGCTGGTGATGGCGCTGGGTCTGTGGCTGGTGTGGCGGCATGACCCCGAGCAGACATTTGCGCGCAGCATGGCGTGGGTCACTCTTTTCAACGGAGTGAGCGGCGTTGCGTTTGCACTGTGGAAGAGCCCTGACCCGTTTTCGCACGGTGTGGGTGCTGTGTTGTTGCCCGCGGCGGTGGGTTTTATTTTTTCCAACGCCTATGCCGGGGTCGCCTATTTGGGTGGATGGATCCCCAAGCGTTCTTATGCCGTCACGCTCTGGGCGGTTTACTTTGCCGTCTACTCCCTATTGATTGGCCAGCATCAATACACGCTGATTGGCTACATCAACTGTGTCTCTTGGTTGGTGAGCGGCTTCGTTACCTTGCACTTGTTGTGGCGAAAAGGCTGGCTGGCGCGGTCGGTGGGGGTTTTGCTGCTCTGCACCGGCCTCAACTCCGGTTTTGTTGTTATGCAAGGCACAGAGGGGCTTCCGTCCATGTTTGCCGTGGGCTTGGTGCTGCGCGTGGCCTTGGGCATTGTGCTGATGTGCGCGGCCATGCTGCGCACCCAAGAAAAATCGCAGCATTCCAAGGCCCGCTACAAGGTGCTGAGCCAGAACGCGCCGCTGGGTGTTGTGGTGGTCTCGCAAGACGCGGTGCTGTATGCCAACCCGGCTGCCGCGCGCACGGGCGGCTATGCCAGTGTGGATGCGCTGATGGCCGACGACATTTTTAGCCTGCTGCCGCAGGCGCAGCATCTGGCGGCGCGTGAGCATTTGCGCAAGCTCCTGGCCGGTGAGGGGGACCAACTAGAAGCAGAGGTCACCTGCAACAACAAGCAGGGCCAGACCATTCACCTGCAAATATCCGCCTGGCGCATCCAATGGGATGGGCGTGACGCAGTGCAGATGGTGTTCAGCGACGAGACCCAGAAGCACGCGGCTGCAGAAGAGCTCAAAAGCCTCCAGGACAAATACGAGCGCCAGCGTGTGGAGTTTGCCGAGCGGTCCAAGAACGCATTGCTCAAGGCCAACGCCGAGCTGGAAGTCCGTGTGGCCCTGCGCACGCGCGAGCTGGAAGAGGCCAGCCTGGCCAAGAGTCAGTTCCTGGCGAGCATGTCGCACGAGATCCGCACACCCATGAACGTGGTTCTGGGCTTGCTGGAACTGCTGCTGGCTACCCAGCAGACACCCACGCAGGCGGACTATGCGCACAAGGCCAAGCGCGCGGCCAAGTCCTTGCTGGGCTTGCTCAACGACTTGCTGGACTTCTCCAAAATCGACGCCGGGAAAATGGAGCTGGAACTGCTGCCGTTCTCCTTCGAGCGTCTGCTGCGCGACCTCTCCAACATGGTTCCCACCATGGTGGGCGACAAGCCGGTAGAGGTGCTGTTTGACATCGACCCCACCCTGCCTGATGCGTTCAGGGGAGATGCATTCCGGCTGCAGCAGGTGCTGCTGAACCTGCTATCCAATGCCATCAAGTTCACCGCTCAAGGCGACGTGTTGGTGCAGGTTCAGGTTTGCCGCCGCACATTGGAGGAGGCCACGCTACGCATCTCCGTGCGTGACACGGGCATTGGCATTGCGCCGGAAAACCAGCGCTACATTTTTGAAGTGTTTGCCCAGGCCGAGTCCTCCATTACCCGCCGGTTTGGTGGCAGTGGCTTGGGGCTGTCCATCTGCAAAAAGTTGCTGACTTTGATGGAAAGCGACTTGCAACTGCATAGCGAGCTGGGCAAGGGCAGCTGCTTCTACTTTGAGCTGACCTTGCCACTGGTAGACACAGCGAGTGCGGACAGCAAGCGAGAGGCCGAGCGCCATTTCGACCGGGATTTGTACGTGCTGGTGGTTGATGACAACGAAGCCGCCCGCACGCTCACCGTCACCATGGCGCGTGGCCTGGGGTGGCGCGTAGAGGCTGTGGCGGGCGGTTCCCAGGCGATAAACATGGTGCAGGCCATTAGTGCGTCGGGCCACGACTTGTTTGATGCCATCCTGGTTGACTGGAGGATGCAGCCACTGGACGGCTGGGAGACGCTACGGCGCATCAGGGCGCTGTACCCGCCCGGCCGCTTGCCGGCCTGCGTGATGGCCAGCGCCTACGGACGTGAGGTGTTGGCCCAGCGCCCGCAGGAAGACCAGCAGCTCTTGAGTGCCTTTCTTACCAAACCCGTTACGGCCTCCATGCTGGGTGATGCGGTGGGCAGCGCCTGCCATGGCCAGGGCAATGTGCGCAGCGGGCCGCGGCCCAAGGTGCCCAAGGGCTTGCGTCTCAAGGGAATGCGCGTGCTCCTGGTGGAAGACAACCCCCTCAACCAACTGGTGGCGCGCGAATTGTTGTCGGCCGAAGGCGCACAGATCGCCACTGCCGACAACGGCGCGCTGGCACTGACCCGCTTGGCTGACGAGCCTGCTGCTTTTGACGTCGTGCTGATGGACATGCAAATGCCGGTGATGGACGGCTGCACCGCCACGCAGGAAATCCGCAAGACGCTCAAACTGACCACGCTGCCCGTGGTGGCCATGACTGCCAACACCATGCAAAGTGACAAAGACGCCTGTCTGGCCGCTGGCATGAACGACCACGTGGGCAAGCCCTTTGACATCGGCTACCTGGTGGAGGTGATTCGCAAACAATGCGGCCTGCCGCCTTTCCGCCTGGAGACGATACAGAAGCTGCCACCGGCCTTATCGGAAAAGGCACTCGACTTTGATGCGGAAAGTGCGGTTGCAGCGTTGGAGGGAGACCGGGTTTTGTATGCCCAGGTGCTGCGTGCCTTTCTGGACGAACTAAGCACCCTGCCCGGTGTGCTGGCCAGGCAGCTGGAGTCGGGAGAGCGCGTTACCGCCAAGCGCACCTTGCATACGCTCAAAGGTACGGCGGCCACGGTGGGGGCGCTGGCTTTGTCGCGCACGGCTAATGTTGCCGAAGCAGAAGTGGCGCCGGAGATCCAAGCCGACGTCGACGCCCGCATCGTTGCCCAGGTGCGTGAAGCAGCCCAAGAAGCCGTGCGCCAGTTGGCCGCACTGGCCTACGCGGAGTAAATTTTGTCGAGTTCCAATTACCTCACTACCCGCGAAGCGGCCGATATGCTGGGCGTATCGGTGCCCACGGCACAGCAATGGGTAGAGCGTGGTTTGCTCAAAAGCTGGAAGACCGAGGGCGGGCACCGCCGCATCCTGCATTCCTCGGTGCTGGAGGTGCTGGAAGAACAGCGGCGCAAGGGCGAAGAGGCCCGGCTGCCCTATTCCTTGCCGGTGCTGATTGTGGAAGACGACGTCAACCTGATCACCCTGTACCGCGCCAAGATGAACGCCTGGCCCTTTGGCGTCACCACCTACGTGGCCCCCAATGGCTACGAGGGGCTGGTGCTGGTGGGCGAGGTGCAGCCCCGCTTGCTGATTTGCGATTTGCGCCTGCCGGGGGTGAACGGCTTCAATGTGGTGCGTGCCTTGTGCGAGATGCCGCGTTTCAAGCACATGGGCATCGTGGTGATCTCCGGCCTGCCGGTGCCGGAAATTGATGCACACGGTGGCCTGCCCAAGCGGGTGGAAATCATGGGCAAGCCGGTGAACTTTGCCCGCCTTCAGGAAATTGCCGCCGCCTTGTGGGAAGCGGCCAACAACGAAGCCAAATCAGGCTAATTGTTCACGGGCGGATAGTTGCCCCTTTGTATCTTTGGCGTTTCCAAAACAATAGGCCGCTCTGGGATGAGCGGAAAGAGCCCGCTTCCGGGTCACAACGTTTTGGCAAGCAACCAGGTACAAAGGAGAAGGCAACATGGACAAGAAGACGATTCTGGTGATCGATGACACCCCAAGCAATCTGATTTTGCTCAATAACCTGTTGTGCAAAGACTACCGCGTCAAAGTTGCCAACAGCGGCGCCAAGGGCATCAAGCTAGCCCTTGCCGAAGAGACTCCTGATCTGATCTTGCTGGATGTGCTGATGCCCGAGCTCAATGGCTTTGAGGTGTGCGACGTGCTGCAAAAAAACCGCAAGACCCACAACATCCCCGTCATGTTCCTCACCACCTTGTACGAAGAAAGCGAAGTCAAGCGCGGCATGGCATTGGGCGCGGTGGACTTCATCACCAAGCCCGTGGCCTCGCAGGAGCTCTCGCAAAAAATCGCCAGGCACTTTGCCAAAGCGGCTATCCGCGCCGCAGAACTCGCTTCCGTCTGACGCCGCGCCGGCCTGCCCGGCTGCGGTCCGAGCGCTTTGCCTTAGCGCAAAGCCAGCAAGGAGCCTGACGACGAAGACAGCTTGAAGGCCGAGACCACCTGCGCCAGCCGCAGCGCCTGCTCCCGCAAACTCTCTGCAGCTGCCGCAGACTCTTCCACCAAGGCAGCGTTTTGCTGCGTCATCTGGTCCAGCTCCGACACCGTCACATTCACCTGGCCAATGCCTTCGCTCTGCTCGTTGGAGGCCGAGGAAATTTCGCCAATCATGTCGGACACGCGCTGTACCGAGCCCACTATTTCGCCCATGGTTTCGCCGGCGCTAGCCACCAGACGGGAGCCCGAATCCACTTTTTCCACCGACGCGCTAATCAGGCTCTTGATTTCCTTGGCGGCCTCGGCCGAGCGCCCGGCCAGGCTGCGTACCTCACTGGCCACTACCGCAAAGCCACGCCCCTGTTCGCCTGCACGGGCCGCTTCCACTGCAGCGTTGAGGGCCAGGATGTTGGTCTGAAAGGCGATGCCGTCAATCACGCCGATGATGTCGGAAATCTTCCGTGCGCTGGTGTTGATCTCTTCCATGGTGGACACCACCTGCCCAACCACTTCACCGCCGCGTGCTGCTACCGCAGACGCATTGGCCGCCAGCGCAAAGGCTTGCCGCGCCGCATCGGCTGATTGGCGTACCGCGTTGTTGAGCTGATCGGTAGAAGTAGAGGCGCGCTGCAGGTTGGAGGCGGTCTGCTCGGTGCGAATGCTCAGGTCTTGGTTGCCGGTGGCAATTTCCGCGCTGGCCAGCCGGATGGATTCGGAAGACTCGCGCACGGTTGCCACAGAGCGGTTGAGCTGGCTGGTCATGGTGCCCATGGCACGCAGCAGGTCGCCCACTTCGTCATCCCGGCTGGTGGTGGAGTCCACCGTGAGGTTGCCGTTGGCTACCGCATTGGCAACGTTTACCGCATGGCTGAGTTCTCCCACGATTTTTTGTTGCATGCGCCAGGCCAGCAGCACGGCCACACCGCCCAGTGCCAGCGAAACCAGGGCCAGCGTCCAGCTGATGCTCAGGCCCCGGCTGCGGGATTCTTCAATGGTGGCGTGCGAGCGTTCTTCCACACTGCCGGTAATCACGCCCGCGGCCTTGATGAGCTGCTTGAAGGTGAGTTCGGCGCGTTGCATGGCGCCTATGCCGGTGTTGGCGTCCATCATGGAAAAGTTGATGGCCGCGTCTGCCTGCTTGGCGTAAGTGGCCACCAGCTCTGCGGCGGCCTTGATGTCATCCTGCGTTTTGGTATCCAGGTCAGGCGTGCTGGCCAGGGACTCCACCACGCGCTTCACCCCCGCAAGCTGATTGGCAAAGTCTGCGCGCACGGCCTTGACCTTGGCTTCGTCCAGCGAGTCGATCAGCGCCACAGTACGGTACACACTGGCATGCACCTCTGCCATTTGCTGCTGGGCGTTGGCCATGGTCTTGAAGTTTTCCAGACTGGCTTGCGAAGACGTGAGCCCCTTTTCGGCTTGCACGTGCTGCAAGTAGCCATTGGTCTGGCCGACTGCGATCACCAACACGGCGGTCAACAAAGGTGCCGCCAGTAATTTGTAGCCGAGCTTCATTTATAGATACCGGCGCAAGCGACCAGATCGTCCACTTTCTCGCAGTACATGCTCTTGGGTTCTATCTTCTTGGTGGTGGGGTTGGTGAACTTGTAGTCCTGCCAGAACGAGCCTTTGGACTTGGCCAGGTCGATGCGTTCCTTGATGTAGGGCTTGCCATCGATGTCGAGCATGTCCATCAGGTTGTTGCCCACCAGTTTGGCGTTGGCGCCGTGCGCTTTGACAGATCCGTCCAAACCGTACACCACCAGGTACAAATCGCGGTCCACCCATTTGGCGTCCTTGCCGGTGATTTCGGCGTAGAGCTTTTCATGGTCCTTGCCGCCTGCTTTGACCGCAGCCACACCTTTTTTGACCATTGCTGTGGCTTCCGCTGCGGTGGCTTTGGTGTCTGCAAAAGAGGACAGGGGTGACACAAGTGCAGCCAGTGCGAGAAGCAGGGAGGGCGCGGCAACGATGGACTTCATGAAAGCTCCTTTGAATTGATTGGTGTTGAAACGAAAACAGTAAACCTTATACGCCGCGCGCATCAGACTGACAACGCGGAATACCAGACATTGCAGGCAAAGGCAGGCAAAAGTGGCACCCATATGCGCAATGCTTGCGTAGCATCAAACGTGTCAGGCCGGGTAGAACGGCAACATCAAGTCGCGCAGTTTTTTTACACCCTCCATTTCGGCCGGTCTCAGCTGGGTGTCGGAGTCCCAGTCGCAGTACAGCAAGCCCGATACCTTGCTGTTGGCTATGGGCAGGATGATGAATTTAGTGACCTGTGGCAGCAAAGTCCGGTAGCCCTCGGGCAGGGATGCATCCTTGAGCTTGGACACATCGGCAATGGACACATCAATGCGGTTCTTGATGGCGGCGTGAAACGCGGTGGGCATGAACTCGGCAGAAATGCGCAGGCGGCTCTTGAGCTCATCAATGCCTTTGCCGCAGGCGCCGCGTATGCGCATCTCGCCGGTGCGGGTCACCATGAAAAGCAGGCAGTGCGCGGTGTTCAGTGCGGCGGCTATGCCGGGCAGCATGGCGCTGGAGAGTTCGTCCACCGTGGCCTTTTTGTCCGCTTGCAGGTCTTCCAGCAGTGCGTCGAGCACGGCCTCGCTGGAAGGAGCTTGTCGTACAGGGGCTGTCTGCCGAATCTGCTCGGCCCGGGCGCTCACCAGGGCGCCGAGTTTGGATTTGTCTATGCCCGGCAGTTCCAGTGCGTGGAGCAAAGCGTGCGCGGCGTCTGCCTTGCCTTCCTGGATGAAGGAAGCGGCAGAGCTGGAGAAGCGGGCAATGCCCACCAGCGTGGGGTCGCCCGTGCCGTCAATGGTGGCGCGCAAGGTGTGCGGCAGGTTCCAGTGGGTGGCCAGTTGCACGCCCAGGTCCTGGTAGCTCATGCCCAGCACGGCGGTTGCCGCGTCTTGTGCGCTGGCGCCTGCATTCACTTTGCGGGCGATGGCGGCGGTTTCCTGGGGCAGGTAGCGGGCGGTCATCAGGCGGCCGACCTCGACCATCAATGTGGCAATGGAGGCCTCTTCCGCCCGGTCGGTGCAGAGGTTGCGCGCCAGTTCGGAGGCCAGCAGGGTTTGTGACAGGCTCTCGTCCTGGTGCAGGTCTTCTTCGCTCACCAAGTCCGCGCCCAGTGCCAGATGCAGCACGGCCTCCGAGCCCAGGATATTGACTGCCGAACTCACCGAATCAGAGCCTGCACTGAAGGGCGCATACATGGACGAGTTGGCCAGCTTGAGCACTTTTTGCGTGAGCGCGAAGTCCTCAATGATGTGGTTGACCACCTGCTGCTTGCTGCTTGCGGTGTTGTCCAAAGCACCCAGCACCGAGGCCACCGCGCGCTCTGCGGCCGGTACCCCTTTGGAGGTCTTCATGGCGTCCAGCAGTTTGTCCAGCGTCGCTTGGCTCATGCGGCTTGCATCTCTTGTTGCATTTCACGGCACAGGGCATCGGCCGATTGGGGCTTGCCGGTCAGGTAGCCCTGCACCGTGTTGCATCCTGCGGCTTGCAGAAAGGCGAATTGCGCCTCGGTCTCCACGCCTTCGGCCACCACTTTGAGGTCGATGCTGTGGGCCAGGTTGATCATGGCGGTGATGAGTTTTTTGTCGGTTGTCGTGCCGTTCATGTCGTCACCCATGGCGGTCACAAAGGCCTTGTCGATCTTGATGCTTGATACCGGTAGACGTGTGAGGTACGACAGGCTGGAGAAGCCGGTGCCAAAGTCGTCAATCGAAAAGCGGATGCCTTTCTCGCGCAGATGCGCCAGCGCCCGCTCGGTTTTTTGCTGGCTGCTCATCAAGGTGGATTCGGTGATTTCCAGCACCAGACGGGAAGGGTCAATGCCTGACTCCTGAATGACTTCGAGCACCTGCTCGTCAAAGTTGTCGCTGCCGAACTGCACCGGTGACACGTTGACCGACATCACGAAATCGCGGTTCAGCGCGTTGAACTTCTTGAGCTGATAGCAGGAGTAGCGCAGCGCCCATTTGCCCAGAAAAGGCATGAGGCCCGCGTCTTCCACGATGGGTATGAACTGGTCGGGTGCCACGCGGCCCAGGTCGCGGTTGACCCAGCGCATCAGCGCCTCGGCGCCGATGAGGCGGCGTTGCATGTCGTACTGGGGTTGGTACTCCATGTAGAACTCGCCGTCCTGAATGCCGTTGTGAATGGCCGCGCGGATCGAGAAGTCCACATTGGCTTCGGTCAGCGCAAACACCGTCACGCGGTTCTTGCCCGCGTTCTTGGAGAAGTACATGGCCGTGTCGGCGTTCTTGAGCAACGAGGAGTAATCGTCGCCATGCACCGGGAACTCGGCCACGCCAATGCTCACGCCCAGGTAGGCGTTGTGCGGGGCAGTGTCGTAAGGCCGGGCCACTGCGAGCAGCACATTCTTGAGTGCGGCATTGGCTTCTTCAGCGGTCTTGCCGGGGTACAGCAGCACAAACTCGTCACCGCCCAGACGCGCCATCATGTCCGTGGGACCAAGCAGCTTAACCAAGCGCTTGGTGGTTTCTACCAGCACCGCATCGCCCATGGCATGGCCGTAGGTGTCATTGACTTTCTTGAAACCATCCAGGTCCAGCAGCGCGATGGAAAACGGGCCATTGCCTTCCTGGATGTATTGCTCCACCGTCTTCTTCAAAAACGCGCGGTTGGGCAGGCCGGTGAGCTCATCGTTTTCGGCTGCACGACGCAAGGCAGAGTCTTCGGTTTTCCAGCGCGAGATATCGAAGATGCAAAACACATGCTGCCCGGCAATCTGGAGCGGGTAGCTGCGCAGGTTGATCCAGCACTCCTTGTTGCCTTTGAGGATGCGCAGGTCGCGGGAAAAAGTCTCGGGCGTGTCGCGCAGCGCCTGGCGAAAGCCGGCAATGTCGCTGGCATGCACGATGTCGGCAAAGTTGTGGGGAAGGCCGGAGCCGGGATGACCGTCGAACCAGCGCTGGCCGGGCTCGGAAATGAACAGGATGTCGAGCTTGTCATCGACTCGCATGACCGCGTCGAGAACCTTGTCTAAGGTGGGGGAGCTCATGGACTTAGCAGAATGGAAGGGCGCGCAAACAGCGGGTGCTTGTCAGGCCGGTCGTTACTCCCATTCATCCTCCAACAGTGTCTATGCTCGGAGAATACCATTCGCTTACGCGCTTTCGCAAACTCGTGCTGCGGTCTTTGAAGCGCCTGACACACTCTGGACAGAATTGCCCGCATCGCAGGTGGTAGGCTCATATGAACTGGTGTGCTTAGCACCGCACCCTTGGAATTGGCCATGCCGCAGACCCCCCAAATTTTCATCATCGATGACGTGCCGGACAACATCGAACTGTTGAGCCGCGCCCTGGCCGGGCAAGGGCAAATCCGCTTTGCGCTCTCTGGCGCCAAAGGGCTGGAGAAGGTGCGAGCCAACAAGCCCGACCTGATTTTGCTGGACGTGATGATGCCGGAAATGGACGGCTACGAAGTCTTCGCTGCCCTGAAAAAAGAACCTGAGACGGCAGATATCCCGGTAATTTTTGTCACCGCCAAGAGCGACCCTGTCAGCGAAACCGCGGCCATCGAGGCGGGTGCAGTGGACTTCATCAACAAACCTATCAACCCCACCGTGGTCAAGGCGCGCGTGCGCATGCACCTGGCCCACCGCGCCCGCGAGCGCGAGGTACGCCAACTCAACTCCGAGCTGGAGCAGCATGTGCAGGAGCGCACCCGGGCCTTGAAGGACGCGCTGGTCAAGGCCGAGGCCGTGCAAAAGGCCAAGGCCAACTTGCTGGCCAATATGAGCCACGAGTTCCGCACACCGCTCAACATCGTGCTGGGCATGAGTCACATCGTGAGCAAGCAGGTGAGTGACCCACAGGTCACTGAAAAGCTGGGGCGTATTTCGCTGTCTGGCAAAAACCTGCTGGCCTTGCTCAATGACATTCTGGACATGGCGCGCCTGGAGGCCAACAAGTTCCAGATTGAAACCATGGACTTCAATCTGCAAAAGGTGTTTGACGCCAGCTTGGGGCTGCTCAGCGCCCGCGCCCAGAGCAAAGGCCTGGCGCTGGTGCGTGATGTGGATGCCAGCGTGCCACTGGATCTGCATGGCGACCCGGTGCGACTGGGTCAGATACTGAGTAACCTTGTCAGCAACGCCATCAAGTTTTCCGAGCACGGGCAGATCTCGGTGCGCGTGCGTTTGCTGGAGACACGGGGCAGCAAGCTGATGCTGCGCTTTGAGGTGCAAGACCAGGGTGTGGGCGTGCGTGCAGAAGACCAGGCCCGCATTTTTGAATCCTTCGAGCAGGCCGATGGCTCGCTCACCCGCGCCTATGGGGGGGTGGGCATTGGCCTCACGCTGTGCAAGTTTTTGACCGAGCTCATGGGCGGGCGCATTGGCATGGAGAGCGTGTTTGGCCAAGGCAGCACCTTCTGGGCCACCATCCCGTTCGAGCCGGGAACACCCGCTGCCGGCGCAGCAGACCCGGCTGATGCGGCGCCTGCCCGCCAGCTGGTTGGACACTTGCTGGCGCTGTTGGCTGAAGACGGGCTGGCCGCACAGTCGGTGTGGGAGACCTCGCGCCCGCAGCTGGAGCGGCTGTTGGGTCAGCAAACCGAGGCGTTTTCCGGTGCCATTGAAGCCTTTGACTTTGTAGAAGCGCTGGCGATACTCAAAAGTGCAATTGAAGCCTGAAGACGCCGCGAAAGTTGCTGTGAACGAAAAAATGCAGATGCATTTTCAGATTTTTCGATTCATGCCTATGGAGTGGTGTGCATGACACACTCCCGCCTTGCGTGCAGGCTGTTTTAATAATATTCCCAAACTGCTCGTGGTACTCTAATGAGTATCGAACATAAAAAACGAGTTGGCGCCCACAGCGAATCCTATGACCCAGTCTGATCAGGACATCCGCAACCGGCTTCTGGTTGCACGGTTGCCTGCCATGCCTCAGATACTGCTCAAGCTTCTTGAGCTGTGCCAGGCAGACGGGGCAGGCATGGCCGAGATGGCCAAGCTGGTGGCCAACGATGCGGGCATGACGGCCAAGGTGCTCACCGTGGCCAACAGCGCGGCCTACCACCGCGGTGGCCAGAAAGTGGCGCTTCTGCAGGCGCTCAACACCCTCGGCTCCGACATGCTCAAGACACTGGTCATCAGTGAGTCGGTGCTCCAGACCTTCAACAGCTTCCCGTATTCCACCCAGATGGATTTGCGCATGTTCTGGAAACATGCGCTCACCACCGCCGTGCTGGCGCGCGAGTTGGCCCGGGCCATGAACTACGCGCAGGGCGAAGAGGCCTACCTGGCCGGTCTGCTGCACGACGTGGGCCGCCTGGCCTTGCTGGCTGCGGCTCCCAGCGAATACACCGCGCTTTTTTACGGCCCCGACAACGATGCGCTGTGCGCGCAGGAAGAGCGCGGCCTGCAGATCTCGCACACCGAAGCCGGCGCCTGGCTGGTGGAGCGCTGGAATCTGGACACCTTCATGGCCGACGCCATCCTCTACCACCACGAGCCAGAAAGCCGGGTGGCGGGTGCGCACCCCTTGATCCGTATCGTGCACCTGGCCCATGCGCTTGCCAACCAGGACTCGGCCTTGCCCCTTGCCGCAAATGCGGGGGATTTATGCCAGTTGCCCGAGTCCACACTCACAGCCATCCACCAAGGCGCAGCAGCCCAGGTGGAGCGGGCCGCCAGCGTGCTGGGCATAGACCTCGGCGGTCTGGACGACTGGGAGCCTCCGGTGATGCAAGCGCCTATGCCGGCCGTAAGCCCGGTGCAGCAGCGCATGAACGAAGAGATGCGCCACATGACCCTGGCGGCCGAGGTGGGCCAATCGTTTTCGCGCCAAAAAGACGACAGCCAGTTGCTGCGCGTGATACGCCAAAACGCCCATGTGCTGTTCGACTTGGAGCACACCATGGTGCTCATGATGAACGGCAATGCGCAGGCGCTGGTGGGCGTGTCGGTGGCGGAGCATTTGCAGCGACTCTCGGAGTTTTCGGTCTCACTGGCCGGAGGCGGTGGTATTGCGCAATGCGCGGTGCAGCAGAAGGTTGCCTTCCTGAGCCGCAGAGACGGGCTGATGAACCTGGCCGAAGAACAGTTGCTGCGTATCTTCGGCGTGGAGTGCCTGATTGCCGTGCCCCTGAGCAGCGGCGGGCGCTGCCTGGGCGTGCTGGTGGGCGGTGTGCCCGCGCACCTGGTGGCCGATGTCAAGCGGCGCGAGCGGTTTTTGCAAGCCTTTGGCGCGCAAGCGGCGGGCGCTTTATTGGCTATTGCCAGCAACCGCTCCGAGGTGGACCAGCGCATTGAAGCCATCAAGGCCGAACACCGCGACAGCGCACACCGCGTGCGCCATGAGGTCAACAACCCGCTGGCCATCATCAAAAACTACCTGGGCGTGCTGGACGACAAGTTGGCCCGCCAGGAGCCGGTGGACGGCGAACTCAGCGTGCTGCACGAGGAGATAGACCGCGTGGGCAACATCCTGAGCGACTTCGCCGGGGTAACGCCACCCGCTGCCGCTGTGGCCGCCAAGGTGGAGCTCAACAAGGTGGTGGCCAACGTGGTGCGGCTGTTCCGCGAGAGCAAATTTTTGCCGCCATCGGTGGACATCAGCGCGCGCCTGGCCACGCAAGACTGCGAGATCGAAGGCAGCGCCGACACGCTCAAGCAGATTCTGGTGAACCTCATCAAGAACGCGGTGGAAGCCATGCCCCGGGGCGGGCGCATCGAAATCATCAGCGGCGGCCCGGTGCAGCGCGACGACCGCACTTTCTATTCGCTGCGCGTCAAAGACAACGGCCCCGGCATTCCTCCGGCCCAGCGCAGCCGCCTGTTCTCGCCCGTGCAAAGCACCAAGGCGGGTGCCAACCGCGGCATTGGACTGAGTATCGTGCATGGCCTGGTCACCAAGATGGGTGGCCGCATCGAGTGCCAGAGCAGTGCCAGCGGAACCGAGTTTGAGATGTGCCTGCCCGTGCCGGGCGCAGCCGCATCGGCGCCCCTATCTGCACAAGGCAGGCGCTGAGATGAGCGCCGTAACCCCCTTCGCAGGGGACGTGCTGGCGCCTTTGCCCGGTACAACGCAGTCCGTGCCCGAGTTTCAACCCAAGGTGCTGTTGGTGGACGATGAGCCCCGCATGCTCGGCAGCCTGCAGGCCTTGCTCGACCGTCGCGGCTATGCGCTGACCTCGGCGGTGGGTGGGCGCGCTGCCATTGCCCACTTGCAGGACACCGCTTTCGATCTGGTGGTGCTGGACCTGCACATGCCCGATGTGAGCGGGCAAGACGTGATGGACTTCATGAACATGCGCCACAGCAAGGCGCACGTCATCGTCACCAGCGGTGCCAGCGAAATTGACGCCGCCATTGGCGCCATACGGCGCGGCGCCTATGGCTATTTGCGCAAGCCCTATCCGCGTGAAGAACTGCTCAAGACGGTAGAAAACGCATTGCAGCAGCGCCGCCTGGAGGCTGAGAACCAAAGCATTGCGCTGCGCCTCAAGCGCTCCGAGCGCATGTACCGCCACCTGGTGGACAGCTCGCCCGACATCATCTACACGCTGGATGCGCAGGGCTGCATCACCTTCATCAACGACCGCGTGCAGCACCTCTTGGGCTACCCGCGCGACCAGTTGATTGGCCGGCACTACGCCACCCTGGTGCACGAAGGCGACATGGAGCGTGCCAACTACATCTTCAACGAAGGCCGCATGGCCTTTGGCCAGTCGCGCAGCGTGGAGCTGCGCCTCAAGGCCATGCATGCCGACGCAGAGCCCCGTACCTTCAGCATTGCGCTGCGCATGATCCAGCTCGAAGCCGACGAAGGCAGCAACGACGCCGCAGCGGGTACGCAGCAGCGCATAGGCACCTACTGCGTGGCGCGCGACATCACCGACCGCAAGCGCGCCGATGAACAGATTGCCTACCAGGCCTACCACGACATCCTGACCGAGCTGCCCAACCGCGCCCTGTTCAAAGATCGGCTGGGGCTGGCCCTGTTGCAATCCAAACGCAACGACTCCGGCCTGGCCGTGATGTTCATTGACCTGGACCGCTTCAAGGTGGTCAACGACACGATGGGCCACGGCGCTGGCGACGCCTTGCTGCAGCAAGTGGCCTTGCGCCTGCGCAGCTGCCTGCGCCGCTGCGACACGCTCTCGCGCATTGGTGGTGACGAGTTCACCGCCGTGTTGCCTGACTTGAGCAGCAAGCAGGACGCCGCACGCATTGCCGAAAAATTTGTGGAGAGTCTGCGCCTGCCCTTCCAGGTGCAAGGCCAGCCGGTGCACGTATCGGCCAGCATTGGCGTGGCCCTGTACCCGGACGATGGCCAGGTCCAGGAAGAACTGGTGCGCAACGCCGATGTGGCCATGTACCACATGAAGTCCAAGGGCAAAAACGGCTACGCCTTTTTTGAGGCTGCGCTGCTCGAAGACTCCTACCAAAAGATCACGCTGGAGCACGACCTGCACCTGGCGCTGGAACGCAACGAGCTGGAAATGTTCTACCAGCCGCAGGTGGATATCGTCACGCAGCGCATCATCGGCGCTGAGGCGCTGATGCGCTGGAACCACCCGCAGCGCGGCTTTCTAGGGGCGGGCGAATTCCTGCCCTTTGCAGAAGAGAGCGGCCTCATCCTGCCCATCAGCGACTGGATGCTGGAAGCCATTTGCCGCGACTTTCTGCAGTGGTCTGAAATGGGCCACGAGGGCTTGCGCCTGTCGCTCAACATCTCACCGCAGTACCTTGACCGGGGTGACTTCTTTGACAAGCTCCAGCAAGCCTTGGTGCGCCACCGCATACCGCCGGGGCAGATCGAGGTAGAGGTGACCGAGAACATCTGCATCCGCAACCCGCAGACCGCTATCGATCAGCTCGACAAGCTCTGCCAGCTGGGTGTGAGCGTGGCCATTGACGACTTTGGCACGGGCTATTCATCGCTCTCGTACCTGCACCGCTTCCCCATTCACACCATCAAGATTGACCGCTCGTTTGTGACTGAAATCACCGACGCCAGCATGCAGTTCCCGGTGGTGCTTGCCATCGTGGCCATTGCCCACGGGCTGGACTTGAACCTGGTGGCCGAGGGTGTGGAAACCGAGGTGCAGGAGCAGTACCTGGCCGACGCGGGCTGCCGCATCATGCAGGGCTACTACTACCACCTGCCTATGTCGCAAGCACGTTTGCTGGCGCTGCTGGGCGAAGAGTCTGCACCTATGGTGCTGTCTTAACCACAGCGGTTTTTTTGCGTGCCGGTTTGGCCACCGCTTTGCGCGGCGTGCTTTGCGTGAGGCGCGAAAAAATGGGGCCTTCAATTGACGCAATGGCCTGAACCGTGCTGAACGCGATCGCCTTGGCCTGTGCTTCGGGCACACACAAACCGCGCAGGATGGAGTGCACCAGATGCTCGGGGTGGTCGGCATGCGTCGGCTCGGTCACCATGGTTTCGATGCCGTAAAAGATGGAGCCCAGCACCAGGTCGCGCGCCACCAGCACGTTGTCCACCTGGATCAGCCCCTGGCTGAAAGCGTCGGTCAAGTCGCGTGTCAAAAACTTTTCAATGAGCTGCCCGCGCGTGGCAATGCGCGTGCCCACGCGGTTGAGGAACGAGCCCCACAGCGGATAGCGCGTGGCCATTTGCATGTAGAGCCGCGTGCCGGTGCAAAAGCGCTCTATCGGGTTGGTGCAGGTGAGCACGATGGGGTCCACCGCGCCCAGGATCTCGTCACTCATCTCGGTGGCCAGCGCCAGATAGAGCTCGCCCGTGGTGTCAAAGTAGTTGTAGAAGGTGCCGCGTGACACGCCCGCTGCGGCAATGAAGTCTTCAATGACCGCGGCATCCGGCCCCTTGTCGTGCAGCACGCCCAAAGCGCTTTCCAGCAGCTTGAGCCGCGTTTTGTTGCGCCGCTCCGCCCCCACCCGCACGCGGTGATCTTCCGTTTCTTCCGACGCCAGTTTGCTTGTTTTCATACCCGCACGAGGTTACCACTGTGCCCGTTTATGGCTGCAGAGCTGCCGTTTACGTATTAGGGAAACTCCCTACAAAATAGGCATTGTGTCAATTTGACGTTTCATCTAAATTCACGCCATTCCCGTTTTATACAAATTGTCAAAAAAGGTCTTGATATGAAATTGCTCCGTTACGGTCCTGCAGGCCAAGAACTCCCCGGTGCGCTGGATGCGCAAGGCAACATTCGCGACCTGTCGCTGCTGGTGCCGGACTTCACACCCGAGTGGATGGCGCCTGAAAAGCTCGCTGCGTTGGCGGCGGTGGACCTGAACCGCATGCCGCTGGTGGACAAAGGTGTTCGCTTGGGCGCACCCGTTACCGGCACGCGCCAGTTCGTGGCCATTGGCCTGAACTACCGCAAGCACGCCGAAGAATCCGGCCACCCCATTCCCACGGAGCCGGTGGTGTTCACCAAGGCCACCACCTGCATCAGCGGCCCCAACGACGATGTGCTGCTGCCCCAAGGCTCGGTAGCCACAGACTGGGAAATTGAATTGGGCTTTGTCATGGGCCGCACCGCCAGCCAGGTGTCGGTGGCTGATGCACTGGGCTATGTAGCGGGCTACTGCCTGGCTAACGACGTGTCCGAGCGCGACTGGCAAATCAAGCGCAACGGCCAGTGGGGCAAGGGCAAGAGCTTTCCCACCTTCGGCCCGATTGGTCCCTGGTTGGTCACGGCCGATGAGCTGCCCGACCCGCAAACCATTCCGGTGGAGCTGCAAGTCAACGGTGTGGTCAAGCAGTCCAGCAACACCAGCGACATGATTTTTTCGGTGGCCGAGGTGGTGTCGTACCTCAGCCAGTTCATGACCTTGCTGCCTGGCGATCTGGTGATTACCGGTACGCCTGCAGGCGTGGGCCTGGGCATGAAGCCGCCCCAATTCCTCAAGAGCGGCGACGTGATGACCCTGTCCGCAGGCCCCCTGGGCAGCCAGCGCCAGCAGGTTCGCTAAAGCAATTTTTCAACTACATCCATCAGGAGACAAAACATGAACTTCCAACTTTCCCACTTGACCAAAGCGGCAACGCTGACCGCACTGCTGGCCGTTACAGGCGCCCAAGCTACCGAGGGTGGCGTGTCGGTGTACCCCAACGGCACAGAGAACTACATGGCCGGTGCTTTGCCGCCTCCCGGTGTGTACGGCATGGTGTTTGGCAACCACTACGAAGCCACCCAAGTCAATGACGGCAACGGCAACAACAAGAACGTGCCCGGCTTCAAGGTGCAGGCCGATGTGGTGGCCGGCCGCCTGGCCTGGGTGCCTGGCGCCAAGGTGCTGGGTGGCGACCTGGTGGCCCATGTGATCGTGCCCATGGTGAACCTGAGTGTGAACGTGCCCGGCGCCAGCCAGTCCAAGTCGGGCGTGGGTGACATCACCACCGGCCTGGGTGTGGGCTACCACCACAGCCCCAACCTGCACAGCGTGGCAGCCATCGACTTGTTCCTGCCCACCGGCGGCTACAGCAAGACCGACCTTGCCAATATCGGCAAGAACCACTTTGCGTGGGAGCCGGTTTACGCGGTCAGCTACATCGACCCCAATGGCTTTAACGGCGATGTGAAGTTCGGCTACATCTTCAACAACAAGAACGACGCCACCGGCTACACCTCTGGCAACGAGTTCCACTTTGACTACGCCGCCGGTTGGGGCCTGGGCAACGGCTGGACAGTGGGCGTGGGCGGTTACTACTACCAGCAGACCACCGATGACAGCGGCACCGGTGCACCGGCCGACGGCAACCGGGGCAGCGCCATGGCGATAGGCCCGTCCATCAAGTACGACAGCGGCAAAGGCTGGTTCGGCACCTTGAAGGTGGAAAACGAAATGAACGTGAAGAACCGGGCGCAAGGCAGCTCGGTCTGGCTCAAGCTCGTCTTCCCACTCTGAGTTCCCGTTAGCAAAGCCAGCGCACCACGACCGTGGTGCGCCAGCGGAGCCCTGCGCATTTGAAAGCCCTTTCCATGAAACACACCAAGCTCAAAATCATTCTGTTTGTCATTGCCCAGGTCCTGCGGGGTGCGATCAAAAAGCACGCTGCCGTGCGCAAGCACATCAATGGCCGCAGCTGCGTGGTGCAGATTCTGTTGAAAGACGGCAGCGCCGGGCGCACCTACACCTTCACCAACGGGCAAGTTACCTCCAAGGCGGGCATTCACCCCAGCCCGGAAGTGACCATGCTGTTCAAGGACATTGACACCGCGCTCACCTTCCTCACGCCCGGTGTGACGCAGGCTGACATCATCCACGCGGCCAAGAACTTCCGCGTGATGGTGCTGGGGCCGGACGCATCGGTGGTGTGGTTCATGCAGTTGATGAACCTCACGCAAACCGCAGCACTGGAGAAGGGCACACCCATGCCCGATGGCACGCGCCGCTTCACCACCAACACCAATGGCGGCCCGCTGTTTGTGTACGTGAAGGACGACAAGATCGTGCGCATGACGCCCATCGATTTGGACGAGAGCGATGCGCCTAGTTGGACCATTTCTGCGCGCGGAAAGAAGTTCACACCCGAACGCCGCGGCATGATCAACCCGCACGCGCAGTGCCTCAAGTCGGTGGTGTATTCCGAGAAGCGCATCCTGCACCCGATGAAGCGGGTGGACTTCGACCCGAATGGCGAGCGCAACCCGCAAAACCGGGGCAAGAGCGGTTACGTGCGCATCAGCTGGGACGAAGCCTTTGACCTGGTGGGCGGTGAAATCCAGCGCCAGAAAAAAGTGCACGGCCCCGGCTCCATGGCACTGTGGCACGGCTCGCACCACCAGTGGGGCAACGTGGGCTACTACCTCTCCAGCCTGCTGCGCTTTGGCAACCTGATTGGCTTTACCCGCGTGCACCACAACCCCGACAGCTGGGAAGGCTGGTACTGGGGCGCGCAGCACCACTACGGCAACAGCCTGCGCGTGGGCATCCCCGGCTTTTATGGCCTGGTGGAAGACTGCTTGAAAGAAGCCGAGATGATCGTCTTCTGGTCCAGCGACCCCGAGACCACCAACGGCTACGCCAGCGGCCTGGAAGGCACACAGCGCCGCTTCTGGGCCAAGGAGTTGGGCATCGAGTTCGTGCACATCGACCCCAATCTGAACGCCACTGCGCAGCTCTATGGCGGCCGCTGGATTCCCATCAAGCCCGGCACCGACCCGGCCATGGCGATTGCCATCATGAACGTGTGGGTGACAGAAGGCAGCTACGACAAAGAGTACGTGGCCAGCCGCACCACCGGCTTTGAGCAATGGCGCGACTACCTGCTGGGCACCGACGACGGCATTGCCAAGACGCCCGAGTGGCAAGAGGCCGAGACCGGTGTGCCCGCCCGCGTGGTGCGTGCGCTGGCCCGCCAGTGGGCCAAAAAGAAGACCTACCTGGCCGCAGGCGGCCTGGGTGCGGGTTTTGGCGGTGCTTGCCGCAATGCCACCGGCACGCAGTGGGCGCGCAATATGGTTTTGTTGCTCGCAATGCAAGGCCTAGGCAAACCCGGCATCAACTTCGGAAATCTGCAAGCGGGCACGCCGCTGGACCACAACTTCTGGTTCCCCGGCTATGCCGAAGGCGGCATCTCCGGCGAGCTGGCGCACACCGCCGGTGCCGCCCACACCTACTGCCGCATGCCCCATGTGCTGACCATGAACCCGGTCAAGCAAATGGTGCCGCGCCAGCGCCTGCCCGACGCCATCATCGACGGCAAAGCCACCGGCTACCCGTGGGACGGCTTCTCGCAAGAAGCACAGCTCACGCCCTTTGAGTACCCCATGCCGGGCTATTCGAAGATCCACATGCTGTACCGCTACGGCACCTCCACCTTCGGCACCATCAACGACACCGGCCGCTATGTGGACATGTTCCGCCACGACTCGATCGAGATGGTGGTGAACCAAAGCATCTGGATGGAAGGCGACGCGCTGTTTGCCGATGTGATCCTGCCCGCGTGTACTTCTTTCGAGCGCAGCGACATCAGCGAATGGGGTAACTCGGGTGGCTACATCCACCACAACACCGACCAGCTCAACCACCGCATGGTCTTGTTCCAGCACAAGTGCATTGAGCCGCTGGGAGAGTCCAAGAGCGACTACGACATCTTCACCGGCGTGCTCAACCGCATGGGCACGGGCGCCATGTTCACCGAAGGCTGCTCCGACTTCGACTGGGCCAAGCGCATGTTCGATGCCAGCGATGCATCCAAAAAAGTGAAGTTCAAAGACTTTGTGAAGAAGGGCTACTACGTCATCCCGCCCGAGCAAGAAAAGCTGCGCAGCCCGGCCTACTTCCGCTGGTTTGCCGAAGACCGCCACAAAGACGTGCCCGAGCCCATCCCACTGCCCTCGCAATGGGCGGGTGAGTTTGCCAAGGGCTTGCAGACCCAGTCCGGCAAGATCGAGTTTGTGCCCAGCTCGTTGTTGCGCGGTGACCCGAACAACCCCGAGCGCCCGCCGCTCAACCGCTACATCCCCTCGTGGGAAGGCCGCCAGACCAAGGACCTGCTGGCCAAGTACCCGGTGCAGATGGTTTCCACCCATTCGCGCTACAGCTTCCACACCTATGGCGATGGCAAAGACTCCACCGTCAACGACATTGACGACCACCGCATCAAGGTGGACGGCTACTACTACTGGGTGATGAAGATCAACCCCGCAGATGCCAAGGCACGCGGCATCACGCAGCACAGTTTGATTCGCGTGTTCAACGACCGCAGCAGCGTGATTTGTGCCGCCGACATCAGCCCCATGATGGCCGCAGGCGTGTGCAAGTCGTATGAGTCCAGCGCCGAGGTGGACTTGTTTATCGACCCACGCTTTGGCCGCGTGGACCGGGGCGGCTGCGTGAACATGCTCACCCCCAAACGGCCCCAGGTCAAAGGCACCGACGGCATGGGCAGCAACTCCTGCCTGGTGAATTTCGAGCCCTACACGCTCCCCACCCACGCGCTGCAACGCGCCTGAGCCGCATAAGGAGAACACCCATGTCCCAATGGAACCTGATCATTGACGTCGCCCGTTGCGAGAACTGCAACAACTGCGTGCTGGCCAACAAAGATGAATTTGTGGGCAACAACTTTCCCGGCTACAGCGCACCGCAGCCACTGCATGGCAAGAGCACCATCCAGATCCAGCGCGCCGTGCGCGGCGAAGGCCACATGGTGGACGCCGCCTACCTGCCCACGCTGTGCAACCACTGCGACGACGCACCGTGCATGAAGAAGGGGGGCGACTGCATCAGCAAGCGCGCCGATGGCATCGTCATCATCGACCCCGAAAAATCCAAGGGCCGCAAGGATTTGGTGGACGCCTGCCCTTATGGCTCCATCGTCTGGAACGCGGACTTGAACCTCCCGCAAAACTGGATCTTTGATGCCCACCTGCTCGACAAGGGCTGGAAGGAGCCGCGTTGCAGCCAGTCCTGCCCCACCGGCGCGATGAAGGCGGTGAAGGCCAGCAAGGATGAGATGGACGCCAAGGCCCTGGCCGAAGGCTTGCAGGTCCTGAAGCCTGAACTCCAGACCCGTCCGCATGTGTTCTACAAGAACCTGCACCGCTTCACCCATAGCTTTATCGGTGGCAGCGTGGTGGCCAATATCAAGGGCACGCTGGAATGCGTGGAGGGCGCCAAGGTGGAGCTGCTGCGCGCAGGCAGCACGCTGCACGCCACCCACACCGATGCCTTTGGCGACTTCAAGTTCGATGCACTGGAGAACGACTCCGGCGCCTACACCGTGCAGGTGCACCACGCCTCTGCGGGCTTTGCGCAGCGCACGGTGCAACTGGGCCGCACGCAATTTTTGGGCGACATCGAACTCAGCGGCGCTGCCGCTGTGGCCTGACCTTTTCCACACCCACAACACCAGGAGACACGCATGATTCAACATCCCCTAGACACCACCGCCCAGCGCCGCCGCGTGCTGCAAGCCGCAGGCGCACTGGCCCTCACGGGCGCCATGCCGCTGGCCTTTGGCCAAGCCGCCGGCCGCAAGATCAAGATTGGTTATGTGACGCCGCAGACCGGCCCGCTGGCGGGCTTTGGCGAGGTGGACAGCTTTGTGCTGCAAGGCATCAACGCGGCCTTCAAGAACGGCATCAGCATCGCGGGCAAAACCCATGCGGTGGAGATCATCGTCAAAGACAGCCAGTCCAACCCCAACCGCGCGGCGGACGTGGCGGCGGAGCTGATTTTGAAGAACGGCATCGACCTGATGCTGGTGGGCTCCACGCCCGAGAACACCAACCCCGTGTCGGACCAGTGCGAGTTGAACGGCGTGCCCTGCATCTCCACCACCTGCCCCTGGCAGCCCTGGTTCTTTGGCCGCGGTGGCGACCCGAAGAAGGGCTTTGACTGGGCATTCCATTTCTTCTGGGGCCTGGAAGACATCATTGCCGTGTTCACCAATATGTGGAAAGACCTGCCTACCAACAAAGTGGTGGGCCTGCTCTTGGCCAACGACGGCGACGGCAATGCCTGGGGCGACGAGAAGCTGGGCCTGCCGCCCGCGCTCAAGGCCAAGGGCTTCACCGTGGTGGACCCCGGCCGCTACCAGCCCTTCCAGGCAGACTTCAGCGCGCAGATTGCCGCGTTCAAAAAGGCGAATGTGGAAATCGTCTGCGGCGTGCCCACACCGCCCGACTTCAAAAACTTCTGGACCCAGGCACGTCAGCAAGGCTTCAAGCCCAAAGCCGTGACCATGGGCAAGGCCTACACCTTCCCCTCTGCGGTGGAAGCGCTGGGCGACATTGCCGACGGCCTTACGCAAGAAGCCTGGTGGTCGCCCAACCGGCCCACCAAGTCGTCGCTCACCGGCCAGACCGCGCAGCAGTTTGTGGAAGCGTATGAAGCGTCCAGCAAGAAGCAGTGGAACATGACGCTGGGCTACGCACACGCGCTGTTTGAAGTGGCTGCCGATGTGCTCAAGCGCACCAAGGATGTGGAGAAGAAGGCGTCGATCCGGGATGCCATCTTGGCCACGGAACTCGACACCATCATCGGCCACGTGAGCTGGAAGGGTGGCCCGGTGAAGAACGTGGGCAAGACCCCGCTGGTGGGCGGCCAGTGGGTCAAGGGCAAGAAGACCAAGTACGAAATGCTCATCGTCAACAACGAGACCGCCACGCAGGTGAGCAAACAGGCCGCCGTCAAGGCCATTCCCTACTAAGCGCCAAGCGCTCAGTTCCTAGTCCCTCAATCGCCACGCTGCTTGCAGCGTGTGCGGTGCAGGAGAAGCCATGCCCACGCCTTTGCTCACACTCGACAACATCTCCAAAAACTTTGGTTCGCTCAAGGTGACCCAGAACATCAGCCTCTCGCTCCACAAGGGCGAGGCGCTGGGTGTGCTGGGGCCCAATGGCGCGGGCAAGACCACGCTGTTCAACCTGATCTCGGGCGACGTGTTGCCCGACAGCGGCCACGTGCGCTTCAAGGGCCAGGACATCACCCGCACCCTGCCGCACAAGCGCTGCCGCGCAGGCATTGGCCGCAGCTACCAGATTGCCTTGCCCTTTGAAGGCATGACGGTGTTCGAGAACCTGATGGTGGGCGCCATGTTTGGCGGCAACCACACGCGTACCAGCGAGGCCAATGACCGCTGTGCCCACATCCTGGAGCGTACCGGTTTGATCGCCCGTGCCAACCAGCTGGCCGGTGGCCTCACGCTGCTGGACCGCAAGCGCTTGGAGTTGGCGCGTGCATTGGCCACAGAGCCTGAACTCCTGCTGCTCGACGAGATTGCCGGTGGCCTCACCGAGCACGAAGCCAACGAACTGGTGGAGCTGGTGCAGTCCATCTTGGCGCAGGGCGTTTCCATCATCTGGATCGAGCACGTGGTGCACGCGCTGCTGGCGGTGGCCACGCGCCTGTTTGTCATCAACTTTGGCGAGAAGCTGGCCGAGGGCTTGCCACGCGAGGTGATGGAGAGCGCCGAAGTCAAACGCGTCTACATGGGGATTGCGGTATGAGCCTCTTAACTGTTCACAACCTGGAGGCGCGCTATGGCGACTTCCAGGCCCTATTTGGTATCGACATGCAAGTGGGCGAGGGCGATGCTGTGGCCCTCATCGGCTCCAACGGTGCGGGCAAGTCCACGCTGATGAAGTCGCTGTGCGGCCTGATTGCGGTAAAGCCCGATTCCATTCAACTCGACGGCCAAGCGATTGGTGGCCTGCCCGCACATGAGATCGTTCGCCGTGGCATTGCCATGGTGCCCGAAGGTCGAAAGCTGTTTCGCAGCCTCTCGGTGGAAGAGAACCTGCGCATCGGCGCCTTTGCCGAACGCAAAGGCCCATGGACGCTGGAGCGTGTGTTCGCACTCTTTCCCATCCTCAAAGAAAAGCGCGCACTGCCTGGCACATCCCTCTCGGGTGGCCAGCAGCAAATGGTGGCCATTGGCCGCGCGCTCATGTCTAACCCCAAGTTGTTGCTGTGCGACGAAATCTCGCTGGGCCTCTCGCCCGCAGTAATTCAAGACATCTATGCCGCGCTGCCGTCCATCCGCGCCGAGGGCCTGTCGGTGGTCATCGTGGAGCAGGACATTGATACCGCTGTGCGCTCGGCCCAGCATGTGTATTGCCTGATGCACGGACGCGTGTCGCTGCATGGCCGTGCCGATGCGGTGAGCAAACAACAAATCTCTGCGGCCTATTTCGGCCTGGAAGACAAAGAAGAGGTGACGCTATGAGCGAATGGATTGGCACCCTGATCCAGGGCTGCTTGCTGGGTGGCTTGTATGCGCTGTTTGCCATTGGCCTGTCCATCACCTACGGCGTGATGCGGGTGGTGAACATTGCGCATGGCGACTTCATTGTGTTGTCGGCCTACCTGGCGCTCATCCCCATCAGCATGCTGGGTGTGCACCCGTTTGTGGTGATCCTGCCGGTGGCTGTGGTGATGTTTGGCCTGGGCTACTTGCTGCAGCGCGTGCTGCTCAACCGCACCATTGGCCCGGACATATTGCCGCCGCTGTTGGTGACCTTTGGCCTGTCCAACCTGATCCAGAACGGCTTGCTGGAAGTGTTCACCGCCGACTCGCAAGCGCTACAGGTGGGTGAGCTGTCCACAGCCAGTTTGCAGCTCGGCGGCGGCATCACCATCGGCGCGTTTCCGCTCATCGTGTTTCTGGTGTCGCTGGCGCTCACCTGGGGCATCAGCCTGCTCTTCAACAAAACCCCGGTGGGCATGGCACTGCGCGCCACGTCCGATGACCCGGCCACCGCAGGGCTGATGGGCATACGCGCCAAGCATGTCTATGCCATGGCCATGGGTCTGTCGTTTGCGCTGGTGGCCATTGGCGGCGTGCTGTCCGGTGCGCGCACCACGTTCACCCCCGCATCCGGCCCGGCCTCGCTGCTCTATGCCTTTGAGGCGGTGGTGATTGGCGGCATGGGCTCGCTGTGGGGCACGTTTGCCGGCGCGGTAATTCTGGGCGTAGCGCAGGCCATAGGCGCCGAGATCAATGCGGGCTCTGGCGTGCTGTTTGGTCACCTGGTGTTTTTGGCGGTGCTGATTTTTAAACCCACCGGCTTGTTTGCGAGGACGAAATGAACGCTGCAACTTCTCCCTATTTTGTAGAGCGCAGCACCGCACTCAGCCGCACCGCGGTGTGGGGTGGCGTGGCCGGTGCCTTTGTGCTGGTGTCTGTGCCCTGGTGGGGCGAGGCCGCCCTGATGCGCTGGGCCGTGGAGGTGATGTGCTTTCTGGTGCTGGCCCAAATGTGGAACCTGCTGGCAGGCTACGGCGGGCTCATCTCGGTGGGGCAGCAGGCCTTTGTGGGCGTGGGCGGCTATGGCCTGTTCATCTTTGCGCAGCACCTGGGCGTGCACCCCTTCTGGGCCGTGCCGCTGGGGGGCTTGCTGGCCGCTGTCATTGCCGCACTGACGGCCAAGCTGATGTTCCGCTTGCGTGCGGGTTACTTTGCGGTGGGCACCTGGGTGCTGTCCGAGGTGATTCGCATCGCGGTGTCCAACCTGTCCATGACGGGCGGCGGCTCGGGCCAGAGCCTGACCGTGATGGCGCGCATGCCGCGCGAGTTTCGCGAGAGTGGCACCTACTGGATTGCCTGCGCCTTGCTGATTGCGGCCTCGGTGTCCATCAACCTGCTGCTGCGTTCGCGCTTTGGCTTGGCGCTCACGGCAGTGCGCGACAGCGAAACCGCGGCCGAGAGCCAGGGCGTGGATGTTGCGGGCCTCAAGTTCCGCGTGTATGTGCTGTCGGCCCTGGGCACCGGCCTGGTGGGCGCGCTGTATTACCTCAACACCTTGCGCATTGCGCCCGCGTCGGCCTTTGATTTGACCTGGGTGGTGGCAGCCATTTTCATTGTGGTGATCGGCGGCATTGGCACGGTGGAAGGGCCCATGGTGGGCGTGGCCCTGTTCTTCGGTTTGCGCTGGCTGCTGGCCGACTACGGCAGCTGGTACTGGATGGCCATGGGCGCGCTGGCCGTGGTGGTAATGGTGTTTGCGCCGCAAGGCCTGTGGGGCCTGATCTACAAGAAGACCGGCATCGAGCTGCTGCCCATGCGCAGGCGCTTGCTGCCTCGTTAACCCTTTTCAAAAAACCCAAGGAGTAAGCATGAGCAAGATTGACTTTGTCACCAGCCCATTGGGCGTGCACTCGATAGACCACTTTGCGCTGGAGGTGCCCGACTTGGTGGAAGAGGCGCGCTTCCTCACCGCCTTTGGTCTGAATGTTGAAGCACAAGCAGACCGCCTGCTGCTGCGCACCGGCGACGACGCGCATGTGTGGGGCCAGGTGTTGCGCGGGCCGAAGAAGAAGCTGGCCTATGTGTCCATGGGCTGCTACGCCCAGGACCTGGACGGCCTGCGCCAGCAGGTGGCGGAGGCGGGTGGTGTGTTTGAAGCGGCGCATGCAGCGGGCAGCGCAGAGGGCTTCTGGTTCCGTGACCCGGACGGCATTTTGTTTCAGGTGAAGGTGGGCGCCAAGACGCAGCCCGACGCCAAGACGGCCTTGCCCGATCTGAGCATTCCCAGCAATGTGCGCGGCGCACCGGCGCGCTCCAAGGTACCGCGTGCGCGGCCCACGCGCATGTCGCACATGGCGCTGTTCACCTCGGACGTGACGCGCTCGCTGGCCTTCCATATCCGTGCCTTGGGTGTGCGTTTGGCGGACCGCTCGGGCGAGATCATTGCCTTCACCTACGGGCGCCATGGTTCGGACCACCATTTGCTGGCGTTTCTGGCGGGCGGTGGACCGGGCTTGCACCATTCGAGCTGGGACATTCCGAGTGTGGAAGATTGCGGCCGCACCAACACGCAGTTGCGCGCAGCGGGCTACAACCGCCACTGGGGGCCGGGGCGCCATGTGTTGGGTTCCAACTATTTCAACTACGCCAAGGATGCGTTTGGGCAGTGGTGGGAGGCGAGTGCGCACATCGACTACATCGAGAAGGATGCGGAGTGGACGATTGCCAATTTTGCGGATGAGGACTCGTTGTATTTGTGGGGGCCGGATATGCCGGAAGAGTTTCCGGTCAATACGGAGTTGTGAGTGACAGCGCTTCTCTCGCACGGAATGCAGGTTCATTCGCTAGTCGGGCAGCTTCATTCGCACGAAGCGCAGGCGCCTGAGCGTTTTGCTGCGTGTCCCCCGGCCGCGACGCGGCCTCCTCCTTTACCTCCGCAAAACGCACAGGCGCCCACGCTTCTGGGTGGCTTGGGCGAGGGCGGTCGTGGTCGCTCCGCTTCTGCGTCTGTTGGTGCATCGGGCTCTGCGCTTGAGTCGGGTGCGCGTTGGGATGGTTTGAGTGCAACCATTGCGGGGCGGGTCAATGTGTCGCCCAAGCGGCTGGTAGAGCCGGGCCCATCGGATGCGCAGCTGCATGGCTTGCTGCAACTGGCCGCTGCTGCGCCGGACCATGGGCAGTTGATGCCTTGGCGTTTTGTGTTGGTTCCGCAGGCGCAGCGCCCGCGCTTGGGTGAGGCGTTTGTGCAGGCGTTGATTGCGCGGGACCCGTCGGCCACGGTGGAGCAAATTGACTCAGCGCGTGAAAAGGCCTTGCGTGCACCGCTGCTGCTGCTGGCGGTGGCGTGTCATGGCCGCAGTGAGGCGAGGATTCCGGTGTGTGAGCAGCTGGTGTCGTTGGGGGCAGCGGTGCAAAACGTGCTGCTGGGCGCGCAGGCGCTGGGGTTTGGCAGTGGGTTGACCAGCGGGCAGGCGATGGACTCGGAGCCGCTGCGTGCGCTGTTTGGTCTGCAGGCGCATGAGGCGGCGGTGTGTTTTGTGAATATCGGTACGGTGGGCAAGCACAAGGCCAGCAATCGGGTGCGGCCTGCGCCGGAGGAGTTTTTGTGTGTGCTGGGCGGCTAGCTCGCGCGCTTTGGGTTAATTGCGCCCAAACAGGTGCAGGATTTCGCGGTGCATCAGTTGCGGGTCGCCGGAGTTCAGTTCGATCAGGCGGCGCAGGCGGGTGAGGCTGGTGACGTCGATTTCGGTGATTTCTATGCCCACCTGATTGCCATCCAGGTGCACCACGCGCCCTGCCATGGTGATGCCCGCGCCGTCGTCGGCCATGGGCAGTTGCAGGCGGCAGGTGGCGTGCATGGCCACGGGCTGCGCGTCATGAGTTTCCACCAGCGCGCCTTTGAGCGAGATGTCGAGCAGCTGCACTGACAACGACTGCTCCCCCAGCTTCATGCGGACATCGGCCGCAAAGGGGATCCGCACGTATTGGCGAAGGCTTTTGATCGGGCTGCGTGGCATGGCGCGCTTTCGGAGCAGAAAACCCCAGATTACGCCTTGCACGTGCGGGATGCAATGACGCAGATCAGTGCGCCTTGTCACTGCGCGAGGCCCGTGTTACCTTGCAAGTGGGCCTGCAGCCCGTGGCAATGCGCCACAGGCTGCAGGCCTTTACTCCAATACACAAAGGGAATTGCTATGCGCACCAATGCATCGTTACGCGGGCTGATGGCGGCACTTGTTCTACTCGGAGCCAGCCACTCCCAGGCGGCACCGCCGACGTCGGTCAAGGCGGTGCTGATCGACAGCAGCGCATCCGCGCTGGCAGCCACCAAGCGCGTGGCCATCACCAGCGTGATGGTGTCTTTCCAGGCCTCAGCGGGCGGCGAGAAGACCAACACCAGCGGCCTGTTTGCGGCCAAGACCGATACCTCGTCCTCCCTGCAAATGCCCGAGGTGGACAGCAAACTGCTGGGCAGCATTGCCGACGACATTTACCAGCAGCTGCAAACCGATCTGGCCGCCAATGGCTTTGAGGTGCTGCCCGAAGCCACGGTGGTGGGCAGCGCGGGCTACCAGAAGATTGCCAAGATGGCGGGCATTGCCAACTTCTCCAAATTCGCCAATTTGGATGGCGACACCATGCTGGTGGGCGCCAGTGGCCTGAAGCCCTATTTGCCCTACAACGCCGAGACGGGCAAGTTCAGCGCCAGTATCAAAAGCAACATCAAAGGCTGGGTGGGGGGCTTTGGCGGCAAGAGTTCCACCGAAGGGGGACCGTCGGTCATCAGCATTGGCGAAATTTACGGCTTGCCTGGGCTGGAGGTGGAGTTGGCCAAAGAGCTCAATGCCAACCTGGTGAAGGCTACCTATGTGGTGACGCTGGGCTCGGCCAAGGCCGCGGTAGACCGCTTCTCCAGCACCAGCCACAACACCTACACCGGCAGCGCCTTTGCCCAGGTGGGTTTGCGCGCAGGGCAAACGCGCATTGCCTTTCGCACACCGTCGGCCAACGCCAAAGGGGAGTCTTCGCCCGGTGGCTACGCGGCCAACGTTGGCAACAACGCTTCGCCCGCCAAAGACGGCAATGTGGTGGTGAGCCTGGGTGAGCCGCTGTTGGGTGGCACCGACTTCTTCGCGGTGACCGAACCGGATGTGAAAAAGCCCACGCTGCTCAGCGGCTTGTTGGGTGCGGGTTTTGGCAACGGTGCCGATGTGCAGTTCACCTTTATCGCCACCGTGTCAGACCCGGCGGCCTACCGGGCCGAGGTGGTGGGCATGGCCAAGCTGGCCCAGCGCGACATGCTGGCTTTGGTCAAACCCTAACGCCAGCGCAGTGCGCGCCTGCTCCCGCATGGGAATAGGCGTTGCGTTCAGTTAAAACAGCACCCGAGTGCAGTTTTCGGGTGATTTGCAATCCAACGGTGGTGATGGAGGGAGTCGATAACCCTTTGCCGTTTGAACGCCTCCGGACATTAGGCAAAAACACGCTCTGCATTTTTTCCTTGTTTTGCATCAAGAAAAACCATGGCATGGAGCCCGGCTATGGTGATGCATTGCGAGCCAGTTTTTGCGAATGAGAATGTAAAAAATACTTATAAATCAACGATGTGTTTTGAATTTTATGAGAGTGATGGCGCCTTTTTGTAGGCCTGAAATACCGCTTCAGGCTGGCGTTTCTTTCTGAAAAAATTCTGAGTTCGTTGCAAAAAAGAAAAAAAGTTCTATCGGGAAAACACCTAGAACGACTGCAAAAAGAGTCTTGTACATTTCACTGCAACCGGGTGCAGTCAAGAGTTCGGCAGTCATCAAACAGGTCCGATGCATGAAGAACCCTCGATGGTCATCCCTCCCGGTTGGTTAGGCCATTCCGCTCTTGCTCCCAGCGCCATCAGCGTGCGGGAAGCGAGTCCTACATACGAAATTGCGAACGAGGAGCAACCCATGAAATCCATGAAGAACACAGTCAAAGCCGTGGTGATCGCCGCTGGCATTGCCATGACCGCCACCACCGCCTTGGCCGCAGGCGCCAAGATTTTTGTGATCGGCGGCAAGGCCGACGATCCCTTTTGGTCCCGCGTGAAAAAGGGCGCGGACGATGCCGCTCTGGTGGTCAAGGCCGGTGGCGGAACGGTGACCTGGCTGGGCCCACAGAACTACGACAACCTCGGTCCGGATGCCGCCAAACTGATCCGCACTGCGCTGAGCCAAAAGCCCGACGCCATCGTCGGCCCCGACTGGGTGCCTGAGGCCATGGACGCGGCCTTCAAGGAAGTGGTGGCCGCCGGTGTGCCGCTCATCATTTACAACGCCGGTGGCATGGAAGCCGCCAAGCGCCTGGGTGCACAAAACTACGTGGGCAGCGAAGAGTACGTGGCCGGCATGGGCGGTGGTGAGTACTTCACCAAGAGCGGCTCCAAAAACGTGCTGTGCGTGAACACCCAACCCGGCTCCACCAACCAAGAGTCGCGCTGCAAGGGCGTAGCCGACGGCATGGCCAAGGGCGGCGGCAAGGGCACGCAACTGCCTTTGCCTTCTTCCGCGTTTGGCAACCCCACTGCGGTGGCGCAGGCGGTGAAGGCCGCGCTGCAAAAAGACAAGACCATTGACGGCGTGATCACCATCAGCGCCGGTGACGCCACCAGTGCCGCCGCAGGCATCGGCCAAGCGGGCTTGGTCAAGACCGTGAAGCTGGGCACCTTCGACATGGACCCCACCAACCTGGCCCGCATCAAGGACGGCACACAGCTGTTCTGCATTGACCAGCAGCCCTACCTGCAAGGCTTTTTGGCGGTGTCCATGCTCAATGGCTATGTGCAATACGGCCTGAAGGTGCCCACCGCGCCCATCCTGACCGGCCCCGGCATTGTGGACGCCTCCAACGTGGCAGCCACCATGGCGGGTGCGTCAGCAGGCGCGCGCTAAAGAGTGCTGGTGGCCGGGCCTCGCCTTGCGCGGCCCGGCCACCTCTTAGCCACACCACACCGCTGCACCACGCGCTTTTCCCCGATGACTTGCCAACCCGTTGCCGACTGCATTTCTCCCCATTTTTGAAACCTGCTCACGACTGAAATCATGACCTCGAACACCACCCACTCCCCTCCCGCCGGGGCCGCGGTCAGCGCAAGCGTTGCGCCACCCAAGGACTCGCTGGGCAACCTGCTACGCAGGCCTGAGACCGGCTCCTTCATCGGCCTGGTTTGCGTCTTTGTGTTTTTCTCCATCTTTGGCGGCGAAACCTTTCTGTCGGTCAGCGGCGCCGCCAGCTGGCTCAACATTGCAGCCGAGCTGGGCATCATTGCCTTGCCCGTGGGCCTGTTGATGATTGCGGGCCATCTGGACTTGTCAGTGGGCAGCGTAGTGCCCGCCAGCTCCATGATGGTGGCCATCGTCTCCGGCCACTTCGGGCTGCCGATGCCAGTGGGCATTGTGTGTGCGCTGGCGCTCGGCGTGGCGGTGGGTTTCCTCAATGGCTACCTCATCATCAAGACCGATCTGCCCTCGTTTGTGGTGACGCTGGCCACGCTGTTTGCGGTGGCGGGTCTTACCCTGGGCCTGTCGGTCATCGTGGCGGGCAGCACCAGTGTGGCGCTCAAGGCCGACCCGATCAGCAAGATGGTGTTTGGCGACTTCATCAACGGCAAGTTCGAAGTGGTCTTGCTGTGGTGGGTGGCGGCCATGCTGGTGGTGGGCTACCTGTTGGGCCACTCCAAATACGGCAACTGGATTCTGGCGCTGGGCGGTGACAAAGTCAGCGCACGCAACGCCGGTATCCCCACCGACAAGCTCAACATCGCGCTCTACATGGGCAGTGGTTTGTGCTCGGCGTTTGTGGGCATGTGCCAGGCCATTCTGTACAACAGCGCGCAGGTGTCGGCAGGCCAGTCCTTCATCTTCAATTCCATCATCGCGGTGGTGATTGGCGGCGTGATTCTCACCGGCGGCTACGGCTCGGTGGTGGGCATTGTGCTGGGCACCATGACCTTTGCAATCGTCAACCAGGGCATTTACTACACCGGCTTCGACGCCAACTGGGCCAGCCTGATCATCGGCGTGCTGCTCTTGGCTGCCGTGCTGCTCAACAACACCTTCCGCGCCATGGCCATCTCGCATGCCGCGCCCCGCATCAAACCAAAGGCTGCCAAATGACTGCTCCCTTGCTCCAACTCAAAGGTGTCAACAAATCGTTTGGCCCCATCGATGTGCTGCACGACATCTCCATCGAAGTGAAGGCCGGTGAAGTGCTGTGCCTGCTGGGCGACAACGGCGCCGGCAAGTCCACCCTGATCCGCCTGCTTTCTGGCGTGCACAAGCCCACCTCTGGCGAGATGCTGATGAACGGCAAGCCGGTGCTGTTTGAAAACCCACGCGAAGCCAGCGACCACGGCATTGCCACGGTGCACCAGTTCGGCGGCACCTTCCCGATGATGAGCATTGGCCGCTCCTTCTTTGTGGGGGCCGAACCCACCAAGCGCTGGGGCCCGTTTGAAGTGTTCGACCGCAAAAAGGCCAACGAAATTGCCGTGCGCGAAATGCGCCAGCTCGGTATCACCCGCATCAACGACGGTGACCGCCTGGTAGGCGGCCTCTCGGGCGGTGAGCGCCAGGCACTTGCCATTGCCCGCGCGGTGCACTTTGGTGCCAGCGTCCTCATCCTGGATGAGCCCACGGCGGCCCTGGGCGTGAAGGAAGCGGCCCACGTGTTGCGCATTGTTTTGCAGGCACGCAAGAAGGGCATTGCGGTCATCTTCATTACCCACCAGGTGACGCATGCACTCACCGTGGGCGACCACTTTGCCGTGCTGATCCGGGGCTGCAAGGCCGCCGACTTCCGCAAGGGCGAGAAGACACGCGAAGAGGTCACCGACCTCATGGCCGGTGGCGAAGCCATGGCCGGGCTGGAAGCGGAAATTGAAAGCCATTTGCACTGAGTAACGCGGGGGCTGATCCGCTGCACAACGCAGAGCGCAGCAGCGGAAACGCCTCTCTTTTTCGCACCCATCTGCACCCGGGTGCGGTTTGGAAATCTGAATTTTTATTGAAAAGGAAACGTCATGTACAACGGTGAAAAAACAATTGCACGCCCCTTGCGTTGGGGCATGGTGGGCGGTGGCCGCACGGGCCAGGTGGGCTACAAGCACCGCACCGGCGCGCTACGCGACAACACGGCTTACAAGCTGGTGTGCGGCGCGTTTGACCTGGACGCTGCACGCGGCCGCGACTTTGGCACCAACATCGGCGTGGACGGCGAGCGCTGCTACGACGACTACAGGCAACTCATCGCCCAAGAAGCCAAGCGCGCTGACGGCGTGGAAGTGGTGTCGATAGCCACGCCCAACTTCACCCACTTCGAGATCACCAAAGCCTGCCTGGAAGCGGGCCTACACGTCATCTGCGAGAAGCCCCTGTTCTTCACCGTGCGCGAGTGCGATGAGATTGCGGCACTGGCCGCATCCAAGGGCCTGATCGTGGGCGTGACCTACGGCTTCTCGGGCCACCCGCTGTTGCACCAGATGGCCGCGATGGTGAAGAAGGGCATGCTGGGCGACATCCGCATGGTGGACATCCAATACACCCACGGTTTCAACTCCGGCGACGACGTGGGCGCACCCGACGCGGTGAAGTGGCGCACCAACCCCGCCACCTCCGGCCCCACCTTTGTGCTGGGCGACATTGGCACCCACATCTACTACATGGCCACGCTGGTGTGCCCGCAGCTCAAGATCGAAAAGCTGCTGTGCGACCGCCAGTCCTTCATCAAAACCCGCGCACCGCTGGAAGACAACGCCTATGTGCTCACGCACTACGAAGGTGGCGCGGTGGGCCGCTTGTGGGTGTCGTCGGTGAACGCCGGCAACATGGGTTCGCAGTGCTTCCGCTTCATTGGCACCAAGGCCTCGGTGCAGTGGTCCGACGCGCACCCTGACCAACTCATTTATGAAGTGCAGGGCCAGCCCAATATGACCATGCACCACGGCATGCCCTACCTGGAAGAAGAGAGCCTGAAGGTGGACCGCATGGGCGGCCTGCACACCGAAGGCCTGGGCGACAGCTGGGCCAATATTTACCTGTGGATTGCGCAAGCCATTGACGCGCAAAACCGCGGCGACAAGGCCTTTTTGGCCACCCACCACTACCCCGGCATTCAGGCAGGCACAGAAGGCGTGCGCTGGCTGGAGAACTGCGTGCGCTCCGCCGATGCGGGCTCGCAGTGGGTTGACTTCAAGTAATTATTTTTAAGGACACACACACCATGAAACTCGCAATCTGCACCGACGTTTACGGCAACCTCAGCTACACCGAGATGCTCGACAAGGTCCAAAGCCTGGGCGTCAACGCCGTGGAAATGACCGCTGGCGGCTGGGCCTCTTGCCCGCACGTCAAAACCGCCGAGCTGCTGGCCAGTGAAGACAAACGCAAAGCCTTCATGGCCGAGCTGACCAAGCGCGGTATGGAAATCGCAGCCCTCAACTGCTCCGGCAACCCCTTGAGCCCCGGCGAAATGGGTGAGAAGCACACCAAGAGCACGTACGACACCATCACGCTCGCGGGCCTGCTGGGCGTGAAGAAGGTGGTGATGATGTCTGGCTGCCCCGCAGGCGCGCCCGGTGATAAGACGCCTAACTGGATCACATCCACCGTGTCCTGGCCCGACTACATGGGCCCTGCGCTGGAGTACCAATGGAACGACGTGGCCATCCCCTGGTGGAAGAAGTTTGTGGAGCACTGCAAGGCCAACAACGTGGACCAGATCGCCATCGAAGAGTTCCCCTGCATGCTGGTCTACAACCCCTCCACGCTATTGCGCCTGCGCGCCGCCGTGGGCCCGGTGGTGGGCATCAACCTGGACCCTTCCCACCTGATGGTGATGGGCGCAGATCCCATTGCGTCGGCCCGTGCCCTGAAGGGTGCCATCTTCCACATCCACGGCAAAGACGCTCGCATCGAGCGCGGCCTGGCCGACATCGACGGTCTGTTGGAAACCAAGTCGGTCACCGAGTCCGACACCCGCACCTGGAACTACGTGGCCGTGGGCTGCGGCCACGGCATGCAGTGGTGGAAAGAGTTCTTCTCGGTGGTGCGCATGGGCGGCTACAACGGTCATGTGTCGCTGGAAATGGAAGACCTCACCATGTCGGTGGAAGCCGGTGTGCTCACCTCCATTGATGCGCTCAAGCAAACCATCAGCCAGTAACGCAACCACAGCGGCAAGCACTCGCGCTTGCCGCTTGCCATCCCCACGCACCCCGCATCCATCCAAGGACTGACCATGCAAATCGCCCTCGACCCTTACATGCACCGGCACCTGTCGCTGCCCGCCATCTGCAAGCTCACCGCCGAGCTGGGCTACGACGCGGTGGAGCTTTCGCCGCGCTCGGATTTTCTGGACTGGTGGGTGATGCCCCGTGCCCACAAGGCGCGCATCACCGAGTTCAAAAAGGCGCTCAAGGAACACGGCGTGAAACTGGCCACGCTGCAACCCATGTACCGCTGGGCCAGCCCGTTTGAAGACGAGCGTCAGTGGGCCATGACCTGCTGGAAGAAGGCGATTGAGGTGTCGGTGGAGATGGGCTGCACCACCATGATCAGCGAGTTTGGCCGTGGCGCATCGCCCGAGCGTTCGGTGGGCGAGAAGCCCGGTGCCAACACCAAGGAACTGTGCGAGGCCGCATGGTGGCGCTCCATGGAAGAACTCACCCCACTCTTTGAGCGTGAAGGCATCACGCTCTCGGTGGAGCCGCACCCCGAAGACTGGGTGGAAAAGCTCACCCCGGCCACCGACATCATCAAGGTGCTGAACTCCAAGAACGTGAAGCTCTCCTACATCGCGCCGCACACCTTTTATTACGGCGACGACATGGCCGCCATGATTCGCGATGCCGCCCCGGTGCTGCACCACGTACGCGTGGCCGACACCTACAACCCCATGGCGTCGAGCAACCTGCGCTACATCGTCAACCCGCCCGGCTCCAATGTGCGCGTGCACCAGCACCTGGATATCGGTGAGGGCGAGATCAACTGGGATGTGTTCTTTGGCACGCTGGCCGAGGTGAAGTTCGATGGCATCTTGTCGAGTTGCGTGTTTGCCTGGGAAGAGCGCGCCGAACAGTCTTCGCGTTTCATGCGCAAGGAGATTCAGCGTTATCTCGACAAGCACTATGGCGCCGCCAAGCCACAAGCCAAGCCCCAGGCCGCCAAGGCCAAACGCAAGGCCGCATAACCATGGGCACCGCAACGCTGGCCCAGCCGACTGTGGAGGAGACCATTCAGCGCATTGCGCATGAATTTGCGTCTCTGAGCAAGCAGCTCAAAAAAATTGCGGTGTATGTGGAAAGCAACCAGGACCAGATTGGCATAGACGGCGTGCGCGTGTTTGCCGACCAATGCGGCGTGCACCCGTCTGCGGTGGTGCGCTTTGCGCAGCACTTTGGTTTTGCCGGGTACAAGGAATTCCAGGCCATGTTCCGTGGCAACCTCTCGCGCCAGCTCATGCCCGCACGCGACTACCAGGAGCGCATCCGCGCGCTGGTGGATGCAGGCCCGCAGCAGCTGTCGAATGTGGATGTGGCCAAGGAGTTTCTGGCCGGCAGTGTGGCGGGCATGCATGCGCTGGAGCACAGCCTGGATGCGCAGGCCTTTCAGCGCGCGGTGGACCTGCTGTCTGCCAGCGACTGTGTGGTGATGGCGGCCTCGCGCCGCTCGTTTCCGGTGGCAGCCTACCTGGACTACGCCTTGCAGCACACCGACAAACGCATCATCACCATCAACACCGTGTCCAGCCACCACCTGGGCCAGGCGCATTCATTGCGCAAGGGGGATGTGATGGTGGCCATCTCCTTCCACCCCTATGCCGAAGAAACCCTGGCTCTGGCACGCACGGCGCTGGAGCGCGGTGTGCAGCTCATTGCCATCACCGACAGCGGCATGAGCCCGCTGGCCCAATTGGCGCAGGTGGCCCTGGTGGTGCAGGAGAGCACCACCTACGGCTTTCGTTCACTGAGCAGCAGTATGGGGCTGGCACAGAGCCTGTTCATTGCCATGGCCTACAAGCTGGAGCTGCCCGCAGCGCAGCGCACGGCACCTGCTTTGTGCGCTGTGGGTTGATGCGCCACTGCAGTAGCCCGCGCCTCGCCTCCATGCGTTGGGGTGCAGGTGTAGGCAGGCGCTAGGCAGCGTCGCGCTTGTGGCTGGAGCGCAGGATCAGCGTGCCCGGCGAGAGGTGCGGTGGCCGCGTTGTACCGCTGGTGTCCAGCAGCCGGTCTATGGCCTCAGCCACCAGAAATTCGGTGGGCTGGCGGAAGGTGGTGAGCGCGTACGCGGGGGAGGAAGCCATCTCGATATCGTCAAAGCCCACGATCGCAATCTTGCCCTCTGCATGGCAGGCCAGCAGCGCGTCCATGGCGCCAATAGCCAGAATGTCGTTCTCGCAAAACAGGGCCTCCATGCGCTGGTTGCGCGGTGTGGACTCCAGGTATTTCATCAGCGCCTGCATGCCGTCAGTGCGCTGGTAGTGGCCCGCTTGCAGCACGGTAGACAGCGCCAGGCCATGCGCCTGCAGCCCGTCCTTGAAACCTTCAAAGCGCCGCAGCTCGGTGCTCAGCGAGGTGGGCCCGGCCATGTAGCCAATGCTCTTGTATTTGTGCTCTACAAACAGCTCGGCAATTTCGCGCCCGGCCTGGAAGCCATCGGTGCTGACAAAGGGAATGCCTTCGCTCTCGCTGTTGCGAAAAACCACCACCAGCGGAATGTGTTTGATGTTGCGCGCCAGGTGAATCAGCTCGTGCGTGAGCGTGGTGCCCAAAAAGAGCAGGCCGTCCACCTGCAACTGGTCGGCCAGTGTGAGTGCGTTGGCCGGGCTGTATTCGGAGCTGATGTTGAGTAAGAGCGAGCTGTACGACTTGAGCTGCAACTGGCGCGTCACCTCGTTGAGCAGCTTAAGCTGGTTGGGGTTGCCCAGCTCGTCCATCACCACGCCAATGATGTGCGTCTTGCGGGTGGACAGGCTGCGCGCCAGCAGGTTGGGGCTGTAGCCCAGCTCGGCGGCGATCTGCTTGATTTTTTCTCGCACCTCGGGGGCCACTTGCGCGCCCTCCTGGAAGGCGCGCGACACTGTCCACTTGGACACGCCCGCCCGCACCGCCACATCGCTGGCAGTGACCTTTCTGTTACCCGGAATCTGTGACTTCATAGCTGCTCACTGAAAAGGTGTTGAACCCCAAAACAGAAACATTTTTCTTTTATGAATTAGATATGAAAAACGGCCTGGGTTGCCGTTAAACTCATCTGCAACCGGGTGCAGTATAGGTGCACCGCCCCATTTCTGAACCCTGAGGAGAGCATCCATGCGTTGGGCCTTTATTGGAGCAAGCAACATCGCCAGTCAGTGGATGGTGGATGCTGTGCGCAGCGTGGGCGACGAGGTGCTGGCCGTGGTGTCGCGCGATGCGGCCCGCGCGCAGGCCTTTGCAGACCGGCATGGCATCGCCCATGCCCTCACGGACGAAGCGGGCCTGCAGGCGCTGGGTGTGCAGGCTGTTTACATCTCCAGCACCAACGAAAAGCACGAGGCCTCGGTGTTGCGCGCCGCCGGCAGCGGCCTGCATGTACTGTGCGAAAAACCGCTGGCCACCAGCCTGGAATCTGCACAGCGCATGGTGCGCGCTTGTGCGGATGCCGGCGTCACGCTGGCCAGCAACTTCCATCTGCGCCACAACCTGGCGCACCAACAGATGCACGATGCAGTGCAGTCGGGTGCCTTGGGCACGCTGGTGTCGGTGCGCCTGAACCACTCGGTGTTTTTGCCACAGCACCTGCAAGGCTGGCGCCTCACCGACAAGGTCGCAGGTGGCGGTGTGGTGCTGGACATTGCCGTGCACAACGCCGACTCGCTGGCCTTCATTCTGGGCGAGTACCCCGCGCGCGTGACGGCGCTCACCAGCAACAGCGGCATGGGGCAGGGGCTGGAAGACAACGCCATGTCGCTCTGGCACTTTCCCAGTGGCGTTACTGCCTTTACCCACCAGGGCTTTGCCACACCGTATGGCGAGAAAGGCATTGAGCTGCTGGGCACGCGGGCCACGCTCAAGGGCGTGTCCATGCTCGACCAAGGCGCCCCCGGCACGCTCACCTGGATGTCAAAGCAAGGCGCCACCACCAATGCCTTAGAGGACCGCAACCTTTACACCCAGGTGCTCACCCACTTCCACCAGGCCCTGCGCGGCGCGCCGCACCACATGGCCGATGGCGTGGCGGGGCTGAAGGCATTGGCTGTGGCCCTGGCCATTCTGGAAAGCGCACGCACCGGCACCACCGTGGCGGTGGACTACGGCGCGCCACAAGACAGCACGCCACAAGGTGACTGGCAATGCGCCGCCGTATCGCACGACCTGCCAGCGCACAAGCCACTGGCAGTCACGCTGGATGGCAAGGCCATCGTCTTGTACCGACAGGCCAACGGTGCGCCCGTGGCCATGGACGACCGTTGTCCGCACCGCTGGTCGCCTTTGTCAGACGGGCGGGTGGAGGGCGACCACATCGTGTGCCCGCAGCATGGCTTTCAGTTCTGTCCGCGTGGGCATTTGGTGCAAGCCCCAGGCCAGGCCAGCATGCCGGGCGTGGGCAGTGCCCGCGTGTACCCGGTGCTGGAAAAAGACCAGGCGATTTGGATTCAGCTAGCCGCGCCGGACACCGCCGCTTAACGGCCTACAGGCCCCGGCGCGCAAGCCGCAGTGGCTCAGGCCAGCTTGTTGGACTGCCGCCAGACACCCAAAGCCTCGGCGTCTTTGCTGAGCTGGTCGCGGAAGTCAGGGTGGGCGATGCCGATCAAGGCCTCGGCGCGCTGCCAGGCCGATTTGGCCTTCATTTGCGCCACACCATATTCGGTCACCACGTAGTGCACCACCGAGCGCGGGCAGGTGACGATGGTTCCGGCCGACAGCGTGGGCACGATGCGCGAGCCGATGCTGCCGTCTTTTTTCTTGAAGGTGGAGTTGATGCAAATCAGCCCCTTGCCGCCTTCGGATTTGTACGCACCCATGATGAAGTCCAGCTGCCCGCCCGTGCCCGAAATCTGGCGCGGTCCGGCCGACTCGCTGGCGACTTGCGTGAACAGGTCGATCTCAATGGCGTTGTTGATGGCCACCACCTTGGGGTTGCGGCCAATGATGGCGGGGTCGTTGGTGTACGTGGCCGGGAAGATGGCGGCCACAGGGTTGTTGTCCAGAAAGTCGTAGAGCTTTTGCGAGCCCATGGCAAAGGTGTAGACCATCTTGCCGCGGTCAATGGCCTTGCGCTTGCCGGTGATGCGGCCTGCGTTGTACATGTCCACGTAGGAGTCGGCCAGCATCTCGGTGTGCACGCCCAGGTCTTTGAGGTCGCTCTGCGCAATCATGGCGCCCACGATGTTGGGCAGCGCACCAATGCCGAGCTGGATGGTGGAGCCGTCTTCCAGCAGCGCCATCACGTGGTTGGCAATCAGGCGGTCGGCCTCGCTGCCTTGGGCTTCGGGCAGTTGCAGCAGCGGGCTGTTGGGGCCTTCCACCACCTGCGCCACTTTGGAGATGTGGATGGTCTCGTCTAGGCCGCCCAGGCAGCGCGGTGTCCGGGTGTTCACTTCCACAATCACCTTCTTGGCCTTGCGGCAGTAGGCCGGGGTCATGGAGCAACTGGTGGAGAGGTTGAAGAAGCCATTGGCATCCATGGGCGTGACCTGCACCACGGCCACATCGGGCTCTTCGTACAGGTCCACGCTTTGCGGGCCTTGGTGGTAGCACAGCGGGATGTAGCTGGCCAGGCCCTTCTCGCCGTACTTGCGGGCAAGGCCGGAGAAGTGCCAGTCGCTCCAGAGGAAGGCTTGGCCCTTGGGGTCGGCTTCCACGCACTTCAGCGGTTTGGCGCGGGTGGTGGTGACCAGGATGACGTCACGGAGTTCGTGTGCGCGCAGCGCCAGCGCAGCATCTACGGCCTCCACATTCTGTGCAAATTCGCCCATGAAGACCTTGTCGCCCGAGCGGATCAGGGCGGCGGCTTGTTCGGCGGTGCAGAGCTTTTCTTGGTACTGGGTTTGGACGCGGCTTGTCATGGTGTGGTGTCTTGAAAAGTGAGCAACCCACAGGGTTGCGAGGTTGCTTGGCTATTCTGCGCTGGCTTGCTGGCATGGAACTGAATCCAGCGCAATGTTTGAGCAATGTCAGAGGAACGTGTTGGTGGAGGGCCTATCGGCCTTTGGATGCCCGCGCCCCGCCCGGCAACTGGCTTCTGGCGCGCGCCAGCTCCTTGCTGGTGAGCGTGTACTGCGGGTGGTCGGTCAGGCGCTCCACGGCCAGGTCCACAAAGGCGCGCACGCGGGCGGGCAGGGCTTTGCGGCTGCCGTAGTACACAAAGTAGCTGGCAATGTCGGGCATGTGCTCCAGCAGCACCGGCACCAGTTGCCCGCTGCGGATATAGGGCGCGGCTGTGGGGCCCGCCAGTTGCCCCAGCACCTGACCGGACACCACGGCATGCAGTTCAAAAATTTCATCGTTGCTGATGAGCGCAGGCACCACCGGTTGCTCCACCACCTGCCCGTCCAGGTTGACGTACCAGGGCGACACCTTGGACGTTGCGGAATGGCGAAACACGCTGCAGCGGTGGTTGGCCAGCGCCGCCAGCGACTCGGGCACGCCGTGCCGCGCGAAATACGCGGGCGCGCCACAGGTCACTAGCTGTGCCGCAAACAGGCGCCGCGCAACCACGCCCTCGTGGGGCGAGGGCCCGAGGCGAAAGCCCACGTCGATGCGGTCCTCCACCCAGTTGCCCACGCGGTCTTCCAGCAGCACATCGGGCTGGATGCCGGGGTAGCGCTTGCAGAACTCTTCCACCAAGGGCCACAGAATGGGTTGGAACGTGGTGCGCGGGCCGGCAATGCGCAGCGGCCCGGCGAACTCGTCTTTGGCCGTGGTGGCTTTCTTGAGCGCACGCTGCACGCCCAGTAATGCGGGCTGCACGTCTTCCAGCAGCCGCTGGCCCGCGTCGGTCAAGGACATGACGCGGGTGGTGCGGTGGAACAGCCGCACGGCCAAATGCTTTTCCAGTTGAGCCAGTGCCTTGCTGGCGGCCTGGGGGCTGATGCCCAGGTCCAGCGCGGCTTTGCGCAGGCTGCCCAGCTCAGCGGCCTTGATAAAGGTGGATACGGAACGCAGTTCATTGATGGCCATGGGGCGCACCTCCTGTTTTCATTATCCCGATTTGGATGCCAATCCAACAATGGATTGGCCACTATTCAGGTGCCAGTTGCGTCATTACAGTCCGGTGCATTCACACACGCAAGGACTTCCATGGAACACGTCACTTTGAACAACGGCAGCCGCATGCCCATGCTGGGCTTTGGGGTCTTCCAGATACCGGATGCGCAGGAGTGCGAGCGCAGCGTTATCGACGCTATCCACACCGGCTACCGCCTGATTGACACCGCCGCCTCTTACAAAAACGAAGAGGCGGTGGGCAAGGGCATTCGCAACGCCGGCGTGGCGCGTGAAGACTTGTTCATCACCAGCAAGCTGTGGGTGGAAGACGTGGGCTATGAGCGCACCTTGGCAGCCATCGACAAATCGTTGCGTCGCTTGCAGCTCGACTACCTGGACCTGTACCTCATCCACCAGCCCTACAGCGATGTGCACGGCGCTTGGCGCGCGATGGAGCAGGCGCACCGCCAGGGCAAGCTGCGCGCCATTGGCGTGAGCAACTTCCATCCAGACCGGCTAATGGACATCACCGTGTTCAACGAGATCAAGCCCGCGGTCAACCAAGTGGAGGTGAACCCATTTCTGCAGCAAGTGGATGCCGCGCCCTTCATGCAAGAGCTGGGTGTGCAAGCGCAAGCCTGGGCCCCGTTTGCCGAAGGCCGCAACAACCTATTCCAGAACGCGGTACTCACCGAAATAGGCGAGCGCCACGGCAAGACGGTGGGGCAGGTGGTGCTGCGTTGGCTGATGCAGCGTGGCATTGCAGCGCTGGCCAAGTCGGTGCGCAAAGAACGCATGGCCGAGAACATCGCGGTGTTTGATTTCCAGTTGGACGACGCCGACATGGCACGCATCGCCACACTGGACACCAACACCAGCAGCTTCTTCTCGCACCGCGACCCGGCCATGGTGAAGTGGATGAGCGAGCGCAGGTTGGATACCTGAGCGGCAGCGCTTCTTACGCGCTTTGGCGCAGCACCAGGCTGTAACCCAGGTCCACGCTGGGTGCGTCCACCGCCTCGCCGCGAATCAGCTTGAGCAGCATGGCGGTGGCGGCTGCGCCTACTTTTTCCAGCGGCGTGTGCACCGTGGTCAGGGGCGGGTTCATCAGGTCGCTGCCGCGCAGGTCATTGAAGCCCGCAATGGCCACCTGCGCGGGGACCTCTATGCCAAGCTGGTTGGCGCGCAGCAGGGCGCCTTGGGCCAAGTCGTCGTTGCAAAAGAAGATGGCGTCCAGCGGCGGGTTCTGGCCCATGATTTGTTCAAACATCACGCCGCCGAGCTGCATGCTGGACGGGGCAGGGTTGAGCCATTCCAGAATGGGGGCGTAGCAACCCGCCTCGCTCAAGGCCTTGCGCCAACCGTTGAGGCGCTGAAGGGTGCGCGGGTCCAGCTGGGCGGCGGCAAAGGCGATGCGCTTGTGCCCCCGGGCCAGCAAGTGCCGGGTCATCTCGAAGGCCGCATCGGCCTGCGAAAAACCCACGCTGTAAGTGTCGGGGCGGTCCGATGTTTCCATCAGGTACACGCAGGGCACGCCGCTGTTGTCGATGAGCTTTTGGGCGCCGGGGGTGCGGTCCAGGCCGGTCACCATCAGGCCGGCCGGGCGGTGCATCAGCTGCTCGCGCAGCAGCTGTTCTTCTTCTGCGGGGTTGTAGTGGGTCACGCCAATAAAGGTCTGGAAGCCCTCTTGCCGCAGGCCCAGTTGCACCGCCTCCAGCAGCGTGACAAACAGCTCGTTGGACAGCAGCGGGATGAGCACCGCCACATGGTTGCTGCGGTGCGAAGCCAGTGCGCGCGCGGCCGGGTCGGGCACGTAGCCCAGCTTGTGCGAGACAGCCAGCACGCGCTCCACCAGCGCAGGGTCTACCGCGCGCTTGCCGCTCAGGGCGCGCGAGGCCGTCATGGCACTGACGCCCGCTGCGGCAGCCACGTCGGCCAGGGTGACGCGCCCGGTGGACCGTTGGCGGGGGCTTTCTTTCTTCATGGTGATGTGGATCAACTTCTAGGGTTTCTACCGATACGGCTGCTACGATAAATGATTAGGATAGCGCTAACCGAAAGCGCGTGTTCGCCGATATCATCGATATTTTGCAGCGAGTACGACGCTCTTTTTTATATTCCGATTGGATAGCGCTAACCAAACATGGGAACAACTGTAGTGATTATGGGGGTGGCCGGTTGCGGCAAGTCCAGCCTGGCCAGCGCCCTGGCCGAGGCCGAGGGCTGCACCCTGATTGAGGGCGACCACTTTCACAGCCCCGCCAGCCGCGAAAAAATGTCCCAGGGCATTGCCCTGACCGATGAAGACCGGGCCGGTTGGCTGTCGGTACTGGTGGCCGAAATCCAGAAGCACCCCCAGGGCGTGGTGCTGACCTGCTCCGCATTGAAGAAGGCCTACCGCGACCGCCTGCGCGAAAGCACGCCGGAGCTGCGCTTTGCGTTTCTGGACATCGACAAAACCGAGGCGCAGCGCCGCGTGGTGGCGCGTGCGGCCTCGCATTTTTTTAACGCCGCACTGGTGGACAACCAGTTCGCCACGCTGGAGTCTCCTGTGGGGGAGCCTGGCGTTATCCGCCTGGATGCCACAGAGCCCTTGGCTGCACTGCAAGCCCAGGTTTCGCACTGGCTGCACCACGGCGCCGCAATCGCTACATCGACTTGAGAAACTGGAGAACGCAATGAAACTGAACATGCTCGTGGTCGAGCACCTGGTGGAAAAACTGATGGCACTGGCCTTGGGGCTGATCGTGCTGTTGGTGTTTTCCAATGTGGTGGGGCGCTATGCGCTGGGGACCAGCTTTGCGGGGGCTGAAGAGCTGTCGCGCTTGCTGTTTGTGTGGCTGGTGTTTTTGGGTGCGGTGCTCACGCTGCGCCGCCGCGCGCATCTGGGCGTGGAGCTGGTGCAGGCGCGCCTGCCGCGTGGGGCTCGGCGCATCTGTGCGGTGATCACCCATGTGCTCACGCTGTATGCGCTGTATTTGTTTCTGGTGGGCAGCTGGGCGCAAACCCAGATTGGCATGAGCAACTACTCCACCGTGCTGCGTTTTCCCAATGCGTTCATTGCATCGGCTGGCCTGGTGTGCGCCGCGTCGATGATTTTGATCGTGGCCTCCAACCTGCTGAAGATCGCCATCAACCACCCCGACGCTGTGATGGCCGGTGACCCGCCCAAAGACGCTGCATTGACTGATGCCAGCGCCACCACCACCGCCGCTGCCGGAGGTGCCCAATGAGCATTCTGATTTTTCTCAGCACCCTGATCGTGCTGATTGTGTTGGGCATGCCGATTGCCTTTGCGCTCATGCTGACCGGCGTGGCGCTGATGTACCAGCTGAACTTTTTTGACGCCCAACTGGTGGCGCAAAACATGATTGCCGGTGCCGACATCTACCCGCTGATGGCCGTGCCCTGCTTCATCCTGGCCGGTGAGTTGATGAACGCTGGTGGCATCTCCAAACGCATCATCAACCTGGCGGTGAGCATGGTGGGCCACATCCAGGGCGGCCTGGGGTATGTGGCCATTGCGGCTACCTTGCTCTTGGGCTGCTTCTCTGGATCGGCGCTGGCCGACACGGCAGCGGTGGCCACGCTCCTGATTCCCATGATGCGTGACAACGGCTACCCGGTGGCCCGCTCGGCCGGTCTGATTGCGGCGGGTGGCGTGATCGCGCCCATCGTGCCGCCGTCCATGCCCTTCATCATCTTTGGCGTGACCACCAACACCTCGGTGAGTGCGCTGTTTGTGGCGGGCATCGTGCCTGCGCTGTTGCGGGCCGCTGGCCTGGTGGTGGTGTGGGCCATGTTGTCGCGCACCATGAAGGTCAACCTGCAGCCCAAGCAGAGCTGGTCTCAGCGTTTGCATGCTTTCACTGACGCGCTGTGGGCGTTGGTGCTGCCGGTGCTCATCATTGGCGGCCTGCGCGGTGGCATCTTCACGCCCACCGAAGCCTCGGCGGTGGCAGCGGTCTACGCGCTGTTTGTGAGCTTGTTTGTGTACGGTGAGGTGAAGCTCTCGCACCTCAAGGGCCTGATGGTCAACGCCGGGCGCACCACCAGCACGGTGATGTTCCTGTGCGCTGCGGCCTTTGTGTCCTCGTACATGGTGACGCTGGCCGACCTGCCTGCGCAGGTGACCGACTTCCTCGGCCCGATGATGGGGCACCCCCGCGTGCTGATGGCGGCCATCATGCTGTTGCTGCTGCTCATCGGCAATGTAATGGACCTCACCCCCACCATTCTGGTGATGGGTCCGGTGCTGATGCCTATCGTGATCGTGGCCGGTATTGACCCGACCTACTTTGGCGTGATGTTCATCCTGGTGGGCACGCTGGGCCTGATCCACCCGCCGGTGTGCACCGTGCTCAACGTGGTGTGCGGCGTGGCCAAGATTTCGCTGGAAAGCGCCACCAAGGGCGTGTGGCCCTTCTTGCTGGCAGAAGCCCTGCTGGTGTTCCTGTTTGTTGCATTCCCCGGCTTCATCACTGTCCCGATGGGCTGGTTCCATTAACCTTTTTTAACCGAGACCCACCATGAAAAAATTCGCAAAAATTGTTCTGGCTACGGCCATGGCTGCATCGCTTTCCAGCGCCTTCGCGGCCGAGTTCCAGACCCGCATCATCCGCTTTGGCTACGGCCTGGCCGAAGACAGCAACCAGGGCCGCGCAGTCAAGGCCTTCTCGGAAGACTTGGCCAAGCGCACCGGCGGCAAGTTCAAGGCCAAAGGCTTTGCCAGCGCCAGCCTGGGCAACGACAACCAGATGCAAAACGCCCTGATCGGCGGCGCGCAGGAGATGACCGTGGTGTCCACCGCCACGCTAGTGGGCATTGACGACTCCTTCGGCATTTATGACTTGCCCTTTGTGTTCCGCTCCGAGCAAGAGGCCGACGCCATCCTGGACGGCGCCTTCGGCAAGAAGCTGGCCGCCAAGCTGGAAGCCAAGGGCCTGGTGGGGTTGGTGTACTGGGAAAACGGATTCCGCAACCTGACCAACTCCAAGCGTGCCATCACCAAGATGGAAGACATGCAAGGCGTGAAGCTGCGCGTGATGCAGAACCCGGTGTACATCGACATGTTCAATGGCTTTGGCGCCAACGCCATTCCGCTGGCTTTCTCGGAGCTGTTTACCGCGCTGGAATCCAAGACGGTGGACGGGCAAGAGAACCCGGTCAACACCATCCAGTCCAGCAAGTTCTACGAGGTGCAGAAGTACCTCACCATCACCAAACACGTTTACAGCCCCTGGATCGTGTTGGCCAGCAAGAAGTGGTGGGATGGCCTGAACGCCGACGAGAAGAAAGCGATTCAGGATGCCGCTGTGACCTCGCGCGACTTTGAGCGCAAAGACAGCCGCGAAGCAGGCGTCAAAGCACTCGACACCCTCAAGCAAAAGGGTATGCAAGTGACCCTGCTAAGCGCCAAGGAAGCCGACCGTCTGCAAGACGCTGCGCGTCCGGCCATTGCCAAGTTCTCCGCCAACGGCCACGCCGAGCTGGTGAAGGAGCTGCAAGCGGAACTGGCAAAAGTCCGCAAGTAAGCGCTACTGCGCTGGAGTGCTGGCGGTATCGCCCAAGGCGGCAGCCAGCATCTCGATAAAGGCGCGTGTTTTGGCTGGCAGCAAGCGCCTGCCGCCAAACACCGCCCATGCCGTGTCCGGTGGCAAGCACCAGTCGGGTAGCACGCGCTGCAGCTCGCCCGACTGCACGCGCGGCTGCGCATAGCGGTCCGACACGGCCACGATGCCGCAGCCCGCAACCGCCATGCGCACCAGAAGCCCGGGGGAGTTGGCTGCAAAGGTGCTGCGCGGCAACCCCTCCCAGCGCTGCTCCCCGTTGCGCAGCGTCCAGTTACGGTGCTCGTAATTCCTGCGCATGATCAGCACGCCTTTGTGGTCTGCAATGTCCTGCGGCTGCTGTGGCACGCCGTGTGCCGCCAGATAGGCAGGCGAGGCATACAGACCGTTGGACAACATGCCCAGTTTGCGCGCCACGAGCGTTGCGTCGTCTTGCAATTCGCCCATGCGCAGCGCCAAGTCAAAGCCTTCGGCCAGCAGGTCCACACGGCGGGGCGAAAGGTCCAGCTCCAGCGACACAAAGGGGTACTTGGTGCTGAACGTGGCCAGCATGTCTTCGAGCAAAAAGATCGCAATCTCGCCGGGCATGGACACGCGCAGCCGCCCACTGGGTTGCACCTGGCGGTGCTCGCTCAGGGCGGCCACAGCGTCCACCTCGTCCGCCACCTGGCGCGCATGCTCCAGCAACTGCAAACCAAACTCGGTAAACGAGGAGCGCCGGGTGGAGCGCACCATTAGCCGCTCGCCCAGCTGTTCCTCCAGCAAAGCCACCCGCCGCGACACGGTGGACTTGGGCAAACCCAGCCGCTCCGCGGCCTTGCTAAAGCTGCCGGCATCGGCCACGCGGGCGTAGATCAAGAGGTCATTGGGATTCAATTGTTCCATGGCTGGGATTATGAAACCTAATTCATGGGCTTCTGCAAACATCCTGACAACAATAAAGTTCACCCATCGACGAGAAACCTGTACCGAATGGACTCTTCGAAACGGCTCAGGCGGGACACCAAATCGACCTGAACCGAACTTTTAACTTCGTAAGGAATCGCACCATGAACCGCAAGACTCTCTCCATCCTCGCTCTGGCCATGGCTTCTGTAGCCGCTGGCAACGCCCTGGCCGCCGACACCGGCAAAACCCGCGACCAGGTTCGCGCCGAACTGGCCGAAGCCCAACGCACCGGCGACATCGTGATCAAGGTCGGCAATGACAACGTGAAGGCCAATGCGCTGTATTGCAGCCAGTACCCCGCCCAGTCCGTCGCCGAGGGCAAGACCCGCGCACAAGTGCTGGCAGAACTGGCCGAAGCCCAGCGCACCGGCGACATCGTGATCAAGGTCGGCAACGACAACGTGAAGGCCAATGCGCTGTACCCCAACCAATTCCCCACCCAGCCCACCACCGCTGGCAAGACCCGTGCACAGGTTCAGGAAGAGCTGGCCGATGCGCAGCGCACGGGCGATGTCTACGTCAAAGTGGGCAGCAACACGATGAAGGCCAACGAACTCAACTCCACATCGTTCAACTAAGCTTGGTGCCATCCCCGGCAGTGCCGGGGGTGAGCGCGCAATGTGGCCAGGCTGCAATAGCCCGCTTCACCAGGCGTAGGCAATCGTGATGGGTGCGTGGTCGGAGAACTTCTCTCCCTTGTAGATGTCCGCACTGCGCGCACCTTGGGCCAGGGTCTCTGTGGCCAAGTGATAGTCCAGACGCCATCCCACGTTCTTGGCATACGCCTGCCCCCGGTTGCTCCACCAGGTGTAGCAATCGTCGGTGGTGGCGGGATGTAGGCGGCGGTACACATCGGCCATGCCGCCTTCGGTCAAGAGCTTGGTCATCCAGGCGCGCTCTTCGGGCAGAAAGCCCGAATTCTTTTTGTTGCCCTTGTAGTTCTTCAAGTCGATCTCTTGGTGGGCGATGTTGATGTCGCCACACAGGATGAAATCGCGCTCGGCCTTGAGGGCCATCATGTGCGGATAAAACTCGTCCAGAAAGCGGAACTTGGCTTGCTGGCGTTCCTCGCCCGACGAGCCACTGGGGAAGTACGCACTGATGATGGAGTGCTTGCGGCTTGGTGTGTCAAAGCGTAGTTCCACATAGCGGCCTTCCGGATCAAACTCTGCGGAGCCGTAGCCTACGATCACGTCGCTGGGTTCGAGCTTGGTGTAGACGCCCACGCCCGAATAGCCTTTTTTCTCGGCCAAATGAAAGTGGCCTTTCATGCCGGCCAGCGCCTCGAACTTGCCCTCCAGGTCTGGCATCTGGGCTTTGACTTCCTGCACGCAAATACAATCAGGCGAGGCCACTTGCAGCCACGCTTCCAGGCCTTTGCTGGTGGCGGAACGGATGCCGTTGAGGTTCAGGCTGGTTAACTTAAACAAGGAATTTCCCATGTCGATTCAAGACCCTGCGCAAGGCGCTGTGGCGGACCCGTTGGCCCAGGAGTTTGTGGCGTTTGCCGTGGAATGCGGGGTGCTGCGCTTCGGTGAGTTCAAGACCAAGGCGGGGCGCATGAGCCCGTATTTCTTCAACGCAGGTCTGTTTGATGATGGCGCCAGGCTGATGCGTTTGGCCGAATTCTATGCCCAGCGTTTGCTTGCCAGTGGCATTGAATTCGACATGGTTTTCGGTCCTGCCTACAAGGGCATTCCGCTGGGCGCGGCCCTGGCAGTGGAACTGGCGCGGCGCGGGCGCAATGTGCCCTTTGCCTACAACCGCAAGGAAGCCAAGGACCATGGCGAAGGCGGCACGCTGGTGGGCGCACCGCTCAAAGGGCGCGTGCTGATCGTGGACGATGTGATGTCGGCTGGCACTGCGGCACGTGAGTCCATTGCCATCATCGAGGCGGCGGGTGCCAAGCCCCATGCGGTGTGCATCGCGCTGGACCGCCAGGAAATGGCCACCGAGAACGGACAGGACGTGCCCTACAGCGCTGTGCAATACGTGCAACACAAGCTCGGTTTGCAGGTGTGTGCGATTGCGAAGCTGTCAGACTTGATGCAGTATTTGGAGGCAGGTGGCAAGGCCAGTTCGGCCGAAGACCACCAACGCGTGCTGGCCTACCGCCAGCGCTACGGCGTGTCCGAAGGGAGCATATGAAAATTGCAAACGGTGTTGTGTGCGCAGCCCTGCTGAGCGCAGCGGCAGGTGCTGTTTGGGCACAGAACGCGCCCGTGGGCGGCATTTACACCTGCGTCGATGCACAGGGCCGCAAGCTCACCTCCGACCGTCCCATCCCCGAGTGTTTGGACCGTGAGCAAAAGGTGCTCAACCCCAGTGGCACCTTGAAGCAAAAGGTCGGCCCCACCTTGACTGCTGCCGAGCGCGCGCAACTGGAAGCCAAGGAAAAGCAGCAACTCGAAGAACAAAACCGCATCAACGAAGAGCGCCGCCGTGACCGCGCCTTGTTGATTCGCTACCCGAACCAGGCCGGGCACGACAAAGAGCGTGCCGAGGCCCTGGCAAAAATCGACGCTGCCAGCAAGACGGCCGGTGTGCGCCTGAAAGACCTGGCAAGCCAGCGCAAGAAGCTGGACGACGAGATGGAGTTCTACAAAAAAGACCCATCCAAGGCGCCGCAAAACCTCAAGCGCCAAATCGAAGAAAACGTGCACAGCGTCGAAGCGCAAAAGAAATTTATTGAAGAGCAGGACACAGAAACCCGGCGCGTCAATGAGCGCTTTGATCAGGAACTGGTCCGGCTGCGACAACTCTGGGCTGCGGCAACTCCCAAATAAGCAGTGGGTCCCTCAGGCCCCACTGTGCACAAATACTGCATGCCCCGGAACACGCCCAGCGGGGCCTGCTCCTACAGGCTTTAGGCGAGCTTGGCTCGCAACAAGTCGTTGACCTGCTGCGGGTTGGCCTTGCCCTTGCTAGCCTTCATGATCTGGCCCACCAGACCGTTCAGTGCCTTCTCATTGCCTGCCTTGAACTCGGACACGTTCTTGGCGTTGGCGGCAATCACCTCATCCACGATTTTTTCCAGCGCGCCGGTGTCGTTCATTTGCTTGAGGCCCCGGTCTTCGATCACCGCGTCAATGCGTGCCAAATCGGCAGCAGCGCGATCGGCAAACTGCACCGGCAGTGCATGGCCTGTCAGTTCACCAGCGGCCCACAACACGTCAAACACCTGTTTGGCCGCGTTGTTGGAGATGGTGCCGTCCGCAATGCGCTGCACTAACGCGCCCAGCGTGGTGGCCGCGACGGGGGACTGCTCGATGGTGAGGTCCTGCGCATTCAAGCGACGCGACAACTCGCCCATGATCCAGTTACCCGCCAGCTTGGCCTGGCCGCAGGCCTTGGTGGTGGCCTCAAAGTACGCGGAAATGGCCAGGCTCTGTGTGAGTTGCGTCGCGTCGTATTCGCTCAGCCCGTAGTCGGCCATAAAGCGTGCAGCCATGGCGCGGGGCAACTCGGCCATTTCGCTGCGTACCTTGGCCACCCATTCGTCGGAAATGCACAGCGGCGGCAGGTCCGGGTCGGGGAAGTAACGGTAGTCGGCCGCGTCTTCCTTGGTGCGCATGGCACGGGTCTCGCCGGTGTCGGGGTTGAACAGCACGGTGGCTTGCTGGATGGCATGGCCGTCTTCGATCTGCTCGATCTGCCAGCGCACCTCGTAGTCGATGGCCTGCTGCATGAACTTGAAGCTGTTGAGGTTCTTGATCTCGCGGCGTGTGCCCAGCTTTTGGCCCGGCTTGCGCACCGACACGTTGGCGTCGCAGCGGAACGAACCCTCTTGCATGTTGCCGTCGCAAATGCCAATCCAGGTCACTATCTTGTGCAGCTCTTTGGCATAGGCCACGGCTTCTGCACTGGAGCGCATGTCGGGCTCTGTCACGATTTCCAGCAGCGGTGTGCCGGCGCGGTTTAGGTCAATGCCGCTCTGGCCCACAAAGTCTTCGTGCAGTGATTTGCCCGCGTCTTCTTCCAGGTGGGCGCGCACCAAACGCACGGCCATTTTTTTCTCACCCAAAAAGAATTCCACGTTGCCGCCTTGCACCACCGGAATTTCAAACTGGCTGATCTGGTAGCCCTTGGGCAGATCGGGGTAGAAGTAGTTTTTGCGCGCAAAGATGCTGCGTGGTGCGATGTGCGAACCAATCGCCAAGCCGAACTGGATGGCGCGCTCCACTGCGCCCTTGTTCATCACCGGCAGTGTTCCCGGCAGGGCGAGGTCCACGGCACAGGCTTGCGTATTGGGTTCGGCGCCGAAGGCTGTAGAAGCACGCGAAAAAATCTTCGATTGCGTGGAGAGTTGCGCGTGGGTTTCAAAGCCGATGATGACTTCGTATCCGCCAACCAGCGGCGCATCCGGGCGGTCCAAAAGAGTGGGTTCTGTCATATCAAAATCCTGCGGGCTTGGCCAGGTGGTAGTCGGTGGCTTGTTGGAAACGGTGTGCCGCGTTCAAGAGCTGGGCTTCCTTGAAATAGTTGCCAATGAGCTGCATGCCAATGGGCATGCCTTGGTCTTGCGTGGTGGTGGAGAAGCCCACCGGCAAACTCATGCCGGGCAGGCCTGCCAGCGAGCCGGGCAGGGTAAAGATATCGGCCAGGTAGTTGGCCACCGGGTCGTCCGACTTCTCACCCAGTTTCCACGCCACCGTGGGTGCCACGGGGCCTGCAATCACGTCGCATTCTTTGAACGCGTTCTGGAAGTCGTCGGCAATCATGCGGCGGATTTTTTGCGCCTGCAGGTAGTAGGCGTCGTAGTAGCCGTGCGAGAGCACATAGGTGCCGATCATGATGCGGCGCTGCACCTCGTCGCCAAAGCCCTCGGAGCGGGTCTTCTTGTACATGTCGGCCAAGTCACTGAAGTCCTTGGCGCGGTGGCCGAACTTCACGCCATCAAAGCGGCTCAGGTTGCTGGACGCTTCGGCGGGCGCAATGATGTAGTACACGGGAATGGACAGCTCGGTGCGCGGCAGCGAGATGGGCACCAGCTTGGCACCCAGCTTCTCGTACTCGGCCAGCGCGGCATTGACGGCAGCGCGCACGTCTTCTGCCAGGCCCTCGCCAAAAAACTCTTTGGGAATGCCGATGCGCAGGCCTTCAATGGAGTTGTTCAGGCTGCGGCCGTAGTCTTCCGCGGGAACGTCCAGCGAGGTGGAGTCGCGGTCCAGATCGGGGCCGCACAAGGCGCTGAGCAACAAGGCGCAGTCTTCCGCGCTGCGGGCCATGGGGCCGGCCTGGTCAAGACTGGAAGCGAAGGCCACCATGCCGTAACGCGAGGCGCGGCCATAGGTGGGCTTGATGCCCGTGATTCCGCAGAAAGACGCGGGTTGGCGGATGGAGCCGCCGGTGTCGGTGCCGGTAGCGGCCGGAGCCAGGCGCGCTGCCACGGCCACCGCGCTGCCTCCCGACGAGCCGCCGGGAATGCGCTCGGTATTCCAGGGGTTGCGCACTGGGGTGGGCGCGTCGTGGCCCACGGACGGGACAGCCGAGTTCTCGTTGCTGGAGCCCATGGCGAATTCATCGCAGTTGAGCTTGCCCAGCGTGACCATGCCCGCACCACCGGAGCCCAACTTGGCAACCACCGTGGCGTCAAACGGCGAGCGGTAGCCTTTGAGCATGCGCGAACCTGCTGTGGTGCTGAAGTCCTTAGTGACGAAGATGTCCTTGTGTGCAATCGGCACGCCTTCCAGTGCACCGGCAGTGCCTTGGGCGATGCGGGCGTCTGCCGCAGCGGCTTGGGCCAGCGTGGCTTCGGCATTCAATTCGACATACGCGCCCAGTTCGGCATGTGCTTGTGAGCGGGCCAGAAAGTGCTGGGCGGCTTCCACCGCAGACACTTGTTTGCTGGCCAGTGCGGCGGCCAGTTGGGTGATGCCCAGATCGTGCAGGGCGGTTTGAGACAGTGTGGTCATGTGTGGTGCCTTACTCGATCACTTTGGGCACCAGGAACAGGCCCTTTTGCACGTCGGGTGCGCTCTGTTGGTTGGCTTCGCGCTGGTTGGGCTCGCTGGCCACGTCTTCGCGCAGGCGCAAGGCGATATCGCCAATGGCGGCTACCGGGTGCGCCAGGGGCTCGATGCCGGTGGTGTCCACCGCGCGCATTTGCTCCACGATGTCAAAAAAGCTGTTGAGTTGGCCCAGCATGCGTGCGCTGTGGTCCGGGCTCAACTCCAGGCGCGCCAGATTGGCAATGCGCGCGATGTCGGTAGATGTCAGAGACATAGGTGAAATAAGGTTGAAAGCAAAGGTAAATGCGCACCGAATGGGGTACGGAACACAGGGTATTCCCGGTCAATCGGTTATTATCCTGCCTTTGGCCTGAAGCCCGCACAGGGGCTCATTCGGCGGCCAAAACCACCATTTTTTGCATAAAACAGGGCGATAGACGGGCGAAGTCCGGTCTGTGCCTGAGAGGAATTGAGATGTTTGGATCTTTCCGTCAGTATTTTTCGACTGACCTCGCCATTGACCTGGGTACCGCCAACACACTGATTTTCGTGCGCGACAAGGGCATTGTGCTGGATGAGCCCTCGGTCGTTGCTATCCGCCACGAAGGCGGCCCCCAAGGCAAGAAAACCATCCAGGCCGTGGGCCGCGAAGCCAAGGCCATGTTGGGCAAGGTGCCCGGCAACATCGAAGCCATCCGCCCCATGAAGGACGGCGTGATTGCCGACTTCACCGTCACCGAGCAGATGCTCAAGCAGTTCATCAAGATGGTGCACCCCCGCGGCATCCTGAAGCCCAGCCCGCGCATCATCATCTGCGTGCCCTGTGGCTCGACCCAGGTGGAGCGTCGCGCCATTCGCGAGAGCGCCTTGGGCGCCGGTGCCAGCGATGTGTACCTGATCGAAGAACCCATGGCAGCGGCTATCGGCGCTGGCTTGCCGGTGAGCGAAGCCTCCGGCTCCATGGTGGTGGACATTGGTGGTGGTACCACCGAAGTGGGCGTCATCTCGCTGGGCGGCATGGTCTACAAAGGCAGCGTGCGCGTGGGTGGCGACAAGTTTGACGAAGCCATCATCAACTACATCCGCCGCAACTACGGCATGCTGATTGGCGAGCCCACCGCCGAAGCCATCAAGAAGCAAATCGGCTCGGCCTTCCCCGGCTCCGAAGTCAAGGAAATGGAAGTGCGCGGACGCAACCTGTCCGAAGGCGTGCCACGCAGCTTCACCATCTCTTCCAACGAAATTCTGGAAGCCCTGACCGACCCGCTGAACAACATCGTGTCGGCCGTGAAAAACGCGCTGGAACAAACCCCGCCCGAACTCGGTGCCGACATTGCCGACCGCGGCATGATGCTCACCGGTGGTGGTGCACTGCTGCGCGATCTGGACCGCCTGCTGGCCGAAGAAACCGGCTTGCCGGTGCTGGTGGCCGAAGACCCGCTGACCTGCGTGGTGCGCGGCTGCGGTATTGCGCTGGAGCAGATGGAGCGTCTGGGCTCCATTTTCACCAGCGAATAAATTCCGAGGTCCGCGATGCCCTTGGGTACGCTGGACAGAGATCCTCCCCCCTTCTTCCGCCAGGGCCCTTCGGCCCTATCGAAGCTGGCCGTCTGCAGTGCACTGGCGCTGTTTTTGATGGTGGCGGATTCGCGCTTCAAGGTCATTCAGCCTTTGCGCATGGCGCTGGGTACCGTGCTGTACCCGGTGCAGTGGCTGGCCATGCAACCCTTGCATCTGGCGGAGGCGTCGGGCGAGTATTTTTCCAGCCTGAGCTCGGCACAGCGCTCTAAGGATGACGCCTTCAAGAAGCTGGGAATGCAGTCCCTCAAGGCCAACCAGGTTGATCAGCTCACGCTGGAGAACGAGCGCCTGCGCAAGCTGCTGGATTTGCGCGAACGCGTGCAGGCCACCGGCATCGCCGCGCAGGTGGTGTACGACGCGGCCGACCCGTACTCGCGCAAGGTCATCATCGACAAAGGTTTGCTGGCCAAGGTGACACCGGGCTCGCCCGTGCTGGACGAGCGCGGTGTGCTGGGGCAGGTGACGCGCGTGTACCCCATGGTGAGCGAAGTCACGCTGATCACCGACCGCGACCACGCCATTCCCGTGATGAACACCCGCACCGGTGCGCGCGGCGTGGCCTTTGGCGACACATCGACACATGCTGACGCAATGGAACTGCGCTTCATGGCCGCCAATGCCGATGCGCAAGTGGGCGATTTGCTCACCACCAGCGGCGTGGACGGTGTGTACCCGCCCGGCTTGCCAGTGGCCAAGGTGGAAAAAGTGGACCGCCGCGTGGACGCGGTGTTTGCCCGCATTTACTGCGTGCCCGCAGCGCTGGTGTCGGGTGCTAGCTATGTGCTGGTGCTGGACCCCTTGAACGCCCAGGTGCCGCCGCGCCCGGAGCCGGAGCCGCCCGCACCCAAGCGCAACAAACGCGGAGAGGTGGTCAAGCCATGATCATGCGCCAGGGCCAGCAACTGCTATTGCCTGCCAACCCCTTGTTCGTGTGGGGCAGCATGCTGGCGGCCTTGCTGTTTAACATGCTGATGAACATGGGACTCACCGGCCGGGCCGCCTGGGTGCCCGATGTGCTGGCCGTGGTGCTGGTGTTTTGGACCGTGCACCAATCGTTGCGCGTGGGCATTGTGTCTGCCTTTGTGTTTGGCTTGTTGATGGACGTGCACCAGGGCGGCTTGCTCGGGCAGAACGCCATGGCCTATACGGTGCTGAGCTTTTTTGCCATCACCATCCACCGGCGCTTGCTGTGGTTCCCGGTGCCATCGCAAATGGTGCAGGTACTGCCTTTGTTTGCCATCTCGCACATCGTCGAGATTGCGCTGCGGCTGATGGCCGGTGGCGCTTTTCCGGGTTGGTCGCTGCTGCTGTCGCCGCTACTGGAAGCTGCGCTCTGGCCCGTGGCCAACATCCTGTTGCTCGCCCCCCAACGTCGCGCCCCGGACCCTGACGAAAACCGTCCGCTGTAACCATGACCCCCACGCTTCTCACTACGTGTAGTGCGCTGCCCCCAGGGGGGGCTGATTGCCCTTGGGGCGGCCCGGCGGGCAATCCATGACCGTTTTACGGAACGTCGAAGCCGACCTGGCGCGCTTTCGCACCCGGATTTTCGTGATCAGCCTGGTGGTGCTGGTGTGCTTCTTGTTGCTGATTTCGCGCCTGGTGTATCTGCAAATCTGGCGCCATGACGATTTGCGCGCGCAGGCGGAAAACAACCGCACTTCCATCGTGCCCATCGTGCCCAACCGGGGCCTGATTCTTGACCGCAATGGCATTGTGCTGGCCAGCAACTACTCGGCCTACACCCTGGAAATCACGCCCAGCAAAAGCGGCCCGCTGGAAGAGGTGATGGACGAGCTCTCCAAGGTGTTGGACATCACGCCGCGTGACCGCCGCCGCTTCAAGAAGCTGTTGGAGGAGTCGCGCAGCTTCGAGTCGTTGCCCATTCGCACCCGGCTCACCGACAACGAAGTGGCCCGCTTTGCAGCGCAGCGCTACCGCTTCCCTGGTGTGGAGATAAAGGCCCGACTGTTCCGCAACTACCCCTACGGCGAGCTGGCCAGCCACGTGATCGGCTACATCGGGCGCATCAACCAGTCCGAGAAAGAAAAGATCGACGACGGTGATGACGCAGACAACTACCGGGGCACCGAGTACATCGGCAAGCTCGGCGTCGAGCAAAGCTACGAAGCCGAGCTGCATGGCACCACCGGTGTGGAAGAGATCGAAACCTCTGCCGGTGGCCGCGCCATGCGCAAGCTCGCCAGCAACCCGGCCACGCCGGGCAACACGGTCAAGCTGTCCATCGACATCAAGCTGCAGCACCTGATTGAAACCATGTTTGGTGAGCGCCGTGGCGCGCTGGTCGCCATGGACCCCAAGACCGGCGAAGTGCTGGCCTTTGTGAGCAAACCCACTTTCGACCCCAACCTGTTTGTGGAGGGTATAGACAGCGAGAGCTGGCAGGCCCTCAACAGCTCCATCGACAAACCCTTGCTGAACCGGGCCCTGCGCGGCACCTACCCCCCCGGCTCCACCTACAAGCCTTTCATGGCCCTGGCAGCGCTGGAGACGGGCAGCCGCAGCGCGGAGTACACCGTGTCGGATCCGGGCTACTTCGTGTTCGGTAACCACCGCTTCCGTGACGACAAGGAAGGCGGCCACGGCGCGGTTAACATGTACCGGTCTATCGTCGTGTCGTGCGACACCTACTACTACACGCTTGCCAACGAGATGGGCGTGGACCTGATCCACGACCAGATGCAACGCTTTGGTTTTGGTTCGCTGACCGGGGTGGATATCCTGGGCGAGACGCGCGGCCTGCTGCCCTCTACAGACTGGAAGCGCCGCGCCTACAAGCGGGCCGACCAGCAAAAGTGGTACGCCGGTGAAACCATTTCGTTGGGCATCGGGCAGGGCTACAACTCTTTCACCATGCTGCAACTCGGTCAGGCCGTGGCCACGCTGGCCAACAACGGTGTGCGCCATCCGCCGCACCTGGTCACCGCCACGCAGAACCCGGAAACCCACGCCATTACCGCCATCAAACCGCCAGACAGCGTGGACCTGGGCATCAAGCCCGGCAATCTGGAGATCATCCACAAAGCCATGGTCGGCGTGACGGTAGAGGGAACCGGCGCGCGCGCCTTTGCAGGTGCGGGCTATGTCAGCGGTGGCAAGACCGGCACGGCGCAGGCCGTGGGCATTGGCAAGGACCAGAAATACGATGCCAACAAAATCGCCGAACACCAGCGCGACCACGCACTGTATGTGGCCTACGCCCCTATCAACGACCCCAAGATTGCCATAGCCCTGGTCGTGGAAAACGCCGGTTTCGGTGCCGAACACGCGGCCCCCATTGCCCGTCGCGTGCTGGACTACTGGCTGCTGGGGCAATACCCCAACGCCGAGGACCTGGCTGCTGTCAGCAAAGGCCAGGCTGCAGCGCCCATTGGCAAGCCCCGCTTGGTGGCAGAAGTGCCCTGGCCGCCCGAGGGGCACTGAAGCCGGTCTTACCCTTCGTCGGACGAAGGCGGCTCTGCAAGCACAGCCTGTTTTCTTCCCGCATGTTTGGCGCGGTACAGGGCGCTGTCTGCGGCAGCGCTAAGGGCGCGCAAGCTGCTGCCGTGGTCCGGAAACATGGCCACCCCCACACTGGCGGACACGGGGATGCGAATATCTCCATACGGCTCAGCCAGCAGATCGACAATCCGCTGCGCTGTGTCCATCGCCCCTTCCACCGAAGCATTGCCCAAGAACACCAGAAACTCATCGCCACCGATCCGGGCCGCAATGTCGGATGCGCGAATCACTTGCAGGATGCGCTTGGCAGCCAGCCGCAGCACCTCATCCCCGGTTTCATGCCCCAGGGTGTCATTCACCAGCTTGAAGAGGTCCAGGTCCACTGCCAGCAACGCGCTTTGTACTGGTTTGCGTTGGGCCAGCGCCAGGTCGCGGCTGGCCACGGCTTCAAACAGCAGGCGGTTGGGCAGTTCCGTGAGGGTGTCGTGCTCGGCAAAGAAGCGGATTTTCTTCATCGCATCGGCCGCGTCCAGCATGGCTTGGCTGACCGCATCGGCCTCCATCATCTGCATCGTTGGCAAGCGCACGTCCTCGCCCCGGCTCAGGCTGGCGGCTGCCTCGTTGAGCAGGTGCACCGATGCCAGCACCCTGCGCCCGATGGCATGCGCCGCCCAGAGCCCCAAAGCGATGGCCAATGCCACGCACAAGGCCACCCACGATACCTGGCGCCAGTTGTCGTGCTGGATCGACCCCTTGGGTGCGCCCACCACCACTGTCCAACCCCATTGCGCAGAGCGTGCGTAGGCCGTGTACACCGGTATGCCTTCTTTGGTGAACGATTCCATGACCCCGGTGGGCTGTGTTTGCGTGGCAGCCACGATGTCTGGCATGGCCTTTTGCCCCAGATAGCGCTCCACGTCGCGTGAGCGCCCCACGATAGTCCCGGAGCTGTCCAAAACTGCTACCAACCAACCTTCGGGCACGCGCTGTTTGCTGATCAAGGTACCTATGCGTGCAGGGTCCAGACCGATGTTCAGGCTGTAGCGCACGCTATCGTCCACCTCGACCGGCACCCCCATGGCCAAGCCCCGCTTTTGCGCGACCGGGCCCAGGAAAAGGTCTGTCAACACCGTGGCGCGTTCGGTAAAGACCCGATTAATTTCGGGTGGCGTTCCGGTGGCGGGTAACTCCGTGCCGAAGGGGCGCAGGGTATTTAAGACTTGCCGCCCTTGCCGATCCGTCAGGATGTAGTTGTACACAACGCCCGGCGCCAGCGCGTTCAGCGCCCGTTTGTGAAATGCACGGAGATCACCCGAGGCCAGTTCGTCTGACGTGGCCAATATCTTCATGCCGGATTCGATGACTGCGACCTCGCGCTCCAGGTCGGAGATGACCGATTGCGCCGTGAGCAAGGTGCTTTGCTGAACGTGCTGCACCTGCATTTGGTAAAGGGAGTACAGCAGGATGGTGCACACCAACGTGGCCGGAAATACGCAAACCACCACCAGCCAGCGCAGAACCCTGCGCAGCGAGAAGCGCCGCCCTGAAAGAATGGCCCGCATGAAACTCCCGTGTGTGTTGCCGCACTATGGCACAGGGGCCCGGTCCGTTCAACCGTGGATCAAAAGCCTTGGCGCAGCGGAGGCTTAACGCAAAAAAGCGTCATAGCCCGTCTTCACAATGAGCGCAGACACCACAGCAATAAATACGCCACGTACAAACCCGGTTCCATGCTTGAACGCCATGTGTGTGCCCGCGAGGCTGCCCACCACATTGGCCAGCGCCATGGCCAGTGCGAAGTGCCACCAGATGTGGCCCTTGGCAATGAACAAGGCCAAAGCGGATACGTTGGTGGCGGTGTTGAGCAACTTGGCCGCAGCCGATGCGTGCAAAAAGTCGTAGCCCAAGAATCGCACCATGCAAAACACAAAAAAGCTGCCCGTGCCAGGCCCAAAGAAGCCGTCGTAAAAACCAATCAAGGCGCCAATGCCGCAGGCCACTGCCGCCTCCATGCGGCCCGAAAAACGCGGCGCATGGTGGCGCCCCAACTCCTTTTTGGCCAGCGTGTAGCCCAGCACCAGTAGCAGTACTGCGGGCAGCACCTTGCGCAGGTATTCGGGTGACGCCACCGTCACCAGCCAAGCCCCACCCAGCGAGGCCAGCATCGCGGCCGCAGCGGCCGGGACGAGTGCGCTCCAGGGCATGGAGACCCGGCGCGCATATTGCACGGTGGCCATGCCTGTGCCCCACACCGAAGCGCCCTTGTTGGTGCCAAACAGCGTGGCCGGGTGCGCCGTGGGGAACGTGGCCAGCAGCGCGGGAATCAGGATCAAGCCGCCTCCGCCCACCATGGAATCCACAAATCCGGCCAGTAGCGAGGCGAGGGTGACGATGAACAGTTCCATGCAGGGGATTTTCGCATTCGGGTTTTGGCGGTCTGTGGCGAACACAGGCAAAAAAAAGCACCGGGGTTGCCGGTGCTTTCTTGTGGCACATCGTGGTGCCACTGTTCTTGCTTTCAGTTGCCGTTTAAGCGGCGGGTTCCTCGGGATCGTTTTCTTCTCAGGTCTCGTGCCGATGGAACAAATCAGGTAGCTCCAACACGCGAACAGGAAGGAATGTATCCGGCAAGCCGGCCGCTTGAAATCGGGATTTACCCTTTAGGGTCTGCCCGGATCAGGCCCCTTCGGCAATCCACTGGGCGGCTTTTTCCGCAATCATCAGCGTGGGCGAATTGGTGTTGCCGCTGGTGATGCGCGGCATCACGCCCGCATCCACCACGCGCAGGCCCGCCACGCCGCGCACCTTGAGGCGCGCGTCAACCACGGCCATCGCGTCGTCGGCGCGGCCCATAGCGGTGGTGCCGCTGGGGTGGAAGATGGTGGTGGCAATGTCACCGGCCAGCTTGGCCAACTCGGCATCGGTCTGGAACTGCACGCCGGGCTTGTATTCCTCGGGCGCGTATTTCTGCAGCGCGGGTTGCGCCACGATGTTGCGCGTCAGGCGCAGCGAGTCGGCGGCGATCTTGCGGTCTTCCTCGGTGCTGAGGTAGTTGGGCGCAATGGCCGGTGCCTGGCGGAAGTCGGGTGAGCTGATGCGCACATGGCCCCGGCTGCTGGGGTTGAGGTTGCACACGCTGGCGGTAAAGGCGTTGAAGCTGTGCAGTGGCTGGCCAAAGGCTTCCAGGCTGAGCGGCTGCACGTGGTACTCCAGGTTGGCGTGGGGTTGGCTGGCATCGCTTTTGGTGAACGCGCCGAGCTGGCTGGGCGCCATGCTCATGGGGCCGCTACGTTTCAAGGCGTATTCCAGCCCGATCATGGCCTTGCCCCAAAGCGAGTTGGCGCGGGTGTTGAGCGTGACGGTGTTTTTCACCTTGAACACGGCGCGGATCTGCAAATGGTCTTGCAGGTTCTCGCCCACGCCGGGCAGGTCGGCCACCACCGGAATGCCCAGCTTTTGCGACAAGGCCGCAGGCCCCAGGCCGCTGAGCTGCAGGATTTGCGGCGAACCGATGGCACCGGCGGACAGGATGACTTCGGCACGCGCAGTGGCCGTCACCATCTCTGAGCCGTTCCACACCTGTACGCCGGTGCAGCGCAGTGGGCGGTCTTTGTCGGCACCGGTGTTGGCTTCCACGATCAGCTTGGCCACCTGGGCGTTGGTCCACAGCTCGAAGTTGGGGCGGGCGTAGCAGGTGGGGCGCAAAAAGGCCTTGGCGGTGTTCCAGCGCCAGCCCGCCTTTTGGTTCACCTCGAAATAGCCCACGCCGGTGTTGTCGCCGCGGTTGAAGTCATCGGTGGCGGGGATGCCGGCCTGCGTGGCGGCTTGCGCAAATGCGTCCAGCACGTCCCAGCGCAGGCGCTGTTTTTCCACGCGCCATTCGCCCCCGGCGTTGTGGTGGCGCAGCACCTGGCGGTACTCACTCCCCGCATCCTTGAGCAGCTCGGCAGGCTCGCCGCGCGCGCCGTGCAAGGCGTTGGCGCCTTTGTAGTGGTCTTCGTGTAGCTTGAAGTAGGGCAGGCTGTTGTCCCACTTCCAGGCATCGTCGCCGGTGATCTGGGCCCAGGCGTCGTAGTCGCGCGCCTGGCCGCGCATGTAGATCATGCCGTTGATGCTGCTGCAGCCGCCCAGCGTCTTGCCGCGCGGGTACTTTAGCGTGCGGCCGTTCAGGCCCGCGTCGGGCTGGGTGTTGTAGAGCCAGTCGGTGCGCGGGTTGCCGATGCAGTACAGGTAGCCCACGGGAATGTGGATCCAGTGGTAGTCGTCTTTGCGTCCGGCTTCGATCAGCAGCACGCGCTTGGATGCATTGGCGGAGAGGCGGTTGGCAAGCAGGCAGCCGGCCGTGCCGGCGCCCACGATGATGTAGTCAAAGGTGGTGTCGCTCATTTACTTTCCTGCCCACACGGGTTTGCGTTTTTCCTTAAAAGCCAGTTGCCCTTCGCGGGCGTCTTCGGTCAGGGTGAAGAGGGCAATCTGGCTTTCGGTGAACGACATGGACTCTTCAAACGCCATGGCCTCCACTTTCTTCATGGTGTACAGGCCCCGGCGAATGGCCGCGGGCGATTTGTCCAGCATGCGGTCCAGCAGCCACTGCAGCTTGGCGTCCACATCGTCGTCCACATAGTTCACCAAGCCATATTCCAGCGCCTGCGCACTGCTTATGGGCTCACCGGTCAGGCACATCTCCACCAGCACGCGCCGGGGAATCAGGTGCTGCAACACGCTGAGCACCTGCGCCGGGAACACGCCCACCTTCACTTCGGGCAAGCCAAACACCGCGTGGCTTGCGGTCACGGCCATGTCGCACATGCTCATCAAGCCCATGCCACCGGCCATGCAAGCGCCGTTCACGCGCGCAATTAGCGGGATGGTGCTGGCACGCACGGCGCGCAGCACCTGGGCCAAGTGGCCGTGCGGCTCAGAGTAATCGGTGGTGAAGGCGTTGGCGCTTTGCAGATCGGCCCCGGCACAAAACGCCTTGCTGCCCGCGCCGGTGACCACGATGGCGCGGATGTCGCGCTGGCTTTGTGCCTCGGTCACGGCCCGGGCCATGGCGGCCAGCACGCCGTGGCTCATGGCGTTGCGGCGTTCTTCGCGGGTGATGGTGAGCCAGAGAACGGCGCCGCGCAGTTCGACCGACAGCTCCGGCGTGGATGTGAATGCGTGTGGGTGGGTCATGGTGTGAAAGTGTCTGCCTCGCAATCCCTGTATTTTGATAGCAAGCGGTGCGCACGCGGTACCATCGACGCCATAACGCTTCGCCCCCTTTTACCGCCTGTGCAACACACCCCACCCCGCATCGACAAGGAGGTCTCCTCCACGGGAGAAAGCCTGGTGTTGCACGGAAGCTGGAGTGCCGGCGCCCTGGCCCAGTGGGAGCAATGGACAGCGCTGCAGGATTCCCTTGGGCGACATGCCAAAGCAGGTGCCCAAGCGAGCTGGGACCTGCGCCACATCGAGCGGCTGGACCACACCGGTGCGCAACTGCTGTGGAACACCTGGGGCCGCACTTGGCCCGCCCACGTGCTGGTGCTGGACTTGCAGCGCGACACACTCAACCGCGTGGCCCGCTTTGCCACCGAGCCCCCCAAACCGCGCCGCACTACGCTTAAGGAGCTGTTCTTCAAGCTGGGCGAGTGGATCATGGGTGTGGAAAGCCATGCGGAAAGTGCGCTGCGGCTCACCGGCCAACTGGCGCTGGACGTGCTGCACTTTCTGCGCGACCCCAGCAAAGCGCCCTGGCGCGATATCTCCGGCCACATCTACCGCATTGGCGCCACCGCCTTGCCCATCACCGCGCTGGTGGGCTTTTTGATTGGCGTGGTGCTGGCGTATTTGATGTCGCGCCAGTTGCGCCAGTTCGGGGCGGACGCTTTCATCGTCAACATTCTGGGCATGGCGCTCATCCGCGAACTGGGGCCGGTGCTGGCGGCCATCTTGATTGCCGGGCGCTCCGGCTCGGCCATCACCGCGCAGATTGGTGTGATGCGGGTGACCGAGGAGCTGGACGCCATGCGCGTGATGGGCATACGCCGGGGCTACCGGCTGGTGTTCCCCCGTGCGCTGGCGCTGGCCCTGGTCATGCCGCTGTTGGCTGCCTGGACCACCGCTGCGGCCTTGCTCGGCGGCATGCTGTCGGCAGACTTGTCCATGGGGCTTTCGCCCGAGTACTTTGTGATTGCGCTGCCCAAGGTGGTGCAGCTTTCCAACCTGTGGCTGGCCATGGGCAAATCGGTGATGTTTGGCTTGCTGATTGCGCTCAACGGCTGCCACTTCGGGCTGCGGGTGCTGCCCAATACCCAAAGCCTGGGCGAGGGCACCACCGCCTCGGTGGTCACCTCCATCACCATGGTGATTTTGGTGGACGCGCTGTTTGCGGTGCTGTTCAGAGGGGTGGGCTTATGAAGCCGCTGGGCCCGCCCGTGGTGGTGATTGAGGGCCTGTGCTCGGGCTTTAGCACGCGCGGCGTGCGCTCCATCATCCACCAGGATTTGAACCTTTCGATTGCGCGTGGCGAGTTCCTGTCCATCGTGGGTGGTTCGGGCAACGGCAAGACTGTGCTGTTGCGCCAGATACTGGGCCTGGAGGCGCCTTTGCGCGGCACGGTGACGGTGCTGGGCGAGCCTGCTGGTGAGTTGGATCGCGCCGGTGCCGCCAGCCGCGTGGGCATGCTGTTCCAGCACGGCGCCTTGTTCACGGCCTTTGATGTGCTGGACAACATTGCCTTTCCGCTGCGCGAGTTGGGCGTGCTGCCCACCGACCTGATTCGCGACGTGGCTATGGTCAAGATGCAAATGGTGGGGCTGGACCCGTCGGCCGCGCACAAGATGCCCGCCGATTTGTCGGGCGGCATGGTCAAGCGCGTGGCGCTGGCCCGCGCCTTGGTGATGGACCCGCCGCTCTTGCTGCTGGACGAACCCACCGCCGGGCTGGACCCCGATGCATCGGATGCCTTTTGCACCTTGCTGCGCTCGCTGCACCAGGAGCTGGGCCTGACCGTGGTAATGGTCACGCACGATCTGGACACCATCTTTGAGCTAAGCACCCGCGTGGCCGTGGTGGCCGACAAGCATGTGATCGTGGATGCCCCCCTGCGCGAGGCCATCCACTTCCCGCACCCCTTTGTGCAAGACTTCTTTTTGGGCGAGCGCGGACAGCGCGCCATGGAAGTCTTGCAGCCCCGCACGCAAGACGTGTAAAAAGAGACCCTCATGGAAAATAAATC
>Ga0228698_1000093_pt1 | contig 81940 bp, 71 predicted proteins | sample McNCre117_Aug_MG_FD_178015 | JGI IMG/M metagenome (GOLD analysis project Ga0228698, IMG submission 178015) | Freshwater microbial communities from McNutts Creek, Athens, Georgia, United States - 1-17_Aug_MG | ecosystem: Environmental > Aquatic > Freshwater > Creek | place: USA: Georgia...
GCAGATTGTCTGCCGTTTTGTAACCGGTGGAGTGTTCAAACTTCACGTCTTTGAAGTCAGGGGCCAGCTTCAACATGGTTTCCATGTAACCAAAAGTGGTGCCGAAAATCAGTTTATTGCCTTGGCTCGCCAGATCGCGGATCACGCGCTCGGCATCGGCCGATTCAGGTACGTTTTCCACGAAAGTGGTGGCAATTTTGTCGCCGAATTCTTTTTCCAGCGCCTTGCGGGCGGAATCATGGGCGAAGGTCCAGCCACCGTCACCCACCGGGCCGACATAGGCGAATGCAATCTTCAGGGGTTCGGGCTTGGCCGGTGCCGACGCTGCGGGCGCAGGTGCCGGGGCCGCTGCCGGCTCTTCCTTCTTGGAACAACCCACCAATGCGGCAGAGGCCACGGCGGTCAATGCTGCCATTTTGAGCAACGAACGTTTCTGCAAATCTGTCATTTCATTTCCTTCTTTACGATAAAAACTGACGTCTATTTTTTTGCCATTCCTGTGCGCACAACCGAAGTCAGCTACCCGGATAGAACGGTTTGCCAATCGACGCCGGCATATTAATACGAATCCAACGCGGATTGCGCGATATCAACGCCAACACGACAATCGTCGACAGATAGGGCAACATGCTAAGGAACTGGCTGGATATATCAACTCCGATACCTTGCAGATGAAACTGCAACATCGTGACACCACCGAACAAATATGCACCAAGCAAAACACGTGCCGGACGCCACGTTGCAAAGGTTGTTAACGCCAACGCAATCCAGCCTTTACCCGCCACCATGCCTTCGACCCACAGCGGCGTATAAATTTCCGACAAATAGGCACCAGCCAAACCGCACAAAGCGCCACCGGCAACCACCGCAGCCAGGCGTATGAGGCGCACCGGATAGCCCAAGGCGTGGGCCGACTCCGGACTTTCACCAACGCTGCGCAAGACCAAGCCAGCACGCGTACGGTACAAAAACCAGACCAAGGCTGCCGCCATCAGAATGGTGGCATAGACCAGTGGATGTTGGCGAAACAGCGCAGGGCCTGCGAATGGAATATCCGACAAATACGGCACAGAGAATTGGGGGCGCTCGGGAATGCGCGCCTGCACATAGGCAACCCCTGCAAAGGCCGAGAATCCGCCACCAAACAGGCTCAGGGCCAGGCCCGTGGCGTATTGATTGGTGTTGAGCCAGATTACCAGGACGCCAAACACCGCGGCCATGATGGCGCCCACACCCATGCCGGCCAGGAAACCCAGGGTGTCGGAGCCGGTGTGCACCACGGTAGCGAAACCGGCAATCGCCGCGCACAGCATCATGCCCTCGGCGCCGAGGTTGACAATGCCGGCTTTTTCATTGATCAGCAAGCCCAGCGAAGCCAGCGCCAGCACGGTGCCGGCGTTCAGCGTAGCGGCTATGAGTAAGGCGTAGGAATCCATCATCGACCTTCTAATTTATGTTTCCAAACCAAACGGTAATTCACCAGCGTATCGCAGGCCAGCAGCGAAAACAGCAACAGCCCCTGAAACACGCCGGTCAGCGATTTGGGCAATCCCAGGCGCGATTGCGCCAATTCGCCGCCGATATAAAACATGCTCATCAGCAAGGCCGAGAACATCATTCCGACCGGGTGCAGACGGCCCACATAGGCCACAATAATCGCTGCAAAACCGTAGCCTGCCGGCACATAGGGCGTGAGCTGCCCAATGGGGCCGGCCACCTCGAGGGCACCCGCCAAGCCCGCCAGACCACCCGATATCAGGAATGCCACCCACAGCGCGCGGCGCGAAGAAAATCCGGCATACCGGGCGGCGGCAGGCGCCAAACCGCCCACTTGCAAGGCAAACCCGGCGCGCGTGCGAAACAGAAAAACCCACATGCCGGCCACACCAATTAGTGCAAACAACACCCCAATCGACAAACGCGAACCGCTGAAAAGACGCGGTATGCGGGTGGCCAATTCAAAGGTTTTGGTCTGCGGAAAGTTGTAGCCCAAGGGGTCTTTCCAGGGACCATAAACCATATAGCCGAGGACCTGAATCGCGACATAGACCAGCATCAGACTGACTAAAATTTCGTTCGTATGGAAACGGTCCTTCAGCCAGGCGGCAATGCCGGCCCACACCATGCCCCCCAAAATCCCGGCCAACAATATGGGCACCACGATCCAGCCGCTGGTGTCTTTTTCTGCCATCAAGGCTACGCCGCTGGCCGCGATCGCACCCAATAAATACTGGCCTTCGGCGCCAATATTCCAGACATTCGATCGATAGCACACGGCCAAGCCCAGCGCGATCAGCAACAACGGCGTGGCTTTCACCACCAATTCACCCAAGGCGTAACCGGACTTCACCGGCTCCCAGAAAAACATCGACAGCGCACGGCCCGGATCTTTGCCCAGCAGGGCAAACAAAACCAGTCCAACCAGCACGGTACTGACCAACGCCAATACAGGCGAGCCATAACTCCAGGCCCGCGAAGGCTCTGGACGGGCTTCAAGCTTCAACATGCGCACTCTCCCACAAACCACTCATCCAACTGCCAATTTTTTCAACGGTGGCCTCCGCCATCGGCAAAGAAGGCGAGAGCCGCCCCCGCGCGATAACGTGCATGCGGTCGCTGATTTCAAACAATTCTTCCAGCTCTTCGCTGACCACCAGCACGGCGCAGCCGGCATCGCGCAAGGCCAGAATTTCGCCACGAATTTGCGCCGCCGCGCCGACATCGACGCCCCAGGTTGGCTGGGACACGATAAAGAGTGTCGGTTTGGCGTCGATTTCGCGGCCGACAATGAACTTTTGCAGATTCCCACCGGAGAGGGACTTGGCCAGCGCCTGCGGACCCGCCGCTTTGACTTTGTACTCCCGAATCAAGGCGCTGGCATGGTCGACCAGATGCCGTACCCGAATCCAGCCCGCCGACAACGCTCCCGGCGCCACCGCGCCGTTGCGCGTCAGCAGCAGATTGTGCGCCAGGCTCAGGGTCGGCACTGCGCCCCGACCCAGCCGCTCCTCGGGCACAAAATGCAAGCCCATGGCGCGCCGCGCACCGGCATGGAGACCGGCCACATCACGTCCGTCAATTTGAATACTGCCGGGCTGGGCCCGTGTGTCTTCACCCGACAGGGCATACAGTAGTTCTTTCTGTCCATTGCCCGACACGCCAGCAATGCCGACCACCTCGCCCGCACGCACATCCAGGTCGACACCGTCCAGATCGACACCAAATTGATCTTCCCGGTCCAGCGACAACTGGCGCACCTGCAGGCGCACCGCTCCCGGTGTGTGTGCTGCGTGTTGCAGCTGCGGCGGTTCGGAGCCGATCATCAGGCGCGACAAAGACGCGTTGGACTCTTGCTGGGGATTGCAAACACCGGTTACCTTGCCACCGCGCAGCACCGTGCACGCATTGCAAAGCGCGCGAATTTCGTGCAACTTGTGCGATATGTAAAGAATGCTGCACCCTTCAGATGCCAGTTTTTTCAGCACCACGAAGAGCTTGTCGACCGCCTGCGGGGTGAGCACCGACGTTGGTTCGTCCAATATCAGCAGCTGGGGATTGGTCAATAAGGCCCGAATAATTTCAACCCGCTGCATCTCCCCCACGCTCAGGGTGTGCACCGGACGCTCGGGGTCTACATCCAGACCGTATTCACGCGCTTTGGCTGCAATATTGGCACGCACATCGGCAAGGGACTGCGCCGACAAGCCCAACCAGACATTTTCTGCCACGGTCATGGTGTCAAACAAATTGAAATGCTGGAACACCATGCTGATACCCGCAGCCCGTGCCTCTTTCGGGTTGCGCACACGCAGGGGTGCGCCATTGAAAAACAGCTGGCCGGCATCGGGCTGTACCGAACCATAAATGATCTTCATCAGGGTCGACTTGCCGGCGCCGTTTTCTCCCAGCACGGCATGGGTTTCACCCGGCATCACTTGCAGGCTGATATCGCTATTCGCTATCACCCCCGGATAGGTTTTGGTGATGCCGGTCAGTTGGAGGCGCGGACGCAACATGGTTTTTTATCTATCCTTTGTATTTAAAGGCTTATTAGCAGACACTTTACACGCTACCCGAGCCTACGCCAAAAAGCCGACTTGGCCTGCGTTTTGCGTAGCGTTTTTCTGGCTATGCTTCGGCTTTAGGCTACTAGCAAATTTGATACCGCATTACTGCCGATTCGAGGAAACCGTATGACCCAGCAACCCCTGCGCTTTTTCCGGCGTGGCGAAGTCGTCACCCTGAGCGCTGTTGACAGCAACCGTACTTTGCTCGATTTGCTGCGCGAAGACTTACATTGCACTGGCACCAAAGAAGGCTGCGGCGAGGGCGACTGCGGTGCCTGCACGGTGGTGGTCGGAGAAGAAAAGGAAGGCGCCCTGCACTACAGCGCGGTGAACAGCTGCATACGCATGGCGCACGCGATTGACGGCCTGGCACTCTGGACGGTAGAAGACCTGGCGGCGCCCGGGGGGGAACTGCACCCGGTACAAGAAGCCTTGCTCGAATGCCATGCCTCGCAATGTGGCTTCTGCACACCCGGCTTTGCCATGAGTTTGTTTGGGCTGTACCAAAACTGCCAGGGACAGCCAGTTAGCCGCCACCAGGCCCAAACCGCGCTTTCGGGCAACTTGTGCCGTTGCACCGGCTACCGCCCCATTTTGGACGCCGCCCAGGCCATGCAAAAGCGGCCCATCCAGGTGCTCGACGAAGCGCCGATTGTGCGGGCGCTGCGCGAACTGAAGGCAAGCGCCGCAACGGCGGCCACACATTCCTCGGACCGCCCTTACCTCGCACCGACCAACCTGCACGACCTGCTCAGCGCCCGCAGCGCCCATCCAAAGGCCCAGGTGATTGCCGGAGGAACCGATGTCGGGCTCTGGGTAACTAAAATGCACCAGCGCTTTGACCAGGTACTCGACACCACCCGTGCTGCCGAACTGCGCCAGATTGCACACTACCCGCACCATATTGCAATCGGTGCCGCGGTTACCCTGACCGAAGCTTTTGCCGCATTGACCGCACAGCGACCCCAACTGAAACCGTTTTTAGAACGTTTCGCGGGTCTGCCGGTGCGCAACGCTGGCACCCTGGGTGGCAATATCGCAAACGGCTCACCGATTGGCGACTCCATGCCGCTGCTGATCGCGCTCGGCGTCAGCCTGGTGCTGATGCGCATGGTGACGACCGGCAAAGGAAAAAGCGCACGCCAGACCATTGCGCACCGGGAAATCTGCCTGGAAGATTTCTACACCGGATACCGTAAAAATCTGCTTGCCGCCGATGAATTGCTGGCCTGGATCAAGGTGCCCCACGCCACGCCCGATGAATGGATGCGCGCCTACAAAGTATCCAAACGCAAGGAGGACGACATTTCCGCCGTCTGTCTGGCGCTGCGCCTGACGCTGGTCGATGGGGTGGTGCAAAGCGCCTCGATTGGCGCGGGCGGCGTGGCCGCCACGCCGATGCGGGCACGCGCCACCGAAGCCGTGTTGCAGGGCAAACCTTGGAACAGCCTCAGCGTGCAAAACGCCATGGACACTTTACGCGACGAATTCCAGCCGATCAGCGACATGCGTGCCAGTGCGGCCTATCGCAGTACCGTGTTGCCCCATTTAATCCAGCGTTTCTGGCTAGAAAGCCAAGGCCAGCCGGCGTCACTGGATGCCTTGTTTACCGGAGTCTCTGCATGAGCCGCCCCCGCACTTCCAGTAGCGTTTTCGCCGCGGGCCATTCAACCCGCCACGAGAGCGCAGCAGCACAAATTGCCGGTGCTGCCACCTACATTGACGATCTGCCCGAAATCCGCGGCACTTTGCATGCCGCACCCATTCTCTCAAGCCACGCCCATGGCTTGCTGCGCGGCGTCGACACCCGCGCCGCGTTGGCCATGCCCGGCGTGGTGACTGTGGTACTCAGCGCCGACATTCCAGGCGATCCGATGCTGGCCGCCTTTGCCGGCGACGAACCGGTGTTTGCCCGCGACAGCGTGCAGTTCATGGGCCAAGTGGTGGGTTTGGTGCTGGCCGCAAGTGCCACCCAGGCACGCCACGCTGCGCGCAAAGTGGTGCTCGACATCGCGCCCCTGCCAGCGGTGTTGACGGTGGCCGAAGCCCTGGCAGAGAAAAGCTTTGTGCTTCCACCTGTCACCGTCCGGCGTGGCGACGTACAGACAGCGCTTGGGGCCGCACCGCACCGCCTGCACGGCACGCTGGAGGTGGGTGGCCAAGAGCACTTCTACCTGGAAGGGCAAATTGCCTATGCCATTCCGCTGGAGCAAAACCAGTGGCAAATCCACAGCAGCACACAACACCCCGGCGAAGTCCAACATTGGGTAGCCCACGCATTGGGGACCGATCAACATGCGGTCACCGTTACCTGTCGTCGCATGGGCGGTGGCTTTGGCGGCAAGGAAACCCAGGCCGGCCATCTGGCAGTCTGGGCGGCGATTGGTGCGAAAAAAACCGGTTGCCCCGTGAAAATGCGCCTGGACCGTGACGATGACTTTGTTATTACCGGTAAGCGCCACCCCTTTCAATACGAATACACGGCAGGCTTCGACGACCGTGGCCGCTTGCATGCACTGCAACTGACCATGTTGGTCAACTGCGGCTTCAGTGCCGACTTGTCCGGCCCGGTAGCGGACCGTGCGATTTTTCACGCCGACAACGCCTACTACCTGGAAAACGTCGAAATCACTTCCTACCGTTGCAAAACCAATACCCAGAGCCACACCGCGTTCCGGGGCTTCGGTGGACCGCAGGGCATGATTGTGACGGAGGCCATCATGGGCGATATAGGCCGCCGACTCGGGATGGACCCACTTGATGTGCGACTGAACAATCTGTACAGCGACGAGGCAATTCCCGGCAGTGACCAAAAACGCGACACCACGCACTATCAGATGCGCGTGGAGGACAATATTTTGCAGCCCCTGATCGGCCAACTGGCGCGCGATGCCCAATACCGCGAGCGGCGTGACGCGATCGCCATATGGAACGAGCGCAGTCCCGTGCTGAAACGCGGCCTGGCGCTGACGCCTGTCAAGTTCGGTATCAGCTTTACCGCTACGCTATTCAACCAAGCCGGTGCCCTCGTGCACGTTTACACCGACGGCAGTGTGCAGGTGAACCACGGCGGCACCGAAATGGGGCAGGGCCTGCACACCAAAATTGCACAGCTGGTGGCCGATGAATTGGGAGTGCCCTTCGCGCGGGTACTGAGCACGGCCAGCGATACCAGCAAGGTTGCCAATGCCTCGGCCACTGCGGCCTCTGCCGGTACCGACCTGAATGGCCGGGCAGCGCAATTTGCGGCACGCCAAATCCGCACCAATCTGGCCGCCTTCGTCAGTGGACTCGACCACTGTGGTGCCGGTGCCGTGCAATTCTCCAACGGCCAGGTCACGTCTCCCAAAACCACCCGCAGTTTTGACACCGTGGTGCAAATGGCTTATGCCAACCGCATTCAATTGTGGAGCGATGGTTTTTACCGCACGCCCAAAATTCATTACGACAAGACCACCCTCACCGGTCGGCCGTTCTACTACTTTGCCTACGGCGCAGCCTGCACCGAAGTGGCCATTGACACCTTGACCGGCGAAAGCCAGGTATTGCGCGTGGACATATTGCACGACGTCGGGCGGTCGATTAACCCGGCACTGGATACAGGCCAGATTGAAGGTGGCTTTGTGCAAGGGATGGGCTGGCTCACCACCGAAGAGTTGGTATGGGACAGCCAAGGCAAACTGCGCACACACGCGCCCAGCACCTACAAAATCCCAACCTCGGGTGACGTCCCGGCACACTTTAAAGTGGCGCTATGGCATGAGCCCAACCGGGAAGACAATGTGTTTGGCAGCAAGGCCGTTGGCGAACCGCCATTCATGTTGGCAATCAGCGTCTTTGAAGCCCTGCGCGACGCCGTGGCCAACGCCTGTGGCGAGGGCCGCGCAGTGCAACTCAAAGCACCGGCGACGCCTGAACATATTTTGAATGCACTGAACCACTTTGGCGGGTAAGGGCGCGCTGTGGACGGTGTGGGCGGTGTGGGCGTGCGATCAAGCCTGCATGCTCCGAAGCCATTCGGCAGCCCCGGCCGGTCCTTGAAAGTCCGTCAGCGCGCGGGCCGGAATGCCGCTGTGCCGGCGATTCCAGATTGCCGATAGCGGGTTGCCAGCACCAATTTCCAGGACACAGTGCAGGCCACGTTCGGCCAGCGCATCCATGCAGGCAGTCCAGTCTATCGTGTGGTCGATTTGTTGTGCCAACGCCTCGCGCAAGCGTGTGGCGTGGCGCCCCAGCGCGGCACTGGCGTTCAGCACCACCGGAAAATCCGGATTACGCCAGGCTGGCGCTGCCAACAGTGCGGAAAATTCCTGGGCCGCGCCGCGCATGCGTGGCGTGTGCGAAGCGACGCCGATGTCCAGTCGCTTGCACACCGCACCCCGGCCACTGAGGGCATGGCTGGCTGCCAGCAGTTCGGCATCGGAACCACCCCAGATGGCGTGATCGGGGCCGATCCGAATGGCGCAGTCCAACGCCGGACACACTGCGCGCAATGCGCCTTCGGCGATTCCCGAGACCGACAGCAAGCCGGCGCCCTGCCCGCTGCGGAGCCGCTCTTGCTGGGCACTGTGGTCCATGCAGGCAGCGCGCTGGGCCGCCAGCGCGATGGCTTCGTCCACTGACAATGCGCCAGCACACGCACAGGCGGCCAGCTCGCCTACGCTGTAACCGGCAACGGCCGCCGGCGGCGCCGGCAACACGGGTTCAAGGCACGACCATGCAGCCAAATTGCTGCCGGTAACCAGCACCTGCGCAATGGCGTTCTGGTGCCGCAGACCGGCGTCGGCGAGCACGCTGCGCCAGGGCGCTGCCAAATGTTGCTCCATGGCTGCAACAGACGCCGCACCCAGCGTATTGGATGCGCCGGTGAGCCACGGAAACATGCCAGGGTGTTGCGTACCTTGGCCGGAAAATATCAGGGCGTAGGCCAGAGGTCCTCCTGCAACCCGGTTGCTGCATGCAAGGCATGCATTTCCTGCATCCAGCAGGCACAGGCAATCAGATCGGCAGCACCGCCTGGCGACATCCGCTGTGCTACGAAGGCACGGTGCAGCGCGCGGGCCCGTGGCAACCAATCCGGCTGCCAGACACTGCCTTCGGCAATAAACTGTGCAGCCTGTTGCTTGGCCCAATGCATGGCGTGCAATCCGCCACGGTGGGCCAAATTGGTATCGTCGAGCACCGCCATGGTGGCAAACAAGGCATGCACTTTGGCCGCGCGCAGGGGCTGCCCGCAGGCCAGCGCGGTTTGCATGGCCGGCCAGGTGACTTCAAAGAGTGTCGGGAAACCATCGGCGGCTTCATCACCGGCACTGCGCAAATGAAAGCGCCGGGCTGCCTTCTGCCCATTCGATGCGGCGGGCCGTTGGCGGGCTGTGTAGGCGCGCTGACGCAAGGCCAGGCCCCATTGGTGCAACAGGGCCTGGCGCAAGGGACCGGCGGCGAATACCTGTGCTTGCACCACCAATGTGCCAGCGGCGGCGCACAGCAAACCCAAAGAAAAAATGGCGCCTCGGTGCGTATTCACGCCGCCCGTGGCACGCACCATGCGAGCCTCTGCTGCCACGCCCAGCGCCTCTAAAGTGGTAAATGCCGGGGCCTGGGCCTGGGCACCATGATCGGCCATTTGTTTAAAGTAGTGGCGCAGGGCAAACAGGCTGCGCACGAAAGTGGCCGCTGTCATGTCGGTGTGGCTGCCGTTGTCGCGCAGGGAAACCAGTCCGGGTTTGGGCTCCAGCGCCACTTCGGCATACAAACCCCGCACCGCGCAGCGCGCCACGTGTCGGCACTGCACCTGCACAGCGGAGTGGATCGGCGCCGGGTGATCGCTCAGACACAGCATGGCTGCTCCCGCGCTGCGACAGGCAGGGTGTGCAAGGCCACGCCCGCGCGGCTTTTCACCAGCACCTGGGACACTTTACCGTTCACCCATTGCAAGTATTCGCGCCAGGCAATGGCGCTGCCATCGGGGAATGCCAATTCACCATCGAGGCGCAACGGTGACCGGGTATTGGCATCGGCATTTTCCAGCAAGCGCACCACCGCACACGCTACCGCGTGGGACGGAACACACAAGCGCAAATCGAGATCAGAGTCAGGGTGCACATACGCCAAACCCGTCATGTACTGCCAGGCAAAAGAACCGTATACCTGTAGCGTGGTGCCGGCATCGCTCAGTTTGCGCACCTGCAGTTGCAAAGCCGTGTCGGGCGCCAGGGTCGACGCAATCACAGACCAATCGGGAAAATCCTGGCAATGGGCCACGCCATTCACCGGCAGCTCCAGCGCCAGTTTGCGGCGCCCCAAAGCGGTGGGCGCTGGCAAGCCCACGCTAAGGGTGTCAGGCGCGGGTCCGGCACGCTGCGTGGTCACCACCAGTGGCCACTGCGCGGTTTGCCAACGCAGTAACAAGGCCCGGGCCTGTGTGTCCCATGGGCGCTCCAACAGCTGCTGCCACGCGGACCAGGTTGGCCACACCAGCTGGTTGCGCTGCGGCGGCAGCATGGTCAAGCGGCCAGCACCCGTTGGACGATATCGGCGGCCAGGGCGCGGCCACCGCGCGCGGCCCCGTGTTCCGCCCGCAGGTCCTGCACGTTTGGGTTTTGCAGGGCGTCACGCAAGCATTGACGCAAATCATCCCGCCAAATCGCCTCAATGCCGCCCATGGCGACGTAGTTGGAAACCCCCGGCGCAAACACCGGATTGCTTTGTGAGAGTTGTTCCAGCACGTCCTCACTGATTTTGGTAACGCGGCTCATGGCAGGCAATCGCATGACGCGAATCTCGGCTTCGGGCAAGGCGTAGCAGGCATCGGCCATCAGGCCCGAAGTGATAAAGCCGCCCGACAAGGCCTGGTCGTATACCAGCCCAATCACACGGTGGCCACGGCGCCGCGCCAGATCGACACAACAGCCCAGGTGCGCCATATAGCGATTGATGCACAGCAGCTCATCGCGGTGACGCAAACGCTGACCCTGGGTGTCTACCAACAGCAGAATCGGACGCCCGGGGTGGTGTTCGATGGTATCCAACACCACAGCGGCCTGGGCCAGCGCGGTCTCTACGCCAATCGGCGCATGGTCAGTGGTGCCCACCACAGTCACCGTCAGCGGCTCTTGATGGCGGCCTTCGGGGTCGATTTGCCCCGTGCCGAGGATCACATCGCCGTCGCGCACAATGCCGTGCGCTGGGCCAAACAAAGCCAGACACAAGTCGTTCCAGTTCATGCTTGCTCCCGGGCCACCAAGGCCTGAATTTCTGCGGCTTCCATATCGCCCACGCGCTCGGGATGGGCCACGCCCAGACGCTGCCAGATGTCGGTGGCGTCTTTGCAATCACCCACATTCTCGATTCGCTCTTGCAACCGGGCATGGGCCTGACGCAGGCTTTCCAAGGTCATGGGCTGCTTGGCGCCGGGTTGCTTGCATTGGCCCAGCAAGTCCAGTGCAGCCGACCGAAACGCCGCCACATCGTCTTCCACCAGTCGATCGCAATCGCCCATAAGGTAGCGGTGTTTGCCGCCTGTGGTGCGCCAGACCAGGGCACGGTCACGCGCGTCAAACTCTTCGACACCATGCGAAGACTCAATGACTTCAGGGCCTGACATCGACATGCGGGCAGCGTCGCTCATCACAACAAAATCGGCGCACCCAGCAATCAAACCCATACCACCAAAGCAACCATTGGCGCCACCAATCAGCATCAGCACCGGAATGCCCGCAGCGCGCACATCGAGCAAGGCCCGCATGACTTCAGACACCGCAATCAGACCGGCATTGGCTTCGTGCAAACGCACACCGCCCGACTCGGCCAGCACCAGCACCGCGGCGGGTCGGTCGCGCAAGGCCCGGCGAAACAAGCCCGTCAATTTGGCACCGTGCACCTCGCCCACGCCGCCACCCATGAATTCACCCTCTTGGGCGGCAATCAGCACTGCGTTCGCGTTCAAGGTGCCACTGCCAATCACGGCGCCATCGTCAAAAGCGTACGGCACGCCGAGGGCCGCCAGGTGCGGGCTTACCACGCGCTGGGACGGCCCCAGAAATTCCTTAAAGGTACCGACATCGACCATGGCCTGCACCCGCTGACGCGCGCTGAGTTCGGCAAAGCTGGTGTGGGCGTTCATATCTGAGCTCCGCCCGCATCGGGCAACGATGCCACCGCCTGGTCCAGCCGCAAGCTGACCACTGCCGGCGTTGCCCCCATGTCATTGATAGACACCACGACGCCGCCCAAGCCATGTTGGTTCTGAAAATTGCGCACCACCGCCTCCCAGATCGGGCCAAAACCACGTGCCGAGGTGTGAATGGCAAACGTGCAGTGGGCCGGGTCACTCCCCGGCTCCAGCATCACCTCCAGATTGCCAGATCCGACCACGCCCACCAACACTGCATCGAAGCGTGAAGGCACCCGCTGGCCGGGCAATTCAAAGTGCAAATTTTCCATAGTTTGTTTACCTAGCAATGAAGGAAACTGTCAGCCGGTTCTGAACCGTTCCTACCAATTACGAAACCGCTTGGGCGGGTTGTACAAGCCACCCGAGGCCCGCACCAGATCCCGCATGGACCGCGCTGCCAACAGGTTGCGGGTGGCGTCGCGCTTATCGATACCCAGGTCTTCGGCGCGCCGGATGACGCCCCGGTCGCGCAGATTCTCCACCATGCGTGCATCGCGCCCCAAACCCACCGGCGTGAAACCGGCCACGCCCCGAATGGCCTGCTCGCGCTCGGCATCGCTGCGGCACAAGAGCAGGTTGGCAATGCCTTCTTCGGTCAGGATGTGGGTAACGTCATCGCCATAAATCATCACCGGCGGAATTTCCATGCCGGCCTGTTCGGCCAACTTCCAGGCGTCCAGTGTGTCGACAAAAGCCGGCTGCATGTGTTCGCGAAAGGTCTCGACCATTTGTACCACCAGCTTCTGGCCACGCGGCATGGCGTGGACACCACCGCGACCGCGCCGCGCTTCTTCTCCGGCCTTGAGCCAGGCCGGAGAGGCGTGGCGGCGACCGCGCGCATCGGCGCCCATATTGGGAGCCCCGCCAAAGCCGGCAATGCGCCCGGCCGTGGCAGTGGAGCTGTGGCCGTTCAAATCGATTTGCAGGGTGGAACCAATAAACATGTCGCAGGCGTAATGACCCGCAGCCTGGCACATGGCACGGTTGCTGCGCAGGCTGCCATCGGCGCCCGTAAAAAAAACGTCGCTGCGCGCTTGCACATAGGCTTCCATGCCGAGCTCAGAGCCGAATGAATGGATCGATTCGACCCAGCCGGCCTCAATCGCAGGAATGAGCGCCGGATGCGGATTCAAGGCCCAGTGCTTGCCAATTTTCCCCTTCAGGCCCAATGACTCGGCATACGTTGGCAACAACAATTCGATGGCAGCGGTATCAAAACCAATCCCATGATTGAGTCGTTGCACACCGTATTCTGCGTAAATTCCTTTGATGGCCATCATGGCCATCAGCACCTGGATTTCTGAAATCTGCGCCGGATCGCGCGTAAACAACGGCTCAATCAAATTGGGTGTGGGGGCCTGAACCACAAAGTGCACCCAGTCGCCGGGTATGTCGACACGCGGCAGCACGTCGCAGATCTCGTTTACCTGTGCAATCACGATGCCGCCCTTGAAGGCGGTGGCTTCTACAATTGCCGGTGTGTCTTCGGTGTTGGGACCGGTAAACAAATTGCCATGGGCATCGGCGGCCTGCGCGCACACCAGAGAAACGCGCGGTGTGAGGTCAATAAAGTAGCGGCTAAACAACTCCAGATAGGTGTGAATGGCACCCACCTGAATCTGCCCGGCAGATACCATTTTGGCCAACCGCGCAGCCTGCGGCCCGGAGAATGAAAAATCGAGCTTGGAAGCAATGCCGTTGTCAAACACGTCCAGGTGTTCGGGCAAGGCCAGCACCGATTGCACCATGTGCAAATGATTCACTTCGGCCGGGTCCAGCGCCGTCAGTGAGCGTGCCAAAAAATCGGCCTGTTTTTGGTTATTGCCTTCCAGGCAGACGCGGTCACCGCTGACCATCACGCTGCCCAGCAAGGTCACGGTATCGGCCGCCGCCGCCACTTTGCCGCGCAAACGCGGCCCCAGCGCGTTGGCCGCCCGTGCCAAGCGCTCGGCACGCCCAAGGGCCTGGCTGTTCCATACGGCATTCATATTATTTCGCTCCCATCACCAGGGTCGGCAGGAGGGTTGCGATGCCAGGGAACAGGCACAACAGCAAGACTGCCAGGAACATCAATGCAACGAATGGCATGACGCCCCAAATCACGTCTTTCAAGGGGATGTCGGGAGCCACGTTTTTGATGACAAAAATATTCAGTCCGACCGGTGGATGAATCAGGCCCATCTCCATCACGATGGTCATTACCACGCCGAACCAAATGAGGTCGAATCCTGCGGCTTTAAGCGGCGGCAGAATAATGGGCGCCGTCATCAAAATGATAGATACGGGCGGCAGGAAAAAGCCCAGCACAATCACCATCAGCAAGACCACGGCCAGCAGCACCCATTTGGAGAGTTGCATACCAACAATCCACTGGGCGGCGCCCTGGCTGATATGCAAATGGCTCATGACATAGCTATAGAGCAAGGACATGCCAATGATCAACATCAGCATGGTCGACTCTTTGAGGGTACCGGCCAGGATCGGCGCCAAATCACGGGGCCGCCACAGGCCATACACCAAGGCGACCAGGCCGAGGGCCAACAAGCCGCCCAGACCGGCAGTCTCCGAGGGCGTTGCCAGGCCGCCGTACAAGGCCACCATGACCCCCAGCAACAGCAACAAAAATGGCAAGACGCGTGGCAGCATCTCTACTTTTTGCGCCAGGCTGAAGTGCTCCTCATCCAGGTAAGCGGACTTCGGCCCACCTTGCTGGTAAATCTCCAGGGCCTGGCGGTATTCCTTGCGTGCCCGCACCACGGCGTAGCCGGCAAACAGCAGCACCATCAGCAAGCCCGGTCCAATACCGGCCAGAAACAGACGCCCCAGCGATTGCTCTGCCGCCACGGCATACAAAATCATCACAATCGACGGCGGCAACAAAATTCCCAGGGTACCTCCCGCCGCGATGATGCCAGCGGCAAAGCCCGGCGAATAACCGCGTCGGCGCATTTCCGGAATGCCCGCAGAACCAATCGCCGAACATGTGGCCGGACTGGAACCTGCCATGGCGGCAAACAATGCACAGGCAAACACATTGGCGATACCCAGGCCACCCGGTACTTTGTGCAGCCACGCATGAATTGCCGAATACAGGTCTTTGCCCGCGCGCGAACGCCCTATTGCCGAACCTTTGAGAATAAAGAGGGGGATCGACAACAAGGTAATTGATGCCATTTCTTCATAGACATTCTGGGCCACGGTATCGAGCGACGATGCCGGCATGAAGAGGTACATAAACGCAACCGCCACGGTGCCCAGGGCAAAGGCAATTGGCATGCCAGAGAACATCACCAACAGGGTCGCAGCACCGTACGCAAGACCGATTCCGAGTTCACTCATTTTTCTTCCTTCGCAAGATCGGCTGCGGCGCGCACTTCACCGCCCGTCAGGTGCACCAAACTTTGCAGCATCAGCTGCAAGGTAAGCAAGCCCATGCCAATGGTCATCAGCGCGTATGGGATCCATAACGGCGCGCCGAAACTGCTCGATGTGGTTTGCCCTTCGGTCCAGGCTTCAAAAAAAAGCGCCCAGGACTTCCAGGTAAAAAACAGGCAAAACAGTGCCGATATGCAATCCACCACTGCGGCACGCACCCGGTTGACAGCGGCGGGCAACAGGCCTACCAGCGCCTCAATGCCCACGTGACCACGCAGTGACTGAACGTGGGCCGTGGTCATGAAGGTCGCTCCAACCAGCAGGAACACAGAAACTTCGTCTTGCCAGTCGGTTGCGCTCTTGAGGAAATAACGCGTCACCACAGAATAGGTCAGCACGCAGGACGTCAAAATCAGCACCACCATAGAAACCCGCAGCACCAGGGCATTCACAGCCTGAACGCCACGCTGCAAGGCAGCCACCAGTGGGTTTTTAGCACGCAGTGCAGGGGCTGCCAGACCGGGTCCGGTGTCGGTACCGTGGCTCACAGCGTTTGTTCCGCCAGCGCCAGCAATTTGGCGCAGTTTTCATTCTTGGCGGCGTAGTCTTTCCATGCCGTCTGGCGTGCAATGGCCTGCCATTTTTTGATTGATGCCGCGTTCAGGTCCACCACTTTGGCACCGGCTTTCTGATAGACATTGGCCACTTCGATATCGTCTTTCTTGGCGGCATCCATGGCAAACTTTTCCATATCGGCACCGACTGCCATGATGGCGTCACGCTGATCTTTGGGCAGGCCATCAAAGACCTGCTTGGACATCATCAAGGGCTCGAACATGAACCAATAGGCACCGGCACGACCGGTGGTCAAGGCCTTGGCCACCTCTTCTAAACGGAATGAAATGAACGATGTGCTGGACGTCATGGCAGCGTCCATAGCACCGGTTTGCATGGCTGCGTAGATTTCATTCGAGGGCAGACTCACCACGGCAGCACCGGCTTCTTTGAGAATCATGTCAACCTCACGCGAGCCGCCACGCACCTTCATACCTTTGGCGTCCTCCGGATCCACAATCGGTTTGCTGCGCGACGCGACGCCGCCAGCCTGCCAGACCCAACTGACCAACTGAATGCCTTTGGCCTGCAACAAGCGGTCCAGCTCGGCACCGACCGGCTTGGTCTTCCAGCTATAGGCTTGGTCGTAAGAAACCACCAAGCCCGGCATCAGACCAATATTTACTTCGGGCATTTCACCACCGGCATACGACAGGGGAATCAACGCCAAATCCAGGGCGCCTTTGCGCATGGAGGAAAACTGGGCATTGGTTTTCATCAAGGACGAGCCCGGATAAATTTCAAACTTGAGCGCGCCCTTGGTGCGCTTCTCCACTTCGGCGGCAAAGTTGCGCACCAGACGGTCCCGAAAGTCACCCTCTTTCAGCGTGCCGCCGGGAAACTGGTGGGAAATTTTTAAGGTTGCGGTCTGGGCCGAAGCCACAGTGACCGAGCCCAGGGCGGTGGCGCCCAATGCCAGGCTGCCAAAAGAATGAAGTAATTGTCTGCGCTGCATGAATCAGTCTCCTCAAAGCGATAGGCCCAAACGCAGGCCGTGGTTTGCAATACAAGTATTCGCCGTTTGTTTTTATGTATACATTAATGTACGTTTTGTATTTTTATATTGAACTAGTGAATACCCTATCACTCAAAATAGAATACGTAGCAAACAAGAATGGGAGAATCACGGCATGAAAATATCCGAGCAACTCTGCGAAAAAATAGAAGAGCAGATCGCTACCGGCGCCCTGCCACCGGGTAGCGCGCTGGATGAAGCCACCTTGGTAGCGCAGTACGGCGTGTCACGGACACCGGTGCGGGAAGCGCTGATTCAACTGGCAGCAGAAGGCCTGATAGAGATTCGCCCTCGGCGCGGTGCGGTGGTGACCAGCATCGGGCCGACACGGCTAATGGAAATGTTTGAAGTCATGGCCGAACTCGAAGCCATGTGCGGGCGGCTCGCCGCACGGCGCATGTCCGAGGTACAGCGCCAAACTTTGCTGGCGGCCCACCGCGCATGCGAAGCGGCGCGTGCCCAAGAAGATTCCGACACCTATTTTTATTGCAACGAGGCCTTTCACGCGGCAATTTACGCCGGCAGCCAAAACCAGTTCCTGATAGAACAAACCACCCAACTCCAACGCCGCCTGCGCCCTTACCGGCGCTTGCAATTGCGGGTGCGCAACCGAATGGGCATATCGCTCAGAGAACACGGAAATGTAGTGGATGCCATCATTGCCGGAGATGCCGACGCCACCGAACATGCGCTGCGCAACCACGTGGTGGTGCAAGGCGAACGTTTTGCCGATTTGCTGGCGTCACTCAACGCGTTAACACAAACCCTGCAAGCTGCGTAAGTGCTCACCCATGGACCGCTACTTAGACCCCCAGCGCCTCAGCGCATTGCGCGCACGCGAACGGGCTGCCTTTGCCCAAGCCAACGCCCATTCCGCCGCATTGGCTTGCCAGTCTGGCAATTTGCACTTTCGGCATCCGATGCCAACCGCTTCGCCATCCGCTGGGCGCGAGCCCTTGCGAACCGCCCCCAGATACGCGTATTCAACGGCTGCTACCACGGCACCGTAGATGACGTAGTTGTCGACCTGCACCAAGGCCGACCGCGCACCCGTGACAGCCTACTGGGCCAGGTGACCGACATCACCCGCACCACGCGCAGCGTGGAATTCAACGACCTTGCAGCGCTGGAAGCGGCACTGGCAGATCAGCGGGTCGCCTGCCTTTTGGCCGAACCGGTTATGACCAATATTGGCATGGTGCTGCCTGAGCCCGGGTTCTGGGAAGCGGCCCAGGTGCTCTGCCAGCGCTATGGAACCCTGCTGCTATTGGATGAGACCCACACTATCAGCTCCGGGCCCGGCGGCTACAGCCGTGCCTGCGGTTTACAGCCTGACCTGTTGGTCCTGGGCAAACCGATTGCAGGAGGCGTTGCCTGCGCGGTTTATGGCCTCAGTGCAGAAGCCGCTGCACGCGCCACAGAGGCCAAACGCCATTTTGAATCCGGAACTCGAGCAAACGATACATTTGTACCTGCTGAACCAGGGCCTCATCATTACCCCGTTTCACAACATGATGCTGGTCTGTCCCGACACCACGCAGGCCGACGTCGACCGGCTGGTGGGCACACTGGAATATTTTATTGTGGAAACCCGCAGCGCGCCTTAAGCAAAGGACACGCCGGCAACCAGGATAATGTTGGCATAGGGCGTGCACTCCCCGGTGCGCACCATCGCCCGGGCGCCCGAACAGCGCTGTTTGAAGCCTTCGTGGGACACCGTATCGCACGGCACTTGCAGGGCATGGGGAAACCAGGCGGGCAAGGCATGCCCTGCACCCACCAGGGCTTCCTGGGCAATGATGGTACGCTCCACCTGCAGTTCGGCGAGCACCGCGTCTAACACCGCTTGCAAACTTGGAATGCCCCGGCTGACGGCCAAGTCAATGCGTTGCGGTGCATTGGGTCCGTGGGGAATGGGCAGGCCGGCGTCACCCAACACCAGCAGGTCACCGTGACCCATCGTAGCGATGACTTCGGACAGTGCGGAGTGCAATAGAACGGTGCGTTTCATGGCGCCGATTCTACGCACGGTGCCAGGCTGTGCGCTTAACTGCCTGCGAGTGTGCGCAAGCCGTTGGGATCGACCAGATTCAGAATGCGACCCGAGCCACTGATCAGATGGCGTTCGCGCAGATGACGCAATACCCGCGACAGGGTTTCCGGCGCGATGCCGAGTTGAGCGGCGATTGCGCGTTTACGCAATTCGAGTTTGACGCAGGCCTTGTCAGGGCTGCTGTCGGCATGGCGCAACAACCACTCGGCGCAGCGCGCTTCGGCATCTTTGGCGAAGCGGCTCAAGGTGCGCTCCGTTTGTTCACGGTGCGCGTGGGCCAGGTCCAGCAAAATGCTGCGCCCGGTGGCATCCGTGCCGTCCAAAGCCGCCTGAAAACTGGCCAAACTGACGCGCCTCATGCGCACCGGTGTCTCGGCGAAGGCGTCTAATGCACTGGGCAAACCCAGCAACGCCGCCGGTGCCTCTAACCAAGCAGGGCCCTTTAAAACCCCAATCTGGTGGGCCAAACCGGGCAACCCCGGATTGGCCTCATGGGAATGCGCCAATCGCGCATCCTCCGTATCCGTGCCGCTACTGGCCGGCACACCCGCCAGGCCCAAAGCCACCTGACCACTTTCAATATAAACCACACTCTCCATGGGCGCCCCGCGGTGCAACACGTGCGTGCCTGCAGGAACCCGCACCTCAGGTGCGTAAAGTAACAAATCGAGTGGACGATGTGACATAGCCGCCACTGTGCCGCCTTCGCCCTCGCACAGCATTGAGGCAGATCAAACGCCAGCCAATTGCCACTCCGCGTTACCGAGCGCCAGGCTGGCGTGCCAGCTCAATAAAGGCCCGCACGTAATCGATAGCCGTTTCGGACTCACGTGCCCCCAGAAATATTTGCTTGGCGATGCCGCGTGGACCGAGTCGCACCGGCACCACATCCATCTTTGCCGCATATTCCTCGACCAGCCAACGCGGCAACGCCGCAACACCGCGACCACTGGCCACCATCTGCAGCATGATGTCGGTGGTTTCAATTGCCTTGTGGCGCTTGGGCGTGATACCGGCAGGCAACAAGAATTGGTTGTAAATGTCCAGGCGCTCTATATCCACCGGGTAGCTAATCAGCACTTCCTGGCTTAGCTGCTGAGGCTTCACATAGGCTGCCGCAGCAAGCGTATGGCCCCTGGCCACCACAAGCACTTGCTCGTAGTCAAACACCGGCTCGAACTTCAGCCCAGGTTTGTATAGCGGGTCGGGGGTGACCAGCAAGTCAATCTCGTAGCCAAAGAGTGCGCCAATGCCACCGAACTGGAATTTCTGTTTGACATCGACATCCACGTCAGGCCATTGGGTCAGGTAGGGCGAGACCACTTTGAGCAACCATTGGTAACAAGGATGGCATTCCATGCCAATGCGAAGTGCCCCACGTTCACCCTGCGCAAACTGGCCCAGGCGCTGTTCGGCCAGATCGAGTTGCGGAAGCACCCGGTTGGCTACCGCCAGCAGGTATTGACCGGCCTGCGTCAGTCGCAGGCTGCGCCCTTCGCGCAGCCAGACGTCGGTGCCGAGTTGCTGCTCGAGTTTCTTCATGCTGTGGCTCAACGCCGACTGGGTCAGATGCAGCATGCCGGCAGCGGCCGTTAACGACCCGTGTTTCTCGACCTGCTGAACGATGCTGAGGTGAATGCGTTCAAGCATATAAATGAACTTTATTCATTGAACTATGAAATAAGACCATTTTACTTCATGCATTCCTCACATTAGCATCCACCCGTTACCCCAAATTAAATCACCGGATTGCAATGGATCTCCAACCCACCTTTCAGTTCAGAACCCTGCGCTTCGATGAAAACTACCAACCATCGGACAGCACGCGGATTACCACCAACTTTGCCAACTTGGCCCGTGGCACGCAGCGGCAACACAACCTGCGCAAAACGCTGGCGATGATTGACAACCGCTTCAACGCGCTGGCACCTTGGGACAATCCGAAGGGCGATCGCTACGCTGTCGAACTCGAGATCGTCTCCGTCGAAGTGAACATGGATGGCAACAATCGCGACCTGGCATTTCCGTTGATTGAAATACTCACAACATGCATTCTTGACAAGAAAGCCAACAAACGCATAGCGGGCATCGCCGGGAATAACCTGTCATCCTACGTGCGGGATTACGACTTCAGCGTGTTGCTTCCGGCCTACAACGCGAACCGGTCGGAATTCAGTGTGCCAGACGACTTTGGTGATTTGCACGGACAGCTGTTCCGGCAATTCACCAACGCGTGCACGTATCAAGAGCGCTTCGGTAAGCCGCCAGTGATTTGCATCAGCGCGTCGACCAGCAAAACCTATCGGCGTACCAGCAACCAGCACCCGTTGTTGGGCGTTGAATACCAACAAAATGAATATTCGTCGACCGACCGGTACTTCGAAAAAATGGGGCTGCAGGTCCGCTTTTTCATGCCACCCAACAGCGTTGCACCATTGGCGTTCTATTGTGCGGGCGATCTGTTAGGGGACTACACCGAGCTGGAACTGATCGGCACGATCAGTACGATGGAAACGTTTCAGAAAATCTACCGCCCCGAAATTTACAACGCCAACTCTGCCGCTGGCAGCATCTTTCGACCGAGCTTACAAAACCAGGATTATTCGTTGACGCAAATTGTCTATGACCGCGAGGAACGCAGCCAGCTGGCCGTGAAGCAAGGAAGATTTGCGGAGGAGCACTTCATCAAGCCGTACAAAAGCGTGCTCAAAAACATCTTGATTGACTTGAAAGAACGCTCCGATGTTTGAAACCTCGATCGCCGGTAGCCTGCCAAAACCGGCCTGGCTGGCCGAAACCAACACGCTGTGGCCACAATGGCAGAGCCAAGGCGATGCCCTTTGCCAAGCCAAAGCCGATGCGACCTTGCTCTGGATCAAAGCCCAGGAGGACGCCGGGCTGGACATCGTGACAGACGGTGAACAATCGCGCCAGCATTTCGTACACGGTTTCCTCGATCAGGTCGAAGGCATTGATTTCGCGCACAAGGTGAAGATGGGCATCCGCAACAACCGCTATGACGCGATGGTGCCGCAAGTGGTATCGGCGTTGCGCCTAAAGGGTCGCGTGCACGCATTCGAAGCCCAGCTGGCGCGCGCGCGCACGAAAAAAAAGCTGAAGTTCACGCTGCCCGGTCCGATGACCATTGTCGACACGGTGGCCGACCACTTCTACGGCGACCGGGTGAAGTTGGCCTTCGCATTTGCGGAGCTACTCAATCAAGAAGCACTGGCCTTACAGGCCGATGGCGTGGACATCATCCAGTTTGACGAGCCTGCCTTCAATGTCTATATGGAGGCTGCTGCCGATTGGGGCGTGCAGGCGCTCGAGCGTGCAGCGCGGGGCCTCTCCTGCACGACAGCGGTGCACATTTGTTATGGCTACGGCATCCAGGCGAATACCGATTGGAAGCGCAGCCTGGGCCAGGAATGGCGCCAGTATGAAGCGGTATTCCCAGCGCTCGCGCGCAGCTGCATCGATCAGGTGAGCCTCGAATGCATCCATTCTCACGTGCCACCCGAATTGATGCAGCTGCTGGCCGGCAAAGACGTATTGGTCGGCGTAATCGACGTCGCCAGCGACGTTGTCGAGACCCCCGAAGAAGTGGCCGACACCATTGCGAGCGCGTTGGCGTTTGTGCCCCGGGAGCGGCTCTTCCCTTGCACTAATTGCGGCCTCGCACCGATGGCGCGCGACCTGGCCTGGCGCAAGCTGGAAGCGCTGGTAAAAGGGACACAACTGGCCAAAGAACGTTGCACGAACAGCGCGCAGTAGCCGCAATATGCGCACGCTACAGCTGGGCGGGAAATACGATTTCCCTTAAAATCTCAGCCGCACAGCCCGGTATGCACGGCGGCGTGGCGCTCGCTTGAAGTCGTGTGACCCGACTTCAAGATTCGGCCTCGGTCAATCAACCCTTTGATTTGTCCCATCCACGTAGGCTATGAACCCCTCTTTACTCATCCACCAGGCAGACTGCATCGCCCTGCAAGACGATGCCCGTACCGAACTTCGCAACGCATCAATCTGGGTCCGCGATCAACGCGTAGCCTGGGTCGGCGTGTCCGACCAAGTACCCACCGAGGCATTCCGTGGCAGCGAAGTAATTGACGCGCGCGGCCACTTGGTCGTGCCAGGTTTGGTAAACACGCACCACCACATGTACCAAAGCCTGACGCGGGCCATTCCCGGTGTGCAAAACGCCGAGTTGTTTGGCTGGTTGCAAGGCCTTTATCCGCTCTGGGCCGGGTTAACGCCCGAGATGATTTACGTGTCCACCCAAGTGGCCATGGCCGAGTTACTGCTTTCCGGGTGCACCACCAGCAGCGACCATTTGTACCTTTACCCGAACGGTGTCCGGCTCGATGACAGCATTGCCGCCGGCCAGGAAATTGGCATGCGCTTTGTGGCGTCACGCGGGAGCATGAGCGTAGGCCAAAGCCAAGGTGGCTTGCCACCCGACCGCGTGGTGGAACGCGAAGACGCCATTTTGCGCGACAGCCAACGCCTGATTGAAACCCACCACGACGCCCGCTTTGGTGCCATGACCCAGGTTGCCGTAGCACCCTGCTCGCCTTTCAGCGTCAGTCGCGACCTGATGCGCAATGCTGCAGAACTGGCCCGTAGTTTCAAGGTTCGCATGCATACGCACCTGGCAGAGAATGACCACGACTTGGCATATTCCCGTGAAAAATTCAACTGTACGCCCACCGAATATGCCCAGGAGTTGGGTTGGCTGGGCGACGATGTCTGGCACGCACACTGTGTAAAGCTCGATGACGCCGGCATTCAGTTATTCGCCGCAACGGGCACGGGCGTGGCGCACTGCCCTTGCAGCAATATGCGACTGGCCAGTGGCATCGCGCCCATTCGGCGCATGCTGGCGGCCGGTGTGCCAGTCGGTCTGGGCGTCGATGGCAGTGCCAGCAACGATGCAGCGCATCTGGTAAACGAGGCACGCCAGGCGATGCTGTTGGCGCGCGTAGCGCGGGCTTTGCAGCCACCGGAGCAGCGCGCCGGGAAAACTTTTTTTGGCTGTGATCTGGGCCCCGCGGAAATGACCGCCCGCGACGCCTTGCACTTGGCCACCCGCGGTGGCGCGCGCGTACTGGGACGGTCTGACATTGGGCACCTGAGCGTCGGCCAATGTGCCGACCTCGCAATTTTTGACATGCGCACACTGGACTTTGCTGGAGCCGCCGTGCACGACCCGGTCGGCGCACTGCTGCTGTGCAGCAGCGCACGCGCTCGCTACACCGTGGTAAACGGCCGCATGGTGGTGCGCGACGGCCAACTCACCACCGCAGACCTTGGGCCGCTGCTGGAACGCCATAATCGATTGGCAATGACGCTGGCGGCCTGAGTGAGGCCCACGTGCCACACTAGAGGATGGCGGGGACAATTGACGCCACCAACAACCCCGCCATCAGCCAGTTGAAGATTCGGCGAGACCGTGCATCGGCCAAAAAGCGGCGCAGATGCTGGCCCATCAATGCCCAGGACCCGCACGAAGGCAAGTTGACCAGTGCAAACAACACCGACGTAAAAACCACGTCGCTCCACCTGCCCCCAACCGGCACATAGGTGCTGAAATAGCCCACGGCCATGACCCAGGCCTTGGGGTTAATCCACTGGAATGCAGCAGCGCCCCAAAAACCCAGCGGGCGTCGGCGCAGTGTCACCGCCGATCCGTGGGCAGCGCCCGAAGCGGGGGCTGCGCTGTGAACAATCGACCAGGCCAGATACAGCATATACACCGCACCGGCCCATTTCATGGTTTCGTGTACCAAAGGATACGCCACAAACACCTGGCCCAGCCCCAGACCGACCGCCAGTAGCATGACCAGAAAACCGGTACTGATGCCGACGATATGGCGCAAGGAGGCGGCAAACCCAAAATTCACACCGGATGCCAACAGCATCATATTGTTGGGCCCTGGCGTAATCGACGACACCAAGGCAAACAAGGCCAGCGACAGCAGCAGTTGTGGTGCCAGCAAATTCAGGTTCAAAGTCAGATCGGGATGCATGGGTTTTCCGTAGAAAGTGGATGTGTTGTACCGCTGCTGCCCAGCTTAGCAATTACAAACATTACAATCAAATAATTGTCATAGATACAAGTCACACCATGGCGGCACCCCGATACAAACAACTGGTAGGCGAATTCGCGCAGAACATACGCAGTGGCGCCTGGCGCGCGGGAACGCGACTGGTAACACACCGGGAACTGGCACGCAAACACGGTATCGCCCTGGCAACCGCCACCAAGGTTTATGCCGAATTGGAGGCACTGGGCCTGGTGAGTGGCGAAACCGGGCGCGGCACATATGTACGCGACCTCAATGTACCGCCAGGCTATGGCCAGTTGCCAGAGCGCCAACTTCAGCGCCATGGTGTGGTCGATCTGGCCTTCAACTATCCCTATGACACGCGCCAGGCCGATGCGCTGCGCAAAGCCCTGCGCACGCTCACGGCCCAGGGCGATCTGGCCAGCCTGGGCATGTTGATCAGCGCACAGCCCACGGTCGGGCGCGAATTGGAACGGTGTACTGTGGCCCAGCATCTGCAAGCGCGCGGTATTCAGGCACAGGCGGCCGATCTGATTCTGGTCAATGGCGCCCAGCAAGGGCTGGCCCTAACGGTACTGGCCTTGTTGAAACCTGGCGATGTGGTAGCGGTAGACGCGTTGACCTATCCCGGCTTTATTGCCTTGGCACAGACCCACAGCCTCGATCTGGCGCCCATCGCGATGGGCAGCCATGGCCCCAATCTGAGCGACCTGGAAAGACTGATGCGCAGCCGCCCGGTCAAGGCCATTTACACCATGCCAACACTGCACAACCCGATGGGTTGGGTTATGTCGCGGGCCGCCCGCGAACGCCTGGCGGCCTTGGCGCACCAACATGACGCACTGATTATTGAAGACGGAAGCTATGCATTTTTAATGGCCGATGCACCCACTCCGGTGCGTGAACTCGCACCCGAGCGCACCGTCTATGTGTCCGGACTGAGCAAGGCATTGGGTGGTGGCGTGCGATTTGGTTTTGTGGTGTCACCGCCGCGATATGTGCAAGCATTGGAGCGTACGTTGCGGGCCCTCACGTGGAGTAATTCAACCCTGATAACGGCGCTGTGTGGGCGCTGGCTGGAAGATGGAACGGTGCAGCAAATGGAACAGGAAAAACGCGATGACGCTACCGTGCGCCAACAAATTGCCAGTGAGGAACTGGCCGACCTGCACATGATTCGCAACCCGGCGTCTTACTTTGTCTGGCTGATGTTGCCTTCAGACATGCGTGCAGACCAACTCGCCGCCACACTCATGCGCCAAGGCGTTTTGGTGGCCACATCCGAGGCATTTGCGGCCGCTCCGTCTTTTCCCCATGCCGTGCGACTGAGCCTGGGTGGTTGCGATCTGACCACCTTGCGCACGGCACTGCAGCGCATACGGCGTGAAATTGGCTAACAACGCAGAACACCGCGTGCGCGTCAGGCGAGGCAGGCAACTTTTTAACGCATTAACGCGCCGCCCTCAAACCACTGTTTGATCAGTCCGCGTTCGGCATCGCTAATGCCCGTGGCATTGTTCATCGGCATGATGCGGGTTACCACGGCTTGCTGATAAATTGCCTGCGCGTGGGTGGAGACACCTTCGGGTGAGTCCAGGCGCACGCCTTTCATTTGCACGGACTGACCATGGCACATATAGCAGCGCTGGGCAAACACCGGTTGCACCGCGGCATAGGTTACCACCGGCGTCTGGGTTGCTGCGGCGTTGGCACTTTGCCCTGCAGCGCCTTCAGCCGGCACCGGGCGCAGCCACACAATCAGGGCCACAATCAGCGCAATACCCACCGCCGCATATTTCCAGGGGTGGGGGGTGCGCCCCAACTTGTAACCGTGGCGCAAAACAAAGAACTGGCGTATGCCGGCGCCGGCAAACATCATCATGACCAGAATCAACCAGTTTTGCGGGTGGCTGTAGGTAAAGCTGTAGTGGTTGCTCAGCATCGCAAAAATCACTGGCAAGGTGAAATAGGTGTTGTGCACGCTGCGTTGCTTGCCAATTTTTCCATGAATGGGGTCTACCGGTTGACCGGCTGCAATCGCCGCAACCATTTTTTTCTGGCCAGGAATAATCCAGAAAAACACATTGGCACTCATACTCGTGGCCAACATGGCGCCCATCAACAAAAATGCTGCGCGACCGGCAAACCAATGGCAGGCGAGCCAAGCCGCGATTACCACGAGCACAGCAACCACGGCGCCGACCAAAGCATCGCCATTTTTACGTTGCCCAAGCCAGCGGCAGACTGCGTTATAGACCAGCCAAAACACCACCAGGAAACCCAAGGCGGCAGCCACCGCAATCGAGGGGGTCCAGTCCATGCGCGATTTGTCAATGAGGTAGGTGCCAGCACTCCATAAATAGGAGACCGTGAACAAGGAAAACCCGCTGAGCCACGTGGTGTAGCTTTCCCAAAAAAACCAATGCAGGTGACCGGGCAACTTGGGCGGCGCGCTGGCAAATTTCACCGGATGGTAAAAACCACCGCCGTGCAGTGCCCACAGTTCACCACTGACACCCTGCCGCTTCAGGTCCTCGTCTTGCGGTGGCGTCAGGCTGCTGTCCAGGAACACAAAGTAAAACGACGATCCAACCCAGGCAATCGCAGTAATCACATGCAGCCAACGCAGCAGCAAGTTGGCCCAATCGAGTAAATAACTTTCCATAATGCTTTCTCTCCGATTCAGTTCGGTGCTATGCCCACTTGCAAGAGTTGGGCCGCCACCGCCACGGCAATGACGGCCGGGCGTTTATCGTCTATGCCCGGCACGCCGATCGGACAGGTAATGCGTTCGAGTTCCGCTGCACTGAAGCCCTGTTCACGCAGGCGTGCCTGAAATTTGGCCCATTTGGTATCGCTGCCTATCAGCCCGACATAGGGCAAATCATTGCGCTCGCGCAAGCGCTCCAAGCAGGCCGCCACAATCGCCAGGTCCTCGGCATGGCTGAAGCTCATAATCACCACACGCGAGCCAGGCGCCAGCGTCGCCACTGCACCTTGCACCGGATCGGAATGTTCGCACTGGGCCAGGGCTTCCATGTGTGGCGGAAAAATGGCGTCGCGGCTGTCGATCCAGGTCAATTTCATGGGCAATGCCGCCAGCACCGGCACCAGGGCACGGGCCACATGACCTGCCCCGAACAGTGCCACCGGCACAGTGACAGGCGCCAAGCGCAGTGCCAGTTCGGCAGCGTCATGCACCGAAATACGCTCAAAATGCAGCAGCACCCGGCCGCCACAGCACTGGCCGAGCGATGGTCCGAGTGCGTAATCGACTTCCTGCGGCATGCGCTCGCCAGCCAGCAAGGCCTGCGCGTGCAGCTGGGCGTCGAACTCCAATCGGCCACCGCCGATGGTGCCCACCGTGGCATGGTCCGGAAACACCGCCATCCAGGCCCCGGTCTCGCGGGGCACCGAGCCTTGGGTGGCACGCACCGTCACCAGTACCGCGGCCTGCTGGTGCAAGCGCGCCAGTAAAAACTGCAGGGGATGCGTCAATGCCACACCAGCCCCTCAGGAGCCGCGGTAGGTGGAATAACTCCACGGGCTCACCAGGAGCGGAACATGGTAGTGCTGGGCGGGGTCGGCAATGCCGAAATCGAGGCTGACACGGTTCAGAAAATTCGGCTCAGGCAAGGCCACGCCGCGCGCGGCAAAGTAAGCGGCAACATCAAACACCAGGCGATAGGTGCCGCGTTGCAAACTCTGGGCATCCAGCAAAAGGCCGTCCGGGTTGCGGCCATCGGCGTTCAAAACAAAGTGACGCAACAGCGCGCCAGCGGTCTGATCGGGGCCAACGGTGGCAAACAAGTGCACTTGCATGCCGGCCGCAGGTGTGCCGTGCATGGTATCCAAAACGTGCGTACTCAAGCCCATAAGGTATCTCCGATAAGTGTTCACCGACCTCAAAGTGTATACACTATTTGCCAACGCAGACAATATGCAAGCCATCCAAGACACCCGCACCGACGCCATTGTGGAGGCCCTGACCCGGGCCATCGTCGCGCATCGCCTACGGCCTGGCGAAAAGCTGGGGGAACAAAAACTGGCTGACCAATTTGGTGTATCCCGCAGCGTGGTGCGCCAGGCACTGAACCGCTTGTCACAAAACCGGCTGGTTACGCTGTCGCCCGCGCGTGGCGCATCGGTGACCGCCCCATCGGCACGCGAAGCGCAACAGGTATTTGCCGTGCGGCGCATGCTGGAGGCCGGCATGGTGCGCACCTTTGTGGCGCAGGCCAGCGATGCCGACCTGCGCGCACTCGAGGCCCATCTGGAACTGGAACGGGCAGCGGTTGAACGCGGCGATGTACCAGGCCGCACCGATTTATTGGGCGATTTTCATGTGTACATGGCGCTACTGATGGGCAACCAGGTGCTGGCAGACGCCCTGCGTGATCTGATATCGCGTTGTGCCCTGATTACCCTGATGTACCAAACCCCGCACGCCGCCGCACACTCACTGGAAGAACATGGCGCGATTGTTGCGGCTTTGCGTGCACGCGATGTGCGGCGCGCCGTGCGCCGCATGGATGCGCATTTATTGCATGTAGAAAAAGCCCTGGATTTCCAACCCGAAACTGCTCCCGAACCCCACAACACAGCGCGCTTATGAAAAACTACGACGGCACCCACGCTTACCCCCGCGACCTGATTGGTTACGGCAAGAAACCGCCCCATGCGCGCTGGCCCGATGGCGCCAGGGTGGCCGTGCAATTTGTCCTGAACTATGAGGAGGGGGGCGAAAACAGCGTGTTGCATGGCGACGCCGGTTCCGAACAGTTCCTGTCGGAAATGTTCAACCCGCCGAGCTTCCCCGAACGCCACATCAGCATGGAAGGCATTTACGAGTATGGCGCGCGCGCGGGCGTCTGGCGTTTGCTGCGTGAGTTTGAAAAGCGCGGCCTGCCGCTGACCGTTTTTGGCGTTGGCATGGCATTGCAACGGCACCCCGAACTGACCGCAGCCTTCGTCGAACTCGGCCATGAAATTGCTTGCCACGGCTGGCGCTGGATTCACTACCAGAACGTGGATGAAACCACTGAACGCGAACACATGCGCCTCGGCATGCAGGCCATCGAACAACTCACCGGCCAACGCGCCCTGGGTTGGTACACCGGGCGTGACAGTCCCAACACACGCCGGTTGGTGGCCGACTACGGCGGCTTCGCCTACGACTCCGACTATTACGGCGACGACTTGCCATTCTGGATGGAGGTGAAGAAAACCGATGGCAACGTGGCACCGCAATTGATTGTGCCGTACACACTGGACTGCAACGACATGCGCTTCGCTCTGCCCCAGGGCTATTCGCATGCCGATCCATTTTTCCAGTACATGAAAGACACCTTCGATGTGCTCTATGCCGAGGGCGACCCGAATGGTCTGGACCAACCCGCAATGATGAGCATTGGCATGCACTGCCGCCTGCTGGGACGCCCCGGGCGCATCACCGCCTTGCAACGTTTTCTCGACCATATTGCGCAGTTTGACAAAGTCTGGGTCTGCCGCCGCCTGGACATTGCACGCCACTGGCACAACACCCCCCCCTATCTGGCAGCGACCCGCTAAAACGCCCAGCCATGTCGACGCCCATGCCCCCCGCCACTCCAACCCTGACCCTCGATGAACTGAATGCCGCAACGCCGGCACAGGCCGCTGCGCTGCTCGATGGCATTTATGAACATTCACCCTGGATTGCCGAACAGGCCCAGACCAAAGCCCCTTTTGCCTCGCTCGCGCACTTGCGCTATGCGATGGCCCAAGTGGTCAGCGCAGCACCACTGGAAGCGCAACTCGGTTTGCTGCGTGCCCACCCCGAGTTGGCCGGTAAAGCCATGGTGGACAACAGCCTCACCGCCGAGTCCACCAACGAGCAAAACAAAGCCGGACTGACGCGCTGTACGCCGGCCGAGTTCGAGACCATTCAACAACTCAACCGCGACTACAACGCCACCTTCGGCTTTCCGTTCATCCTGGCGGTGCGGGGCCCGCGTGGTGCGGGTTTGGGCAAAAAACAAATCATTGCCACCTTCGAGCGGCGTCTGCGCGGTCATCCGGACTTCGAACGTGCCGAGGCGCTGCGCAATGTGCACCGGATTGCTGAAATTCGCCTGAACGACAAATTTGGCGTGCACCCGACGCGCGGTCATGCAGTGTGGGACGCGCTGGAATCTTTGGCCAGTCACAGCGAACCCGAATACGCTTTGCGCGGCGAGCTGACCGTCACCTACCTGACCGACGCCCATCGCGCCTGCGCCGCCCAGATTCAACGTGAAATGCGCCAGGCCGGATGCGACAGTGCAGAAATCGACGCTGTAGGCAACGTGGTGGGCATCTACCGCAGCGCGGCACCGGCGGGCAATGTACGCCGCTTGCTCACCGGCAGCCACTACGACACCGTGCGCAACGGTGGCAAATACGATGGCAGGCTGGGCATCTATATACCGCTGGCCTGTGTGCAAGCACTGCATGCGCGGGGCGAACGCCTGCCCTTTGACCTGGAAATTGTGGCCTTCGCCGAAGAAGAGGGCCAGCGTTTCAGTGCCACTTTTCTGGGCTCTGGCGCCCTCACCGGCGACTTCAATTCCGACTGGCTGGAACAACGCGATGCCGATGGCGTGCTGCTGCGCGACGCCATGCGCAACGCCGGCCTGCCGATTGAAGCGATTGCCGGACTGCGCCGCAACCCGGCCGAGTATCTGGGCTTTGTCGAAGTGCATATCGAGCAAGGGCCGGTACTCAATGCGGCCAACCTGCCACTTGGCATCGTCACCAGCATCAATGCCAGTGCCCGCTTCCAGGGCGAAATTCAGGGTACTGCCAGCCACGCTGGCACCACCCCCATGGGCTTGCGCCACGACGCTGTGAATGCGTTGGCGGAATTGGCCTTGTATATCGAAGGCAGGGCCAGTGCCGATGGCGACTCGGTGGGAACCATAGGCCAGCTGCAAGTGCCCAACGGTTCGGTCAATGTTGTGCCGGGTCGCTGCCGCTTTTCGCTCGATATGCGGGCACCCAGCAATGCCCAGCGCGATGCCTTGGTGAACGATGTGCTGGCCGAACTGGCGCGCATTGTCGAACGCCGCCGACTGCGCTACAACCTGACCGAAACCCTGCGCGCCAGCGCCGCCCCAAGCCATCCGGATTGGCAAGGGCGTTGGGAGGCTGCGGTATCGGCACTCGGCCTGCCATTGCATCGCATGCCCAGCGGCGCCGGTCACGATGCCATGCAACTGCACACCATCATGCCGCAGGCAATGCTGTTTGTGCGCGGAGAAAATGCGGGGATCAGCCACAACCCGCTGGAATCGACCACCAGTGACGACATGCAATTGGCGGTGCAAGCCTTCGACCATTTGCTGCGCAACCTGACCCCTTGATTCGCCCAGACAACGCCTCTTTCTTTTCTTTTGCCATGACCAATTACCAACCACTCGACGCCTGGATAGACGCCCATTTCGACGAACAGGTGCAATTCCTTCAGCAGCTGATTCAGGTTCCAACGGACACGCCACCGGGCAATAATGCGCCCCACGCCGAGCGCGCTGCCGATCTGCTGGACGCCATGGGCCTGGCGACCGAACGCCATGCGGTGCCCTCTGCCACGGTAGAGGCTGCAGGACTGCAAAGCATTACCAACCTGATAGTTCGGCGCCACTATGCTGCGGGTGGTCCCACAATTGCCCTGAATGCCCACGGTGACGTGGTTCCCCCCGGAGAGGGCTGGACGCACGCCCCCTACGGCGGCACGATTGCCGACGGAAAAATTTACGGCCGGGCCTCGGCTGTCAGCAAAAGTGACTTTGCCACCTATGCCTTTGCGGTGCGGGCACTCGAAGCCAGTGGCATCGCCCTGCGCGGTGGGGTCGAATTGCTGTTCACCTATGACGAAGAATTCGGTGGTGAAGTGGGCCCTGGCTGGCTCCTGAAAAACCAGCTAACCCGGCCTGACCTGATGATTGCAGCAGGATTCTCATACCAGGTCATTACCGCCCACAACGGCTGCTTGCAACTCGAGGTAACAGTGCATGGCAAGATGGCCCACGCAGCGATTCCACACACTGGCGTCGATGCACTGCAGGGTGCCAACCGCATATTGAACGCACTCTATGCCCAGAACACCTTGTACCAATCGGTCACATCCAAGGTAGAAGGCATCAGTCACCCCTACCTGAATGTGGGACAAATCGAGGGCGGCACAAATACCAATGTGGTTCCGGGAAAAGTGAAAATCAAACTTGACCGCCGCATGATTCCGGAAGAAAACGCAGTCGAGGTGGAAGCCGCTTTGCGCCAGGTGATTGCCGATGCGGCGGCTTCCATGCCCGGTATTACGGTAGATATCCGCCGCCTGCTATTGGCGCATTCAATGCAGCCCTTACCCGGCAACAAGCCCCTGGTGGACGCGTTGCAACGCCATGGGGAACAGGTCTTTGGCGAACCGATTCCCGCGATGGGGACACCGCTGTACACCGATGTGCGGCTGTTTTGTGAAGCCGGCATTCCGGGTGTCATTTATGGTGCAGGTCCGCGCACCGTTTTGGAGTCGCACGCCAAGCGTGCCGACGAACGACTGGACCTGAATGACCTGCGCCGTGCCACCAAAGTGATTGCCCGCACGCTGTGCGACTTGCTCGCCAATGCACCATAAAAAGGCATGCGGCACCATAATTGCTAGGGTTATGGAGTTCTGCCTTCTTTTTGTGTACCCGCTTTTGTATTTGTTTTTGTATAGCCAAGGTCTTCACCATGAAAAAACGCTCTGCCATTCAATTTGCCGCCCTCTCCGCATTGTCCGTTGCGCTCGGGAGTGCGTTGGCGGAGCCGTCGCTGACGCCCATCAAGTTCCAGCTGGACTGGCGTTTTGAAGGCCCTGCCGCCCTGTTCCTGACGCCGGTTGCCAAAGGCTATTACAAAGCTGCTGGACTGGACGTTACGGTAGACGCTGGCAACGGCTCCGGTGGTGCGGTGACCCGCGTAGCCTCGGGCGTCTACGACATTGGCTTTGCCGACTTGGCAGCGCTGATGGAGTTCCACGCCAACAACCCCGACGCGCCAAACAAACCGGTGGCTGTGATGGTGGTTTACAACAGCACGCCCGCCTCGGTCATGGCGCTGAAAAAATCAGGTATCAAAACACCGGCCGACCTGGAAGGCAAAAAACTCGGCGCACCGGTGTTCGACGCCGGCCGCCGCGCTTTCCCGATCTTTGCAAAAGCCAACAAAGTAAATGCAGTGCAATGGATTTCGATGGACCCGCCGCTGCGCGAAACCATGTTGGCGCGGGGTGACCTGGACGCCATAACCGGCTTCACTTTCACCTCCTTGCTCAACTTGGAAGCGCGCGGTGTGAAGGCCGAGGACGTGGTGGTGTTGCCGTATTCTGACTTTGGAGTCAAGCTGTACGGCAACGTTGTTATTGTTTCACCCAAGCTGATCAAGGAAAATCCGGCCGCAATCAAAGCATTTTTGGCTGCCACGGCCCACGGCATGAAAGACGTCTTGGCCAATCCGGCTGCAGCGATTGACGTGGTGAAGCAGCGCGATGGCATTATCAATACCGAGCTCGAAACGCGTCGCCTCAAAATGGCCATTGACACAGCGATTAACACCCCTGGCGCGCGCGCTGAAGGCTTTGGTCAAACCAAAGCGCCGCGCCTGGCACTGATGGCCAGCCAAGTGTCGGACGCCTTCAACACCAAAACCCGCGTCAACCCCGACGCCATCTGGAATGGCAGTTTCCTGCCGAGTGCCGCTGAACTGAATATTTTGCCGATCAAAAAGTAAGCGCACGCAGCGCCTGCAATGCCAATTTTCAGGGAGCACTGACACCGTGACGACACCCTTTGTCGATTTTCAAAATGTCTGGCTGGCCTACAACGAGGGTCTGCTGGCACAGCAGCACTTCGCTGTGGAAGACATCAACCTGCAGGTCGCACGCGGTGAATTCATTGCCATCGTCGGGCCGTCGGGTTGCGGCAAGTCGACCTTTATGAAGCTGACCACCGGGCTGCGCAAGCCGTCCAAGGGCACGATCCGGATCGATGGCAAAGTGGTCGACGGTCCCCTGAAAATTTCTGGTATGGCCTTCCAGGCGCCCTCGCTACTGCCTTGGCGCACGACGCTGGACAATGTGCTGCTGCCGCTGGAAATTGTCGAGCCCTACCGCAGCCAATTCAAGGCACAGCGTAAAAAATACGAGGAGCGCGCCCGTCATTTGCTGCAAAGGGTGGGCCTGGCCGGCTACGAAGACCAGTACCCCTGGCAGTTGTCGGGTGGTATGCAACAACGCGCCAGCATTTGCCGGGCATTGATCCACGAACCGCAAATGCTGTTGCTCGACGAACCTTTTGGCGCGCTGGATGCATTCACCCGGGAAGAACTGTGGTGCATATTGCGTGACCTCTGGACCGAGCAACGCTTTAACGTGATTCTGGTCACCCATGACCTGCGCGAGAGTGTGTTCCTGGCCGACACCGTCTACGTCATGAGTGCCCGACCCGGACGCTTTGTGGTGCGGCGGGAAATTGACCTGCCGCGTCCACGCGACCTTGAACTCACCTATACGCCCGCATTTACCGACATCGTTCACGAACTGCGCAGCCACATCGGTGCGCTGCGACCCACCATTTCCGCATGAAACAAAAAACCGTCGAAACCTGGGCCCCATGGCTCTTGCTGCTGCTGACCGTTGCACTCTGGCAAATTCTGTGCAGTGCGTTAGATGTGTCAGAATTTGTGTTCCCCAGCCCCAGCCGCATCGCGACCCAATTCTGGGAATTTCGAGACACCATTGCAGCCCACGCCTGGCGCACCTATTGGGTCACAATGGCGGGCTTTGCCCTGGCCATCGTCACCGGCGTCTTGCTGGGATTCCTGATTGGCAGCTCCCGCATTGCCTACGCCGCGCTCTATCCCCTGATGACCGCGTTCAATGCCTTGCCCAAGGCGGCTTTTGTGCCCATCCTGGTGGTCTGGTTCGGCATTGGTATTGGGCCGGCGATTCTGACTGCATTCCTGATCAGTTTTTTCCCCATCATGGTGAACATTGCCACGGGTCTGGCCACCTTGGAACCCGAACTCGAGGACGTACTGCGTGTGCTTGGCGCACGCCGACTCGACGTCCTGATCAAGGTTGGCCTGCCCCGCTCGATGCCGTATTTTTATGGATCACTCAAAGTTGCTATTACGCTGGCTTTTGTGGGCACCACCGTTTCCGAAATGAGCGCCGCCAATGAAGGTATTGGTTATTTGCTGGTGTCGGCGGGCTCGGCCATGCAAATGGGCTTGGCATTTGCCGGGCTGCTGGTTGTCGGTGCCATGGCGATGGTGATGTACGAGCTCTTCAGCGCAGTGGAACGCCGCACCACCCAGTGGGCCCACCGCGGCAGCAACCAGCACTGAAAGGCAGCGCATAGCATGGCATGGCAGGCGAACCTCGACCTGAAATACACCCTGCGCGGGGCCCGCGTGGTAGTCCACCACGAACACACGGGTCCGCTGCGGGTGCTCCAAAGCTTGTACCCGGAAGGCGACAGCGTTTGTCACAATGTGCTGGTCCATCCACCGGGCGGCCTGGTGGGCGGCGACACCCTGGACATTCAGGTCCATGTGGGTGCAGGTTGCCATGGCCTGATTACCACGCCGGGGGCCACCCGCTTTTACCGCTCCGAAGGCCCATGGGCCATGCAACGCACGCGGCTTCTATTGGAGCCCAACGCACGCCTGGAATGGTTGCCGATGGAAGCCCTGTGCTACAACAACTGCCGGGCTGAAAACCAACTGACGATGGACGTTGCGGCCGGTGCCGAACTGATTGGCTGGGACATTACCGCGCTGGGCCTGCCACAGGCCCAACTGCCTTTTGAGAGTGGCATTTTCCGGCAACACATTGAGGTGCCCGGTATTTGGTTGGAACGCGCCACACTCGAAGCCAGCGATCGGCGCTTGCGCAACAGCCCAGCGGGTTTGCGTGGCAACAACTGCATCGCCAGCCTGTTTCTGGTTAGCGGCACACCATTGGAACGCCAGGCACTGGAAAACCTGCTGGAGGCCACACGCGACCGGATCGCGCAGCACCCCAGTGGCGCCTGGGCCGGCGTTACCAGTCCGAACCCGCACGTGGTGGTGTTGCGCATGCTGGCACCACTGACCGAGCCTGCAAGCCAGTTGCTGCGCGCAGTGCGCGATATCTGGCGCCAACAGCGCTGGCAGCGTGGGCCGTGCGCACCCAGACTCTGGGCCATGTAATACTCTGCGGCATGGAGCCAATTGCCGACGATTTTTCCAGTTGCACCGCCCTCGTAGCCGATGGCAACGCCAACTCCCGGGCGGTACTGGTGGCCCAGCTGCGCGCGCTGGGTATCAACCACATTGTGCAGTGCATCCGCACCGCCGATGCCCGGCGTCGACTCGAAGTACAAGACTTTGACTTTGTATTGTGCGAAATGTATTTTTCAGACGAGCAAGCCACTGGCCAAGCCCTGCTGGACGATCTCCGGCGCGACCATTTGTTGCCATTCTCGACGGTTTTTGTGATGGTTACGGGCGAGGCCACTTACGCGAAAGTGGCCGAAGCGGCAGAGTCGGCGCTGGACGGCTATTTGCTCAAGCCGCACAAAGCCTCTCAGCTGGAAGAGCGCCTCTTGGTTGCACGTGCGCGCAAAAGAGCCTTGCAAAGCATTTTCGACGCCATTGGCGAACAGGACTTCGAGCGCGCTGCGGACATGTGCGTCAACCGTTTTCACCAACGCAGCCATTTCTGGCTGTACGCGGGCCGGGTTGGCGCCGAGTTGCTGATGCGCCTGGGGCGCCACGCGCAAGCCCAGGCGCTGTACCAGATCATGCTGGAAACCGAGTCATTGGCATGGGCACGGTTGGGGGTTGCACGCACCCATCTGGAGCGTGGTGAGCTGCACCTGGCATGCGAAGCGGCGCAATCGCTGCTGAAAGACGAGCCGGATTATGCCGAGGCACTCGATCTGCTTGGGCGCGCCCAGTTCGAGTCGGGCCACTTTGCGTCGGCACTGGACACATTCGTGCACGCGTCCGAGATCACACCGGCGTCCATCAGCCGCTTGCAAAGCGCCGGCATGATGCATTTCTTTTGTGGCGAAGCCGAGGCCGCCGCACCATTTCTGGAGCGTGCCACCCGGCTCGGCATGGAGTCCAAGTTGTTCGACCCCCAGGTACTGGTGCTGCTGGCCATCGTGCGCCTGACCCAGGAGGACCGGCGTGGCCTGCAACGCTGCGCCGAAGACATGGCACGCATGGTTGCCCGGGAACCCGAGAACGCGCGCCTGCAGCGGTTAGCGCATTGCATCACCTTGTGCGGATTTTTATTTTCTGGCGATGCCGACAGCGCCCATGGCGTCGCCAGCCATGTAGCGATGGAAATGATGGAACCGGGTTTCGACTTTGAGTCGGCTGCCGATTTCATTGCGTTGCTGACCACCATGCGGATCCGCCAGATGTATGTGAAAGAAGCCGAAGACTGGCTGCACACCCTGGCCATGCGTTTCTGCAGCAGCCGTCCGTTTACCGATATGTTGTGCGCCTGTGCGCAGGCACATCCGCCTTATCAGGAACGGATTCGCGATGCACACAGCCGCATTCAAACCCATGCCGAAGCCGCCATGATGCTGGCACACCAGGGCCAGGTTGCCGGTGCAGTGGCGAGTCTGCTGGACCACGCGCGCTTGTCCTTGAATGCCAGACTGATTGAAAACGCGGACCAACTTCTGCGCAAACATGCCCGCACCATACCGGATGCCGGCGCGCTCAAAGACCGGCTCCAAACCCTGCGCCAGCAAGCCGGCGCCGGTAACCGCAAACTCTCACTTGGACGGCCGGGACGCCAGCCGGGTGGCATGGTGCTGCGCAGTGGTGCCCGTGCCAAGGCAGCACCAATGCATTTTGCACCCGGGCCTGCGTCCGCGATGCCCTACCCCTCACCCGCTTCAGCGGATTTGTTTCCAGGTCACGCGTTTCACGTCGGGCAGACTCCGGGTCGGATGGATCCGGACGAGTGAAGGCGCACCCAAACTGGTTTGGGTTACCAGATATTGGTAGCCATTCGCGGTGATGAACGACGGTGTGCCGACCGCGCCCAGGCCGAGTCCGGCGATCGGTGGGCGGGTCGCATCCGGCAGTGCAAAAATGCCGGTAAAGTGCATGGGCGATGCAGCACCTTCGTCAGGTGAAAATGCCATGGTAAAGCCGGTCGCAAGGTGTTCCGGGCTGCAATTTACGTTGGATGTAAGCGCCGGTATGGCCGTCGAAACGTGCACCAGGCCATCGACCATCACGGGGTTGTAAACAATTTGCTCATGGCGCTCAGGCAACGGCATACTCCAGCCGAAACGATTGTTTTGGCTCGGAAAAACGCAGTCCGACGCGCCTTGCCAGCAAACCGGTTTCTGTGTGATCGTCCTGTAGTGCGCAATCGTTGGGTGTGTGGTGTCAGCATGGGTTGTGAGCGTTTGTGTTTGCAAGTGCTGCGCCCCCAGAGTCTGCGTGCCAGGCAAGCCCGGACTGCCCGGCAGCAGGGCATGTACGCTGGCGGGACTGCGCTGATTCCAGCTTGTCATGTCCCAATCCCAGATGCCAAACAAATGGTGTGATTGCGGATTGGCAATAGCGGCCGCATCCAGGGTCTGCGGAATAATATGCCCGGTCCCAACGGTGAGGATGACACGCCCCGGCATACCTGCCTTGTGCACCACATTGGCCAGGACTTGGGTGGTAATGGGAGCGCCATCGGTATGAAACACCGCTCGTTCCCGGGCCTGCCATTGTGCGGGCTGCGTGCTGGTAAGATCGAAACGCCAGACGTTTCCGGCCAGGTCCCCGGCATACAGGTAGTCGGTGATACGGTCCTGGTCGAGATCGAGATCACTCACATATGCGATGCCATTGCGGCGCTGGGAAGTGCCGGTACCCGTGTCCAGAAAATAGGGTGTAATCATGCCACTCTGTTTGTCAACGCTCAAAACAAAAACACCCGCGTGCCCGGTTGCACTGTGAAAACCATTGCCGAATATCATGGCCCAATTGCCATCGTGGAGGCGCCGCACAATGGGTGTGCCATAGCTGTTACCAAAGTGCGCTCCGCACGCTTTGTTCGGCTTGTCGTTGACGCAACGTAAATTGCTGGCATTCCACTCGCCCTTCACGAGGCTGGCTGCATTGGCCTCACTGAAGGCTGCGGGATCGCTTACATCCAACGCAAAAATGGCGCCTGTTCCAATTTCTGCGGTGTTGCCCAGCACCCCACCGCGATTGCCACCGCCACCCATACCACTTACCAGCCAGGTGTGCCAGGCATTCTGAAAATACAGGTCCCCCACCCCGGGCGCTGCGTCCACATAGGCGTTGTGCGCGTATTGCGGGTGGCTGTAATCGAGCTGGGGAATGGCGGCAGATATAGAAACCACCGACGCATTCGGCATGTAGGCCAGCAACTCGCGACCGTCGTTGACCGACTGCATATCGAATTTCGACTGCGCGGTATACGCGCCAGCCCGGAAACCATGCAGCATGCCGTCATTCGCACCAACGTACACCACATTGGCACGCGTCGCGACCTGGTTAAAAAATGCACGGTAACTGCTGCCTTCAGCGGCAACAGCCTGCGGATGGAGCGTATCGGTCCAACGCGCTTCTGCGGGCGACCTGGCTGGGCCGACCCAGGTTGGACTGGAATGCATGATGTCGCCCAGTATGCCCCTCCGTGTCCGAAAAGGCCCAGACGCTTCGCGCTCTGCGCGGCGATCACCACGCAAATAGTTCAGTCGGTCTTGTGCTTGGACCACGGTTGCACTGCCCGCTGCTGCGCCCATTGCGGCACCCAATGCCACGCGCTGGGTCGTTGCCAGGCGATCCCAGCGAAAAGGTATGCCTTGCTGCCCGTCAAAACTGACAATGCTCCGATCGTGCGGTCCCTGCAGCCTGGCCTCTTGCCCGGTTGCAGCACAGGCGCCGCCGGTCAGTCCACAATTGGCATCCCACGTTGCCACCGGATTAATCGATACATCGCGGGTCACCGGGTCCCATTGCAATGACTGGGCAGTGAGCGTACCCACCCAGCCGTCGGTGCGATAGTGCGCAAGATAGAGCTGAGACCCCAGCTGTACCTTGGCCGCTTGCACCAGATTGGTGGCCGCCGAACTGCCTGAGCTTAATAAATCACCGGCTTTGAAACACATGATTTCATGGATATTCGTACCAAACCCTGTGCTGCCAGCAAAGCCAAAATAAAACTTCCCGGGCAATACACCATTGTCCCGTGCGATCGGCAAATCGCTGATCACCGGATTGAAAATGCCGCCGGCGCGGCTATAGGCCACATTCAGCCGCCCGTCACGGCTGATACGCAAATCAAAGGTAATCGGCGTTGCCTGGTCACGGCGGAGGGCCGCCGAATTGGCGATCGGGCCGAGCACCTGGCTCCCCGCGATATAGCGATACCCGCCCGCCTCGCCCCCCCGCACGGCGACCATATTGGGGGAAAAGCCCGGACCACCGATGCCATTGTCTCGGGGGTTGCTGAAATTCCCGTGTTCGTCGATGCCGACGCCAAGGTAGCCGCCTTGGATGCCGGGGGTGCCACCGTGGGCATGCGAATAACCGAGCGAACCGCCAAATGACCCCAATGGTGTGTTGTTATCAATCGATGCAATGCGATCACCGTCCAATAAGAAAAAGGACAAGCCGTCGGCCCCCGTTTGGAGGAAACTATCGCCCCCCCACGTGACGGTGGTAAAGCGCACTTGCAGCCCTTCCTTGGACGGAAAGGTGAACTTGGATAGCAAAGCGCCGGCCCGATACCGGTTTGCATCGGTCAACCGCAAAACACCTTTGCCAGCGGCGTCGGGCGTGCCGATGCGATTGAGCGCCTGGCATGACGGTATGCTGCCGGTACCGTCGCCGGCCGTCAGGCAGGCGCCACCAATACTCTGCCAGGGATAATTCGAGGCACTGCCATTGAGATCGTCCGCAATTGTGTGCTGCGCGTGTGCGAACGGCAGTTGGAAAGTAAGCGCCAGCAGCCACAGTCCCCAAGGGGACACCGCACGACGCCAGTTGCAAAGTACGTGCATTGGCTATTCTTCCGAAAAGAATGCATCGTCACTGTACGCAACCGTACCGCCCGGAGGCAAATGCCAGCGGCTGACAATCTGACCACAAAAAGACAGTTTGACGTTAAATTGCCACCATCGCGCGGACGCCGTCGGTTTCCATGTCAGCCCCTTTGCCGCTGCCAATCACGGCACCGCGCTCCATCACCACGTAGGCATCGGCCAACTCGCGGGCGAAGTCGTAATACTGTTCAACTAACACGATGGCCATATCCCCACGATCGGCCAGCATGCGTATCACGCGGCCAATGTCTTTGATAATGCTGGGCTGAATGCCTTCGGTGGGTTCGTCCAGAATCAGCACGCGGGGCTTGGCCGCCAAGGCCCGGGCAATCGCCAGCTGCTGCTGCTGGCCGCCCGACAAATCGCCACCCCGACGCCCCAGCATCTGGTGCAGTACGGGAAACAATTCGAACAGTTCGTCGGGAATCGGGGTTCCGGCTTTTTGATAGGCCAAACCCATTTCCAGATTTTCCTGCACCGTCAGGCGCGCGAATATTTCTCGCCCCTGGGGCACATAGCCCATACCGGCACGGGCCCGCTCGTAGGGTGCCGCTTGGTGCACCGGTTTACCGTCCAATGCGATGCTGCCAGTTTTGATCGGCACGAGCCCCATAAGCGACTTCAGCAGCGTGGTTTTCCCCACGCCGTTGCGACCTAGAACCACCGTGACTTTGCCGAGCTCGGCGTTCAAACTGACGTCCCGCAAAATATGCGAGCCGCCGTAATATTGATTGACATTGCTGACTGTGAGCATATTTATCTTCCGAGGTATACCTCAATCACGCGCTCGTCGCTTTGCACTTGGGCGAGCGTGCCTTGTGCCAGCACCGAACCGTCGCAGAGCACCGTGACGATGTCGGAGATGGTGTTGATAAAGCCCATGTCGTGTTCCACCACCATCAGTGAGTGCTTGCCCTTGAGCGACAAAAACAACTCGGCGGTGCGTTCGGTTTCTTCGTCTGTCATACCGGCCACAGGTTCGTCCAGCAACAATAGCTTGGGGTCTTGCATCAGCAGCATGCCAATTTCCAGCCATTGCTTTTGGCCATGGCTGAGGTTGCCAGCTTGGCGCACCACGCTGTCGCTGAGGTGGATAGTCTCTAAGACTTCAGCGAGGCGATCGCCCTGAGCCGAATCGAGTTTAAAAAACACGGAAGAGCGCACGCCCTTGTGTGTCTTCAAGGCCAACTCGAGGTTTTCAAAGACACTGAGGTTTTCAAATACGGTGGGCTTCTGAAACTTGCGTCCGATCCCCATCTGGGCAATGTCGGATTCTCGGTAGCGCAGCAGATTAATGGTGCTACCGAAATACACGCTGCCCGAATCGGGTCGCGTCTTGCCGGTAATGATGTCCATCATGGTGGTCTTGCCCGCACCATTCGGGCCAATAATGCAACGCAATTCACCGGGTGCAATATCCAGCGACAAGTTGCGAATAGCCTGGAAGCCATCAAAGCTCACATTAACGTCTTCCAGATACAAAATGCGTCCATGGGTGACGTCGACGTCATCGTTGGCTTTCACCCGCGAAAACCCGGCCTGGCGGCCACCCGATTCGGTTTGGGAATTCTGGCGGGCAATGGCTGCCAGGCGCTCTTCGACGCGGCGCGCGCCTTGTTCCAGCAGATCGGGCGTCATGCGCGTTTACTCCGAAGTTTGTTAACCAGGCCGACCACGCCGTCGGGTAAGAAAAGGGTCACACCAATAAACAGGGCACCCAGAAAATACAACCAGAATTCCGGATAGGTAACGGTCAGCCAGCTTTTGGCACCGTTGACCAAGAACGCACCGACTATCGGACCAATCAGGGTGGCGCGGCCGCCGACTGCCGCCCAAATGGCAATTTCAATCGAATTGGCGGGACTCATTTCGCTGGGATTGATGATGCCAACCTGTGGCACGTACAAGGCTCCGGCAACGCCACACATCATGGCCGACAAGGTCCAAATCGTCAGTTTGTAACCCAATGTCGAATAGCCGCAGAACATCAGCCGCGATTCCGAGTCGCGCACCGCTTGCAAGACCCGACCGAACTTGGAATTGACCAAATAACGACCGAGCAAGAAAAACAGCAACAACACGGCACCGGTCAAGACAAACAAAACCATGCGCATACCCGGTGTGGCCAGCGGAATGCCGAGAATACGTTTGAAATCGGTGAAGCCGTTGTTGCCACCAAAACCGGTTTCATTGCGGAAGAACAGCAGCATGGCCGCAAACGTCATGGCCTGGGTAATGATAGAGAAATACACACCCTTGATGCGGGAGCGAAAGGCAAAGAAGCCAAATACCAGGGCCAGTGCGGCCGGCGCCGCAACCACCAGAAACAAGGTGGCAACAAAGCTGTCACTCAGGGCCCAGTGCCAGGGCAACGTCTTCCAGTCCAGAAAGACCATGAAATCAGGCAGGTCGCTTTTGTAGTTGCCATCATGACCAATCTGGCGCATGAGGTACATACCCATGGCATAGCCGCCGAGTGCGAAAAACAAGCCATGCCCAAGCGACAAAATGCCGGTATAGCCCCAAATCAGGTCCATGGCCAACGCACAGATGGCGTAGCACATGATTTTGGCCAGCAAGCCGACCAGAAAGTCACTGATGTGCAGCACGCTGTCGGGGGCCACTACCAAATTCAGCAGCGGCACCAGGGCACACAAAACAATCGCTGCAAGCAGCCAGGCGGCCCAGGCAGATTTGCTCAACAAGGGAGCGGGCGTTGGCAGTACCAACGGCATCTTTGCAGAATGAATCTTTGCGGTGTTCATGATTGTGCGCTCCGGCCCTTCATGGCAAATATGCCTTGCGGACGCTTTTGAATAAAGACGATGATGAACAACAGCACGGCGATCTTGGCCAGCACCGCGCCGGCCCAGCCTTCCAGCAGTTTGTTCAAAATACCCAGCCCCAGGGCGGCATACACTGTACCGGCAAGCTGTCCCACGCCGCCTAGCACGACGACCATGAACGAGTCAACGATATAGCCCTGGCCCAGATCGGGACCTACGTTGCCAATCTGGCTCAGTGCACAACCAGCAAGCCCGGCAATACCGGACCCCAAGGCAAACGCGTAGGTGTCGATGCGCGCCGTGTTAACGCCCATACAGGCGGCAATGGGACGGTTTTGTGTGACGCCACGGACAAACAGCCCCAGGCGGGTTTTGCCAATCAGCAAGGCAACCGAACCCAGCACAAACAAGGAAAAGCCAACAATAACCAGGCGGTTGTACGGCAGTGACAAATTGCCCATCAACTGCACGCCCCCACTCATCCAGCTGGGATTCTCTACGCCCACGTTCTGTGCACCAAAAATACTCCGAACCAGTTGCATCAACATCAAACTGATGCCCCAGGTTGCAAGCAAGGTTTCCAGCGGACGGCCATAAAGAAAGCGCAAGACACTGCGCTCCAAAACGGCACCGACCAGCGCAGAGGCCACAAAGGACACCGGTACGGCCGCTAGCAAATACCAGTCGAACGCGCCGGGAGCGTATTTATGAAACAGCGTTTGCACCATGTAAGTGGCGTAAGCGCCAATCATCATCAGCTCGCCATGGGCCATATTGATAACGCCCATCAAACCATAGGTAATGGCAAGCCCCAGCGCAACCAATAACAAAATGGACCCCAGGCTGATCCCGCTGAAAATAGCACCAAGCCGATCCCCCCAAGCCAACCGGGCCTGCAGGCGACTCAGACTCAGCTGCATGGCAGCCTTGACCTCGGCATTGCTTTCGTCCTTGATTTTGGCCAGCAGCAGCGTTTGGGTGCTGGCCTGGGTGTTGTCACCCAATGTACGGGCGGCATCCAGTCGCTTGACTGCATCGCTGCTGGACAGCAAAACAATGGCGCGCAATTGCAGCAACTGGACTTTTAAATCGGGAATCGTTTCCTGTGCCAGGGCGCGGTCAAGCAAATCAATTTGGCTTTCATCCATGCCATCTTGCATGGTTTTAAGGGCGTCACGGCGCACTGCAACGTCGGGCGAAAGCAGTTTCAAAGAGGCCAGCGCCTGGTCCAGCTCCCCGCGCATGCGGTTGTTGTTAATCACCTCTTCGGCGGCATCGGTCAGCGCCACTTCCGCGCCGGTAACCGGATCTGTACCTTTGTCGCCCTGCACCAATACCGGCTTGCCAGCCATGACTTTGACCGCATCATCGGACAGGCCCTGAATCAGGGCAATGGTCTGAGCGTCCGGGTGCGCCACGGCGATGCGCAAAGCGGCAATCCGGTCATCGCCCTCGCCGACCACCATCGCTCTGGCGAGATCGACCGTGAGTGCGTGCGCTTGTGCAGCCCACCACAGGGCCAGAACAGTAAAAATTAAACGGATTGGCATACGTCCCTTGCTAGAACCAAAGCCTGTCCACCACCATGGCAGACAGGCAATCAAATCGCTACTTAACGATTATTTGGTAACCGGCTCATCGGGCTTCTTGTCGTTGCCTTCGATGTACGGAGACCATGGCTTGGCCTTGACCGGGCCCGGTGTCTTCCACACCACGTTGAACTGGCCATCGGCCTTGACTTCACCGATAAACACCGACTTGTGCAAGTGGTGGTTCTTGGGGTCCATCTCGGAGGTGATGCCGCTCGGTGCCTTGAAGGTCTGACCGGCCATCGCTGCGATTACCTTGTCGGTGTCGGTGGACTTGGCTTTTTCAACTGCCTGCTTCCACATATTGATACCGATGTAAGTGGCTTCCATCGGGTCGTTGGTCAAAGGCTTGTCCTTGCTGGGCAGGTCATGCGCCTTGGCATATGCGCTCCATTTCTTGATGAACTCGGTGTTGGCCGGGTTCTTCAGGCTCATGAAGTAATTCCAGGCGGCCAGGTGACCCACCAATGGCTTGGTGTCGACGCCACGCAGCTCTTCTTCACCCACCGAGAACGCCACCACAGGCACGTCTTTGGCTTTCAGACCGGCATTACCCAGTTCTTTGTAGAAAGGCACGTTGGAGTCACCGTTGATGGTCGACACCACAGCGGTCTTGCCACCGGCAGAGAATTTCTTGATATCGGCAACAATGGTTTGGTAATCGGAGTGGCCAAACGGCGTGTATTTTTCGTCAATGTCCGAATCCTTCACACCCTTGCTGTGCAAGTAGGCGCGCAGAATTTTGTTGGTGGTGCGGGGATAAACATAGTCGGTACCCAGCAGCACGAAACGCTTCGCAGCGCCGCCTTCTTTGCTCATCAGGTAATCAACCGCAGGAATGGCTTGCTGGTTCGGTGCAGCACCGGTATAAAACACGTTCTTGGAAAGCTCTTCGCCTTCGTACTGCACGGGGTAAAACAGCAGGCCGTTGAGTTCTTCCACAACAGGCAGAACCGATTTGCGAGACACCGAAGTCCAGCAACCGAAAATCACGGCAACTTTGTCCTGTGTCAGCAGTTGCTTGGTTTTTTCAGCAAACAAGGGCCAGTTGGAAGCGGGGTCAACCACCACCGGCTCCAATTTCTTGCCCAATACGCCACCCTTGGCGTTAATTTCGTCAATGGCCATCAAAACCGTGTCTTTCAAGACGGTTTCAGAAATCGCCATGGTGCCGGACAGGCTGTGCAGAACACCCACTTTGATGGTGTCGGCAGCGAACGCTGGTACGGCAGACAGCGTAGTGAGCGCGACGGCAGCGGTCAGTGCCTTGAGAGTAAAACGACGTTGCATTAATGCTTCTCCAGCAAGTTGAAATTAAGGAAACTGTTTCGCTGTTGCTAATCCCTGGGGGGTTTTCACATCAGACGGGGTCAATGCTATTGACCCCGCTTCCTTTTTCAAATACGCCAGAGGGCGTATGCCGGTGCGACCTACACGCGGAACACGCCAATCGTTTGTACCAATGCGTCGGCCTGGCCATTCAGACTGCTGGCGGCGGCAGCCATTTGCTCAACCAGCGCGGCGTTTTGCTGGGTTGCCTGGTCCATTTGACTGACGGCCTCACCCACCTGTGCAACGCCCAATGCCTGTTCATCGCTGGCCACGCTGATATTGCCCATAATTTCGGTAACCCGGCGGATCGCACCCACCACATCGGTCATCGTGGCGCCTGCCCGGTCTACCAGAATACTGCCTGCATCGACCCGCTCAACACTCGCGCCAATCAGGCTTTTGATTTCCCGGGCCGCCTCGGCACTGCGTCCGGCCAAGGCCCTGACTTCGCTGGCAACCACGGCAAAACCACGACCCTGCTCGCCGGCCCGGGCCGCCTCCACCGCCGCATTCAGGGCCAAAATATTGGTTTGAAAGGCAATACCGTCAATTACATTGATGATGTCGCTGATCTTGCGTGAGGCCTCGTTAATGCCCTTCATGGTCTGGACTACCCGGTCCACCACGGCGCCCCCCTCGGCCGCCACGCTGCTGGCATGCGCAGCCAACTGATTGGCGGCCCGCGCGTTGTCCGCATTTTGTCGTACCGTAGAGCTGAGCTCCTCCATGCTGGCAGCGGTTTCTTCAATGGCGCTGGCCTGGCCCTCGGTGCGCGCCGACAAATCGTTATTGCCTTGTGCAATTTGTGCACTGGCACTGGCCACGCCTTCGGCGTGCACCCGCACTTCGCTGAGCACGCCCCGAATTTTTTCAATGAAGCGATTGAAACCGGTGCCGATACGCGCCAGCTCATCGCTGCCGCGCACCGTCAACTTGCTGCGCAAATCGGCATCGCCGCTGGACAAATCCAGCACCGCGCGGTCCAGCGCCCGCAAAGGCGCCATAAAGTGGTTCAGCAATGCCAGCAGCAACAGCGCCGAAACCACCGCACACACCACCGAAGTCAGGGCGGCATAAACGAACTGCGCGTGCGCCGCTGCGGTAGCGACGTCCTGGGGAAAGCTGATGCGCACACTCCAGACCGGAAGGTCAGCGCGCACCACAAGCGGCTGCAACATATGGCGTATGCCAGCGCCATCAACATATTCAAAATACTGCCCGCTGGCAATGGCTGCGCGGCCGTCTGGAGGAATATCTTCGGCCGGCTTGCCCACGTGATCGGCCTGGGGATGCGCAGCGTAGACACCCCCGTTGGAGACCAGGGCCAGCACACTGCGATCAATCGGGTGCAGGTCGGCAATCATTTGCGACAGTCCACTCAACGGAAAATCGCTGCTCACCACACCCTTGAAACCGGTTTTATCGATCACGGGCACCGTGAGCGTGGTCATTAACACGTCTTTGCCATCGATGGGATAAGAATAAGGCTCGGTCAGAAAAGCTTTGTGCGTCCGCTTGGGCACGTCATACCAGTCGTTGCCGCCCGGCGTCGACACCATGACGATAGGCTCGACGTGATAGCCCCCGCCCTTCTCACGGGTCCAATATGGCCAGAAACGGCCGCTGGCATCGTAGACGGGTTGCTGATTGGCATACGCCGCGTCTTTGCCATCGAGCGCGTTGGGCTCCATCGTGAAAGCGGTTCCGACAAAATCGGGAGCGGTGTCCAACAAGACCTTGGATTGCTCAACCAGCTGATCCCGTGTGGGCGCATGCCCGGCACCGAGATTGGCACTCAAGGACGTCGCCAGCGACTCAACCCGGGTCAGGTTGGAAAGAATACGCGACTGCAGAATCTGTGCCACTTCGCGCGCCGCTGTGCGTGCCAGGTTCAGTGTTGCAGCTTGCGCCGCATCGCTACTTTTGATACCAATAACGAGGGAGGTAATGCCCAGACTTGCAATCAGCAAGAGCGTGGCTGCGAGGCCAATTTTGGCATTCAAGGAGAGGCGTTGGAACCATTCGCTTGGCATCGGCGGACGGTCTGCGTCAAAGGTCGACATGGTGATAGCTCCGGCAGGTTGCACGCTGCTGAACAATCAATGCCGTGAACCACCTTTTGTAAAGCCAGACAGCATTGCAGTTCAAGCGCAGAAAATCATTTTTTCACAAAGATGCCACAACTTGAAAATGGGTACGCCAGCGCACATTGGCGTACCCTGGCGCCCCCTCCGTCCCGTCAATAGGGTTTGAAATTGGTCGGACTCGCAGCGGCCACGGTCTGCCGCAAAACAGGCACGCTGGCCGGACGCGGGAGCACTTTGGGAGGCGCCGCGGAGACTGCCACCGGCTGACTCTCGCCGGTCCGGAAATACGCCACACTCTGGCGCAATTGCTCAGCTTGGGCTGTCAGCTGTTCGCTGGTCGCCGCCAATTCTTCCGATGCAGCAGCGTTTTGTTGGGTGGCTTTGCTGAGTTGGCCAATGGCGCTGCCGATCTGGCTGACCGACTCGCTTTGTTCGGCGCTCGCCGCCGCAATTTCCTGCACTAAATCGGAGGTTTTGCGGATGCGGGGAACGATCTCATCCAGCAAGCGACCGGCGCGTTCGGCCGTCGTCACACTGCTGCCGGCCAGTTCGCCAATCTCTTTCGCCGCATCCTGGCTGCGTTCGGCCAGTTTGCGTACTTCGGCAGCCACTACCGCAAAGCCTTTGCCGTGCTCGCCCGCCCGCGCAGCCTCAATGGCGGCATTCAGGGCCAGCAAATTGGTTTGGTAGGCAATGTCATCAACAATGCTGATTTTGGCCGCAATTTGTTTCATCGCTCCGACCGTCTGGTTGACTGCAGCGCCCCCGTCACCGGCTTCTTCGCTGGCTTTGCTGGCCATGCTGTCGGTAATTTTGGCGTTTTCGCTATTCTGTGCAATAGACACCGCCATCGAGTCCATTGAGGCGCTGGTTTGCTCAACGCTAGAGGCTTGCTCACTGGCCGCCTGGGACAGCGATTGGGCCGTCGCACTGACCTGATTGGACGCCCCCAGCAAAGCTTCCGCCGCTTCGCGCACTTCACCCAGTACGCGGGTCAGGTTGTCCGCAGACGCATTGGCGCTTTCTTTTACCTCACCGTAAATACCCGCATAGTGGGCCGTAATGCGGTATGTCAGGTCACCCGCAGCCAGCGCCGCGAGGGCATGCGCCGTGTCACGGAATGCATTCTGGCTGGCATCCAGCAAGGCATTCATGGCAGCCGACAAGCTGGCAAAGAAACCCTCTTTGCCGTCCAACTGAATGCGCCCGGATAGATCGCCGGCCGCGGCCGATGCCACAATCCGCGAAACCTCTTGCTCGGCGGCAATTTCGGCACTGCGATCAATCCACTGCACAATGCGTCCCAAACGCTCACCGTCTTTAGCGTGGACCGTGCGGCCAATCAAGCGCAGCTGAATGCCGTCAATTTCAACGTCGGCCACATTGCCCGAGCGAATCGCCGCGTCCAGGCGCGCAGCGGTATCGCCGTGCGGAAACAATGCCGCCAGGCTCATGCCATACCAGTTGTCCCGGCGGGTTCCGCTCAGGCGCACCAACAGCTCCAGCGCCGGTGGCGTGGCATGTACCAGCGTACCTGTGGCATCGGCCACGGTGACGGCCGCCGGCAAACTGTCCAAGGAAACCCGAATGCGCTCATTGAACGCCGCCGCATCACGCGCTTCCAGCAACCGACCGCGTGCCGCATTGACGGCGTCAGAGACGCCTTGTTTTTGTCCGGGCAAAGGTGGCATGGATGCATCCAAACTGCCTTCAACATAGTTGGCCACGAGGCCAATCGCCTGCTGATTCAATGCAATGTGTGAACGCACCAACTCATTGACCATGCGGGCCATTTCGGCATAGGTGCCAGGTAAATCGGCCACTGGCATCTGGTGATCGATTTGTCCAGCCGCATGCTGCTGGGCCATTTCCATTTGTGCAGCCTGAAAACGCCCCAATACCGCATGCACGTCCATCAGGGAGCGCACCAATTCGGCGGGCTCGTCACGGCCCTCGGGTTCGGCCGGAGGATTCGACAAATCGCCACGGGCAATTTCTTCAAGATGCTGCTTGGTAACCGCCAAACCACGGCTGGTGACACGATAAAAAGCGTAAAACAGATAGGCGGCAATGAGCAAAACCACCGAAACCACCGTCGCCACCCAGTAGACGCGCCCCTGCAAGCGGTCAATCCGGACTTGCAAAATATGGTCCAAAGTGGAAAAGCCATGGTCGTAAAACCCATTCAGGCGGTCCACTGCTTTTTTACCTCGGGCGGCGAACTCGGCTTCGCTGATTTTACCCTCCGTAACCAGTGCCTGCGGATCGGCGGCAATGCCATGGAATTCGCGCACTGCATCGAACATCGCCAAATCCAAATTGTCTTTGGTGCCGGGGTTATAGGCCAGCACCCGCGACACATAGTCTTTATTGGTGGTCAGGGCCGCGTCAACATTGGCCGCCCACACGACGTAGTGCAGCAACTCGGGCAGTTCAAGCGTTTTTTTGCTGGCTGCGAACCGGTGCAAGCCCAATGTTCCCCAGTCCAGCAGCTGACTCAAATCGTCATTGAACTGGGGCAAGTTATTCAAGGCACTGAACAGGAAGTAACTGTCAATATCGGGGTCCAGCACCAGATTCGAGTTGTCTCCCAGCTTGCCCAGCAACTGGGCAATGGCGGCGGCAACGGGGTCGTAAACGCTCTGCCCCTGGCTGTCTACGCCACTCTCCGATTGAAGCGCCTGTGACCACGCGCTCTGCACTCCGTCCAAAAGACTTTTGAGTGACAAAGGATCGCCACTGGCCGCAACCTGATCGGCCAGGGCCTTTAACGCAGTGTCAACCGCAGCCTTCTGCGCCTTCATGGAATCCACAGCGGGCCCGTTGACTGCGCGACTGGTGCTGCGCAATTGCGTCAGCGCAGTGGACGCGGGCGCCAATTGCCTGAAAATCGTCACGCCTGCGCGTTCCTTGCTGGCAAAGTCGACCTGCTCCATTTGCGCGCTCAGGAAGTAATACCCCAACAGCACCAAAGGAAGCAAAAAAATACCGGAGATCGTGACTGCCTTGGCGGGAAAGTGCATATTGCCCATCAGCCGCACACCGGGGCGCCACACCGCAGCAAACGCACCCACGGACTGGGGCGTACGTCTTACGCTGCTCATATCATTCGCCATAAGTCACTCTCTCCAATTTCTAGGTAATTCGTGGGGTTATTCTTTATATCAAATTTGAACGACGAATAGGATGCGATCAGGCCTCGAATTGCGGGTGTGTTTGCCGAATTCGACGCATCGCCAGACCGGCTGCCGCGGTACGGGTTTCCACACCAAGCTTCACAAAGATGCGCTCCAGGTGCTTTTTGACCGTCATGGGGCTGTTGCCCAAAATATCGCCAATGTCCTTGTTGGTTTTGCCTTTAACCAGCCAATAAAGCACCTGGGCTTCCTTGGCTGTGAGCTTGAGTGACAAGGCCAGCGCGTCGATGACGGCGGCATCCGAGACTTCGCGCATCACAATCAGCCAGTCATCGCCAGCATCGTTGTCCCCGGTTTGCTGGTGCAGGCGAAAGCGCAGTTGCGCCGGGCCACGCTCCAATGTCAGTTGGGCCGGTTCGCCACCCTGGGCCAGCAAGGCCAGGCACTGGGTTAGCCAGGCACGCACCGGCGCCGGCGTCTGCGGCGCTTCGGTGCCGCAGTATTGGGCCAACAACTCACGTGCCAAAGGCGTCTGCCAGAGCAACATGCCGTCGCTGGCGCGCACGGTAATGGTTGCGTAGCCGAAAGCATCCAGGGCGTTGCGTGCCTGGCGCCGTTCGCGCGCGCCTGCCAGATGCACGCCCATGCGTGCCAACACTTCTTTGGGCCGGATGGGCTTGGTAACGTAGTCGACGCCGCCGGCCTCCAGCGCCGCCACAAGGTATTCCGTTTCCGTCAGACCGGTCATGAAAATGATCGGAATATGCGCCGTCTCTGGCGCCGCCTTGAGGCGCCGCGCCACTTCAAACCCATCCATACCAGGCATCATGGCGTCCAACAACACAACGTCGGGCAATGCCTGCGCAGCGCGGCGCAAAGCGGCCTCACCGCTGCTGGCAATGAGCACCGTATAGCCCGACTCATCCAGTGCATCGTGCAGCATCGCAAGGCTGTCTTGTACATCGTCGACGATCAGCACCACATCGTTGTTGGCGCGGTCCAGCGTATTGGCCAAATCCATCATTCGGGGTTTCCATCGAGTGCCAGCTGCAATTCCGCCAGCACAGTCTCAAATTGGTATTGCCGCACCAGGCGGTCCAGCGAGGCCACCCATTCTGCGCTGTCCGGATAAGCGCGGGCAATGCCCTCGAGCTTGTTCACCATGCCCCGGTAGTAGCCGAGCTCCGCAAGTCCGTGCAGGGCGCGCATTTCCGATGCCGGTGGCATCGGGCCACTGAAAGCGGAATGGATTAACGGGGTGGCATTGGCCTGCTGCGCACTGGCCGCGGGTCCATTGGCTTGCGCATCCAACCAGCGCAAACCGAGTTTGCGCTCCAGCCACCCCAACAACTCGCTGTGGCGCACTGGCTTAACGATAAAGTCTTCAGCGCCGATGCCCAGACCATTGTCGAGCGTCCGGTCAAACGCATTGGCGGACACAATTGCCACCTGGGGCCCAGCGTCACCGCTGGCACGGAACATCACTCGCAGGCGCCGCAGGGTCTCCCAGCCGTCGATGCCAGGCATTGCCAAATCGAGGAATACCACATCAGGCTGCAAACCGCCGGCCAACAGGTCAAGGCAGTCATAGCCGCTGGCTGCCTCGCGTATTTCAAAGCCAAGCGGTTGCAACAGCTCCCGCAACAAACTGCGGTCGGCAGCCTCGTTGTCGACCACCAGAATACTCCGACGTGGGCCGGCATAGCCGCTGCGCGCTTGGATCTGCGGCGCGCGGGCGGCCTGCGCCCAGCGCAACTCCGGGCTGTCGGGCGCCAAGCGCAACTCCGGCAAAAACAAACGCACCCTGAACACCGTGCCCTGGCCCTCCACACTGCGCACCGCGAGCTCGCCGCCCATCAAGTCCGTCAGCATTTTGGCAATGGTCAATCCCAGGCCCGAACCACCCACCGGCTGTATTGCCGCAGCGCCACGTACAAAGGGCTCGAAAACCCGCTCGAGTTCTGCGGCACCCATGCCAGGTCCGGTGTCTTCTACTTCCACATCGGCCATTTCGCGCGCATAGGCCACCCGCAAGGTAACGCCGCCCTGCTGGGTGAACTTAATGGCATTGCCCAAAACGTTGAAAAAAATCTGTCGCACACGTTTGTCGTCAGCCCGCACCCAAGGAGGCAAACTGCCACGCACCACATACTGAAACCACAGGCCTTTCTCTGCCGCCTGCAACTCGAACATGGCAGCGAGATCGGCAAACATGTCCTCCAGCGGCATCGGTTTGGGTGCCAGGGTGAGTTTTCCAGCTTCGATATGGGCGATGTCCAGCGTGCCTTCAATCAATGACAACAAATGCTCGCCGCCGCGCCGTATCACACTCACGGCTTGGCGCCGGTTGGGCGGCACACCCCGGTCTTCCGCCATCAGTTGGGCATAGCCCAAAATGCTGTTCAGCGGTGTGCGCAACTCATGGCTGATGGCGCTGATATACCGACTCTTGGCGCGGTTGGCGTGTTCCGCCTGCATGCGCGCAGCTTCGGCAAGTTGCTTGGCTTCTTGCAAGGCCTGATCGGTGACCCGGTGCGATTCGATCTCGCGCATCAACAGATGGGTCTGGCGGTTGGACTCCTCTTGGGCTACTTGCCGGCTTTTGTGGGTTAGTACCAACCACCAGGCCACGATGCCGGCCAACAGCAACAGTGCTGCAAATGTCTTCAAGAACCCGGACTCCAGGGCGCTGCGCAAGGTCTCCTGCGCGAGACCGGTGCCTCCAAAGGAGGACAGAACCGCCAATTGCTGGCCATAAAACATGCCAAAAATAGTGGCCAGCAACGGCACGATAACTGCCATCAGCAAAACAAAATGGCTCAGGCCTTTATCAAGAAAAGGCCAAGCAATTTCTGGCAGCAAATGGCGCAAGGCATTGGACCATTGCACGGCCAATGACGCGTGGGGCTTGCAGGCATCGCCGCAACGGGCATCCAGTGTGCAGCACAAAGAACAAATTGGCCCTTGGTACACCGGGCAATGCGCCATGTCCGGCCCCTCGTAGGCGCGCTCACAAATGACGCAGTGGCGTGATGCGCCCGCATCCATGGCGGCACCGGCCACCTCCGTATCGCTGGCGTCACGTCGCGCGATGTAATAACGGCCTTGGGTGTACCAGGCGATCAATGGCGCACTGAGCAAAGCAGTCACCATCGCCACTACCGCCGAAAAAGCTTTTGCCAGTGGTCCAAAACAGCCCCAGTAGGCCAGCAAAGACAAGGCCGACGCCAGCGCCATGGCACCCACTCCGACCGGATTGATGTCATACAGATGGGCCCGTTTGAACTCAATGCCCTTGGGCGAAAGACCCAAGGGCTTGTTAATGACCAGGTCTGCAACCACGGCCATGACCCAGGCTATGGCGATATTGGAGTACAGCCCCAGCACTTCGCTCAGGGCCTGGAATACATCCATCTCCATGAGCATGAGGGCGATTAAAGAATTAAAAACCACCCACACCACGCGCCCCGGGTGGCTGTGGGTCAAGCGCGAGAAAAAGTTACTCCAGGCAAGAGACCCGGCATATGCGTTGGTCACGTTGATTTTCAGCTGTGACATCACCACAAACAACGCCGTGGCAGCAACCGCCCAAGCTGCATTCGGAAATACATATTGGTAGGCCGCCAAATACATTTGGTTGGGGTCAACGGCGCGGGCCAGCGGCACATTGTGCTGAATTGCCAAATAAGCCAGCCCCGCCCCACCCAGCATTTTCAAGACGCCCAACACCACCCACCCCGGCCCACCGACCATGACCGCCAACCACCAGCGCAACGCTTTGCCCGGTGTGCGTTGCGGCATAAAACGCAAGTAATCGGCCTGCTCCCCCATTTGGGTAATCAGGGCCACACCCACCGTTAAAGCAGCACCAAAAAAGTGCAGATCGAATGAGCCACCTTGAGCATGCACACCAGCATAGTGCGAAATAGCAGAAAATGCACCGGGATCGCGGACCAGCACGTATGCAAACGGCAATACCAGCATGCCAATCCAGACCGGCTGGGTCCACAGCTGCAGTTTGCTGATGGCAGAAACGCCATGGGTGACCAGGGGAATCACGGCCAGTGCGCAAATCAAATATCCCCATCGCACCGGTATGCCCAGCGCCAATTCCAGCGCATACGCCATAACGGCAGCTTCCAAGGCAAAAAAGATGAAAGTGAACGAGGCGTAGATCAGCGAAGTCACGGTAGACCCGATGTAGCCAAAACCGGCCCCCCGTGTCAGCAAATCCATGTCCACGCCATAGCGCGCCGCGTAAACGCTGATGGGCAGTCCTGCCAGAAATATCAGCAGCCCGGTGGCAAGAATCGCCCACAAGGCATTCACATAGCCGTATTGCACCAGCAGGGTTGCCCCCACGGCTTCCAAGATCAGAAACGACGCTGCCCCGAATGCCGTGTTCGCCACCCGCCATTCACTCCAGCGCCGAAAGCGCTGGGGCGTATAGCGCAGCGCATAGTCTTCCATCGTTTCGCTGGCGACCCAATTGTTGTAGTCGCGGCGCACCTTCACCACCCGCTGGTGCGGGGCGATAGTGGGCGGCTGCGCTGGCGTGGGGTCGGGAGCCGGCACCGCCGATCTTTGTGCAGAATGAACATTCACCCGCCAAACGGGTGCAGAATTCATGCCACCACAACAGGGCACAGCCCTTGCTTTATTTAGTCCTCACTTATTTGCACGCCCCAAGCCATGGAACTCACCCCCCGCGAAAAAGACAAACTACTGTTGTTTACCGCCGCGCTGCTGGCCGAGCGCCGCAAGGCCCGTGGCCTTAAGCTGAATTACCCGGAATCGGTTGCCCTGATCAGCGCCGCCGTACTGGAAGGCGCGCGCGATGGCCTCACAGTTGCCCAACTCATGAGTCTGGGGCGCACGATTCTGACGCGGGAGGACGTCATGGAGGGCATACCCGAAATGCTGCCCGATATCCAGATTGAAGGCACCTTCCCCGATGGCACCAAGCTGGTCACCGTACACCAGCCGATTGTCTGAACAGTCGCACCCAAACCGTCCTTGCCGAACCTGCCGAACCCGCATTAGGAGCCACCATGATTCCCGGAGAAATCTTCACCGATGAAGGTGAACACGCCCTCAACACCGGCCGCCGCACTGTGACGCTGGCGGTCAACAACACAGCAGACCGCCCCATTCAGGTCGGCTCGCACTACCACTTTGCCGAAACCAACGGCGCCCTGGGCTTCGACCGCGCCGCAGCCCAGGGCATGCGACTGAATATTCCATCGGGTTCGGCCGTGCGCTTTGAACCTGGCCAGCAACGCACCATTGAATTGGTTGACTTCGCCGGTGACCGGGTGGTGTATGGGTTTCGTGGCCTGGTCAACGGAAAACTCTAAGCGGTAAACTTTAAGGATTACGCACATGGCAACGATTGGACGACGCGCCTACGCAGAAATTTTTGGCCCGACCACGGGCGACCGGGTGCGCCTGGCAGACACGGGGCTGATCATTGAAGTCGAACGTGACTGCACGCTGGCCGCTGGCAGCTACGGCGAAGAAGTGAAATTTGGCGGTGGTAAAACCATTCGCGACGGCATGGCGCAAAGCCAGCGCACGCGTGCAGAAGGTGCCATGGACTGCGTCCTGACGAACGCCCTGATCATTGACCACTGGGGCATCATCAAGGCCGACATCGGCCTCAAAGACGGTCGAATAGCAGCCATTGGCAAAGCCGGCAACCCCGACACCCAACCCGGCATCTCGGTAATCATCGGACCCGGCACCGAAATCATCAGCTGCGAAGGGAATATCGTCACAGCGGGTGGCATCGACTCGCACATCCACTTCATTTGCCCACAGCAAATTGAAGAAGCCCTGGCCAGCGGCGTCACCACCATGATGGGCGGCGGCACCGGCCCGGCCACCGGCACCTTTGCCACCACCTGCACGCCTGGCCCCTGGAATATGGAGCGCATGCTGCAAGCCGCCGATGCCTTTCCCATGAACCTGGGATTTCTAGGCAAAGGCAATGCCACTTTGCCCGCCGCCTTGCACGAGCAAATTGATGCTGGCGCAATTGGCCTGAAGTTACACGAAGACTGGGGCACCACACCGGCCGCCATCAGCAACTGCCTGGATGTGGCGGAGGCCACCGACACCCAGGTGGCAATTCACTCCGACACCCTGAATGAATCGGGCTTTGTAGAAAACACCATTGAAGCCACCAAAGGCCGTGGCCTCTGCGCTTTCCATACCGAAGGTGCCGGTGGCGGTCACGCACCCGATATTCTGCGGGTGGTGGGTCAAGCCAACTTCCTGCCCAGCTCAACCAACCCGACCATGCCCTACACCGTGAACACGCTGGACGAGCACGTTGACATGCTGATGGTCTGCCACCACCTGGACGCCGGCATTGCGGAAGACCTGGCGTTTGCTGAAAGCCGCATTCGCAAAGAAACCATCGCCGCCGAAGACATGCTCCACGATATGGGCGCCATCTCCATGATGAGCAGCGACAGCCAGGCCATGGGCCGCGTCGGAGAAGTGATTATTCGCACATGGCAAACCGCCCACAAAATGAAGGCACAGCGCGGTAGCCTGCCCGAGGACTCGTCGCGCAACGACAATTTCCGCGTCAAGCGCTACATCGCCAAATACACCATCAACCCGGCCATTGCGCATGGTATCAGCCACGAAGTGGGCAGTATCGAGGTCGGAAAATGGGCCGACCTGGTGATTTACAAGCCGGCATTTTTTGGTGTCAAACCGGCCCTGATTCTCAAGGGCGGAATGATTGCGCTGGCCGCCATGGGCGATCCCAATGCGTCTATTCCAACCCCGCAGCCAGTGCACTACCGCCCCATGTTTGGGGCCTTCGGTGGCGCCCTGGCGCGCGGCTCACTCACCTTTGTGTCGCAAGCAGCGGTTCAAAACGGCGCACCGCAACGCTATGGACTACAAAAAACTGTCAGTGCCGTGCGGCAGATACGCGAAGTGCGCAAGCAGCACATGATTCACAACAGCTACTTGCCGAAAATGGAAATTGACGCCCAAACCTATAGCGTGCGCGCCGATGGCCAATTGCTCACCTGCGAGCCGGCCACCAGCCTGCCCCTGGCACAACGCTATTTCCTGTTTTAACAACCATCCGCATGACCGCAACCCCGCCCCTGCACGCATCCAAACTGATTCCCCAAGGCAAAGGCCTGTCCAAGGTGCTGCTGCAACGCGCCAGAACAATGGAGCTTGACTGGGATGTGCGCCAGAAAAGCCGATTTTTGGCGACCGACTCGCAAGACCGCACCATTGGCGTACTGTTGCAACGCGGAACGGTGCTGCGCGGCGGCGATGTGCTGGTTGCCGAAGACGGCAGCTTCGTGCGCATCGTGGCAGCGCCCCAGCCGGTCCTGCGTATCACCCACTGCGCGCAGCACGGAACGCCGTTTGATCTGATTCGTGCCGCCTACCATTTGGGCAACCGGCACGTACCAATGGAGCTCAAACCGGACCACCTGGTCATGGAACCCGACCATGTGCTGGCCGACATGCTGCGCGCCATGCACCTGATTGTGAACGCCACCGATCAGGCTTTTGAGCCAGAAAACGGTGCCTACGGCAGTGGCGGCCATGACCATGCGGGGCACGGCCATGCGGGACAAGACCATCCGCACGATCACGATCACGATCACATACACGCGCATGGGCACAGCCACGCCCACTGAAGCCGCTACCATGCAAGACACCAGTTTGATGCAGCTGCTGTGGCTGGCATCGCCAGCCCTGCCCGTAGGGGGTTTTTCTTACTCCGAAGGCCTGGAAGCCGCCGTTGACAATGCCTTGGTGGCCGAAGAGGCCGACGTTGTGGCATGGCTCGCAGACCAGCTGCATTTGTCGCTGGCCCGCGCCGATCTGCCCGTGTTGGCCCTGGCCTTGGCAGCCTGGAAAACCGATGACTTCACACGCGCCGCCGACCTCAACCGCTGGATACTCTGCACCCGCGAGAGCAGTGAGTTGCGGGCCCAAACCGAACAGATGGGACGCTCCCTCACCGATGTGCTGCGCCAGCAAAGCAAACTATCGCCGGCCCAAACAGATTTTCTGGCAACGCTGCAAACCAGTGCACAGCGTGCCCTGACCTATCCCCTCGCCTTTGCACTGGCGGCCAGCCGCAGCGGTGCCAGCACCCAAAGTTGCCTGGTCTGCTACGCCTTTGGTTGGGCGGAAAATCTGATGCAAGCCGCGATCAAATCAATGCCTCTGGGACAGACAGCAGGACAACGCATTTTGGCTGCGCTGATGCACGAAATCCCCAGCGCCGTGGAACACGCCATGGGCGTGGAATACGGTCAGCAACAAGCCTTCACACCCGGCATTGCCATTGTGAGCAGTCGCCACGAAGCCCAGTATTCGCGGCTGTTCCGCTCCTGAACACCGCAAACATTTCCGCCAGTCCATAAACCTACAACACGACAACGCAGCGACACCATGAGCCAACTTCACCAAATCCCCGGACGCACCAAACACCTACCGCCCCTGCGCGTCGGTATCGGCGGCCCGGTCGGCAGTGGCAAAACCACTTTACTGGAAATGCTTTGCAAGGGCATGCGCGATCAATACGACCTGATCGCCATCACCAACGACATTTACACCAAAGAAGACCAGCGCCTGCTGACCATCAGCGGCGCACTGCCGGCCGAGCGCATCATGGGCGTGGAGACAGGGGGCTGCCCACACACCGCCATCCGGGAAGATGCATCGATTAACCTCGAAGCGATTGATCGGATGCTCGAACATTTTCCCAACGCCGATGTGGTGTTTGTGGAAAGTGGCGGCGACAACCTGGCCGCCACCTTCAGTCCGGAACTCAGCGACCTGACCATTTACGTGATCGATGTGGCAGCCGGTGAAAAAATTCCGCGCAAAGGTGGCCCTGGCATTACCAAAAGCGACCTTTTTGTTATCAATAAAACCGATCTGGCACCGCATGTAGGCGCCAACTTGCAAGTCATGGAATCGGACACCATTCGCATGCGTACCACGCCCAAAGGCTTGAAACCCTTTGTCATGACCAATCTGAAAACGCTGAGCGGCCTGGACCAGGTGATTGCCTACATTGAAACGCACGGCATGTTGACGCCCGAGAAGAACGGTTAGAATACGCCGCTTAAACGCCACGGAGACTTGGGTGAGCGGTTTAAACCAGCAGTCTTGAAAACTGCCGACGGGTAACCGTCCGTGAGTTCGAATCTCACAGTCTCCGCCAGAAGGCCAGTATTTATGCGGGTGCTGAGGCACTCTCAAAAAATATGTACCATCTTACGGTCCATCAGGAATAAGACCTCCTGAGACGCTGTGCAGCATTCCTCCCAATAATTTGGGAGATCACAGCCCCGCTCTCACCAGCGGGCACCCCAAGAGGCAAGTCGGCGGAAATGTCAGAAATCTTTCCGCCCTCGGCAAATTTTCCTTCCTGATCGCGATAAGCGGTCACGAGCCAGGTTTTATCCTGGACATCCCAGTCAAGTCAAATTACCGCTACATGCGCAAGATCATGCGAATTGACGCCATCGTCTGCGGGCGCTACAGTCTGCTTTAAGGTTCCTCCTTCAGATGGAAATCCGCCTGCTTTGTGAGCAGGGTCGGTCCGGTCCTCTGAAGGCAAGGAGCCTTTTTGGGCTGCTGCCGGTTCCATGGACACCAACCTAAGCTTTTAAAGCTTCCTCAAACTGTATCGGACTCACATACCCCAGCGTTAAATGCCTGCGGGTAGAGTTGTAAAACCTTTCAATGTAATCAAAGACATCAGCACGTGCCTGCTCGCGTGTCCGATAGACTTTTCGTGCAGTGCGCTCTGTCTTCAGTGAACTGAAGAAGCTCTCCATGGCCGAGTTGTCCCAGACCTCTCCAGCTCGGCTCATGCTGCATTGCTAATGACATGATCATTGCGACTGGAAACATGACTTCTCCCTAAGTCCTCTTTTATAAAAGTTTAGTCTAGTAATGACTGCACTCTTCTGGCGGCAAAGGCCACAAGAATTTTTAATTTAAACGAAACGCAATCGTAAGGATCTAGTATTTACGGCATCGAGAAATTTAAAAACGCCCGGGCAGTGCCCCCAAAACCCCCAATATCACAGACGAGGGAAGCTAATCGATGGCAATTGATACAACAGGCCCTAAGGGTGTACTCCAACAGGGAGGCAACCAAAGTCAACCTGCTGATCTGACCACTCGAATCTAGGCGGATCAAACCCAGGGCGATTCAGTTCCTCACATTCAATAGTTGATTACTCGGAGAAAGAACCCCAGCCATCAGCGTCAGCGGAAGGCAGAACAAACGAGCGCACTTTGACTTGATACTTGCGCAAAAAATCATGGCGTCCCAACTTACGCTGTAGTTGGCCGACCACCAGACCTGGATGCACATTAATGCGCTGTGCAAACCGAAGAACCTTATCTTCGGAAAAGTAAGGCTGTACACGTGCAACAAAGTTATCAAGCTCGTTGGCAGGTATGGAAAACTCCGCGCCCGCCTCATTTGCTAGGCGCTCACACTCGGGTAGAGGCCCTTTTTCGTCGCCTACATCCGTATCAATTACCACTTGGTTGTCTGCCTTACCATCTTCACGCAACACGTGCTCAATCTCGTGCCGCAGCACGAACCAGAAATTGTCGATGCGGTCGAAACGCAATGCCATACCAATGACAGGTTTCTCTCCGTCAAGCCAAAAGCAAGCGCCGTCTATCTTCGAACCAGCCATGGGCTCGACGAACACCAACCGGACACCAGCTTCAGCCAGAATTCGTGGGACATGGCGCACTTCTTCCGGCGAAAGAACGAGTGCTTTGAGTTTGTCTAGCGCCTCTAGTAGCTTGACCTTCGCGTACGTTGGTACGACCTGCTGGCCGGCCATAGCCTTGACACGAAAGAGCCACGCAAGTTGAAGCGAACTTACCTGCGCCAGGACATCTGTCTTTTTGGCGTTATGGCAAAGTTCGGGCTCTACTTCCATGTTCGGAACACCGAAGAACTCACAGAAGCGCTGCTCCAACACCTCAATGTTTTCGCTGGCTCGCACCCAACCACGACGAAGCATCTCGCGCACGGGAAACTTGCCATAGAGGCGTGCTTTTCGCGCTACGTTGTCGTTTGGCGTCTTAACCTTGGAAAGCTGATATTGACTCTCCAGATTCATCCAATAATCTGGGGAAGTACCAAAAGCATCGGCCAGTCCTTTGGCGGTCTCAGGCGTGATGGCACGCTTCCCAGCGATGAGCTCGCTAACAAGGCGGGGAGGACGGTCAAGAATATCCGCCAACTCCTGCTGGCTCCACTCCCGAGCGTCTAATTCCTCCCGCAGAAATTCTCCTGGCGGAAATACTTCAGCAGGTGTACGTGTGTTCATGGTCTCTCCATGGGTTCTAGTGATAGTCAACAATTTCAATAATCCCGATGACTTTGCATGGGTGGAGTACCAGCCTGCTGCAACCAGTGGTGGACAGTGCTTTTTGCGATGCCGACCCGGGCAGCGAACGTCGAGGCCCGTCCTCCATCCATTTCGTCGATGACATGACTCACCGCGTCAATCAGACCCGGCCTTTGAGGAATCACCCTATCTTGGCCCTGCACAGCGACCAAATCTCCAACCTGGCGTGAGCGCCAAAGCTCTTCGGGTCTTATATCCCTTGCTCCAAGCTCAGGGGAATGACAGCCCAGAAATTCACCGCACTTGGTACACCAACCTGGCACGACAAAGGCTGCAGTATGCCGTACGTTGCGTTTGTCGCACGACGGGCATCGCTGCCTGAGACGCTGTCACGCGCAGTCTAAAAATGACACCGTAACGCGGTGAAGAATTGATACACCTCGATTAACGTGCCGACCCATCCAAACAAGGGGATGGGCCGGTGATGATTACGAACGAGGAGTACATGGAACTCAAAGTACTAAAGAAGCAAGGCCACAGCTTGCGCGCGATATCTGCGCGCACCGGGTTGTCGGTCAATACGGTGCGCAAGTATTTGACTGAAGGGCCTCCGAGCTTTAAGGCGCCACGTTCTTACGTGAAACACGTGCAGACGGATCGGAGAGTGCAGTTTTGCGTGTGATTAACGCCACAGTCAGCGGCCCCGTGGAGGCTTATCAGTCCGGCCTCAAACTGATATAACCTGTATATGCGTCCAGTCCCATTTGGCTAACCATTGCACATTGCGACTAACCCCCAAGCAACAAAGATTCGTAAACGAATACCTCATCGAACTCAGCGCCACAAAGGCGGCGATCCGCGCTGGATACTCACCCAAGACCGCGCAGGAACAAGGAAGCCGGTTGTTATCAAATGTTATGGTTCAACAGGCTTTGCACGTGGCGACAAAGGAGCGCGAAGAGCGGACAAGAATCACCCACGACCGCGTTGTCAAAGAATTGGCCCGCGTGGCATTTGGCGACCCGCGCAACGTTGTAAGTTGAGGCCCCAACGGTATTGTCATGAAGGCAAGTGCCGAACTATCTGATGATGTAGCGATGGTGTCGGAAGTTGTTGAAGAGGACACACAGTTCGGCACCAGGCGCAAGGTCAAGCTGCGCGACAAGCTCAAAGCCTTGGAGCTTCTTGGCCGGCACTGAGGACTTTTTAAAGAGAAGGTCGAATTGACCGGCAAGCACGGTGCTTCACACCGGTAAATGGTGGCATTCGTGTCATCAGTTTCCGCAAGGCGAATCAACGCGAAACGAGGAAATATGAACAAACAATCACACCTGACTGACGAAGCGGGCGAAGTCCGCGAACTTACGGCGGATGATCTCCGTAAATTTAAGCCAGCAGATCAGGTGCTTGCGCCCGATTTGTACGCTGGATTGCTGGAAATGAATCGCCGCGCTGGTGTGCGCGGCCCGCAAAAGGCCCCAACGAAAAAGGCCGCGACTCCGGTTAAGAAGGCCGCGGCCAAGAAAGTTAAAAAGCAGGATTAAGGAGTTGGAACTTTCAGGTCCAGCTCTTGCTGTTCACCGAAACGGGCCGCGATGCCGCGCAATGCGTAGTGCATCGAGTTGGTTTCATCGGCGCAGGGAAGCCGAAGAACTCACGCGGGGAATGGCGTTAAACCTGGTGTTTTTGATCCGCCGGGACCCGGCGTGCGCGCCACATTCATGACCCAGCAGACCATTGTGAAGTATCCCACCAAGGCAGTGATTTCCACCGTTCCGTGTGCGCCAAAAATTTGGCTGGCTTCGGCGTATGTGGCATCGCTAACGCCATTGCGTCGCAGTAGCTCGGTGACGAAATCTACGGCGCTGCTTTCATCGGGTGCCAGGTTTTTCGGGTAGCGCCCCGTCGCCAGCGACTCAATAGCGAAAGCAGAAACGCCAGCCTGAATGGCCAATGGCGCATGGGTCTGCCACTCGAACTGATTACCCGTTTCGCGGGACACCAGGCAAATAATGAGTTCGCGTACCCGGTCCGCCAAACTGCCCCCAAAGCGCAGCGCTTCGCCCAGTTTCCCGATGCGCTCCATGAGCACCGGCGTTTGCAGCAGGGGAACAAACGGACCATAGATCGCTTTGCGTGGCCCGTTGATTATGGCGTCTGCAGCCGCGCGTTGCGCGTCATTCATGGCCTGCAAAGCAGGGACGGGTATTCGCTCGCTATTCGATATACCAAATCCTTGCGAAGTTCCTGTCGGATTCGTTGCTGAAGTCATTCATTGTCCTTTTCAATGTATTCAGTGTGCGCCGTCGACAATGCGGCCACTTCAGGGCACTGTAATCGTTTGGTGGCTACCGCACTGGCCGTGGGCGACCCGCCAAAAATTACAGCGCGGGAGTGATAACGCACGCTTTGCACAAAAATCAAGCAATGTACTCACCGCATGCGCTTCATGCTCCGTCTGAAAAACTTTACCCAACCGTTACGTTCTGGCGCCCACCTGAGGTCAGCGGCGGCGTATGGGTGGCGTTGTAGGAATAGCGATACGCATTCCACCAGAGAGGAAATTATGAATTTGATTCGTCGCCTGTGCATTGCAGGAACCGTTGCCGCATTGGCAGCGGGGTTGAGCGGCTGCGTTATTCGGCCACTCTGGTGGGATGGTCATGAGCACCACGGGCATTTCGAATCGGGTTTCGTTCGATAGACCGGTAGTTTGTGCTGTATGCACGAGCGGCGCACCGCACATATCAATAGCACGAATCAATCGTTGATAGCCTCCATGAATCGCAGTCGGTCCGTAATACGTTCCGTATGGTAACTATTGCCGCCAGAAAATAGCCCTATCAGGGCGTACATCCGGCGGTTGCGGCTGCCGTGCATTGTGCGGCTTGGCCACACAAATTTTCAGCACTTCGCAAGCCGGGGCTAAGGGGCAAAAGGCTAAGGTATCTACATGCCGAAAAACCAGCCCCGTACGATGACCATAACAAAAAGCACATCCTGCATCTTTCAGTTGAGTGCCCTTTTAATTTGCAGCGGATGTGGATCTGCCGGCAACAAAGGTGACAGCGCCAAACATCTGCCTACGCCCCAGCAAGACCATACGGTCGCGCATGGCAACACCATTAAAAGTTGGGACAGCGAAAACACGCTGAATGTAGCAGCGGCAACGCCGCAAGAGACGGTCTCCCGGGGTCACCAATCATGGCTGGGAAACCCTATTGCAGGATATGGCGGCATCCATGCGCCTTACGCTGCACAGATGGGCCGTGGCGATGGCACGGGGGTGGTAGTCGGTGTGCTGGATTCCGGGGTTGACGCGAACCATCCAGCACTGGCCGGAAAAATAGTTGCTAGCAAAAATTTTGTGACAGCAGGCCTTGGAAGTTCGGTGCCAGACACCTTTGGTCATGGCACGGCGGTTGCGGCACTCATTGCTGGCTCGCTGGACAATCCCAACAGCGAAATCAGAGGCGTTGCGCCAGGGGCCAAACTAGCGGTTGGAAAATTGGGGAACGATGGCGATTTCCCGATAGACCGGTTGCTGGAAGGAATGAAGTGGTTGTCCAGTACAAGGAAAACACCCATCATTAATTTAAGCCTCGGCAGGATTGAAGCAATCGACGCAGATACCATCAGTGCAGCAAGCGCCACTTTTCGGAAAACGATAAACAAGGGAACACTGCTTATCGTGGCGGCCGGCAACGACAGTCGCAGCAACCAGGTGAGCTTTCCCGCAACATTTGCAAATCAAGGTTGGGCCAACGGACAAATTATTGTTGTGGGTGCGCTAACCACCGATCAATCGTCGGAAATCTATCCAAACACCACGCCGAATGTTCGGGCCGAGTTCAGCAACTATGACCCTGACATGGCTGCATTCACGGTCTATGCGCCGGGTGTACTGGTTACCACCGCCAACTCGGGCATGGTACCGGGAGACCCTGGTCCACACCAGAGAATGTCGGGTACGTCAGCATCGGCGCCGATTGTTGCCGGCCAAGCCGCAGTGATTAAAAGCAATTGGAAGTTTTTGCACGCAAGCGATGTTGCAGGCATCATCTTCCAATCGGCCACCCGCATTTGCAGCGATGGCAGCAGCGCGATTGTGTGTGCAGCCAAAAGCAGCCCAGACCGCGAATATGGCTGGGGCGTGGTCAACGTGGCAGCGTCGCTGAAACCGATTGGCACACTGACCGTGCTGAGCGCCTCAGGCGCCGCCATTCGCGACTTCACATCCAAAAGCCTGGCAACGCCGCGCTCCGGCATGGCCTCCGGTCTCACCGGCATTCAAACACTGGCGGTAGACCATTTCAACCGGGCCTTCAAAGTCAGCATTGCCGAACCCCAGAATGCAATGGGTGCAGACCTCGACACCATACCCGGTGCGCCCAACACAGTACCAACCGAGGGCACACCACGCCTTGCGTTTTCCTTGCGGAGCGTTGCCGATGGCACAGAACTGCTGTCACATGGCGCACCCCGGGCCCAGGCACATGGCGCGATGGAACTCGGCTTCAACGGATCGGCTGCGCAGTACTTTGGTCTGCATAAAGATTTCACTGGGTGGCGCAATCCCTATATGGAATTGGTCGGTATGCCGGAACGCCATAACGATTTATCCAAGGTAATGCATTTAGGCTATACAGGCCAGATCAGTGGATGGACACCACACGCGCTCACCTGGCGGATCGGAATGCTCGGAGCCCAACCTGGTGGCAAAGACACTGCAGAGCTTGCCTTGGTCGAAATTGCCTCCACGTTGGGGAATGTCGAATATGCGGCATCGTTGGGGCATTTGCACGAAACCAACGCAATTTTGGGTCTGACGGGTAGTGGCGCAATGGCATTGTCCACCACCACGGATACCCGCCTTTTCAACTTTTCTGGCTTGTACCGCCCCAGCACACGTTACGCACTGGCGGCAAACATCGCCACCGGATACACCGCAGCAACACACAACAACGCGCCGTCATTAATTAACGGAACCAGTGAAACCCAATCTTTGGCATGGTCCATGGGGGTCGAGTTAAACCAGTTGATGTCCGCACGCGATAGCCTGCACATCACGGTCTCCATGCCTCTGCGAACCCTGTCCGGTTCCCTGGGATATACCAGTGCAGACACACAAGACCCAGACACTGGCGCTCTGAATTTCAGTAGCAAAAATGCCGATTTGGCACCCAACGGAAGCGAGCGCAACGTCGGACTCAACTACACACACACTTTCCCGCAAGACTTGCGCTCGGCATGTGGTGGGTGCAACCTCAGCACACGCGTTCAGATGCGCTGGGAACCCAACCACACTGCAAGTACAGAACGCGTATTCGGGGTTGGCGTGCGCCTGAGTAAAAATTTCTGACGCGCAAAAACGCATCAAAACATGACAAGAAAGCCGCACTCGTTGCGGGTTTCTTGCAGGGATTGTCCTTGTGGGTTCCGTCTCCTTTCATGCCGTTGTGGCAAAGCTCCAATCATGGGATGCGCTGACAACGCCCAGCAATGAAAGGCTGCAATGAAAATTAATCTACCCGTAACCCAACGCGAATACCAGTTCCCCGATGACGAAACCTTGCTCTCGACCACGGACCGCGACAGCCACATAACCTATGCCAATGCCGCTTTTATCCGTACCAGCGGTTTTGAGCCAGCAGAACTACTTGGCGAAGCCCACAATATGGTGCGCCATCCCGATATGCCAGCAGAAGCCTTTGCAGACATGTGGCGCAGCCTCAAAGAGGGCCAATCGTGGACTGCACTGGTCAAGAATCGCCGCAAGAACGGTGACCACTACTGGGTTCGCGCAAACGCGGCCCCCATGCGACGCAACGGTCAGGTCACCGGCTATCTCTCGGTTCGCACCAAACCGTCGCGCGCGGAAATTGACAGTGCAGAGAAGGTTTATCGTCAATTCACTGGAGGTGCTACTAACCGACTTGCATTTCACCGCGGCCTGTTGATTCGCAAAGGCGCAATGGCGTGGCTGAGCGCATTCCAATTATTGCCCTCGGCATGGCGGGTTCGAATGGGCATCGGATTATTTACGGTCGGAATCGGTCTGGGTATTTGCGCCGAGTTCGGAATTGGCGGCTTGCTTTCACCGTTGGGTGCACTCTTGATCTTGGGCGCTGGTGCCACCAATTGGCTCATTGAGACACAGGTCACAAGCCCATTGCGGTCCATTCTGGATTGCGCACAACAAGTTGCCTCTGGTGAACCTGCCAATAGCTTGCATTTGAACCGCTGCGACGAAATCGGGCTGATTGCGCGTGCAGTAAACCAAGCGGGTCTCAATTTGCAATCCTTGGTGGCCGACGTACACGAACAAGTTGAGGGCATTCAACAGGCCAGCGCAGAAATCGCCAGCGCCAATTCGAACTTGGCTAGCAGAACCGAGGAAACGGCTTCCAACCTCGAGGAAACAGCCGCATCAATGGAGCAGCAAACCGCCACCGTGCGCCAAAACTCGGATTCGTCTGCGAAAGCCTGGGAGCTGGCAGTCAACGCGTCGGAAGTTGCCAAAAAAGGCGGCAGCGCAGTCGCTGAAGTGGTGGCGACCATGGCACAAATAAGCGCCGCCAGCCACAAGATTGCAGACATCATTAGCGTTGTCGATGGCATCGCGTTTCAAACCAATATTCTGGCGCTGAATGCTGCCGTAGAAGCGGCACGCGCCGGCGAGCAAGGCCGCGGATTTGCGGTGGTAGCAAGCGAAGTGCGCAGTCTTGCTGGCCGCTCTGCCAGTGCAGCGCGCGAGATAAAGACCCTCATTGATGCATCGGTAGGAGAAGTTTCAAAGGGATCGAAATTGGTCGCACACGCTGGCGACACACTGACCGAAGTGGTAGGCCAAGTGGGTCATGTGAACGCTTTGATTGCCGAAATCACGTCGGCGTCCAAGGAACAGGCTTTGGGGATATCACAGGTTGGCGTAGCGGTGGCGAAATTGGATGAAATGACACAACAAAACGCCGCGATGGTCGAACAAAGCAGCGCCACCGCAATCAGCATGAGCGAGCAGGCGCAGCGATTAATGGCTGCAATCCAGGTGTTTTCCACACACCCACGGCGTTGAATATACAAATTTCAACGACACCCAGGAGTGTGTCTCAACCCGGTGCTGGCGTGTGCGCATTTATTTAACGTGGCGGTCGCAGACCAAATTCCGATCCGTATGCGTGTGGGGAACACCGATACGGCCCAAACGCACGCCGGCCGATTAGACGAAGGACACTGCAAACGGCCGCGTTGGCTCGCTTAATTTGTTTGCTGCATAGTGCGAAGCAATTGCCCAAATGTCGGGAGCGAACTTCACTGCCAATGAACCGATCCGGCTCCGAATACGGTGACCAGTGCGTTGAGTCGATTCACTTGCAATGTCAGGGCCTCCACCATGGGCTTCATCTCATGGGAAGCAGAAAACTCGGCGAAATACGCCAAACGCGCGACCAAGGTCTGCATATGGGGAGTCAACTCGTTTCGAATAACTGCCATTACTTGCGGGATTTGCGCACTGTCATCGGCATCTGCTTTGGTAGCGCGCCACAAAACAGGACGGTCCGTCGACAGACTGATATCGCGATATAAATCACGAATTACCGACAAACCGTGGATACCCTCTGATCGTTCGTTGTCGTTTTGTTGCATGCAACGCGTCCTTTCCAAAACGGCCCGCGCCCCATGTCGTGCGCAACGGCAAGTGAATTAAATGTAGGATAAGTTGCTTTAAAGGAATGCCAGGGCGCGCTGTGCACATTGCACATTTATCAAATATTGGGCATTAATGCCAATTAGTTGCGCTTTTTCCCGCAGCTAACAGTCAAACCACTGATCGTGCCCGATCCCCGCTGAACGTTGTGCCTCGGTGAATGATGCAAATGGCCCAGAGTAGTCCAGCAGCAGGTCATCATCTGCTTGAAAAACCAACACAAATCCAGGCTCCTCGTCTGGCGCCTCGCAAAAAAACAGGGAAACTTTCAAGCCGCCGGTCGTGGCGGTAGACAACAGGGCGATGGACTCACCTGCCGCCAAATCGCAGGCGTCGGCAAAGTCTTCGGCACGAATGCAGGCCTGATCGGCAACACCGTCGGCGACCACCGCAAGTAAATTTTCACAACATGAATAAGGCATAAGCAGAGCGATTCATAAATTGCATCGAGTGACTCGGCAGATACATGGTAATGCGCCAACGGCCTACATTTAGAAACCCATTCTTTACCGGCACTTCACCCGCCACTGTCGGCGCCAATGTCACCTGATACGTTGTAAAGGCATCAGCAAACACTGATACAAACCGCCGTAAACGGCGCAATTTTTGCAGGACTATACGATGCGCAATATTTTGAAAGCAGGCTTCGCCGCTTCCGCCCTCACTGTGGCATTTCTGGCCACGGCCCAAACCGCAGTGCCCACCCCGGCGGCAACCGCGACAGCACCAACTGCAGTGACGGCCCCGGGCAACAGCGAGTTTGCCCAAAAACACCCCCGTATTTATGAAGTCAATCAACGCTTGCATGCCGAACGTGAACGTGTTCAGGCGGATTTCAAGGCCGGAAAAATCAGTGCGATGGAGGCCAAAGAGCTAATGAAAAAGGCGCGCAAGATTCACCACGAAGAATTGCGTGACGCCATCAAAAATGACGGTCACCTGAGCAAAGCCGAACAAGAAAAGCTGAACCATGAAGAAAACCATCTATCGGATGAAATTCACGACAAGGCATCGCACAACGAAGACGGAAAAATAAAAAAATAATTTTTCAAGATTTGTAAGGAATCGGCGCCTGCACTGACTAACCCTCAGTAAGGCGCTTTTTTTTGGCGCATTACGCTCCCATTAACCAACCGAGACCTTGCAAATATGAATCACACCACTGTCGAATCCAAGAGCGCACACACTGCCACCCAACGCTCCACTTCGCAACAATTTGCCAATTTGGCCGCCTTCGGCTTGGCCATCGGTGCCGCTTTGACACTGGCCGCCAGCCCTGCAGCGGCGCAATCCATGGACAAGGAAAAGTGTTTTGGCGTCGCCGCCAAAGGCAAGAATGACTGCGCAGCGGGTGCAGGAACCACGTGTGCAGGCACATCCAAGATGGACCACCAGACCAACTCGTGGAGTTTTGTACCCAAAGGCACTTGCGAAAAAACCATGTCTAGCACATCGCCAACGGGCTTTGGGCAAATGGCTGCATTCAAAGCAATGAAAGGCTGAACGCCCGGGTACGAACGTCTTTACAGCGCGACCATGCAAAGCCTATTGCCCCGGCGTGCTGGCGTCGGCTTTAAACCGATGCATTTTGACGAAATCAACGAGTGCCATCCGGACTTGGGGTTTTTTGAAATTCATGCAGAAAACTACTTTGTTCCGGGTGGAACTTTTCACCAACAACTCTCAGTTTTGCGTTCGCGCTACGCCTTGTCTATTCATGGCGTTGGTTTGTCAATCGGCGGCGACGATGCCCTGAATGAAGCGCACCTGAACGCCTTGGATGCCCTGTTGCAGCGCTACCAGCCAGCGGTTTTTTCAGAGCATCTTGCGTGGTCCAGTCACGCCGGCAAGTTCTACAACGATTTGCTGCCACTGCCCTACACAAAGCAAACCTTGCGGCGCGTGTGTGACCATATTGACCAAACCCAAAACCATCTGCAACGGCGCATTCTTTTGGAAAATCCCGCCACTTACGTGACATTTTCCGAGTCCACTATGGAGGAAGGCGCCTTCCTGTCCGCCGTAGTGAAAAGTACCGGTTGTGGGCTGCTGCTGGACGTCAACAACCTCTATGTGAGCAGCGTCAACCACGGACGTGATGCCCACATCGAACTCCTCGCTCTGCCTCTCACACAGGTGGGGGAAATTCACTTGGCTGGACACGACTGCCAGTCGGACACCGCGGGCGCGCCACTATTGATCGACCACCACGGTGCACCGGTTGCCGATGCAGTTTGGGCCTTGTATGAAACCGCACTACAGCACACCGGCGCGGTGGCCTCGCTTATCGAATGGGACACAGATATTCCCGAATGGCAGCGCCTGCACGCAGAGGCTTTGTGTGCCGAGAAGTGCCTGCGCAATATAAGCACATGAAACACGAAGCAACGCCCATTCAGGCCCAGATGGCAGCGGCATTGCTGCAGCCTTCAAAACCGTGTCCTGGCGGAATTCGCAGCTGGAATGGGTCCGACCCCACCGCGCGTTTTGCAATTTATCGAAACAACGTAACACAGTCATTGGTCCAAGCACTGACAGACACATTTCCCGTAATGCATGCCTTGGTTGGAAGCGATTTTTTTCGTAGTATGGCAACAATATTTGTTCGAAACCACCCTCCAAAAAGTGCCCAATTGGCGTTTTACGGTGACGCTTTTCCCGACTTTGCAGCGGCATTCGAACCGGCTGCTGCGCTGCCCTATCTGGCCGATACGGGACGCCTGGAAATGGGCCGAATTCGGGCATTCCACGCAGCAGATGCCGAACCAATGCATTCTGCTGAATTGCAACTTCAATTGCAAAATCCAGAGATTCAGCATCTGTCCTGGACGCTGCACCCGTCATTGCAAATACTGTGCTCCGCGCATGCAATTGCTGACATTTGGCAAGCCCACCAAACGACGTCGGAGGTAGCCGCATTCACCACCCACTTTGCGCAGTGCGTCTGGATCTTCCGAACCCCGTCGGGAGTCCAGGTACATGCGGTACCTCCTGCATGGGTCGAATTTGCAAACCACCTGATACAAGGCGACAGCATGTTTTCTGCCGCAATGGCGCTGCCAAGCCAAACTGATTTCTCAAACGCCCTGGCAACCCTTGTCCAAAACGGACTCATCACGGGCTGCACGCGTGCGCAGCCAATATCTAACTAATCTCGATATACGAAAAAAATTCCATGAAAAATACCCTGACCCTATGCATCCATTGGATGGAAAAATTTCCCTACAGCGTACTCGCTTTATTGGCCCGATTTTCGATTGCCGCCGTATTCTGGAAGTCAGGCCAAACCAAGGTACAAAACTTTGCAATCGATTTGGTGGCTGGAGATTTTCAGTGGGGCTGGCCGCAGCTCTCAGACTCTGCGCTGCCTCTGTTCCGCGATGAATACAAACTGCCACTGATCGACCCCTCACTGGCCGCCCACTTGGCGGCCACTGCAGAGCATGTTTTCCCCTTGCTTTTGCTTCTCGGCATTGGAACGCGCTTCTCCGCACTGGCGCTGCTCGGTATGACGTTGACAATTGAAATATTGGTCTATCCGGACGCCTATCCGACCCACGGCACCTGGGCAAGCGTGCTGCTAATGCTCATGGCACAAGGCCCCGGAAAATGGTCAATCGACAGCTGGATCGGGCTGCGTCAACGCAAGCGCGCTGCGGTTTAACACACCGGCACTGGAGAGCAAGGCCAAGTGTGCTGCGTGCCACGCGGCGATCGCCTTGAAGCGCTCTTCACGGGCATCTGCCAAAGCAGCTTGTGCGCCCAACCACTCCAACACATCGGCTGCCCCCGCATCAAAGCGCCGCTTGGCGGATTGGTTCGCACTTTCCGCTGCGAGGGCCCATGCATGTGCTGCGTGCCACGCTTGCAAACTGGACGCAGCGTCGGTGCTGGCCACGTGAATCTGGCGCCGAATGTCCAGGGCAATTGCATCACGCTCGGCTTGACGCAACGCCACTTGCGCAGCAGCACCACGCAAGCGATGGCGACCGGCAAAGCCGTCGAATACAGGAATACGGAGCGTTAACGTCAGCGATGTCGTGTCGGATTTCGCCACCGACCCGGATTCCGAACGGGCCTGTAATTGGCGCGCATTGCGCAAATCCAGCGTCGGCAGTCCTTCGGCACGCACTGCGCGCCGCTTGGCCTCCGCGCCGCGCAGCTGCGCTTGCGCTGCACGCAGGGCAGGATGAAATTGTGCCAACGAAGCCCAAGCGGCAGCGCCATCAATCGGCACGGGTTCCGCTGCTTCTGACAGTTGCAGCACGGGCGGTAAACGGTCGCCATCCGCACCCAGGGTTTGCTGCAACTGGACCTGCGCGCGCGCCAGTCCGCCCGCCGCGCGTCGTGCCCGCAGTGCAGCCCGTGCCCTCGACACGACGGCTTGCAGTACATCGGCCTGGGCAGCAGCGCCATGCGCACTCCGACGTACAACCGTCGCCTCAGCCTGTTGTGCAAGCACCTCCGTCTGCGCCGCCGCATCCCGGCGCGCCTGCGCTATTTGCACGTCAAAATAGGCTGCGGTCACTGCCAGCAACACTTTTTGCACAGCGGCATCCTGACTGTTCAATGCAGCGGCCAAACCCGCCTGCGCCGCCGCGTTGTGCGCAACGCGACTACCCGAATCGAGCAAGCGCCAGCTTAACGTGGCAAAACGGGTTTGATCAAAAGCATCGGTAGACCTTACCCGGCCATCGAATATGCGTTGTGTACTTTCCTCGGAGGCACTCGCACCCACCGCAAGCTCCGGGAAATATGCAGCATGGGCGACCCCGACCTGCGCCTGTGCAATTTGAATTTGCGCCCATGCCGCATGCAATGCCGGCTGCTGACACAGGGCACGCTCAATGGCTTCACGCAAATCCATTGCGTCTACCGGTCCGCTGTGCGGAACTTCGGACGCAGTCGCAGCAGCTGTTTGTCCAGAATTGCACGTTGCCGCGGTCAACACACCCTCACCTGGCAAAACCCAAGTTGATGGGGGCGGTGGCGGCACCGTGCTCAGGCCCTCGAACCAGCCCGGTGCGGTTGACGCGAATGCAGCGGAGCCGGCCGATGCCGAAAATAGCACGGTACAAGCCCATATTTTTTGGGTACTCAAGCCCCTAACGTTCACGAAGTGCCTCCTTTTGGTGTCGTATCAAGGGGGAAAGGACAAACTCGATAACACGCCGGGTACCCGTCTTGATATCCAAATTGACAGCCATACCTGCCGTGATTGGCAAACGTTGGCCATCAATGGCGATGCTGCGCTCTGCCAAGGCAATCCGTACGGGGTACAACAGGCCACGCCGTTCGTCCTGCACGGCGTCGTGCGAAACGTGCCGAACCGTACCGTTCAAATTTCCATATTTGGTGTAATCGTATGCGTCAATTTTGACTGCAACCGTCTGCCCTTCGTGTACGAATCCGACGTCGCGATTGTCGAGCATCGCCTCCACCTCTATGGCACTGTCTTGTGGCACGATTTGCATTAGCGCTTGGGCGGCGGGAACGACCCCGCCCACGGTGTGGGTTGTCAACTGCTGCACAGTACCCTCAACCGGACTCACCAAACGCAGCAATTGACTGCGCAGTGCGGCTCGACGTTCGTCCGGCAGACTCGATGCCACCATGCGACGGCCTTCACTCAGCGCATCATGGGCTTCCTTGATCGTTTGCGCTAATAACACCGACCGCTGACTGCGGGCATCCACCAATTGGCCTTCCAAGTCGATTCGTGCGTGTTCTTTTTCCATCCATGCATGATGCGAAACGTCATGCGTTTCCAGCAATGCCAACATATCCGTTGCACGCTGCTGCACCAGAGGCAAGGCGGCCAAATGACGGGCTATGGCTGCGTCCAAACGGGTAATTCTTGCAATGAAATCCGCTGACTGCCAGGCCAGGTGTTGCCGGGCTGCTTGCCACTGTGCGGGACTCGCGCCCGGCACAAAACGCAGCGTTACCGGCATTACAGGCTGCTGGCTGTCGATGGTACGCACCAACGCAATCAAACCTTCGGCACGGGCCATTTGCAACTGCGCCTGCAACATGCGATCCGCCGCTTTTTCCTGTTCAGCATCACTGCCACTCGAGTCCAGCTCAATCAATAGATCGCCGGCTTTGACGCGCTGCCCCTCAACTACATGCAGGGCGCGCACACTGGCGATATCCACCGAAGCGATGGTTTTGGTACGGCCCGATGGGATCACCCGCCCCGTCGCGCTCACTACGATATCGATACGCCCCCATGTAGCCCAGACCAGAACCACGCAAACAATAGCTGTCAGCAGGTACGCGGTACGGCGTAAACCGTTGGCATGGGGGTGATTTTGTAACGCCAATGCCGATGGCAGAAACGCAGCCTCTTGCCGGTTATAAAAATTTGCTTCATACGCTTTTCGATTGCGCCACTGCTCACGAAACACCTGACCGTAGCGGAATACCAGAGAATAGGCTTGTCGCGCACCTGAATAGAAACTCATGCGTGGCCTTCCGTATGTTCTTTATCCGTGCCACCGATTTGACTTTGCAGCGCATGCAGGTGCCGGTAAATGCCGCAAGACAACGCCAGCAGTTGGGCATGCGTTCCCGTTTCCGCAATGTGTCCTTGGTCGACCACGACAATGCGATCGGCATCACGCACCGCACTCAGGCGGTGGGCAATGATCAGAACGGTACGCCCCGCCGCAATATGCCGCATATTGTCCTGAATTACTTTCTCCGACTCGTAGTCGAGGGCACTCGTTGCCTCATCGAAAATAAGAATACGCGGATCAGAAATCAGCGCCCGGGCAATTGCAATACGCTGGCGCTGACCGCCTGATAAACCAACGCCGTTTTCACCCACTTCAGTGTCATAGCCCTCTGGCAAAGCACAGATGAATTCGTGTGCACCCGCCAGTTGTGCAGCCTCCATAACCGCTTCAATCGAAAGGCCGGGATTGGCCAATGCAATGTTGTCGCGGACCGAGCGCGAGAACAGCGTATTGTCTTGCAACACCACGCCCATCTGCTGGCGCAACGACGCTGTATCAACAATCGAAATATCCTGACCATCCACCAGCACCCGGCCGCGATCGGGAACATACAAACGTTGAAGCAATTTGGTTAGCGTGCTTTTTCCAGAACCGGATCGGCCGACGATACCAATCACTTCACCGGGCGCAATGTGCAAAACAAAGTCCCGAATTACATCGCTGGCATCGGGTCGATAGCGAAAAGAAACGTGTTCAAACGCAATCGAACCGTGCATGCGCGGCATGCGTGTTTTTGTGCCTACGATCTCAGTTCGGGTGTTGAGGATGTCTCCCAGTCGACTCATAGAAATTCCCACTTGCTGGAAGTCGTTCCACAACTGGGCCATGCGCAATATGGGAGAGGAAACCTGGCCTGCCAACATATTGAACGCAACCAACTCGCCGACCGTCAGCCGGTTTTCTATGACCTCCAGTGCGCCTATCCACATAATTGCGGCAGTTACCAACTTGCTCACCAAAGAGACACCGCCACTGGCCAATATGCCGGTGTGCGTGCTGGCCAATCCGGCAGACACATAGGCCGCCAATTGTTTGTCCCAGCGTTGCTGCCAACGGGGTTCAACGGCCATGGACTTCACGGTATCCATGCCGCTCAGTGTCTCAACCAGAAACGACTGATTTTCTGCGCCCCTCAGGAACTTTTCATTGAGCCGTTTGCGCAATACCGGCGTAAATACAAAGGACAAGATAACGTACAAAGGCAACGATGCCAACACCACCCATGTTAGACGCGGGCTGTACCAGACCATGACGCCAAGGAATACGAAAGAAAAGAGCACGTCCAGCAACAGTGTCACGGCGTTGCTGGTGAGGAATTCCCGAATTTGCTCTAGCTCGCGCACGCGCGCCACCGAATCGCCAACGCGACGCGCATGGAAATAGCTCACAGGCAAACTCAGCAAGTGGCCAAACAGGCGTGCGCCCAGCTCCACGTCCATTTTGCTGCTGCTCCGCGCCAGAACGGCCTGCCGGATCGAGGACAAAACAATGTCAAAAATAATCGCACCAACCAAACCAATGCCAATTACATGCAGGGTTTTCATCGCCTGGTTCACCAACACTTTGTCCATTACCACTTGGAAAAACATGGGTGTTACCAGTGCCAGCAATTGAATCACCAGTGAAATCAACAGCACGTCATACAGTGCACTGCGGTATTTAACAACTGCAGGAATAAACCACGTGAAATCGAAATGGGAGAGCGCTGGCGATACCTGGTTCTGGTCGGTAAAGGCAAAAATGGCGCCATCCCATCGGTCAGAAAAATTTGCCACGGAATGCACCGCAATTGGCATTCCGGGCTCGTGCACCAGGATCTCTGATTTTTCCGAATCCAGGCGACCAAGTATCACGAAAGTACCATCCTTCATGGAGGCTATGACGGGGAACGATAAGCGGTCCAAACGCCCTTTGGCGGGCAGCAAACGCTCACCTCTGAGGCCCAAATGTTGGGCTGCAAGCAAAATCGTATTACTGGAAAATTTTTCCGTTCCAAATACATGTTGAAGCTGGGGACGGTCCGCGGCCAAACCCAGATAACTTGCAACAACCAGCAAACAATCTAGCCCGGTATCCAGCGGCCCGGTAACCGTTGGATTGTTTGTGTCATTAAGCGTTTCTTCAGGTGCTTCGCTGCATACTGGACCGGTACGCCGATACCCTGCTGAAGCGGGGAGCGAATATCCGGTCAGCGAAAACGAAACTGGATTGAATTGGAAAGGCTTCTTGTCTTGCATAGGTATCCAGGCAAAGTGAACTCCCGGACGGGTGCAGCTACGTTGGCGTGCAATGGCTTTGTGCCGCGCAGATCTTATGAAAATCATTCCCACAATCCATTCCAGATTGTTCGCCAGCGGATTTGTTCATGGCTCAGAACATTGTTTCCCCTCGAAAAGTAGCCTGACACTTTCTTACAAACAGGCACGTTCCGGCTTATTCAGCGCGTGAATACCGCACATATTGACCACTAAACTAACAGGCACACTCGTTCACTCCGTCGGTCGTACTGGGAATACTGCCCCGTGGGGAAATGAATCTGACGGAACTGGCCAACCCAATGCACAAGCCCAAATCGCCCTGGGGACGACTACCAGTCCCTAACCAACGCCCCCCCAAAGCACTGAAACTGGCCATTGGTATATCGCTTTTAGCCCACGCATGTCTAATGTGGGTGAAATTGGATGAAGCGGGCATAGGTCCCTATACGGGATGGCTGAACGACGTCGCACGGACCGCTGTGGAACCTGCGCTGCAAATCCGGATGGCCATCAGCCACCCTACCGAAGAAGCACCTGCACCTGCACCTGCACCTGCACCTGCACCTGCACCTGCTCCTGCTCCTGCAATCACAATGAATACATTGCAGGCTGAGCGCGCCCA
>Ga0228698_1000094_pt1 | contig 81817 bp, 67 predicted proteins | sample McNCre117_Aug_MG_FD_178015 | JGI IMG/M metagenome (GOLD analysis project Ga0228698, IMG submission 178015) | Freshwater microbial communities from McNutts Creek, Athens, Georgia, United States - 1-17_Aug_MG | ecosystem: Environmental > Aquatic > Freshwater > Creek | place: USA: Georgia...
CCCGGCGAATCCAGCAAATCAGTGGTCGTGCTTGAGCCGTATGCGTCGAAAGGCGCACGTACGGTTCTTAGGGGGGGTCATAATGGCGACATTATGGCCCTACCCTCCAAAATCCTCTTTGTCGCCGACCCCCTCGAATCGTTCAAGATTTACAAGGACACCACCTTTGCCATGATGCGCGAAGCGCAAAAACGCGGGCATCAGGTGAGCGCTTGCGAGATGACCGATGTGCGTTGGCAGCGCGGCGAAGCGGTCTCGGCAGTGGTGCGCGAGATTCGGCTCACGGGCGACGCCGACGCGTGGTTTGTCGAGACCGGCAAACAGCGCACCGCCCTCAAGGATTTTGAGGCGGTCATCATGCGCAAGGACCCGCCGTTTGACAGCGAGTACTTTTACGCCACGCATCTGCTGAGCCAGGCCGAGCGCGAAGGTGCCAAGGTGTTCAACAGCCCGGCAGCCCTGCGCAACCACCCCGAGAAGTTGGCCATTCTGGAGTTTCCGCAGTTCATCGCACCCACCCTGGTGACACGCAACGAAGCGGACATCCGCGAGTTCCACGCGGCGCACGGCGACATCATCTTGAAGCCGCTGGACGGCATGGGCGGTATGGGCATCTTCAAGGTGGGGGCCGATGGCCTGAACCTGGGCGCGATCATCGAAACGCTCAACCGCGATGGCGCACAAACCGTGATGGTGCAAAAGTTTTTGCCCGGCATTGCACAGGGCGACAAGCGGGTGCTGCTGATTGGCGGCAAGCCGGTGCCGTTTTGCCTGGCCCGCATTCCGCAAGGCGGCGAGGTGCGTGGCAACCTGGCCGCAGGCGGCAAGGGTGTGGCGCAGCCGATTTCGGCACGCGACCGCGAGATTGCCGAAGCCTTGGGCCCGATCCTCATGGCCCGTGGCCTGATGCTGGTGGGTCTGGACATCATTGGAGACAGCCTGACCGAGATCAACGTGACCAGCCCGACCTGCTTTCAGGAAATCACGGACCAGATGGGTTGCGATGTGGCGGCCTTGTTTGTCGACGCGGTCGAGCAAGCACTGGCGGCTTGAACGAAGGCATGAGCGCGTCCCGTCATCGGGCCTTCATGCACACACGCTAGGATCGGGTGTTTTTCTGATTTCTGAATACCCATGCATTCTTTTTCCCTGAACCGTTTTTTCCTGAGCTTGGCCCTGCTTGGCTGGGGCCTGGCTGCGTGGGCGCAAGAAACCGAAAACACCTCCGCCCGCTATCAAAGCACCTACAACTGGCAGCAACACCCAAGCTTTCACAGCAGTGGCAGCACGTCGGCCTTCAGCCTGAGCGCATCGCGCGAGAAGATGTACACCTTTTCAATGACCGGCCACTGGGGGCTGCGACTGGAATCGGGTGCCGAGGTGTACGCCAACGTCGAGCTGGCCTCGGGCGTGCCTTTTTCTGACAATCTGGTGGGCTTGGGCAGCTACACCAACGGCGAGATCACGCGGGCCGCTGGCACCACGCCCAAGCCCTATTTGCAAAGGCTGTTCTGGCGCAAGACCTGGAACCAGGGCGGCGAGAAAGAGCAGATCGCCTCCGACTTCAACCAGATGGCGCAAGTGGTCGACAAGAACCGCTTTGTGATGACGGCGGGCAACTTCTCGACGCTGGATGTGTTTGACGACAACGCCTACGCCAAAGACCCGCGCACCCAGTTCATGAACTGGAGCCACTGGACCTATGGGGCCTACGACTACGCCGCCGATGCGCGTGGCTTTGGCTGGGGCGTGGCCGGTGAGTGGTACCAGGGTGACTGGGTGCTGCGCGCAGCGCGCATGACCGGCCCCCAAAAGCCCAACGAATTGCAGGTGGACACCGACTTGCTGCACCACTACGGCGATCAGGTCGAGGTGGAGCATGCGCACACCTGGATGAACCAGCCGGGCAAGGTGCGTGTACTGGCCTGGCGCAACCGTGCGGTGACGGCCAGCTTCAAGGACGCCACCGCGTATTTGCAGGCGCACCCCGGCACCGACCCACAAGCCTTTTTCAACGTGCGCTCAGGTGAAAAAATCAAATACGGTTTGGGTGTGAACCTGGAGCAGGCGCTGAACGATCAGGTGGGCGTGTTCATGCGAGCGATGAAGGCCGATGGCCGCACCGAGACCTATGCCTTCACCGAGATCGACGCATCGCTGTCAGCCGGTGTGCGCATCAACGGCGCGGCTTGGCAACGCGGTCAAGACAGTGTGGGCCTGGCCTTCATGGAAAACCGTTTGTCACCCGATCGACGCAACTACCTGGCGGCCGGTGGCATTTCTTATTTCATTGGCGATGGCCAATTGCAATACAAACCCGAGCGCGGGCTGGAGACCTTCTACAGCTGGGGCATCACCCGCCGCACTTGGCTGACGGCGGACTACCAATACATCCAGAACCCGGCTTACAACGCGCTGCGCGGGCCGGTGCATGTGTACGCGGTGCGGATGCACGCCGAGTTTTAAACGTCAGCGCATTCAGCGCATCAAGTCACCGTCTTCGAAGGTGTAAACCCGCCCCGGCTCAAACGCCACCCAGGCCTCATTGGTGGTCAGGGGCTGCGTGACCACCACGGCCACGCGGTCGGTCTCGCGGGTGTGCTCGGCAAAGTTCACGCTCAGGTCTTCGTCGCTCAGGGTGGCTTGGCTAAAAGGGTGGCGGCGCAGCACGTAATGCAGTTGCGTGTTGGCATGCGCCCACAGCGCCTGACCGTTGGAGAGCAAAAAGTTGAAGGTGCCGTGCTTGGCGATCTGCGGCACCAGCTCGCGCAAGGTGAGCGACAGCTCCTGCACGCTGGGCACGCTGGCGTGTGATTTGGCCAGCTCTTGCATGATCCAGCAAAAGGCGCGTTCGCTGTCGGTCTGCCCCACGGGTTTGAAGTTGCCATGCAAGCGCGGCGCAAAGTCCACCAAATTGCCGTTGTGCGCAAACACCCAATAGCGGCCCCACAGCTCGCGCACAAAGGGATGGCAGTTTTCCAGGCTCACCTCGCCCTGCGTGGCCTTGCGAATGTGGGCAATCACGTTGGTGCTTTTGATCGGGTAACGGCGCACCAGCTCGGCCACCGGCGAGGTGCTGGCGCTTTGGTGGTCCACCATGTGGCGCACGCCGCGCCCTTCAAAAAAGGCGATGCCCCAGCCGTCGCTGTGGTGGTCGGTCACGCCGCCGCGCTGCGCAAAGCCGCTGAAGCTGAAGGTCACATCGGTGGGGGTGTTGCAGTTCATGCCGAGCAATTGGCACATGGGTCAGTCTTTCTTGTGTTCGGGCACAGCCATCAGCCACGCCGGAATGATCGCCAAGGCCGTGAGCACCGCCAAAAACCAAAACGTGTCGTGGAATGCGTGCAAGCGAGCATGCACATCGCCGAGTCCCAGCAGGGCCACATCCATGACGCTCAAGCGCCACTCGAGCACGATGGCGCAGAGGCTCACGCCCGCCGCACCGCCCAGCATCCGCAAGAAGTTAACCACGCTGGCGCCTTGCGGGATCAAATGCGCCGGCATGCCCTGCATGGAGCCCAGGTTCAGCGAGGGCAAGACAAAACCCAACCCCACCCGCCCCACAATGACCCACAGCCACAAGGACAGCAGGCCATGGTCCGGGTCCACCGTGCTCATCAAGACAAAGGAACAGGTCAAGAGCACCAAGCCCACCAACACCAAACGGCGCTTGTCGGTGCGGTCGGCCCAGCGGCCCACCAGCGAGATGGTGATGGCCAACATGAAACCCGCAGGCAAAAGGGCCGAGCCCACATACGAAGCCGACAAGCCCAAACCGCTTTGCATGAAGACCGGCAGCAAATAGGTCGATCCAAACAAGGCCGTGCCATAGATCATGGCCACCAGAGAACCCATGGCAAAGCTGCGGTGCGTGAAGACGCGCAAATCCATCAGGGGCGCTTGAGCGCCTTTCGCGTGGTGCTGATGGCGACGCTGCAACCGACGCTGCCAGACCACAAACACCGCAGCCACCCCCAGTGCGCTCGCCAACAAGGGCATGCCCCAAGACGCTCCGACTTCGCGCCAGGCCACCATGCCGTTGAGCAAGAGCACCGTGCCGACCAGCGCCAGCAGCAGGCCCAGCCAATCCAGTCGGCCACCGGCATGGGCCGGCACGCCACCGGGCGCGGTGGTGGGCACATAGCGCCGCGCCAACCACAAGGCGGCCAGCGCCAGTGGCACGACCATGAAGAAAATCGAGCGCCAGCCGAACGCATCGACCAGCAAGCCGCCCACGCTGGGCCCAATGGCCGGGGCCAGCACCACGCCGGTGCCAAACAAGCCGCTGGCGCGGCCTCGCTCCTCGGGGGCGAAGGCGTTCATGATGATGATCACCGGGATCGGCTGCACCACACCGGCGGCCAAGCCTTCCACAATGCGCGCCACCAGCACCCAGCTGTAATCGTTGGCCAGCCCTCCGCCAATGCCACCGCCCAGCAGCAAGAGCATGCACATCTCGTAGGTGCGGCGATACCCAAAGCGCGAGAGCAACCAAGGCGTGGTCAGCATGGACACCGTCATGGCCACCATGAAGCCCGAGCTGACCCACTGCACCCGCGTCTGGCCCAGCGTGAAATGTTGGCTCATGTCGGGGATGGCCACGTTCATGATGGTGGACGACATGACCGAGGCCATGGTGCCCAGCATCACCGACAAAAGCAACAGCCAGCGGTGGCGTTCGCCATAGCGGGCCCGCAGGGCCTGCAGGCTATGGGTGTCTTGGCTCATGTCGTCTGCGCCGCTTTCTGGACACAGGCCTGGCAAATGCAAGCCTTGCCTTTGGTCGCAGCTGGAATTTGCTGCAACAAGACCGCCGTGAACTGCTCACGGGTACACCAGCAAGGCTCGGCCGTTTGCCCAGGTGCAGCCTCCATGGCGCAGCGGTTGGCTTGCCCGCACAGGGGGCAAAGGCACGGGTCAACGGTCGAACAAGCGCTCATGGCAAAGGTCAAGGCAATAAAGCCCCAAGTTTAGGCCTTGGACACGGCCCTGCAGCGGGAATTGGCCACACCAGAGCGGGCTTCAGGGCGCATCTGCGGGCCCATCGAGCCGCTGTCCGCTGCGGCCCACGCCCGACTCGAACAGCCGGGCCCCGCGTGAGGCCTCGCCGCTGGCCAGGGTTTGCAGGCCCAGCGCAAACTCATTCGCCAGCGCCTCATCGAGGCCCATGCCCCATTGCTCATAAGACGAGCGGCGGTCGTTGCGCAGACAGGTCTGAGGCAAGGCGGCCAATTGCTGCGCGAGTTCCACAGCCGCGTGCAGGGCCTGGCCGTCGTCCACCACGCGGTTGGCCAAGCCCATGGCCAGGGCTTCGTCAGCGCCCACAGCGCGGCCAGTCAGGATCAAATCCAGCGCCCGCGACAAGCCGATGAGCCGGGGCAAGCGCACCGTGCCGCCGTCGATCAGGGGCACGCCGAAGCGTCGGCAAAACACCCCCAGCACGGCTGAGCGCTCGACCACGCGCAGGTCGCACCACAGCGCCAGCTCAAGACCTCCCGCCACGGCATGGCCGCTGATGGCGGCGATCACCGGCTTGGACAGCAGCATGCGCGAAGGTCCCATGGGTCCATCGCCCTGCGGGTCCAGGCGATTGCGGCGCTCTTCATCATTGAGCGCCTTGAGGTCGGCCCCGGCGCAAAAGGTGCCGTGTGCGCCGTACAAAACGGCCACGACGGCCTCCGGGTCGGCCTCAAAGGCGCGAAAAGCATCGGCCAGTTGCTGCGCCGTCACGCGGTCCACCGCATTGCGCGCCTGCTGACGGTTGATCGTGACGATGGTCACCGGGCCCTGCCGGGTGAGCTGAACTTCGGTGGGATGGATGGCCATGTATGTCGACTCAGCCCGGAAAGGCACGTTGCAAAATGGCATCGACCGCCAGCGATCGGGTGTCGATGCTGCCCACCACGCGGCCCCATTGCGGGTCCATGCGGGTGTTGATGAAGGCATCGGCCACCGCATTGGGCGCATGGCGGCGCAGCAAGCAAGCCTGGGCCAGCAGCACCAGGCGCTCGGCAAAGCGGCGGCCCAGCGCTTCGAGTTGTTCGGGCGGCTCGCGCAGCATGGCCAACAGGCTTTGCTGCGCAGTCACTAGGCGGGCGTCGTCGCCCAAGCCCTGGCTCAGGTCGTGCAGCAAGGCCATGGCCGCGTCGGGCGCTTTGCCGATGGCCCGCATCACGTCCAGGCACATCACATTGCCCGAACCTTCCCAGATCGAATTGACTGGCGCCTCGCGGAACAAACGGCCCATGACGCCCTCGTCCACATAACCGTTGCCGCCAAAAATCTCCATGGCCTCGCCAGTCAGTTCCACCGCACGCTTGCAGACCCAGAACTTGGCCGCAGGTGTCATGACGCGCTTCCAGGCTTTTTCGACCGGGCTGTCATCGCGCTCGTAAGCCTGCGCCAGCCGCATCATCAAAACCACATTGGCTTCGTTTTCGAGGGCCAGGTCGGTCAGCACGGCACGCATCAGGGGCTGGTCCACCAGCAGGCGACCAAAGGCCTTGCGCTGACGGGCATAGGCCAGGCCCTGCACCAGGCCCTGGCGCACCATGGCGGCGCTGCCCACCACACAGTTGAGGCGGGTGTAGGTGGCCATCTCGATGATGGTGGGGATGCCGCGCCCGGGCTCGCCCATCAGGATGCCGTGGGCGTCCTTGAACTCGACTTCGCTGCTGGAGTTGCTGCGGTTGCCTACTTTGGCTTTGAGGCGCTGGATTTCGATGGGGTTCTTGCTGCCGTCCGGACGCCAGCGCGGCACAAAAAAGCAGCTGGGGCCGCCGTCGGCCGTGCGCGCCACCACCAGGTGCGCATCGCACATGGGGGCCGAGAAAAACCACTTGTGCCCGCGCAGTGTGAATTCGCGCTCACCCTGGCCGGTGGGGGTGGCCGTGGTGGTGTTGGCCCGGACATCGGAGCCACCTTGCTTTTCGGTCATGCCCATCCCGACCCACATCGACTTTTTGTCGGCCAGGGGTACATCGCGCTCGTCATAGTCGGGGCTGAGCAGCTGGTCCTTCATGGCCGCCCACAAGGCAGGTTCGTGCTGAATCAGCGGAATGGCCGCCTGCGTCATGGTGGCGGGGCACAGCGTGCCCGCCTCCACCTGACCGTGCAGGTAAAAGCCTGCAGCCCAGGCCGACCAGCGCCCCGGGCGCTCATCGGCAAAGGGCATGGCGATCAGGCCCTGCCTGCGGTACAGCGCCATCAACTGGTGCCAGCTGGGGTGAAACTGCACCTGATCCACCCGACGGCCCCGGGCGTCAAAAGATTTCAGCTCAGGCGTGTAGCGGTTGGCTTGATCGGCCAAGGCGTAGGTCTCGGCCTGGCCCAGCGTGGTGCCATAGGTGTCGAGTTGCGACTCAAAACCAGCAGCACCAGCGCGGGCCAGTGCCTCACGCAAAGGCGTGTCGGTAGCAAACAGCTTGTAGTTTTGCAGCTCGTCGAACTGGTTCGTGATTTCGTGGGTTTGCCAGGTCATGCCTTGTCTCCGTCTTGCCCTTGGGGCTTGTTGTGCATGCCCCAGAGTCTAGGGGAATTGTCCGCTCAGGACCCCACGAAAAACGGCTCCCGAAGGAGCCGTTTTCACAAATGCCAGAACCCGTCTGGCATGGCCGGACGATCAGGCCGCCTTGACCTTCAGACGCCAGGCGTGCAACAGGGGCTCGGTGTAGCCGCTGGGCTGGGCCTTGCCTTTGAAGACCAGATCGCAAGCGGCCTGGTAAGCGGCCGATTTGGCGAAGTTGCCCGCCATCTTTTTGTACTCGGGGTCACCAGCGTTTTGCGCGTCAACCACTGCAGCCATGCGCTCCATCGTGGCTTTGACTTGCTTTTCGGTCACGACACCGTGGTGCAACCAGTTGGCCATGTGCTGGCTGCTGATGCGCAGCGTGGCGCGGTCTTCCATCAGGCCAACGCCGTTGATGTCGGGCACTTTGGAGCAACCCACGCCTTGGTCCACCCAGCGCACCACGTAACCCAAAATGCCTTGGGCGTTGTTGTCGAGTTCCTTTTGCTTGTCTTCTTCCGACCAGTTGGCGGCATCTTTGGCCACCACGGGGAATTGCAGCAATTGGTTCAGGGTCTCGTCGCGCAGCGTTTTGGCGTCTTGCTTGGCCACGGCCTTTTCCATCTGCTTTTGCAGGGCAGGCACATCCACCTGGTGGTAGTGCATGGCGTGCAGTGTGGCTGCGGTGGGGCTGGGCACCCAGGCGGTGTTGGCACCGGCCAAGGGGTGGCCAATTTTGGCTTTGAGCATGTCGGCCATCAGGTCGGGCATGGCCCACATGCCTTTGCCGATCTGGGCACGACCGCGCAGGCCGCAGGCCAGGCCCACGTTGACGTTGTTCTTCTCGTAAGCACCCAACCAGGTGCTGTTCTTGATGTCGCCCTTGCGCATGACGGGGCCGGCCAACATGCAGGTGTGCATCTCGTCGCCGGTACGGTCCAGGAAGCCGGTGTTGATGAAGGCCACGCGGCTCTTGGCTGCGGCAATGCAGGCCTTGAGGTTGGCGCTGGTGCGGCGCTCTTCGTCCATGATGCCCAGCTTGACGGTGGAAGGCTTCATGCCGATGACTTTTTCCACGCGGCCAAACAGCTCGTCGGCAAACGCGACTTCAGCAGGGCCATGCATTTTGGGCTTGACGATGTACACGCTGCCGGTGCGGCTGTTGCGCAGAGGGTGCGACGATTTTTTCTGCAAGTCAACCAGTGCGCAGGTCACGGTGACCATGGCGTCCAGGATGCCTTCGGGGATCTCTTTGGTGCTGCCGTCGGCGGCTTTGTAGAGGATGGCGGGGTTGGTCATCAGGTGACCGACGTTGCGCACAAACATGAGCGAGCGGCCATGCAGTTTGACGGTGCCTTTGCCGGTGGGCTTGGTGTACTCGCGGTCACCGTTCATGGTGCGGGTGAAGGTCTTGCCGCCTTTTTGCACTTCTTCGCTCAGGGTGCCTTGCAAGATGCCCAGCCAGTTGGCATAGGCCAGCACTTTGTCGTCGGCATCCACAGCGGCCACAGAGTCTTCCAGGTCGAGGATGGTGGACAAGGCGCTTTCAGCGATCAGGTCGGACACGCCTGCGGGATCGGTCTTGCCGATGGCGGTCGTCTTGTTGATTTGCAGGTCCAGGTGCAGGCCGTTGTGCACGAACAGCACAGACGCAGGGGCCTTGGCATCGCCGGTGTAGCCCACGAATTGCTTGGCATCGGCCAAGGTGGTGTTCTTGCCATTGGCCAAGGTCACGACCAGCTTGCCAGCCTTGACGATGTAGCCCTTGCTGCCCACGTGCGAGCCGGTCTTGAGGGGTGCGCAGCGGTCGAGCACGTTGCGGCAGTAGTCGATGACTTTGGCGCCGCGCTTGGGGTTGTAGCCGGTGCCTTTTTCGCAACCGTCTGCTTCGCTGATGGCATCGGTGCCGTACAGCGCGTCGTACAAACTACCCCAACGGGCGTTGGCGGCGTTCAGGGCGTAGCGGGCGTTCAAGATGGGCACCACCAGTTGCGGGCCAGCCAGTTTGGCCAGTTCGGCGTCCACATTGGCGGTGGTGGCTTGGGCGTTGCGGGGCTCGGGCACCAGGTAGCCGATTTGGCTCAGGTATTTGCGGTAGGCCTTCATGGCCTTGCCTGCTGGCACGGGACCAGGGTTGGCGGTATGCCACTCGTCCATGGCGGTCTGGATGCGGTCACGCTCGGCCAGCAAGGCGATGTTTTTCGGGGCCAGGTCGGCCACGATGCTGTCAAAGCCTTTCCAGAACTTGTCCTGGTCCACGCCGGTGGCGGGCAAGAGGGTGTCGTTGATGAAGCTCAGCAGGGGGTTGGCCACTTGCAGTTGGTGGATCGCGGTGCGTTCGGTCATGGGAACCTCGGATGTTGAAAAAAGGAATTCGGACACTCTGCCGACCCCGCGCTTTCAGGCACGAGAAACTTTGCAGCATGGAAAGGACTTTATTCTAAGTTTTGATGCGGATAAAGACGGCAAAAATTCATTAACCCATGACTTTTTCGCACAAATACTCGGCAAATCAGCATAATTAGTCCATGGACAAGCTCAAAGCCTTCGACACCTTTGTCTCTGTGGCCACCAAAGGCAGCCTGACGGCCGCCGCGCGTGGCGAGGGCGTGGCCCCGGCCATCATTGGCCGCAGGCTCGACGCGCTCGAGGAACACTTGGGTGTGAAACTGCTGGTGCGCACCACGCGGCGCATCACCCTCACCCACGAAGGCAGTGCATTCCTGGAAGATTGTCAGCGCTTGCTCTCAGACGTGGCCAATGCCGAGGCCAGCGTCTCGGCTGGCGGCGTCAAGGCCAGCGGGCATTTGCGCATCACGGCCCCTGCCGGTTTTGGTCGTCGCCATGTGGCCCCGCTGGTACCCAAGTTCCGCGCCCAACATCCCGACGTGACCATCTCGCTGAACCTGTCGGACCGCGTGGTGGACCTGGCAGGAGAAGGTTTTGATTGCGCGGTGCGCGTGGGGGACTTGCCCGATTCGTCGCTGGTCAGCGTGCGCATGGCCGACAACCGCCGCCTGTGTGTGGCCACACCCGCCTATCTGGCCCGGCGCGGTGTGCCGCAGCAGCCGGCTGATTTGCTGCACCACGATTGCCTGACCTTGTCGAGCGATGCCTCGCAAACCCGGGGCTGGGCCTTTCGCACACCGGACAGTCCGCACGAAGTGATGCACCTGCGCCCGGGTGGTCCGCTGGACTGCTCGGATGGTCAGGTGCTGCACGACTGGTGCCTGGCAGGTTATGGGATTGCCTGGCGCAGCACCTGGGAGGTCGAAGCAGAAATCCAGGCCGCGCAGCTGGTGGCCGTGCTGGAGGACTATGCCGCACCGCCCAATGGCATTTATGTGGTGTTTCCGCAGCGCAAGCATTTGCCTTTGCGCGTGCGCCTGTGGATCGACCACCTCAAGCTGCACTACAGCAACGCCGAGTTCTGGCAAGGTGTGGGGCTTGAGCCCATGAAAAAAGCCTGACGGGCGTCAGGCTTTGGGGTCACCCGGCATTGAGCCCGGCGGGAGCCATCATTTGGCTTTGAGGCATTCCGACATGAACATTTTGCGTTCATCGCCTTTTTTGCCACTCTCTTTGGCTTCAGCATTGCAAGTTTTCATCTTGCTTTGCTGGGTTTCCTTTTTGTTGGCGCTCAAGCACTCTTTCATGAAAGCTTTGCGCTCGTCGCCTTTTTTGCCATCGGCCTCTTTGTTGCACATGGCCATTTTGCTTTGCTGAGGGGATTTATCAGCGGGGGCCGGATCGGCAGCATGAGCCCAACCAGAAGCCAGTGTCAAACCCAAAGCGAGGATGGATAAACCGTGACGCATAAGAAACTCCCTGATGAATTGAAATGGATGCTGGCGCAAATTGAACCCCGCCAGCCCTTGCATTAGGGCACCAAGCACCTCTCTTTGTCCATCAAACCCTTGTAATCAACTGTAAATAGACACACACAAGCGCCCCCCTGAGGTGGGACACGGCTGCGCCCCGTAAAATCCCCCCATGCTTTCTGCCAAACAACATTTGCTGGCCGCCTTGTCGGCTGAACTCGAAAAACTGCACCCCGGTGCAGGCAGCCGTGCGGCCTTCGAATCCCCCAAAGTGGCGGCCCATGGCGACTTGGCGTGCACAGCCGCCATGCAGCTGGCCAAAGCCCTCAAACAAAACCCCCGCCAATTGGGCGAAACCTTGCGTGCTGCTTTGCTGACCACCCCCGCTTTTGAGCGTTGGGTCGACGCCATCGAGCTGGCGGGACCGGGCTTCATCAACATCCGCCTGAAAGATGCGGCCAAGCAAGCCATCGTGCATGAAGTGCTGCAAGCGGCCGAATGCTTTGGCGACCAGCCCGCTCAAGCCCACAAAGTGCTGGTCGAGTTTGTCTCGGCCAACCCCACCGGCCCGCTGCACGTGGGCCATGGCCGACAGGCCGCTTTGGGCGATGCGATCTGCAATTTGCTGGGCACGCAAGGCCAGCAGGTGTACCGCGAGTTCTATTACAACGACGCGGGTGTGCAAATCGGCACCCTGGCCAAGAGCACACACATGCGGGCGCAGGGCATCAAACCCGGCGATGCCAGCTGGCCCACCGACCCCGACAACCCCGAAAGCAAAGCGTTTTACAACGGCGACTACATCCAGGACATCGCCAACGACTTCCTAGCCAAGAAAACCGTCAAATCCGACGACCGCGAATTCACCGCCAGCGGCGATGTGAACGACCTGGACGGCATGCGCCAGTTCGCCGTGGCCTATTTGCGCCACGAGCAAGACCTGGACCTCAAGGCCTTCGAGGTCAAGTTTGACAACTACTACCTGGAGTCGAGCCTCTACACCAGCGGCAAGGTCGATGCGGCCGTGCAAAAGCTCAAGGACGCGGGCAAGACCTACGAACAAGACGGCGCGCTGTGGCTCAAATCCACCGACTACGGCGACGACAAAGACCGCGTCATGCGCAAGGGCGACGGCACTTACACCTACTTTGTGCCTGATGTGGCCTACCACATCACCAAATGGGAGCGCGGCTTTTCGCGCGTGGTGAACATCCAGGGCACCGACCACCACGGCACCATCGCCCGTGTGCGTGCGGGCCTGCAGGCGGCCAACGTGGGCATTCCTGAAGGCTACCCTGACTACGTGCTGCACACCATGGTGCGCGTGATGCGTGGCGGTGAAGAGGTCAAAATCTCCAAGCGCGCCGGCAGCTACGTCACGCTGCGCGACCTGATCGAGTGGACCAGCAAGGACGCGGTGCGTTTCTTTTTGCTCTCACGCAAGCCCGACACCGAATACATCTTCGACATCGACTTGGCGCTGGCGCAAAACAACGACAACCCGGTGTATTACGTGCAGTACGCCCACGCTCGCATCTGCTCGGTGCTGGCTGCCTGGGGTGGCGACAAAGCCAGCCTGACGCATGCCGATTTGAGCGCTCTGCAAAGCCCACAGGCCCACGCGCTGATGCTGGCCTTGGCCAAGTACCCCGAGATGCTGACGTCAGCAGCCAAAGACTTTGCGCCGCACGACGTGACCTTCTACCTGCGTGATCTGGCATCGCTCTACCACAGCTACTACGACGCCGAGCGCATTTTGGTGGACGACGAAGCCGTGAAAAAAGCCCGCTTGGCGCTGATCGCGGCCACGGCCCAGGTCATCCAAAACGGCCTCAAAGTGCTGGGTGTGTCTGCGCCCGCCAAGATGTAATCCCATGATGAACAACTCTCAACGCGGCGGCACCTTTCTGGGCTTCATCATGGGCCTGGTGCTGGGCCTGGGCCTGTCCCTTGCGGTGGCCATTTATGTGACCAAGGTGCCCACACCTTTTTCCAACAAGAACCAACCCCGCTCATCGGAACAGGACAGCGCGGAGACCCAGAAAAACAAGGACTGGAATCCCAACACGGTGCTGCAGCCCAAAGCGCCTGCCGAGACCCCGCCAGCCCCACCCGTGTCGACCACAGCGCCAGTCGCACCAGCCGTGAATGCAGAAACTGCGCGCAAGCCTGCGGACAAAGCTCCAGCAGAGGCCCCCAAGGCCGAAGCCCGACCAGCGGTCACCGCCGACCCCTTGGGTGATCTGGCCAAAGCCAAGTCGGGCTTGTCCACCCCTGCCACCAGCAGCGTGACGGCCGATCCCTTTGACTACGTGATCCAGGTCGGCGCTTACCGCAGCCTGGCCGAAGCCGATGCCCAAAAAGCCAAGCTGGCGTTGATGGGCATGGATGCCAAGGTGTCTGAGCGGGATCAAAGTGGCCGCACGGTGTACCGCGTACGCTTGGGCCCTTATGACGACAAAGCCGCTGCCGAAAAAGTGCGCGCCCGCCTGGAAAGCAACAGCATCGAGAACACCTTGGTGCGGGTCCAGCGCTGAGTGCCAATTTCATTTTTGAACCGAACTTGGGAATCCACATGAAACGTCGCCTTTTTTCTTCTGCTTTGCTGGCCACGTCCGCGTGGCTGGGCCAATCTGCCGCCTGGGGTCAAGCCCTGTTCAAACCCGGCAAAGACTATCTGCCGCTGGACCGCCCCGTGGCCACCGAAGCGGGCAACGGCAAGGTCGAGCTGATCGAGTTCTTTTGGTACAGCTGCCCGCACTGCAACGCGTTTGAACCCACGTTTGCCCAATGGATCAAGACGGCCCCCAAAGACGTGGTGGTGCGCCGCATACCCGTGGCCTTCCGTGACGACTTCGCCCCCCAGCAACGCTTGTTTTTCGCGCTCGAAGCCATGAACTTGCTCGACAGCTTGCACGCCAAGGTGTTTGCCGCCATCCATGTGGACAAGCAGCCCCTCAACACCGAAGCGGCCATCGTCGAGTGGGTCGGCAAACAAGGCGTGGACAAAGCCAAGTTCAGCGAAACCTACAAATCGTTTGGCGTCGCCAGCAAACTCAAGCGTGCCGTACAACTGCAAAACGATTACCACGTAGAAGGCGTGCCTTCGTTTGGCATTGCCGGCCGTTTCTACACCGATGGCTCGATCGCTGGCAGCATGGAACGCGCGATCAAAGTGGCCGAATCCTTGATCGCCCAAAGCCGCACACGCGGCTGACGCCGCGCAGACGCACCCCGATGGTGCAAAAGCCCGCCTGGAAGGCTTCTGGGCGGGCTTTTTTTCTGGGTACATGGTCTGACTGGGCGGTTCTGACGACGCTTGCGCCTACAATCAAAAGCACCTGACAGCAAGATTCATGCCCCCCACAAACATCCTCCGCCTGATCGCTTTCGCGGCCCTGAACCTGGGTCTGTCGAATGTGCCTGCGCACGCCGAAAAAGCCGACAAGGACAAGCCCATGAACATCGAGGCGGACAACATGCGCCACGATGAAAACAAGAAGCTGACCCAATTCAACGGCAAAGTCGTCGCACTCAAGGGCACGCTGGTCATGCGAGCCGACCGGATGGAGGTTCAGGAAGACGGCAAGGGTCAGCAAATCGCCACCTTTTGGGCAGCCCCCAAAGAGCGCATCTTCTTTCGCCAAAAGCGCGATGGCGTGGACGAATACACCGAGGGCGAAGCCGAAATCGCCATCTACGACAAACAGGCGGACCAGGTCACCCTGATCCAACGGGCCGAAGCGCGCATCTTGCGCGGCACCGAAGTGGCCAACCGTGTGACGGGCGACAAGATCGTTTTCAACAACACCACCGAAGTGATGACGGTAGACGGTCAACCCAAAGGTCAAGCCGCCAGCGGCCGCGGTGAGCGCGTGCGCGCTGTACTGACCCCCAACAAAGACACCCCGAACACCGCCCCCAGTGCAACGCCGGTGCTGCGCAGCAGCCCCACCTTGGGCGAAAGCAAAAAACCATGAGCGACACCCCCACCAGCCGCCTGGAAGCGCGGCACCTGAAAAAAGCCTACGGCAGCCGCAAGGTCGTACACGACGTGTCGATGCAGGTGTCCAAAGGCGAGGTCGTGGGTTTGCTGGGCCCCAACGGCGCGGGCAAGACGACATCGTTCTACATGATCGTGGGCCTGGTGCGTGCCGATGGCGGACAGATCCTGATCGATGGCCAGGACGTGACCCGCATGCCGATTCACAAACGGGCGCGCATGGGCCTGTCCTACTTGCCGCAAGAAGCCTCGATTTTTCGCAAGCTCTCCGTGGCCGACAATGTGCGGGCCATTTTGGAGCTGCACACCGATGAACACGGTCATTCGCTGAGCCCCCAGGAGATTGAGAACCGCCTGGACGCCTTGCTGGCCGACTTGCGGGTGGACCACCTGCGCGACTCGCCCGCCGTGGCCTTGTCGGGTGGCGAGCGTCGCCGGGTGGAGATTGCCCGCGCCTTGGCCACTGACCCGCGTTTCATCTTGCTGGACGAACCGTTTGCGGGCATCGACCCGATTGCGGTGATCGAGATCCAGCGCATCATCGCCTTCCTCAAGCAGCGCGGCATTGGCGTGCTGATCACCGACCACAATGTGCGCGAGACTCTGGGCATTTGCGACCACGCCTTCATCATCAGCGATGGACACGTGCTGGCCCAAGGCACCCCCGAAGAGATCGTGGCCAACGCCGATGTGCGGCGCGTCTATCTGGGCGAACACTTCCGAATGTGATGCGCCCTGAAGTGAATTCCGACATGAAAGCCGCAGCGTGAAACCTGGTTTGTCGCTGCGCATGTCGCAGCACCTGGCGCTCACGCCCCAGTTGCAACAATCGATCCGACTGCTCCAGCTGTCCACGCTGGAGCTGACGCAAGAGGTCGAGCAAATGCTCGACGAAAACCCATTCCTTGAACGCACCGAAGAAGAAGCCCCCCAGGAAGCTTTTGGCTTGGACCAAACAGACAGCCGTGTGAGCTTGGGCGATCGCGTGAGCGAAAGTGCCAGTGAATCGGGCAACGACGATGGCCCCAGCGAAGTCAGCGGTGAAGCCGTGACCGATGTGGCCGAAAGCTGGGACGGCGACGGCAGCGTGGAGATGCGCCCCGACGACAGTGAATGGGGCGGCGATGCAGGCCCCCGCCAAAACAACGGAGACGACACCGCCGATGCCACCGAGCTGGCCCGCAGCGTGGGCTCGCTCACCGACTTTTTGCACCGCCAAGCCTTGTCGCTGCGCCTGTCCGAGATCGACCGCGCGGCCTTGCGCTTTTTGATCGAGTCTCTCAACGACGACGGCTACCTGACCGACACCCTGCCCGAGCTGGCCGCGAGCCTGGCTGGCAGAGAAGACTTGGAACAACTGGATGAGCTGGTGCACCGCTTCACCGTGGCGCTGGGCTTGCTGAAATCGCTCGAACCCGTGGGCGTGGGTGCCCGCGACCTGGCCGAGTGCCTGCGCATCCAGATCAAGGCCTTGCTGCAAGATGCGCCCAACGACGCCATGATGCAAGCCGCGCTCAAGGTCTGTGGCCAGCCCATGGAGCTGTTGGCCAAGCGCGACTTCAAGCGCCTGGCCGTGCAGACCGGCGAGAATGAAGCACTGATCAAAGCCGCCATCCCCTTCATCGCCCGGCTCGAACCCAAACCGGGCCGACCCTTTGTGCAGGCCGAGCAAAACATCATCGTGCCCGATGTGATCGTGACCAACTTGCGCAAGACTGGCGCACCGAAATTTCGCATCCAGCTCAACCCCGACGTGATGCCCAAGCTGCGTGTGCACGACATTTATGCCAACGCCCTGCGCGGCGGCAAGGGCGAGTCGCACGCAGGCTTGCAGCAGCGCCTGCAAGAAGCGCGCTGGTTCATCAAGAACATCCAGCAACGCTTTGACACCATCTTGCGCGTGTCGTCTGCCATCGTGGAGCGACAGAAAAACTTTCTGGTGCAAGGCGAGCTGGCCATGCGCCCGCTGGTGCTGCGCGAGATCGCCGACGAGTTGGGCATGCACGAGTCCACCATCAGCCGCGTGACCACTGCCAAATACATGTCCACGCCGCAAGGCACGTTTGAGTTGAAGTACTTCTTTGGCTCGGGCTTGGGCACCGACAGCGGCAATGCCGCGTCCAGCACCGCCGTGCGGGCCTTGATCAAACAACTGGTGGCCGCCGAAAATCCGGCCAAGCCCCTGTCGGACAACCAGCTGTCGGAAATGCTCAAGGAGCAAGGCATCGACTGCGCCCGCCGCACCGTGGCCAAATACCGCGAAGCCCTGAAGATCGCGCCCGCCAATCTGCGCAAAACACTTTGAGAAATTTTCTGCCGTGAACTCACTCCAACTTTTCATGCCCTGCGCCGCCGGCGTCGAAGGCTTTTTGGCCGACGAGGTCCACCAGATCACGGGCCTGACCGGACAAGACTTGCTGACCGGCCGTGGCGGCGTGATGGCCCGCGCTTCTTGGCGCGATGCGCAGCGCATCAACCTGCACAGCCGACTGACCCAGCGCGTGCTGGTGCAGCTGTCCGAAACGCCTTACCGCAACGAAAACGACCTGTACCAAGCCGCCAGCGCCGTGGCCTGGGAGATCTGGTTCACACCCAAGCAGACCTTCAAGATCGAGATCACCGCGCAGCACAGCCCGCTGACCAGCCTGAACTTTGCAGCGCTCAAGATCAAAGACGCGGTGGCCGACCGCTTTCGCGCCAAGCGCGGTGAGCGCCCCAGCGTGGACACCGCCTGGCCCGATGTGCGCATCTACGCACACGTGACGCCCGAAACCCTCAACCTCTACATCGACACCTCGGGCGAGCCTTTGTTCAAGCGCGGCTGGCGCACCGACAAGGGCGACGCGCCCCTGAAGGAAACCTTGGCCGCGGCCATGATCGCGGCCAGTGGCTGGGATGCCACCGTGCCTTTGTACGACCCCTGCTGCGGCAGCGGCACCATCCCGATCGAGGCGGCGCAAATCGCCTGCGGCATCGCGCCGGGACTGCAACGCCGGTTTGGATTTGAGAAATTGTTGCCCTTCCAGAACCACGTCTGGCAAGGCCTGATCGAAGAGGCGCGTGACTTGGAGCACGAACCCACCGCACCGATTTTTGGCAGCGATGTGGCCTTCCGCATGGTCGACTTTGCCGAGCGCAATGCCGAGCGCGCAGGCGTGTCGGGCGTGGTGGAATTCCGCGGTGGCGATGCGCTGCAACGCATGCCGCCGAGCGAAATCCCTGGCGTGATGCTGCTGAACCCGCCCTATGGCGAGCGCATTGCCGCAGCCGGTGTGGCAGGGCGTGGGCGTGACAGCTTCCAGCCGGGTGCCTTGGCCGATGCGCGTTCAAGTGCCCGCGCTGCCGACCAGAGCCACCACCGCGAGACCGCACAGGTTGACGACGGCGGCGACTTCTTTGCCCAGCTGGCCAGCCACTGGAAGAAGAACTACAGCGGCTGGAGCGCCTGGATGCTCACACCCGACCTCAAGCTGCCCAGCAAGATGCGCCTCAAAGAATCGCGCCGCGTGCCCATGTGGAACGGCCCGATCGAATGCCGCCTGTTCCGCTTTGACATGGTCAAAGGCAGCTTGAAGCGCCCCGCTGCAGATGCCGCCACGCCGGGTACCGACGGAACGCCTGCGCCATGAGCGCACTGGAAGGCGGCAAGGCCCCGGCACGCTGCGTGCTGGACACCAACATCGTGCTCGACCTGTGGGTGTTTGACGAGCCCCGCGCCGAGGCCCTGCGCCTGAGCGTCGAAAACGGCCACGCCCACTGGCTGGCCACAGCCGCCATGCGCGAAGAGCTGGCCCGTGTGCTGGCTTACCCGCAAATCGCCAAGCGCCTGACCCACCGCAGCCTGCCCGCAGACACGGTGCTGGGCCACTTTGACCGCTGGGCCCAATTGCAGCCCGATGCGCCCAAGGCCCCCTACGCCTGCAAAGACCTCGACGACCAAAAATTCATCGACCTGGCCGTTGCATACCAAGCGGCCCTGCACAGCAAAGACGCGCAAGTGCTGTGCATGCGCAAACGGCTGGAGCGCTGCGGCGTGACGCTGAACCCCATCACCCCCTAGGTCGGACCTTCAGGTCCGACGACTTCCACAAAGGCTGCCATGTCGGGGCTGAAGCCGCCGACCTACAATCCCCCGCTGATTACCGGAACACCCCATGAACACCACTGCTGGCTTGCAAGCCGAAGACTTCGACACCCTGGACAACATCCTCGACGACCTGCGCGAGCGTTTTGAAGAAACGCCGCAATGGGAGTTCTGCGAAGGCTTCATGGCCGCCATGGTGTGCAGCCGCCGAGCCATCCCCGAGAGCGAATGGCTGCCCATGCTGCTGGGCGTGGACGAGGGTGAAGAAGGCGGCAGCTTTGCCGACGATGCGCAGCGCCAGCAATTTTTGGCCCTGTGGCAGCGCCGCTTTGACGAGGTCAAGCTGGCCCTGGACACCCCCGTTGAAGCACTGGACGACGACAAGGCCTATGCCCCCGAAGTGATGGACGTGCGCGGCGCAATCGCCACGCTGCCAGAAGAAGAACGTGCCGAGATCGACGACAACGAGATCCCCGCTTTTGCCCAGGTCTGGGCGCTGGGCTTCATGTTCGCCGTCGAAAATTGGTCAGACGAATGGGCCGCCCCCAAAGACAAAGACGCGGCCAAGTGGCACGACCTGTCGCTCGAAGCCATCGTGGCCCTGACCGAAGACGATGCCGACACGCCAACCTTGTCGGCCCTGTCCGAAGACGGCCCGCCGAGCGTGAGCGAAAACCGCCTGAATGCCTACGGCGAGGCGCTGTGGGCGGTGTACGACTTGCGCGAGATCTGGCGCAACATCGGCCCCCGTGTGGAACAGGTCATCAAAGAAGCCACGCCCGGTCGCAACGACCCTTGCAGCTGTGGCAGCGGCAAAAAATACAAGAAGTGCTGCGGGGCTTGAGGGTCATCGCTGAGGCTTGTCGGGGCTAAAGCCACCGACCTACAAGCCTGGCTTTGCCCCCTCGTAGCTTGGTGCTTCAGCGCCAACATTGCTGGCTTTGCACTGGCACTTGTCGGGGCTAAAGCCCCAGACCTACTGGAAAAATCCCATCAGCGCTTGGCTGGTCGCTTCGGGCAGCTCTTCAGGAATGAAGTGGCCTGAGGCCATGACCTGACCGCTGACTTGCCCTGCGCACTGCGCCTGCCACAGCGCCACCGGGTTGAACATGCGGTTGACCACGCCACGCTCACCCCAAAGCACCAAGGTATCGCACGCGATTTGTTGGCCGCGCTCGCGGCTGTCACGGTCGTGCTGCAAGTCGATGCCTGCGCTGGCGCGGTAGTCTTCTGCCGCGCTGTGGATGGCCGCTGACAGCCCCTGGGCATTGAGTGCAGGGTTGCAAAAGCAGCGCTCGTATTCGGCCATGGCCTCGGGCTCGATGTAGCCCATGCCCTGGCTGCCCCAGCCGCCAAGTTTGGCGTGAAGATAGGCCTTGGCGTTGCCACCGATCATGAACTCGGGCAGCGGCGCGGGCTGGGTCAAGTGAAACCAGTGGTAATAGGCCTGTGCAAACGCAAAGTACGGGTCCGACACAGGGCCTGAGACTTGAGGCGTTTTGCCCCAGTGGCCGCTGTACATGTCCAGCGTGGGCGCGATGTCGATCACGCACAACTTCTTCAACCGCTGGGCATGGTCCAGCGCCAGCCGGTGCGCCACGCGCCCGCCACGGTCGTGGCCGCACAGATCAAAATCACGCACGCCCAAAGCATCGAGCAAACCCACGACCTCGGCGGCCATGGCGCGTTTGCTGTAGTGGGCGTGCTGTGCATCGCCGCATTCATGCGAAGAATCGCCGTAGCCACGCAGATCGGGCAGCACCAAGCGATAACGGCCACGCAGCTGCTGGGCCACGCGATGCCACATGACATGGGTTTGCGGAAAGCCGTGCAACAAGACCAGCACCGGCAAATGCTGTTGGGCATCCCAATCCGCAGACTGCCTGAAGGCCACGGGCAAGCCCTGAATGTTCAGCGCCCGGAGATCAAAGCCTTCAAACCAGGCCATCAGTCCACCTTGGCGCCAGAGGCCTTGACCACTTCGGCCCATTTCTTGTGCTCGCTTTCGATCAGCGCGGCAAACTGGGCAGGCGTGTTGCCGCTGGGGATCGCGCCCAGGGTGGCCAGTCGTTCTTTCATGGCTGGGGTGGCCAGCGATTTGGCGACTTCCTGCTGGATGCGGTTGACCACATCAGGCGGCGTGCCGGCAGGAGCCAGCAAGCCGAACCAGCTGCTGGCTTCAAAGCCTTTGAGGCCAGCGGCTTCTTCCACCGTGGGCACATCGGGCAAAGCTGCGGAGCGCTGAGAGCTGGTCACGGCCAGCGCCTTGATCTTGCCGCCCTTGATGAGCTGCATGGCCGAAGGCAGGTTGTCGAACATCACGTCCATGTTGCCAGCCGCCAGATCCAGCAAGGCCGGGCCGGAGCCACGGTAGGGGATGTGCGCCATGAAGGTGCCGGTCTGGCTCTTGAACAGCTCGCCTGCCAGATGGATGGAGGTGCCGTTGCCGCTCGACGCCATATTCAGTTTGCCGGGGTTGGCTTTGGCGTATTTGATGAAGTCGTTGACGGAGTTGATCTTATTGGCCGCGGCCTTTTCGGCATTGACGACCATCACATTGGGCACGCCCGCCACCAGGGTGATGGGCGCGAAATCCTTGAAGGGGTCATAAGGCAGCTTGGCGTACAGCGCACGGTTGATGCCGTGCGTGCCCACGGTGCCCATGAGCAAGGTGTAGCCGTCGCCAGCCGACTTGGCCACGATCTCGGTGCCCAGGTTGCCACCGGCACCGCCTTTGTTTTCGACCACGAACTGCTGGCCAAAGGCCTTGGACAAGTCCGGCGCGATGGCACGCGCCAAGATGTCTGTGGTTCCCCCCGGTGTGAAAGGCACCAGAATCTTGACCGGTTTGTTGGGCCAAGCGCTTTGGGCCAGCACAGACAGGACTGTGCACGACAAAGCCAGCGCAAAGGCCGTGCGCAACACCGGGCGGCGGGTGAAATGGGGCATGGAGGTCTCCAAAAAAGCGATCTTGATCGCTTCATGATGCCCTTGTCGTCCGTAAAAAACTGTCACCCCGGCGAAGCCCCTCATCAGGGATTGCGAGCATGGACACGCTGCGCCTGGCGCGGCTCAAAAGAAGTCCACAGCATTGAGCCTGAAAGACGCCTTTTGTAGACTCTACAATCGAAGTCAATGAATCTTTTAACGCCATCTCATGTCTCGGAGTCCAACCGCATGACATCTCTTTACGCCCCCGCCACTCTGGCGCATTCCCTTCTCGGGAATGTGCGCAGCCTGGGTGTGGTCAGTCAAGATGAAGCCGCACTGAAGCGGTACGCTGCCGAGTTGCAGACATGCCTTCGCGGCCTGGACGATGGCATGGTCATTGAAGAATACAGCGGCGATGCTTTTTTGAATCTGATCAGTCGCTTGAATCAGGAAGTGGCCCCTTATCTGCTCCAACAGGGAGTCCCCGAATCAGGCCCATCTTCACTGCGGGTCTGGGTGATTCATCAGGCGCATTTACTCACCGCTGAACAGCAGTCGATCATCTTCCGACTCATCGAGTTGTTCCCGGCCTTGCCGTTTCGCGCCATTTGGCTGAGTCACCAGGCGTTGCAAGCCTGGAAAGAACATGCCAACACCGAATGCATTTTTTTGGATCTCGACGCCACGGCCCCATCGGACATGGCCGCCTTCGAATCATTGCCCCTCCCCGATTCATTGGGCATGACCGTACCGGAAAGCGCTGAGACGACGGCCTCCAGGGATGAGCCCACCACGTTCGAATGGCCCGCATCGAAGCTCAGCCGAAACGTCAAAATCAGTGCCGGGGTTCTGTCTGCCGGTGTACTTGGGGCACTGCTCTGGGCCAGCTACGGCACATCATCAACCCCGATGACGCAAGTCAATACACCACCGTCTGCAGCATTGGAGACGGGCACACCAACGCAGACCATTCCAGGCCCCACGACAGCCGCTTCAACAGCGCAGCCGAACGAAGCACCGGTGATCAAGGCACCCGACACACCTGCCGTCAAGGTACAAGCCGCTCCAACCCTGTCCAAGCCATCGGCAGTCCAATCGGTCTCATCCAGCGGCAAGGCATTGCCCGAAGTCGCTCAAGCCGGGGGACGCTGGCTCAAGGCCCTGCCCGCCAACAGTTTGGTGGTGGAGCACAGCAGCTGGGTGACTTTGGATCAAGCCCAAAAGCTCAAGGCCAAGCACAAGGAACTGGGCACAGCACGCATCATCGCCATGCGTAAATCACCCAGTACTGACGAATGGCAATTCAACGTGATCACCGGCCCCTTCCGCTCCGAAGACCGGGCCAAATCCTATGTGTCTCGCCTCGAATGGAAGTCGAGCACGCGCATCCGGGCCACGGACAAGCTCAAAACCCAAATCGCACCCTGAGAATCGCGCCCTGAGGGCTTCAGGCAAAATGGACCGACGCTGCAGCAGCGCCGTCCACCCTCTTCAAGCCGCAGCGCTGCCCGCCTCGGCTGAACCCCTGCCCATGCTGACACTCCATTCATTGGCCGACAAGGCGCTGCGCCCCATCGGCGTTTTCACCGACATCGACGACACCCTGACCACCGAAGGGGCCATCACGCCTGACGCTTTGCAAGCCCTCGCCGCTCTGAAAGCCGCCGGCTTGCATGTGGTGCCGATCACCGGTCGCCCAGTGGGCTGGAGCGAGCCTTTTGTGAACCAATGGCCGGTCGATGCGATCGTGGCCGAAAACGGCGCTGTGGCTTTGCTGCCCGACCAGGCACACGGTCAGCGCAAGATCTACCAACAAGACGCCGCCACGCGAGAGCGCAACTTCGCACGCATGCAGGCTGTCGGTCAGCGCGTGCTGTATGAGGTGCCCGGTGCACAGCTGTCGCAAGACCATGCGGGGCGCGAGACCGACATCGCCATCGACCACAGCGAGTTCACCCACCTGCCGCAAAGCGCCATCGAAGCAGTGGTGCGCATCCTGCAAAGCGAAGGCATGACCGCCACCGTGAGCAGCATCCACATCAACGGCTGGTTTGGTGAACACAGCAAACTCTCCGGTGCCCGCTGGATCGTGCGCACCTTGTGGGGCCGCGATCTGGACGCTGAAATCGACCGCTGGGTTTATGTGGGAGACTCGACCAACGATCAGGTGATGTTCGAGCGCTTCCCGCACAGCGTGGGCGTGGCCAACATCCGACGCTTTGAGGCGCAACTGACCCACCCTCCCCGCTACATCACCCCCAGTGAACGTGGCGCGGGCTTTGCCGAATTGGCACAACACCTGCTGAACGGCATCGCGTGAACACCAACCCATCCCTTTTGACCTGGTCTGAAAAAGACACCGAACGCAACGCCTTGTGGCGCGCTGACCAGAACCTGCCTGCCCGCGTGGTGCTGGCCGACGACACCCTGACGGCCGATGCGGCCTACCGACTGGCCTGCGAGGGCACGGGCTTGCTGTGGCGCGGCGACTTTCAAAACGCCCGCCAACTGCTGCAAGCGATGGCTCGGCGCATCGACAAACCGCAAAAGACCAAGCGCAAAAAAGCCGATGCGACTGCGCCCCTGCCCGGCGCGGCATTTCACACGCACCGCCAGGCACAAGCCCAGCGCACCCGCGTGCTGAGCCAGGTGTTGATTGAATTGAATGGCGACTACGGCATTGCGCTGCGCCGTGCACCCGACGCCAAACAAGCCTGTGCGCAAGCCTTTGGCCCCGCCACCGGCGAAGCCTCGGTGATCTCGCTGCGTGCTCTGCAGGGTGTGATCGGCGCTTTCGAGTGGCGTAAGAACGGCGTCGAGTTGCCTGCACTGGGCGAAGACCTGCGCATCTACCCACACTACGGCGTGTTCTCGCCGGTGCGTGGCGAGTACGTGGGCCTGGTGGCCAAGGCCCCCTTGCCTGCGGCCCTGAAAGAACAGTCGGTGGCTTTTGACATTGGCGTGGGCACCGGCGTGCTGTCGGCCGTGTTGGCTCGGCGCGGGGCCAAACAGGTGGTGGCCACCGACATGACCGAGCGTGCTCTGGCCTGCGCCCGCGACAACCTGCAACGCTTGGGCTTGCAAAACCAAGTGCAGTTGCTGCAAGCCGATTTGTTCCCACCGGGCCAGGCCGCGCTGGTGGTATGCAACCCGCCGTGGCTACCCGCCCGACCCACCTCGGTGCTGGAGCAAGCGGTGTACGACGAAGGCAGCCAGATGCTCAAAGGTTTTTTGGCGGGACTGAAAGCCCACCTGTGCGAAGGCGGCGAAGGCTGGCTGATCCTGTCGGACCTGGCCGAGCACTTGGGACTGCGCACCCGCGAAGCCTTGCTCGGCTGGATCGCGGACGCAGGCCTGCAAGTGCTGGGCCGCATGGACGTGAAGCCGGTGCATGGCAAAGCGCAGGATGCGTCAGACCCGCTGCATGCGGCGAGAGCAAAGGAAGTGACTTCATTATGGCGACTCGCAGCGGCTGCTTGATCGCTACCCCTTCGCAGCCACGTCGGGGCTAAAGCCACCGACCTACAAATCCGCTGCTGCGCGTAGGTCGGCGGCTTCAGCGCCGACGCCTTCACTCAAAGGTCAAACCCGCGCCAGCACTGGTGCCAGCGCCTTGCCCGTGTGCGTGCCCAAAATCACCAAGGCTTCGGGCGTTGTGGCGGCGACGATGCGACCACCGGCGTTGCCACCCTCGGGCCCCAGGTCAATGACCCAGTCGGCTTCGGCGATCACGTCGAGGTCGTGCTCAATCACGATCACGCTGTGACCCGCGTTGACCAAGCGGTGCAGCACACTGATGAGCTTGTCCACGTCGGCCATGTGCAGACCCACGGTGGGCTCGTCCAGCACATACAGCGTGTGCGGCGCTTTGTTGCCGCGCTTGCCGACTTCGTCGCGCACCTTGGTGAGTTCGGTCACCAGCTTGATGCGCTGGGCTTCGCCGCCGCTGAGCGTGGGTGACGGCTGCCCCAAAGTGAGGTAGCCCAGGCCAACGTCTTTGAGCAGTTGCAGTGGGTGCGCGATGCTGGGCATGGTCGCGAAGAATTCCACCGCCTCATCGACTTCCATCTGCAGCACGTCGCCAATGCTTTTGCCGCGCCAGCTCACGGCCAGGGTTTCGGGGTTGAAGCGGGCACCGTGACAGGTTTCGCAAGGCACTTTCACATCGGGCAAAAAGCTCATCTCGATGGTGCGCATGCCTTGGCCTTCGCAGCTGGGGCAACGGCCTTCGCCGGTGTTGAAGCTGAAGCGCCCTGCGGCATAACCACGGGCTTTGGCTTCGAGCGTTTCGGCAAACAGTTTGCGGATCGTGTCCCAAAACCCGATGTAGGTGGCTGGGCAGGAACGCGGTGTTTTGCCAATCGGGGTCTGATCCACTTCGAGCACGCGGTCGATGGTTTCAAAACCTTGCACATCGGTGCAAGCGGTCAAAGCCACACGCTGGCCTGCGTCTTGTGCGGTGCGGCCTGCGAAGGTAGATCTCTGGCTGACCAGCGCTTGCACATTGGCCAACAAGACATCGCGGGCCAAGGTGGATTTGCCCGAGCCGCTGACGCCGGTGACGGCGACCAAGCGTTTGAGCGGCACTTGCACATCGACCTGGCGCAGGTTGTGCAGCTTGGCACCGGTGAGGGTGAGCCATTGGGTCGTGGTCACTTCTGCGACGTCCGGCACAGCTGGCTGGATGGCCTTCTTTTTGCCCTTCACTTTGGCGGAAGCGGTCGCAGTTTCGACGGCGCTGGCGTTGGCGGCTTGGAAAGAATTGGGATCTGACCCCAATTGACTCTCTCCATCGCCCCGCACAGAAGCCTCCACCACGCGCCGCACTTGCAAAGGGTGTTTCATCGCATGCAACAGGTAGCGCCCTGTCTGCGAATCGGCAGCGGCGGTGATGTCGGCCACCGAACCTTCGGCCACCAGACGGCCACCGCGCTTGCCGGCGCTGGGACCGATGTCGATGATGTGGTCGGCGCGGCGAATGGTGTCTTCGTCGTGCTCCACCACCACCAAGGTGTTGCCCTTGTCGCCCAGCTTGTGCAGGGCGTTGAGCAAAATCTGGTTGTCACGCGCGTGCAGGCCGATGGTCGGCTCGTCCAGCACATAGCACACGCCTTGAAGGTTGCTGCCTAACTGCGCGGCCAAACGAATGCGCTGCGCTTCGCCACCCGATAGCGTGGGCGCACCGCGGTCAAGCGTGAGGTAGCCCAGGCCCACTTCTTCCAAAAACTCCAAACGGCTTTTGATTTCGGGCACCAGGTCACGGGCGATGTCGGCGTCTCGGCCCACGAGCTGCAATTGTTCGACCCACAGGCGCACATCGCTGACCGACAGGCTGGCGATGTCGGTGATGCGCCAAGCCTGGCCATTGGCCGCACTCAGGCGCACGGCACGCGCCGTGGCGTTCAGGCGCGTACCCTCGCAGCTCGGACAGGCGACATCGGCCAAGTCTTCGATCTCGGGTTCGGCGAAGGTTTGTTCGCGGCCTTTGTCTTTGTCGTCACGCACCGAGTCGTCGAACACTTGGCGCTCGTCTTTGCTGAGCTTGACGCCCGTGCCCACGCAATCGGGGCACCAGCCGTGTTTGCTGTTGTAAGAGAACAGACGCGGATCGAGCTCGGCATACGAGGTGGCACAGGCGGGGCAAGCCCGCAGCGTGGAGAAGACGCGGTGTTGGCCAATGCGGGCAACGGGCTCGCCATTGAACAGGGCTTCGCGCAAACCGCCCAGATCGCTCAACACGTGCATCACGCCCTTACCGTGTTCAAGCGCGGTGTTGAGCGCACGCCGCAAAGCGGTTTCGTTGCCGGGGGACACATCCAGACTGGCCACGGGCAATTCGATGTTGTGTTCTTTGAAGCGGTCAATGCGCGGAAAGCCTGTGGTGGGCAAAAACTCGCCATCGACACGCAAGTGTGTGTAGCCGCGTGGCCGCGCCCAATCGGCCAGCTCGGTGTAGACGCCCTTGCGGTTGACCACCAAGGGTGCCAGCAGGCCAATGTGTTGGCCTTTGAACTGGGTCATCAGCTGGGCAGCGATGCTGTCGGGCGTTTGCGGCTGCACCGGCGTATCGTCATGCACGCAGTGCTGAATGCCCAGCTTGACGTACAAAAGGCGCAAGAAGTGCCAGACCTCGGTGGTCGTGCCCACCGTGGATTTGCGGCCGCCGCGTGACAGACGCTGCTCGATGGCCACAGTGGGCGGGATGCCGTACACCGCATCGACCTCGGGGCGGCCCGCAGGCTGCACGATGCTTCGGGCGTAGGCGTTCAGGCTTTCCAAATAGCGGCGCTGGCCTTCGTTGAACAGGATGTCAAAAGCCAGCGTGGATTTGCCGGAACCACTGACGCCGGTGACCACGTTGAACTTTCCGCGTGGAATGTCCACGCTCAAGTTTTTGAGGTTGTGCTCTTTGGCGTTGACGATCTGGATGTTGTTGTTCAACACAGGAGCGCGACGGGACAGCGCCATTCCTGTCGAGCCCCCCTGACTTCGGGCGCTTGCAAGCGATGTGGGGGTGTCTGAGGGCGCCGATTTCTGCGTACCCCCGAAGTATGAGGCGTCCTCAGACACCCCCACATCGCCCCCATAGACACTCAAACGCTCAGCCGCCCCAAACACCTCCCCCATGGACTCGGCGTATTCACGCAGCGCCAGCCCGGTGTGCGAGCTGGGGTGCTGGCGCACGTCTTCGGGCGTGCCTTGGGCCACGATCAGGCCACCGGCATAGCCGCCTTCGGGGCCCAGATCGATCAACCAATCGCTGGCGCGGATCACGTCCAGGTTGTGCTCGATGACGATGAGCGAATGCCCTGCTTCGAGCAGCTTGCGCAGGGCACGCATCAGCTTGGCGATGTCGTCAAAGTGCAGGCCGGTGGTCGGCTCGTCGAACAAAAAAAGCGTGCCTTTGCGGGCCAAACTCTGGCGGCTCTTGGACGCACTCTTGGCCGCTTCGGCCAAAAAGCCCGCCAACTTGAGGCGCTGTGCCTCACCACCGGACAGCGTCGGCACGGGCTGGCCCAGGCGCACGTATTCGAGGCCCACATCCACGATGGGTTGCAGGGCGCGGATCACATCGCGGTCTTGCGCGAACAGCGCCGCCGCTTCGCTCACGGTCAGCTCCAGAATGTCGGCCACATTCAGCAAACGCGGCTGGCCACCGAGGGCTTGGCGTTCGATTTTGATCTCGAGGATTTCAGGGCGGTAGCGTTGGCCATTGCAGTCGGGGCAACGCAAATACACGTCAGACAGGAACTGCATCTCGACGTGCTCAAAGCCCGAGCCACCGCAGGTCGGGCAGCGGCCATCGCCGCTGTTGAAGCTGAACTTGCTGGCGGTGTAGCCGCGCTGGCGCGACTCAGGCGCGGTGGCAAAAATCTCGCGGATCGCGTCCCACGCACCCACATAGCTGACCGGGTTGGAACGCGCCGTCTTGCCGATGGGCGACTGGTCGACAAACACCACATCGCTCAGGTGGTCTGCGCCCAGCAAGCGGTCGTGTGCGCCGGGCGTTTCTGTGGCTTTGCCAAAGTGGCGCATCAGCGCCGGGGCCAGCACGTCCTGGATCAAACTCGACTTGCCCGAGCCGCTCACGCCGGTGATGGTGACCAGGCGCTGCAGCGGAAAGTCCACGCTGATGTTTTGCAGGTTGTGCTCGCGAGCGCCCTCCAGAATCAAACGCGGTGTGCTGTCGCTCACCATGCGCTTGAAGCCCTGGCCCACTTGCTTGCGCCCGCCCAAATAGGCCCCCGTCAGGGTGTCGGCGTTGCGCAGGTCAGCGGTGCTGCCATCGAACACGATCTGGCCGCCCCGCTCGCCGGGGCCGGGGCCCATGTCGATCATGCGGTCGGCGGCCAGCATCACGGCCGGATCGTGCTCGACCACCACCAGGGTGTTGCCCGCGTCGCGCAGGCGGTGCATGGCTTGGGTGATGCGGTTCATGTCACGCGGGTGCAGGCCAATGCTGGGCTCGTCGAGCACGAACAAGGTGTTGACCAGACTCGTGCCCAAAGCCGTGGTGAGGTTGATGCGCTGCACTTCGCCGCCGCTGAGGGTGCGGCTTTGGCGGTCGAGGGTGAGGTAGCCAATGCCCACATCGCACAGGTATTTGAGGCGGGTGGTGATTTCTTCGAGCAGCAGTTTGAGCGCTTGCGCTTCGGCGTCTTGCGAAGCCTCGGCCACGGCGGTGGCGCTCATGCGGTCAAAGAAAGTGCGCAGCTGGTCGATCGGCATGATCATCATGTCGTGCAAACTCAGGCCCGGCAGGGCTTCGAGCTGGGCACGGCTCCACTTCACGCCTGCGGGCATGAAGCGTTTTTCGGGCGGCAGCGTTGCATTCGCGTCGGCTGCAGAGCCCATGCGCCAGAGCAAGCTCTCGGTCTTCAGGCGTGCGCCGCTGCAGGTGGGGCATTCGGTGTAGCTGCGGTACTTGGACAAGAGCACGCGGATGTGCATCTTGTAGGCCTTGCTTTCCAGGTATTCAAAAAAGCGCTTAATGCCGTACCACTGCTGGTTCCACTTGCCTTTCCACAAAGGTGAGCCGTGGATGACCCAGTGCTTGTGCTCGTCGGACAATTGCGCCCAAGCCGTGTCACGCGGAATGCCTTCGCTCTCGGCATGGCGCATCAGGTCGTCCTGGCACTCCTTCCACGCAGGCGTCTGGATGGTCTTGATGGCCCCGGCACGCAAGGTGAGCTTGTCGTTGGGGATGACCAATCCGTAATCCACGCCGATCACGCGGCCAAAGCCCCGGCAGGTCTCGCAAGCGCCCACGGCCGAGTTGAACGAGAACATCGACGGGATCGGGTCGGTGTAACGCTGGTCGCTGTCGGGGCAATGCAGGCCGGTGGAAAAGCGCCACAGGTCCTGTCCCGCATCGCTGTCCACATACACATTCAAGCGACCACTGCCGCGCTTGAGCGCCACTTCAATCGCCTCGATCACGCGGATCTTTTCTGCAGTGCCCAAACGGAAGCGGTCGGCCACCACGTCCAGCACCTTGCGCGGGCCGGTGGGCGTGGCCACTTCGCGCTCGGCCTGCACCTTGGTGAAGCCGCTGGCCGAGAGCCATTGCTCGACTTGTTCTGCGCTGGTGTTGGCGGGCAACTCGACCGGGAAAGTCAGGTACAGGCGCGGGTCTTGGGCTGCTTGCGCACGCAGCGCCAGCTCGGCGTAAATCGTCTCGGGTGTGTCGTGGCGCACAGGCTGTGCGGTGTCTTTGTCGAACAACTGCCCCAAACGCGCAAACGACAACTTGAGGTGGTCGTTCAGCTCGGTCATGGTGCCCACGGTGGAGCGCGAGCTGCGCACCGGGTTGGTCTGGTCAATCGCAATCGCCGGGGGCACGCCTTCGACCTTGTCCACGGCCGGTTTGTCCATGCGGTCGAGGAACTGGCGGGCGTAAGCGCTGAAGGTCTCGACATAGCGGCGCTGGCCTTCGGCGTACAGCGTGTCGAACACCAGGCTCGATTTGCCCGAGCCACTGGGGCCGGTGACCACCGTCAACTCGCCGGTGCGGATGTCCAGGTCGAGGTTTTTGAGGTTGTGCTGGCGGGCGCCACGGATGCGGATGAGACCTTGGGACATGGTTGGCTTTTTCGGGTGAAGGCCAAACATTCTAGGGCGCAGGCCAGGAGATTTCTGGCGGCCAAAAGAAAAGCCACGCAAAGGCGTGGCTTTGAACCCGACGCCCCACCAACGGGGCGTTCAAGGGGGGCGCTTACTTGGCAGCGCTGGCTTCGGCCGCAGGGGCAGAAGCGTCGGCCTTGGCGGGCTCGGAGTGAACGGCATCGGCACCGTGCTTTTCACCGCTCATGTCCAGGCTGTCGCCACCTTTACTGATCACAAACAGGGCGATGGCCGCAAAGACCGCAAAACCCACAGCAATTTTCCACATAGTCATCTCCATTTATGAAAAAGGCCCTCCACAGAGGGAAGGCCTTGAATTTAGCACCCGAGTTGCGTCGGGTTGCTTACAAACCTCAGTCGTCAGCGTAGATGTCGACGTCTTTGGTTTCCTTGATGAACAAGCCACCGATCACGACGGTTGCACCGGCGATGATGATCGGGTACCACAGGCCGTTGTACATGTCACCGGTCTGGGCCACGATCGCGAAGGCGGTCGTGGGCAACAGGCCGCCGAACCAGCCGTTACCGATGTGGTAAGGCAAGGACATGGAGGTGTAACGGATGCGGGTGGGGAACATCTCGACCAGCATGGCAGCGATAGGACCGTACACCATGGTCACCAGGATCACCAGGTAAGTGAGGATGGCGATGACCGTGACCTTGTCGAACTTGGCCATGTCAGCTTTGGCGGGGTAGCCAGCAGCTTTCAGGGCAGCACCCAGATTGGAGCCCAACAGGGTGGCACCAGCGGTCTTGTCGCTGCTCAGGTCTTTGACAGACTTGGTGGCAGCTTCGATGGCCTTGGCATCCTTGGGTTCAGCCGCATTCAGAGCAGCCAGCTTTTCCTCGGCCTTGGCCTTGGCAGCAGCGACGTCTTCAGCGGAGTACTTCACATTCACCACGGTCTCACCGACCTTGATGACGGCAGGTGTACCGGCAGCAGCGACTTCGTTGGAGTAGCTCACCGAAGCGTTGGCCAGGCGTTGCTTGGCGATGTCGCAAGAAGAAGTGAACTTCTTGGTGCCTGTGGGGTTGAACTGGAACGAGCACTCGGCAGGATCAGCCACCACCACCACTTTGGATGCCGCTTGTGCTGCAGCCAGCTCTGGGTTGGCAGCCTTGGTCAAGGCCTTGAACACGGGGAAGTAAGTCACCACAGCCAACAAGCAGCCCGCCAGGATGATGGGCTTGCGGCCGATCTTGTCAGACAGGGCACCAAACACCACGAAGAATGGTGTGCCGATGATCAGGGAAACAGCCACCATGATGTTGGCGGTTGCGCCGTCCACTTTCAACGCTTGGGTCAGGAAGAACAAAGCGTAGAACTGACCGGAGTACCAGACCACAGCTTGACCAGCGGTCAAACCGATCAGGGCCAAGATCACGATCTTCAGGTTTTTCCATTGGCCGAAAGCTTCGGTCAGTGGGGCCTTGGAGGTCTTGCCTTCGGCTTTCATTTTCACGAAAGCAGGCGATTCGTTCATGCTCAGACGGATGAAGACCGAAATGATCAGCATCACGATGGAGACGATGAACGGCACGCGCCAACCCCAGTCAGCGAAGGCGTCTTCACCGATGGCCACACGTGTACCCAAGATCACCATCAGCGACAGGAACAGGCCCAATGTTGCCGTGGTCTGGATCCAGGCGGTGTAAGCACCACGCTTGCCAGCAGGTGCGTGCTCGGCCACGTAAGTGGCGGCACCACCGTACTCACCACCCAAAGCCAGGCCTTGCAACAAGCGCAGGCAGATCAGGATGACGGGAGCGGCCACGCCGATGCTGGCGTAGTTGGGCAAAACACCGACGATGAAAGTCGATGCGCCCATGATCAGGATGGTCACCAGGAAGGTGTACTTGCGACCGATCATGTCGCCCAAACGGCCAAACACCAATGCGCCGAAAGGACGCACGATGAAACCGGCAGCAAAAGCCAACAGCGCGAAGATGAAGGCAGAGCCTTCGTCCAGACCGCTGAAGAATTGCTTGGCGATGATGGCGGCCAAAGAGCCGTACAGGTAGAAGTCGTACCATTCAAAAACGGTACCGAGAGAAGAAGCAAAGATCACCTTCTTCTCTTCCGCCGACATGGGGCGGGCAGTTGTTGTTGCCATTTCACTGTCTCCAAAAAAGAGTTTCCGAAAGGGAAACTTGATTTGATTCTTGGAGAACCCACTTTCCGTTTTCTGACAACCTGCCAACACACCCTTACACCCCAAGGGAGAACCCTTTGTTTTGATCTCACGAAATGAAATATGACGATTTTTCACGGGTAATCCCTAGCGAAATTTGCGTCGATAATCGTCGATATACCCCTGACGACAACCCGGTCAATCCCTTGAATTCAGCCCGTTCCAGCCTCATTCGCCAAAAGATCCGCCGCATCACTTGGCTGCTGCTGGGCGTGTGGGCGCTGGTGAGTTTTGCCTGGGTGCCCTTTGCACGCGATCTGAACTTCGACTTCTTCACCTGGAAGTTCAATTTCTGGATGGCCGCGCAAGGCAGCGTTTTGCTGTTTTTGCTTTTGACTGTGGTCAACGCCTGGCTGGTCAACCGCTGGGAAAAAGAATTGGCCGAGTTGGAAACCCCAGCCGACTCGAAAACAGAACCCGCCCCATAAATCGAGGCGTGGCGCTCACTCGGGCAGCGCAGTGGCCAGATGCTCGAACGGCAGGCTTTGCTTGACCAGGATCACCGTGCACGAGGCGTCCATTGCCACCTTGATCGGGACGGTGGCCACAAAACGTTGCATCTGCAGCCCGTGCGTGGCGGCCCCCATGATGATCATGTTGACCTGATTGCCCTCGGCATAGGCCAGCAAGGCTTGGGCCACATCCCCCGACTCCAGCACATGGTATGAGGTCTGATGATCCGACAGGTCCAGCGCTTGCGCCCACTGCTGCAAGCGGCTCAGGTGCCAGCGGTGGACTTGGGTCTCCCCTTTGTCGACCTCGGTACTGCTGGTCTGTCCCGGCGAGATGACAGTGACACACGCCAAACGCGCACCGGGCCGGATGCCCAAAGAACGTGCCACCGCTTGGCGCAAGGAATACAAGGTGGCATCGCTCACGTCGTGGTGCGGCACGGCGACCATGATGATGGGCACCTGCTCGATCTGCTGCACCGGCACAGGGCTGGGCTGGTAAGACATGCCACTGGCACGCAACCAGCGTTTGAAATGCGTCCAAAAACCTGTGCCTTCGGTTTGGCGGCCACGCGCGGTCACCTTGATCTGGTCCGGGTGGCTCAGGTCAAACGCCAGGTGCGAGGCCGAGGGGTAACGCTGGTCGGCCACCGCCTCCAGACAGCGCAAGATGACTTCCTGCAACCATTCGGGCAAATCGGGCCGGTGCTTGCGCGGCGGCACCGGGTCCATCCACAAACGTTGACGCAAACCGCCTTGCGTGGCCGGCTCGCCGAACGGCAGCTCGCCTGTCGCCAACTCGTAGAGCATGACGCCGATGGCAAAGATGTCGCTGCGCGGATCACCGCGCACGCCCACCACCTGCTCGGGCGATATCCAGACCGGCGAGCCTACGGCCTTGCGCAGCTCTTCGGCCAGCAAGTCAGGGTAGTTCGCATGACAGGACAGGCCAAAGTCCAGCATCACCGCGCTGCCATCGGCTCGGATCAGGACGTTCGCAGGTTTGAGGTCCAGGTGACACACGTTTTGCTGATGCAGGCTGTGCGCTGCGCGGGCCATGGCTGTGCCCAAGGCCGCAGTCTCTGCCACCGACAGCGGCTCGGACCTGCCCAGCCAATGCTGCAAGGTCTGGCCTTCGACGTATTCCATGACCAGATAAGGCACACGGGACAGATCACCCGCCGCAACGAAACGCGGCACATGGAGACCCTTGAGTTCAGACAGGATCTGCAACTCCACTTCAAAGCTGACGATGTTTTCGGCCCCGTCACCGGCGGTCATGCGCGGGATCTTCATGGCCATGGGAAATTCGCTGCGGCGGCGGCTGCCATCGGCTGCGGGCGCATAGACCACCTTGTACACATGGGCCATGCCACCGGCATGCATGCAGGATTCGATTTCAAATCCGTCGAGTTCGTGTCCGGGGTTCAGCAGTTTCAACGTCCGCGCTCCAGTCGATCGGCAAAAGATTCAGGCAAGCCGGCCAGGCGCACCGCAGCGGCCGCTTCGGTGTGGTTGTAGGGCACACGGTGAAAAGTGATCTTGCGGGCAGCCAGGTCGTACAGGGTATACATGGCACGCGGGTCGCCATCACGCGGCTGGCCACAAGAGCCCACACAGGCCACCAAGGGCCTGTGTGGCGACATGGGCACGGCCACACCGGGCTTGGGCTCGAACTTCATCAGCAAGCGCCCTGCGCCCTGGTAATACAAACTCTGCTGGTGCACATGGCCGACCAGCACGTGGGAAAAGCCTTGTGCCAACGCCGCGTCCAGGCAATGGCTGGCTGCACGTTCGCTGTCCACATAACGCCAAGCTTCGGGTTTGTCGGCACTGGCATGAACCAAGAACACGGGCGCATAGGCATGGGTCATCGGCAAGCCTGAGAGAAACGCCTTGTGTGCCGGCGTCAGCTGCGCATGGGTCCATCCCGCGCCTTGTGCACCTTGCGTGGCTGAACGGTCCTGTTCTGCAGGCGGGTTCAGGGCCATCTCGTCGTGGTTGCCCTTGAGGGCCCAGGCCCCCTGCGCCACCAGCGCCATCACCTCATCCAGGACGGCCACAGGATCACCGCCATAGCCCACCAAATCGCCCAAAAAAGCGAACTGGTCTACCCCTTGCTGACGCGCGTGCGCCAGACAAGCCTGCAAGGCTTGCCGGTTGGCGTGGATGTCTGAAATCAGGGCCAGTCTCATGGGGTGTCTCCGACCCCATGATGGCAGACCTGACTGATGCGCAACTTGCAGCAGATCAAGCAAGCATCACAAGAAAATTCGCCTCAGCGTTCGCCGAGGGATTGGCTGAAGGTTTTGACGATGGGTTTGGTCAGGTACTGGAAGACCGTGCGTTGTCCGGTTTTGACTTCGATGGTGGCGGTCATGCCGGGTTGGATGTCGAGGCGTTCGTTGGGGCGGCCGCTGAATTGGCGGCCGGTGGTGCGCACTTGAGCACGGTAGTACGGTTGCTCGCCTTGGCGCAGGTCTTCGCTCAAGGTGTCGGCGCTGATGTAGATAAGTTGGCCCGAAAGCTCGCCATAGACGGTGTAGTCGTAGGCGTCGATCTTGACGCGCACGTCTTGGCCAGGCTTGAGGAAGGCGATGTCGGCCGGTGAGACTTTGGCCTGGATGATGAGGTCGTCTTCGAGGGGGACAATTTGCATGACTTCTTCACCGGGGCGGATCACACCCCCCAAGGTGGTGATGCGCACGTTTTTGACGACCCCGTGCACCGGTGCACGCAGCTCGGTCAGCGCCAGCTGGCTCTTGCGCTGGGCCATGTTTTGCATGACGCCCGCCAGGTCTTCCTGGGCTTTGCCGAGTTCGGTTTGGGCGTCCTGAAAGTATTTGTTGCGCTTGTTGGTGACTTGCGATTTGAGTTCGGCCACCTGGCGTTGCAGACGCAAGATGTCAGTCTGGCTGACATCGCCGGTTTTGAGGAGCGGCCGGGTCATGGCCAGTTCTTTGTCGACGAGCTCGATCATGCCGTCCAGCGCCGCGATGTCTTCACGGATGGCGGCTTGGCGCTTCTTGAAGAGCATGGTCTGACTGACTTTGAATTCGGGGTAGTCCTTGAGTTCGGGCGGGAATTTCAGCTCGGTGCCCAGCACTTCGGCTTGCAGGCGTGCCACGGTGGCGGCCAGGCCTGCGGCTTTGGCTCGGGCTTCGAGGTAGCTGGTTTCAAAGCGGGTTTTCTCGAACTGGAGCAGAACTTGTCCAGCATCCACGGTGTCGCCTTCTTTGACCAGCAGGTCGGAGATGGTGCCGCCTTCTTGCGACTGGATGATTTGCGTTTTGGAGCTGGCGATGACCGAGCCAGGGGCGCGGGTGATCTGGTCGAGGTTGGCCCAGAGCGACCAGAGCACAAAGATCAGCAGTGTGAAGAAGGTGATCCAGACCGTCAGGCGCAGGCCACCGACCTTGAAGGGGGCGGCAGGCGCATAGCGCGGGTTGAGTGTGGAAGAGCGGTGTTTGAAGACCCAGAACAGGTTCATGCTTTGGCCTCGGAGGCAGATGGGTTGGCGTCGGCAGCAGCAGGCGCTGCACCGCGCAGGCGGGCCAGGACTTGGTCGCGTGGGCCGTCGAGCACGATGCGGCCCTTGTCGAGCACGATGATGCGGCCGACGTAGGCCAGCAAGGCGGGCTTGTGGGTGACGACCACCAGCAGCGACTCGGGCGCGAGTTCGTTGAAGAGGTGGTGCATGACGCGGTTTTCGAGTTGCGCGTCCATGGAGGCGGTGGGCTCGTCGAGCAGCATGATGCGGGGCTGTTGCAGCAGCATGCGGGTCAGGCCCACGAGTTGGCGTTGGCCGCCCGAGAGGCCTTTGCCGCCTTCGGAGATGTCGAGTTCCATGCCTTTGGGGTGGCTTTGGATGACTTGGTCCAGGCCGGTCATGGCGGCGGCACGCAGGATGTGGCTGTCGCTGGGCGATGGCATGCCGAGCGTGAGGTTTTCTCGCAATGTGCCTTGGAACAGGCGCACGTCTTGAGGCAGGTAGCCCATGTGTTCGCGCACAAACTCGGGAGCCAACTGGGTCACGTCCACGTTGTCCAATAACAAGTTGCCAGCGCTGGGTTTGTACAGGCCGGACAGGATTTTGATGAGGGTGGATTTGCCCGAGCCCACCGAGCCGAGGACGGCCACGCGTTCGCCCGGCACAAAGGCCAGTGCGGGGACTTCGAGGATGGGGTGTTTGTCGCTGTAGGCGAAGCCGACTTTTTCGAGGCGGACCTGGCCTTGGCAGCTTTGCGGCACGACCAGGCGGGTGGCGGGGTCGCGGTCGCTGGGCATGGCCATGATGCCGTCCAGGCCCTTGAGGGCGATTTGCGCGTGCTTCCATTGCACGACGAGGCCGGGAAACTGCGCCAGCGGCGACAAGGCGCGACCGCTGATGATGGTGCAAGCGATCAAGCCGCCCATGGTGAGGTCACCGATCGTGAGACATAAGCACCCATGGCGACCATGCCCACGTAGGTGATTTGCTGCATGACTTGCGTGATGTTGGTCGACAGGGTCGACAGGGCACGCATGTGCAGCTCGCCTTGGGCGATGGTGGCCGTGAGGTGACGCCAGCGGTCAAGTTGTTTCCACTCGCCGTTGGCGGCTTTGATGGATTCGATGCCGTCGATGGCTTCGATCAGCAAACCGTTTTTGCGGTTGGATTCGGCCATGTGCAGGCCAGTGTATTTTTCGATCGGTTTGCGAAACGACAGGCCCACCAAAATGGCCAGAGGCACCATGACCAGCGGCACCAAGGCCACTTGCCAAGAGATCATGGCGATCACGATCACAAACAACAGCGCAAACGGTGCGTCGGCCAGGATGAACAAGGTGGACGAGGTGAGGAAGCCGCGCACGGATTCGAAGTGGCGAATTTGCGAAGCAAATGTGCCCACGGTGCGGGGACGTGCGTCCATGCGGATGTCGAGCGCCTTGCCAAAGAAGACGGCAGACAGCTCTTGGTCGATGGCTTTGCAGGCGCGTTCGACCATGTGAGCACGCACTTGTTTGATGAGCAATTCCAGCGCGATGGAGATCAGCACGCCCACGGTGAGCACGAGCAGTGTGGAGTAGCCTTTGCTGGGGACCACGCGGTCGTAGACCTGCATGGAGTACATGGCGGCCAAGAGGCCGATGAAGCTGATGATGAAAGTGGCAAAGACCGCGTCCATGAAAGAGGAGCGGTAGCGGCTGAGGGCAAAGATGAACCATTCGCCTGCAGTGCGGGGGCCGGTGTGGTCATCGGCACCCGGCACCGAGGTGACGTGCAGGGCCAGGATGTTGCCCTTTTCGAGTGCCAGAAGGCTGATCTCGCCCACGCGGCCGTTGTGGTCTTCGGTGGTGCAGCCGCCGTGGCTGAGCTTGCCGCGCAGCATGAGCACTTGCGCGCCGTCTTCGGACACCCAGACCAGCGGGAATTGGCCTTTACTCATTTGCAGAGCCGCGACTTCGCTGATGGCCGCCGAGGCGAAGTGAGCGCTCCACAGTTCGATGGCGCGGTGCTTGCGGCTGAGGCTGGCGATGTCCACGCCGTCGGCGGTTTTGCCCTGCATGCCAAAGCGGTAAGCGGGCACCGAGTGGCCTTGCAAAGCGGCCAGGCGCGAGAGCAAGGTCGACAGTTCGGGGTCTTGCAGGTAGCTGCCTTGCTGGGCTTTGTCGGCGGTGCTTTGCAGTGGGGTGGACGTGTCAGTCATGGAGCGCTGTGAGTTTTTCTGCGCTGATGTCGCCGGTCATGAGCATCAGTCGGACTTTGGAGAGTTGCAAGCCGTAGCGGGTGTCGGCGTCGCTGTAGAGGGCTTGGGTTTTTTCGCGCTGGGCGTTGAGCACGTCCAGCCAGTTTTTGCGGCCCACCTGGTATTGGCGCAAATACGATTCGACGACTTCGGTGGTGCCAGCCAGCAGGGCTTGGGAGGGGCCAAGCTGGGCTTGGAGGGCTTCGAGTTCAGACAGCGCGGCGCTGACTTGTGCACTGAGGTTGCGCTGGAGGGTTTCGAGCTCTTGCTCGGTGGCTTCTTTGCGCGAGACGGCGGCTTGCACGCCAGCGCGGGCGCTCAGTCCGGCACCGGATTGGAATTCGAGGCCCAGGTAGCCTTTGCTGCGGTCGTAGTTGGCGGGCACGGTACCGGCCCATGTGCGCTGAAAGCCGGCCACGAGCGAGGGGTAAACCTGCGCTTTGCTGACGTCGATCTGTGCCTGAGCGCTGTCGATTTGGGACAGCAGGCGTTGGCGTTGTGCCGATTGGGCGATCGCGCGTTCGACCAGTTCGCTCTGGGCAAGGGGGTCAAAACGGATGTCGGTCGGGGCCTTGAGGGGACCCGTCAGTGGGGCGGTCCATTGGGCCAGGGTGGTCAGTGCGGCATCGAGTTGTTTTTTGATCTGGATGCGTTCGCTGATGGCTTGCTGCAAGCGGGCTTGGGCCAGGGTGGTGTCTGCGGGCGGGCTGATTTGGGCTTCGGTGCGGCGCTCAATCAGTCCGACCAGGCGTTCGTGTTCGACCACATTGAGGCTGGCGCTTTGGAGGCGTTGGTCCAGGCGCAGGGCCTCAAAGAAGGCGGTGGCCACTTGCGTCAGGGCATTGAATTGGGCTTCGTGAATGCCCGCTTCGGCAGCACGTAAATTGGCTTCGGTCAGGGCGATGCGCGAGGTGAGCTTGCCACCCGTCCAGAGGGGTTGCTCGACTTTGGCCAGGCTTTGGGTGAGGTTGGTGTCCGAGCGCAGCTGTGAGCTGACGGTCGGGAAGCGGCCCCATTGCGCGGCCTCAACGTCAAAGCCTGCGGCCTGGGCTTGGCTGCGGGCTTGCAAGACGGTGGGGTGGTTTTGCAGGGCTTCGCTGAGCAATTGCTTGAGCGTTGTGTCTGCCGCGCTGGCAGCGGCGCACAGGCAGACACCGGCCAGCAGTGTCACCACCGCTCGGGCATGTTGCGAGACGGTCGCAACCATGCCCGGCTTTGTGGGCCAAGTCTGGCGCGTGGAGCGAGGAATATTCATGTCGGACGATGGGGGATGGCTGCATGCTTGCTGGGCAGGCACAACAATAAATTAGTCAAAAATTAGCAATAAATTTGAATATACACATTTATTAATACAAATATCTCCAATACACACAGGCCTTGTAAGCGCCAGATACAAAGGGAAATCCCTCTCGACAAAGCGTGGCTTGGCGCTATGATTGACGTTTACGTAAACGTAAAGACTTTTTACCGCTCACCCCGGCCCGGAGACCCCCATGACCGACCTTTCCGCAGAATTCAAAGCTTTGGCCAATTACCGCCCCACCAACAAGGTGCGTTTTGTCACGGCGGCCAGCCTATTTGACGGGCACGATGCCGCCATCAACATCATGCGGCGCATCTTGCAGAGCATGGGTGCCGAGGTGATCCACCTGGGCCACAACCGTTCGGTGGACGAGGTGGTGACCGCTGCCCTGCAGGAAGACGCGCAGGGCATCGCCATCAGCTCTTACCAGGGTGGGCACAACGAATATTTCACTTACATGACCGAGTTGCTCAAGGCGCGCGGTGGTGAGCACATCAAGGTGTTTGGCGGCGGTGGCGGTGTGATCGTGCCGTCTGAAATCCGCATGCTGGCCGAGCATGGCGTGCGCATTTTCAGCCCCGAAGACGGCCAGAAGATGGGCCTGGCCGGCATGATCGGCGAGATGGTCATGCGTTGCGACCAGGACATCAGCCCTCTGGCGCCCAAAGACGTGGCCGCTATTCAGGGCCACGGCGAGATGAACTGGCGCGCTCTGGCGCAGTTGATCACGGCGCTGGAGAACGACAAAGCCGACGCCAAAGTGGTGGCCGCTGTGCGTGAGCAAGCTGCGGCCAAGAAAGTGCCCGTGCTGGGCATCACCGGCACCGGCGGTGCGGGCAAGTCGTCGCTGACCGACGAGTTGATCCGCCGTCTGCGCCTGGACCAGGACGACGCGCTGCGCGTGGCGGTGATCTCGATCGACCCTTCACGCCGCAAGAGCGGTGGCGCCCTGCTGGGCGACCGCATCCGCATGAACGCCATCAGCCCCTGGTCGCAAGGTTCGCGTGTGTTCATGCGCTCGCTGGCCACGCGTGACTTTGGCAGCGAAATCAGCGCCGCCCTGCCCGATGTGGTGGCGGCTTGCAAGGTGGCGGGCTTTGATTTGATCGTGGTCGAGACCTCGGGCATTGGCCAGGGCGACGCGGCCATCGTGCCGCATGTGGATGTGCCGATGTACGTGATGACGCCCGAGTTTGGCGCGGCCAGCCAGCTTGAAAAAATCGACATGCTGGACTTTGCCGAGTTCGTGGCGATCAACAAGTTTGACCGCAAGGGTGCCTCTGACGCCCTGCGCGACGTGGCCAAGCAGGTGCAGCGCAACAAAGAAGCCTGGACCGTGCCGACCGAGCAGATGCCGGTCTTCGGCACCATGGCCGCCCGCTTCAACGACGACGGCGTGACCGCCTTGTACCAGGCACTCAAGGTGCGTTTGGGCGAGCTGGGCATGCCCACCACCGAGGGCCGTCTGCCCGTGGTCAACGTGCGCCACAGCACCCACCAGAACCCGGTGGTGCCCCCTGCACGCACACGGTATCTCGCCGAGATCAGCGACACCGTGCGCAGCTACAAAAAGCGCGCCCGCGATCAAGCCCGTCTGGCCCGCGAAATCCAGCAACTGCGCGCGGCAGCCCGCATGCTCGAAGTGGACAAACCCGGACGCGCCAAAGCGGCCGAAGCGGCCATCGATTTGGCCGTGGCCCGTGAAGAAACCCAGGACCCCACGGCCAAAAAGCTGCTGGCCCAGTGGCCCGACATGCAAAAAGCCTATGCGGGCGACGAGTACGTGGTGAAAATCCGCGACAAGGAAATCCGCACCGCGCTGACCACCAAGTCGCTGAGCGGCACCACCATCCGCAAAGTGGCGCTGCCCCAGTACGAAGACCACGGCGAAATTCTCAAATGGTTGATGCTGGACAACGTGCCCGGCAGCTACCCCTACACCGCAGGCACCTTTGCCTTCAAGCGCGAGGGCGAAGACCCGACCCGCATGTTCGCGGGTGAAGGCGATCCCTTCCGCACCAACCGCCGCTTCAAGCTGGTGAGCGAGGGCATGCCGGCCAAGCGACTGTCCACCGCCTTCGACTCGGTCACGCTGTACGGCAACGACCCCGACCTGCGTCCGGACATCTACGGCAAGATCGGCAACTCGGGCGTGAACGTGGCCACGCTCGACGACATGAAGGTGCTGTACTCGGGCTTTGACCTGTGCAACCCCACAACGTCTGTGTCGATGACCATCAACGGCCCCGCGCCCTCGATCCTGGCCATGTTCATGAACACGGCCATCGACCAGAACATCGACAAGTTCAAAGCCGAAAACGGCCGCGAGCCCACCGAGACCGAGACCGCCAAGATCAAGGAATGGGTGCTGGCCAATGTGCGCGGCACGGTGCAGGCCGACATCTTGAAAGAAGACCAGGGCCAAAACACCTGCATCTTCTCGACCGAGTTTTCGCTCAAGGTCATGGGCGACATCGCGCAGTATTTTGTGCATCACGATGTGCGCAACTTCTACTCGGTGTCCATCAGTGGCTACCACATCGCCGAAGCCGGGGCCAACCCGATCAGCCAGCTGGCGTTCACGTTGTCGAATGGCTTTACCTTTGTGGAAGCGTATCTGGCGCGTGGCATGCACATCGACGACTTCGCGCCCAACCTGAGCTTCTTCTTCAGCAACGGCATGGACCCCGAGTACACGGTGCTGGGCCGCGTGGCACGCCGCATCTGGGCGGTGGCGATGAAAGAGAAGTACGGCGCGAACGAGCGTTCACAAAAACTGAAGTACCACATCCAGACTTCAGGCCGCTCGCTGCACGCACAAGAGATCCAGTTCAACGACATCCGCACCACGTTGCAAGCGCTGATCGCGATCTACGACAACTGCAACAGCCTGCACACCAACGCGTTTGACGAAGCCATCACCACGCCCACCGAAGACTCGGTGCGCCGCGCCATGGCGATCCAGCTCATCATCAACCGCGAATGGGGCCTGGCCAAGAACGAGAACCCGAACCAGGGCGCTTTCATCATCGACGAGCTGACCGAGTTGGTCGAAGAAATGGTGCTGGCCGAGTTCGAGAAAATTGCCGAACGCGGCGGCGTGTTGGGTGCCATGGAAACCGGCTACCAGCGCGGCAAGATCCAAGACGAGTCGATGCACTACGAGATGCTCAAGCACACCGGCGAGCTGCCCATCATCGGCGTCAACACCTTCCGCAACCCCAAGGGTGACGAAGTCATGGAGACACTGGAGCTGGCCCGCTCGACCGAAGAAGAAAAGCAGTCGCAACTCAAGCGCCTTCAGGATTTCCACGCCCTGCACGCCAACGAATCGCCTGCCATGCTCAAGCGCCTGCAGCAAGCCGTGATCGACAACGGCAACGTGTTCGAAGTGCTGATGGACGCGGTGCGCGTGTGCTCGCTGGGGCAGATCACCAACGCCTTGTTCGAGGTGGGTGGTCAGTACCGTCGCAACATGTGATCACCGGGCAGCACACCATGGCCAAACTTCATCGAACGCTGGCCATGGGCCTGCTGCTGTTTGTCGGCTGGGCGCAAGCCGATACGGCGGCATTTCTGAGCGAGCGTGAGCAAAAATTCCAGTTGCCGGCTGCGGCCAAGGATTACCAGACTTTTGCCCCGGTCAGGGTGGCCACTTTTTCCAACTGGGCCAAGTACTTCAGATCGTGCACCATCGAGCCGGGCACGCCAGCACGCAGCTTGGGCCAAGGGGCATTGCCACGGCCACTGAGTTATTCGAGGTTTCCCATCGGGGGCACGCGCTCATTGGATGACTTTGTCGAGGCCTACCCGGTCACATCCTTGATCGCCGCGCAAGAGGACAAAATTCTGGAAGAGCGCTACCCGCGCATGCGCTTGGCCTCCGACAAGTTCACCTCGTTTTCGATGGCCAAGTCCATCACCAGTTTACTGGTGGGCATCGCCCTCGATGAGGGCAAGATCCAGTCGCTGGATGACCCGGCCAGCAAGTATGTGCCCGCCATTGCAGATTCGGCATATGGGGCCATCAGCTTGCGCCACCTGCTGCGCATGAGCTCGGGCATGCTCTATTCCGAAAACTATTCGGGCCGCGATGACAACGCCCGCATGTCCGAGTACCTGGAATCGCAAGGGGCCATCACGGCCGTCAATGTGTTCAAGGGCAAGCCTTATCACACGCCCGGCACCCGCTTCAACTATGCAGGCATCGAGTCTATTGTGCTCAATCAGGTGGTGGCGCACGCCACAAGACAGCCGATCTGCCAGTACATGCAAGACAAATTGTGGGGCCCCATCGGGGCGCAAGACAGCGGGACGTGGCAGCTCGATGGCTCAGGCCAGGCCATGGGCCAAATGGGATTTGCGGCCACCGCGCGAGACTGGGTTCGCTTGGGCTTGATGATCGTCAACGATGGCAAGGTGGGCGATCGGCAAGTGGTCTCCAAAGCGTACCTGGATGAAGCCACGCGCATGAGCGCCCAACCGGAGCACTTTCACAAGGGCAATGGGGTCAATCGGCTCTACGGTTACGGCTACCAGTTCTGGCTGCTCGGCGAGCACCAGCCGGTCATGCTGGGGGTGTATGGGCAGCACTTGTTCATGGACCGAAGCCGCAAAGCGGTGATGTTGATCACCAGCGCCTGGCCCAGCACGGTGATGCCGCTTTATTCGATGAATTACAGCCGGCTGTTTGCGGATTTCATCCAAAGCTTGACGCCCCCTTGACGCACCCTTGACCGGCAAGGGGGCGACATGGGGTCGTCTGCGCAGGGCCTCAGGCCTTGAAAGCCACCACTTTCTGAGTTTGTTCGCCCAGGCCCTCAATGCCCAAACGCATCACATCGCCGCGCTTGAGGTACACCGGTGCAGGTTTGCCATCGACCTTGACGCCCATGCCCACGCCAGGTGGCGTGCCGGTGGTGATGATGTCGCCGGGCTCCAGGGTCATGAACTGGCTCACATAGCTCACCAGCTTGGCCACACCGAAGATCATGGTCTTGGTGTTGCCGGTTTGGTAACGCACGCCGTTCACGTCCAGCCACATGCCCAAAGCTTGTGGGTTGGGCACTTCGTCACGCGTGACCAGCCATGGGCCCACGGGGCCGAAGGTGTCGCAACCCTTGCCCTTGTCCCAGCTGCCGCCCAGCTCCAGCTGGTATTCGCGCTCGCTCACGTCGTTGACCACGCAGTAACCGGCCACATGGTTGATCGCGTCTTTTTGGGTCACATAACGTGCGCGGGTGCCGATCACGATGCCCAGCTCGACTTCCCAGTCGGTTTTCTTGGAGCCCTTGGGCAGCATGACGTCGTCGTCCGCACCTTGAATGCACGAGATCGCCTTGGTGAACACGATGGGTTCTTTGGGGATCGGCATGCCCGATTCGGCCGCGTGGTCGGCGTAGTTCAGGCCAATGGCGATGAACTTGCTGGTCGAAGAGATGGGGGTGCCAAAACGCTTTTTGCCGCGCACCAAGGGCAGCTTGTCGGTCTTGACCTTGGCCAGCTTGGCCAGGGCCTTGTCGCTCAGTTGCTCAGGCGTGATGTCTTTGACCACGCTGCTCAGGTCGCGCAAGCGGCCATCGGCATCGATCAGGCCTGGTTTTTCTTTGCCGGGTTGGCCATAACGAACGAGTTTCATAAAACCTCTCAGTGTGTAAAAAAATCAATAAGTGGAACGGCCACCGGACAGGTCAAAGACCGCGCCGGTGGAAAAGGAACATTCTTCGGTGCTCAGCCAAGTCACCATGGCGGCGACTTCTTCGGGCTCGCCAAAGCGGGCCATCGGGATCTTGGACAACATGAACTGGATGTGCTCGGGCGTCATTTGATCAAAAATCGCCGTCTTCACAGCCGCCGGGGTGACACAGTTCACCCGCACGCCCGTGTCGGCCAGCTCTTTGCCCAAGGATTTGGTCAGGCCAATCACCGCCGCCTTGCTCGCACTGTAAGCGCTGGCGTTGGGGTTGCCGTCTTTGCCCGCCACTGAGGCGATGTTGACGATGCGCCCATAGTTGCGCGCCTTCATGTGGGCGCTGAGTTCGCGGCAGCAATGAAACAGGCCATGCACGTTCACATCGAACACCTGCTTCCAGGCGTCCACCGGGTAGTCCCACACCTTGGTATTGGGGCCGGTGATGCCGGCGCTGTTGACCAGCACATCGACACCCGCCAACGCCACGGTTTGTGCAGTGGCCTGCACCACCGAGTCGTGGCTGACCACATCGACCTGCACCGTGTTGACCACGGCTCCCGACTGAGCTTGGCGCAGTTGCTCGGCGGCTTGGGTCATGCCCGCCACATCGCGGTCCCATATGGTGACCCGCGCACCCGAAGCCAGCATGCGCTGCGCAATGGCATAACCCAAACCGGTGGCCGCACCGGTGATGACCGCGTGGCGGCCTTTCATGTCCAGCAAATTCATGTCCGTCTTTCTGTTCGATCAGATGGTCATGCCGCCATCGACCATGTAGGCATTGCCCGTGGCGAAGATGGATTCGTCGGACGCGAGGAAGGTCACGATGGGCGCGATCTCTGCCGCCTGCGCCAGCCGCCCCATGGGCTGGCGGTTGATGAAGTCCTTGCGGGCTTGCACCGGATCGGCGTAGCTGTTGATGCGGTCCTGCAGCGAGGGCGTATCGACTGTGCCGGGGCAAATCGCGTTGCAGCGCACGCCCTGGCGCACATAGTCAGCGGCCACGCTTTTGGTCAGGCCAATCACCGCCGCCTTGCTGGTGCCGTAAATGAAGCGGTTGGGCAAACCCTTGACGCTGGAGCACACGCTGGCCATGTTGATGATGCTGCCGCCGCGTCCGTCTTTGTCGAACTGCGCGACCATTTTGGGAATGGCCGCCTGGATCATCCAGAATTGCGAGCGCACATTCAGGTTGAAGGCGAAATCCCACTCTTCGTCAGTGGCCAGTTCGATGTTGCCGTTGTGCACAAAGCCTGCGCAGTTGAAGAGGATGTCGATGCGGTCCATGCTGGCCACTTGCGCGGCAATCGCCTGCTTGTCGAGCACGTTGAGCACGGCGGTGTGCACATTGGCCACGCCCTGATAGCTCTTAAGCAGCTCGGCGTTCACATCGGTGGCGTAAACCACTGCACCTTCAGCAGCCATGGCCAATGCCGCCGCCTGGCCAATGCCCTGCCCTGCAGCCGTGACCAGCGCGGTTTTTCCTTTGAGTCTCATGATGCCTTGATCTCCATGTGGGTCGTCTGTCGTTGTTGAATCGCCGCCCAGTCCCAGGCGATGCCCAGACCTGCGGTTTCGGGTGGATGGGCATAGCCATCTGCCACTTTCATGCGCGAAGTGGTGATGTCGTCGAGCTGCGGGATGTATTCCACCCAAGTGGCATTGGGCACCGCAGCGCACAAGCTCACATGCAACTCCATCAAAAAGTGGGGACACACCGCCACATCAAAAGTTTCGGCCAGATGCGCCGTCTTGATCCAGGGCGTAATGCCGCCAATGCGCGCCACATCGGGCTGCACGATGGAGCACGCGCCTTGCTCCAGGTATTCGCGAAACTGCATCGGGTGGTACATGGACTCACCCACCGCCACCGGAATGGTGGTGTGCTCGCGCAACTGGCGATGGCCCGACACGTCTTCAGCCGGCATGGGCTCCTCGATCCAGGCCAGACCTAGGCCATCGAAAGCCCGTGCACGGCGCACCACTTCGGCGCGGTTGAAGCCCTGATTGGCATCGGTCATCAGCTCAAATCCGGGGCCCACCGCATCGCGCACGGCAGACAGACGGGCCACGTCTTCGCTCACGTGCGGGCGGCCAATCTTGATCTTCGCGCCTTTGAAGCCTTGGGCCTGCGCCTGGAGCGTTTGGTCCACCAGCTCTTGAGGTGACAGGTGCAGCCAGCCGCCTTCGGTGGTGTAGAGCGGCACACGCGCTTGCGCCCCGCCCAGCAAGCGCCACAGCGGCAGCCCTTGACTTTGCGCACGCCAGTCCCACAAGGCTGTGTCCACACAGGCCAGGGCCAGGCTTGTCATGGCCCCCACCGCCGTGGCGTGGGTGTGAAAAAACAAATCCTTCCAAATCGCCTCGACCATCAGCGGGTCGCGCCCGATCAGGCGGGGGGCCAGGTGGTCCTTGAGCAAGGCGATCACCGAGGAGCCGCCCGTGCCAATGGTGTAGGCGTAGCCCGTGGCCTCGATGCCATCGCTGCAGTGCAAGGTCAGCAGCAAGGTCTCTTGCGTGACAAAGGACTGGATGGCGTCGGTGCGTAGCACCTTGGGCGGCAGGTTGACTTGCCGAAGGCTCACGCGGTCAATGGTGACTGGGGGCATGCGCAACTCAGTTCAAAGGACAAGGCAAGGCGCAAAACGACAGGCAAGCCAAGGATTCGCCAGGTGCACAGGGCATGCCACAAACCGCGCATCCATGCGGGTTTGTGCGGAGTCGAAATGGCTTGACCGGGCAAATCTGAACATGTGATGATTGTGCAACTGGTCTGACCACTTGTCCAATTCACGTTATCCCTGATCACCACCCCTGCGCCTGTCATGCCCATCCAAACCGTGGAACCCCAACGCCTGTACCGACAAATTGCCGAGCAATTGCGGCAGCTGATGGCATCGGGCGAATTCGCGGTGGGCTCAAGGCTGCCCGCCGAGCGTGACCTGGCCGCGCAACTGGGCGTGAGCCGCCCTTCGGTGCGCGAAGCGCTGATCGCGCTCGAAGTCGAAGGCATGATCGAAGTGCGCACCGGCTCGGGCATTTACGTGCAAAGCACCACCCCAAGCAAGAGCGCCAAAGCCCCAGCAGCCATCGACACCTCGACCGAATGGGGCCCGCTTGAAGTGATGAGCGCACGCATTTTGGTGGAGTCCGAGGTGGCTGCACTGGCCGCTCAAAACGCCCAGAAAAAAGACATTCAAGCCATCCGCGCAGGCCTCAAGCAAATGAAGCAGGAAGCAGCCCGCAACGAAATGCCACGCGAAGGCGACGAAGCCTTCCACGAAGCCATTGCACAGGCCTGCGGCAACAGCGTCTTGGTCGACACCGTGCAACGCTTTTGGCTGGCCCGCAAAGGCCCCTTGTTTGCACGCTTGGGCGACTATTTTGAACACCCCGCTTCTTGGCAAGCGGCGATTGCCGAACACCAGGCGGTGCTGGACGCCATCGAGGCCCATGACGCACCGGCCGCGCGCAAAGCCATGCAAAAGCATTTGAAACAAGCCCACAAAAGATACAGCGCGAGCTGGCGCCGCGCTCCTGCCCGATGAGGGGTATGCAGTTTTTTCGCGTCAGCACATTCCAACACCACAAGGAGACAACGATGAGCAAGCGATTCACCCTGAAAACATTGGCGGCACTGGGCGCTGTAGCGATCGGCTCGATGCTGATCAGCACCGGCGCTCAAGCGCAGCAAAAACTCAAATGGGCCCATGTGTACGAGACCTCCGAGCCCTACCATGTGGATTCGGTCTGGGCCGCCGAAGAAATCAAAAAACGCAGCAACGGCAAGTTCGACATCCAGGTCTTCCCCGCCTCCACACTGGGCAAGGAAACCGACATCAACCAGGGCCTGACCTTGGGCACGGTGGACATGATCATCAGCGGCACCTCGTTTGCGGCCCGCACCTACCCACGCTTTGGCATCGCTTACTACCCCTTCATCTTCCGTGATGCCGATCACCTGGTGGCCTATTCCAAGAGCCCGATCTTCCAGGAAATGGTCAATGACTACCGCAACAAAACCGGCATTCAAGTCACGGCCTACACCTACTACGGCGCACGCCACACCACCGCCCAAAAAGCCTTCACCACCTGCGAAGGCATGAAGGGCCTGAAGATCCGCGTGCCCGACGTACCGGCTTACACCGCCACCCCCAAATCGTGTGGTGCCAACCCCACCCCGATCGCTTTTGCCGAGGTCTATTTGGCCCTGCAAAACGGCACAGTGGACGCACAAGAGAACCCGCTGACCACCATCGAAGCCAAGAAGTTCTACGAAGTGCAAAAGGCCATCATGCTCACGGGCCACATCGTGGACGGCCTGACCACGCAGATTGCACCGCACCTGTGGAACAAGCTCAGCGATGCCGAGAAGAAGATGTTCACCGAAGTGACGCAAGAAGCGGCCAACCGTTCGACCGCCAAGATCAAAAAGCGTGAGGCCGAGCTGGTCGACGAGTTCAAGAAAAAAGGCTTGCAGATTGTGCAAGTGGACCGCAAGACCTTCCAGGATGCTGTGCTGAAAAACGCCCCACTGGAGTCGATGGGCTACACCAAGGCCGACTTCGACAAAATCCAGGCCGCCAAATAAGGCTGCGCCTCCAAGCCGATCAGACCCGTGTCTGATCGGCCTTTTGACCTGATTTTTTCCTGAATCCAAGGACACCCCATGAGCGACCTTCCCGATCTGGATGCCATGCCCAAAGTCATGGGCGACGATGGCCAGTTCCACGCCACCGACGACGAAGTCGATCTGTCGGGCACCCCCATCGAGGCCTGGGTGGCTTTGGCATTTTTCTGGATGCTTGGCGCCACGGTGTTTTACCAATTCATCACGCGTTATGTGATGAACAACTCGGCCTCCTGGACGGAAGAGATCGCCCGCTACATGCTGATCGCCACCGTGTTCACTGGTGCCACCATTGGCGTGGCCAAGAACAACCACATCCAGGTCGATTTCTTTTACCGCTTCATGCCCGACTGGCTCAGCCGCGCCATGGGCACGCTGGTCGACGTGATGCGCATCGCCTTCTTTGCCACCGCCACCGTGCTGACGGGCCAGATGATGGAGAAACTAGGCAGCTACAAGATGACCATCATCGACTTGCCCATGAACATCGTCTATGGCGTGGTGATGGTCGGGTTCGCCGCCATGACGCTGCGCGCCATCTGGGTGGCTCGCGTGCATTGGCAACGCGGCTACACCGTGCTGCAACGCCCCGAGTCTGAAATGACCGACCGCTGAAACGCCTTTAGAAAGTTCTCCATGCTGAAGATCCTTTTCCTCATCCTCATGAGCGGCGGCATTCCGGTGGCGATTGCCATGACCGGTGCGTCCTTGCTTTACTTGTTCTTTGTCGAAAGCTCACCGCCTTTTGTGGTCATCCACCGCATGGTGTCGGGCATCGACAGCTTCCCGCTGTTGGCCGTGCCCTTCTTCATCCTGGCCGGCAACCTGATGAACAACGCCGGCATCACCAACCGCATCTACAACTACGCGCTGGCCCTGGTGGGCTGGCTCAAAGGTGGCCTCGGCCACGTCAACGTGGTCGGCTCGGTCGTGTTTGCGGGCATGAGCGGCACCGCCATTGCCGATGCAGCAGGCCTGGGCACCATCGAAATCAAGGCCATGAAAGACCATGGCTACAGCACAGAATTTGCGGTGGGCGTCACCGCCGCATCGGCCACACTGGGCCCGATCATTCCGCCCAGCCTGCCCTTTGTGATCTACGGCATGATGGCCAACGTCTCGGTCGGCGCCTTGTTTTTGGCAGGCATCTTGCCCGGCGTGCTGATGGCCATTTTGATGATGCTCACCGTGGCCTTTTTTGCCCACAAAAACGGGTGGGGCGCTGACGTCAAATTCGACTGGTCCAAAGTCATCAAGGCGCTGATCGAAACCGCTGTGGTCGTGGGCTGGCCCCTGTCCATCTGGTGGCTCGTCACTGCCATGGGCACGCCACCGCAAATCACCGTGTTCGCGGCCTTGTTTGTGCTGTTCGCGGCCGACAAGCTGTTCAAGTTCCAGGCGGTGCTGCCCATCATGACGCCGGTGCTGCTGATCGGCGGCATGACCACGGGCGTGTTCACCCCCACCGAAGGCGCCATTGCCGCCTGTGTCTGGGCGATTGCGTTGGGCTTCTTCTGGTACCGCACGCTCAACTTCAAGATGTTCGTGAAAATCTGCCTGGACACGGTCGAGACCACCGCCACGGTGCTGTTCATCGTGGCTGCGGCCAGCATTTTTGGCTGGATGCTCACCGCCACCGGTGTGACCTCGGCCATCAGTGAATGGGTGCTGGGCTTCACGCAAACCCCTTGGGTGTTCCTCTTGCTGGCCAACTTGCTGATGCTGTTTGTCGGCTGCTTCCTGGAGCCCACCGCCGCCATCACCATCCTGGTGCCGATTCTGGTGCCGATCTGCCAGAAGCTGGGCATTGACCTGGTGCACTTTGGCCTGGTCATGGTGCTGAATCTGATGATCGGCCTGCTGCATCCGCCCATGGGCATGGTGCTGTTTGTGCTGGCCCGCGTGGCACGCCTGAGTGTGGAGGCCACCACCCGTGCCATCCTGCCCTGGCTCTTCCCCTTGCTGGGCAGCCTGATCGTGATCACCTATGTGCCCAGCCTGGTGCTGTGGTTGCCCAAGCAGTTTTATTGAGGCCTTGCCATGAGTTCATTCATTCGTCTGCACCCGGCCGATGACGTCGTCATTGCCCGTGCTCAATTGATGAGCGGCAGCACCGTGGACGGCGTGGCCGTGCGCGGCTTGGTGCCACCTGGCCACAAGGTGGCCACACGCGCCATCGCGGCCGGTGAGCCGGTGCGCCGCTACAACCAGATCATCGGTTTTGCCTCACAAGCCATTGGCCCAGGTGAGCATGTGCACACGTACAACCTGAACATGGGCGCTGAAAAAGGCAACTTCGAGCGCGACTACGCCATCGGACAAGACGTCAAACCCGAACCGGTCCGCCAACAAGCGACCTTCATGGGTTACAAGCGCTCAGACGGCCGCGTGGCCACCCGCAACTACATCGGCGTGCTGTCCAGCGTCAACTGCTCTGCCACCGCTGCACGCGCCATTGCCGACCATTTTTCCAAGCGCAACAACCCGCAAGCCCTGGCCAACTTCCCGAATGTGGACGGCGTGGTCGCTTTGACCCACGGCACCGGCTGCGGCATGGACACCGAGGGCCTGGGCATCCAGTTGCTGGAGCGCACACTGGCCGGCTACGCCACGCACGCCAACTTTTGGGGCGTGGTGGTTGTGGGCCTGGGCTGCGAGGCCAACCAACTCAACACCTGGCTGGCGCACAGCAGCCTGCGCGAGGGCGACACGCTCAAGGTCTTCAACATCCAGGACACGGGTGGCACGCGCCTCACCGTCGAAAAAGGCATTGCTTTGATCGAAGAGATGCTGCCCCGTGCCAACGCCATCACACGCGAACCCTGCAGCGCCGAACACATCACGGTGGGCCTGCAGTGCGGTGGGTCTGACGGTTACTCGGGCATCAGCGCCAACCCGGCTTTAGGCGCAGCGGTGGACCTGCTGGTGCAGCACGGTGGCACGGCGATCCTGAGCGAAACGCCCGAAATTTATGGTGCCGAGCATTTGCTCACGCGCCGCGCTGTGAAGCCCGAAGTGGCACACAAGCTGATCGAGCGCATCAAATGGTGGGAGAACTACACCGCCATCAACGGCGGCGAGATGAACAACAATCCCTCGCCCGGCAACAAGGCGGGTGGCCTGACCACCATCCTGGAGAAATCATTGGGCGCGGTGGCCAAGGGCGGCACCAGCAATTTGCAGGCGGTGTACGAATACGCCGAACCCGTCACCGCCAAAGGCTTTGTCTACATGGACACACCCGGCTACGACCCGGTGAGCGCCACGGGTCAGGTGGCCGGTGGGGCCAACCTGATTTGCTTTACCACCGGGCGCGGCAGTGCCTATGGCTGCGCCCCCTCGCCGAGTCTGAAGTTCTCGACCAACACCGCGCTGTGGAAAAAGCAGGAAGAAGACATGGACCTGAACTGCGGCGAGATCGTGGACGGCGGCGTGAGCATCGCCGACATGGGCCAGCGCATTTTTGAAATGATCTTGGCGGCCGCCTCGGGCGAACCCACCAAGAGCGAGCGCCACGGCTACGGCCAAAACGAATTCGTGCCATGGCAAGTCGGCGCGGTGATGTGAGCCCTGTTGTGATGCGTGCCTCGACATCGGGCAAGAAGCCGGCCTGCTGTAGGTCGGCACCTTCAGGTCCGACGATTGTTCGCTTGGGCACAGGCCTCATGTCGGGGCTAAAGCCACCGACCTACCCAAACACGCGGCGCCACCCGTTTTGATGAATTTTTGACAGACGACAAGACCCCTATGAGCCACACCATTTCTGCCAAGGACCTGCGCACCAAAGTCGCCCGCATCATTGAACAAGCGGGCAGCGCGCCTGCCGAGGCCGCACAAGTGGCCGACAACCTGGTCATGGCCAACCTGAGCGGGCACGACTCGCACGGCGTGGGCATGGTGCCGCGCTATGTGGACGCGGTCCTCGAAGGGGGCTTGTCGCCCAACACGGGCGTGAAAGTGCTGCTCGACACCGGACCGCTGCTGAACCTGGACGGCCAGCGCGGCTACGGCCAGATCACCGGCGTGCAGGCCATGCAGATGGGCATCGAGCGAGCCAAACAGCACGGCGTGTGCACTTTGGCCCTGAGCCGATCACACCACCTGGGCCGCATCGGCCACTTTGCCGAAATGGCCGTGGCGCAAGGCCTGGTGTCGGTGCATTTTGTGAACGTGCTCTCACGCCCCGTGGTCGCGCCTTTTGGTGGCGGTGATGGCCGCTTTGGCACCAACCCCTGCTGCATCGGTGTGCCCATGGGCAGCCGTGCGCCCTTTGTGCTGGATTTTGCCACCAGCCGCGTGGCGCAAGGCAAGATGCGCGTGGCCCACAACAAGGGAGAGCAAGTGCCGCCCGGCTATTTGATCGACGAACATGGCCACCCCACCACCGACCCCGGCGTGGTGGTGGTGCCGCAATCCAACGGCCTGTTTGGTGCGCTCATGACCTTTGGCGACCACAAAGGCTTTGGCATGGCCATGGCCTGCGAATTGTTGGGTGGCGCACTGACCGGTGGCGGCACCTGGCACCGCGAGGCAGATGACAAACGCGCTGTGCTCAACAGCATGCTGACCATGCTGATCGACCCGGTGCGCCTGGGCACGCAAGCGATGTTTGAACAAGAAGCCCTGGCCTTTGCCGACTGGCTGCGCCAAAGCCCCGACGCGCCCGGCAGCGATGGCGTCAAGCTCGCAGGCGAGCCCGAGCGCACGGCACGCGCTGAGCGCGAGCAAAGCGGCATCTGGATCGACGACGCCACTTGGGCCGAGATCGAAGCGTCTGAACAAAAACTCCAACAGCGTTGAACGCAGCTGCGTTCAAGCATTTGCACACTTCACCATGACCCTGTCCGCCGCCACACGCCGTGCCCTGCCCGCGTCCGTCCACACCCCTGCGTATGACCGCACGGCCCACGCCCCCGGCGTGGTGCATTTGGGCTTGGGCGCTTTTCACCGGGCCCACCAGGCCATGGTGTTTGATCAGTTGCTGGCCGGTGGCTACACGCGTTGGGGCATCCACGGCGTGGGCATGACGCGGCCCGACTTGGTCAACCAACTCAAAGCACAAGACGGCCTGTATGCCGTGCGCGTGGCCGATGGGCTAGGGGTGAAGTGGCAAGTGCCCGGAGCGCTGTGGCGCATGAATGTAGCGGCCACCGAGCGCGATGCGGTGGTGCAAGCCATCGCCGCGCCCAGCACTCGCTGGGTTACCCTCACTGTGACCGAAAAGGGCTACACACCGGCCCTGGCCCAACTGCTGCTGGACGGTTTGCGCCTGCGCCAGCAAACGGGTCTTTCGGGCATCACCATCGCCTCGTGCGACAACCTGCAAGGCAACGGCCACAAGCTGCAGGCCTTGGTCAAAGCGGCGGCCACTGCACAAGACGCCGACGTGCTGCGCTGGCTGGACGCGCACTGCGCCTTTCCGTGCAGCATGGTGGACCGCATCGTGCCCGCCGCCACGCCCGAGGTGATGGCCGCAGCCCAAGAGGCCGTGGGCGTTCAAGATCAATGCGCCCTGAGCACCGAAGGCTTTTGGGAATGGGTGATCGAGGACCGCTTTGCCGACCCGGCAGACGCCGCACTGCTGCAAAGCGCTGGCGTGCGCGTGACGGGTGATGTCCACAGCTACGAAGAAGCCAAACTGCGCATGCTCAACGGCAGCCACTCGGCCATGGCGCTCATGGGTGCGGTCACTGGCAGGCCTTTCATCGCCAGCTGCATCGGTGAACCGCACATCCGAGAATTTGTGTACCGCTTGATGAGCCGCGAAGTCGCGCCGCACCTGAGCCGCAGCGACTGGGCCGACTACCGCGATGCGCTGATCGCGCGCTTTGGCAACCCGTACTTGAAGCACAGCGTGCACCAGATCGCCACCGACAGCTCGCAAAAAATCCCGCAGCGCTGGCCGCCGTCGGTGCTGGGGCAGATCGCACAAGGCGCTTCGTTTGAACACCACGCACTGGCCGCAGCCGTCTTCTTGCGCTACACGCTGGGCGTGGACGAGCAAGACCAGGCCTACGCCCTGAATGACCCGCAAGCCGAGAGTCTCATGGCCCTTGGGGCCTCACAGCGCACCGAGCCCGAAGCCTGCGTGCGCGCCTTGCTGGCCCGCGGAGATCTCTGGGGCCATGCCCTGCCCGGCCACGCCGCGTGGATCGCCCGCGTGATGCACTGGCACCAGCAAGTCCTGCAACACGGCGTGGATGCAGCCATCCAGCAACTGCTGCAACAAGAATCCTGAGCACGGAGGGTAAGCCATGAAAATCACCGCCGCCCGCGTCATCGTCTGCAGCCCTGGCCGCAACTTCGTCACCCTCAAGATCGAGACCGACCAAGGCGTTTACGGCATCGGCGACGCCACGCTCAACGGCCGCGAACTGGCCGTGGTCAGCTACCTCGAAGACCACGTCATTCCCTGCCTGATCGGGCGCGACCCGCAGCAAATCGAAGACATCTGGCAATACCTCTACAAAGGCGCTTACTGGCGGCGCGGCCCGGTGACCATGAGCGCCATTGCGGCCGTGGACACCGCGCTGTGGGACATCAAAGCCAAGATGGCGAACATGCCCCTGTACCAACTGCTGGGCGGACGCAGCCGAACGGGCGTGATGGTCTACGGCCACGCCAACGGCCGCGATACAGCCGAAACGGTGGACGAGGTTTTGCGCCACAAAGAAGAAGGCTACTTGGCCATCCGCGCCCAGAGTGGCGTGCCGGGTCTGAACAAGGTCTATGGCGTGAGCGGCGCGAACCGCCTATACGAGCCCGCCGACGGCAGCCTACCCAGCGAACACGACTGGAGCACCGAAAAGTACTTGCGCCACACGCCGGGTCTGTTTGAAGCCGTGCGCGAAGCCGTGGGGCCCGACATCCATTTGCTGCACGACGTGCACCACCGCCTCACACCCATCGAAGCAGGACAACTGGGCAAAGCGCTGGAGCCGGTGCGCATGTTCTGGATGGAAGACCCGACCCCGGCCGAGAACCAGGACGCCTTCCAGTGGATACGCCACCACACCACCACGCCGATCGCAGTGGGCGAGATTTTCAACAGCATCTGGGACTGCAAAACGCTGATCGAAAAACAGCTGATCGACTACATCCGCACCACCGTGGTCCACGCGGGCGGGATCACCCACATGCGCCGAATCGCCGACTTGGCGAGCCTCTACCAGGTGCGTACCGGCTGCCATGGCGCGACCGACCTGTCGCCCGTGTGCATGGGCGCGGCCCTGCACTTTGACACCTGGGTGCCCAACTTTGGCGTGCAAGAGTTCATGCCGCACAGCGAAGAAATGCTGTCGGTCTTCCCGCACGATTACCGCTTCGAGCGCGGCATGATGTATTGCGGCGAATCACCCGGCCACGGCGTGGACATCGACGAAAAGCTGGCCGCCAAGTACCCGTACCAAAGGGCTTATCTGCCGGTGAACCGGCTGCAGCATGACGGGACGTTGTGGAATTGGTGAGGATTACAACACCCGCGCCAACGCCGCTTGCAAGTGCTCTGAAGGCAGCCGTTTGAAGCCCGAACGGGCAAAGCGCTGCAAGCGCCCTTGCATGAAGGCCACCAGCACCGAAGCCGCGACTTGCGCGTCAGCGGTGGGCGTGTCGGACACAAGGCCTTTGAGCGATTGGCGCATCTGCGCTTCGATTTTTTCGAACAGCAAGTTGATGCGCTCTTGCAGGCGCTCGTGCTCCAGCACCAGCGCATCGCCGGTCATGACGCGGCACATGCCGGGGTTCTTTTCGGCAAACTGCAAGAGCAGCGCCACAATGCGGGCTGCCTGTTGGGGACCCACCGGTTCGCGGTCGGTCACCTGACGGATCAAGCCAATGACGGACTGGTCCACAAAGTCGATCAGCGCCTCGAACATCTGCGCTTTGCTGGCGAAGTGCCGGTACAAGGCCGCTTCGCTCACACCGATCTTGGCGGCCAAGCCTGCAGTGGTCACGCGCTCGGCCCCCGGGGCCTCCAGCATGGCGGCCAGGGTTTGCAGAATTTGCAAACGGCGCTCGCCCGGGCGTGGGCGCTTGCGTGCAGGCGCTTCGTCGCTGGTGGTATCGGTGTTGTCGTTGTGATCGTTCATGTCTCCCCCTCTTGGATCGGTCCGCTTCAGCGGCTCTTGATCATGGTGCCGAAGGCTTGCTCAGACAACACCTCCAACAGCATGGCATGGGGCACACGGCCATCAATGATGTGCACCGCGTTCACGCCGCTCTTGGCCGCGTCAAGCGCTCCAGCAATTTTGGGGATCATCCCGCCGCTGATGGTGCCATCGGCGCAAAGCTCATCAATGCGGTGGGGTGTCAGCTCGGTGAGCAAGTTGCCTTCTTTGTCGAGCACGCCACGGATGTTGGTCAACATCAACAGCTTCTCGGCTTGCAAGACAGTGGCCAGCTTGGCGGCCACCACGTCGGCGTTGATGTTGTAGCTCTCGTTGTCGACACCAAAGCCGATGGGGCTGACCACCGGGATGAAAGCGTCGTCTTGCAGGGCTTTGAGGATGGACGGGTCGATGCTTTCGATGTCACCCACCTGCCCCACGTCGAGCACTTTGCTGGGATCTTGTGCATCCACCAAGCGCAGTTTTTTGGCGCGGATCATCGCGCCGTCGCGGCCCGTCAGGCCCACAGCCTTGCCGCCTGCGCGGTTGATCATGCCCACGATGTCTTGTTGCACTTCGCCACCCAAGACCCACTCGACCACTTCCATGGTCTCGGCGTCGGTCACGCGCATGCCTTGCAGGAACTCGCCTTTTTTGCCCAAGCGGCTCAAGGCATTTTCAATTTGCGGGCCACCGCCGTGGACCACGACCGGGTTCATGCCCACCAGCTTGAGCAGCACCACGTCTTCGGCAAAGGCTTGCTGCAAAGCCGGGTCGGTCATGGCGTTGCCGCCGTATTTGATGACCAGCGTCTTGCCGTGGAACTTGCGGATGTAGGGCATGGCCTGCGCCAGGATCTGGGCTTGGTCGCGAGGAGAAACAGCTGCGGTGGTATCGGTCATGGAACGTTACGGGTTTGAAGGGTCATCAAAGTGAAAAGCAATTGTGCCGCAAGCGTGTGGCGCTCAAAGGATCTCGGCCAGCAAGCGGTCCACGCCCTGCTGCCACGCGGGCAAGGTCAGGCCGAAGCGGGTTTGCAGGCGCTGGGTGTTCAGGCGCGAGTTCAAAGGTCGACGTGCAGGCGTCGGAAAAGCCGAGGTCGGCACGGGTGCGATCTCAGTCACCTTCCATGGTGCGTCGGGTTGGATCTGACGCGCCCGCTCGATCGCATGCGATGCGTAACCGTGCCAGCTGGTCTCGCCTGCGGCCACCAAGTGGTAGATGCCCGAAAGCGCTGTATCTTGCGTGCCGAGTGCCTGCTGAATGGCATGCGCCGACACATCGGCGATCAAATCAGCGCCCGTGGGTGCGCCGCGCTGGTCGTCGATCACCGTGAGGCGCTCGCGCTCTTGGGCCAGGCGCAGCATGGTGCGGGCAAAGTTGCCGCCACGCGCCGCGTAGACCCAGCTGGTGCGAAAAATCAGGTGCTTGCAACCGCTGGCGGCAATGTGTTGTTCGCCTTCGAGCTTGGTCTGTCCATACACACCCAAGGGGCCGGTGGCATCGCCTTCTTGCCAGGGCGTTTGGCCTTCGCCATTGAACACATAGTCGGTCGAGTAATGCACCAGCCATGCACCCACCTCGGCGGCCGCTTGCGCCAAAGCAGCCGGTGCCGTGGCGTTCAGGGTGCGTGCCACATCGGGCTCGGACTCGGCCTTGTCAACGGCGGTGTGGGCCGCAGCATTGACGATCACATCGGGACGCACATCGCGCACGGTTTGGGCCAGAGCTTCGGGGCGAGACAAATCACCGCAATGCACGGTGCTGTGGCGGTCCAGCGCGATCAGCTCACCCAGTGGGGCCAGGCTGCGCTGCAACTCCCAGCCGACTTGGCCGTTTTTTCCGAGAAGAAGAATTTTCATGAGAGGCTCAATGGTGGCCGCTCTGGAGCGGCCCAAGGACATCGGTGTGGGGGGCGCAGACTGCCGAGGGCAAATGCTTCTGGGATTTTAGAAGCAATCAGCGCATGCACCCGACAGCCGCTCAGGTTAAAGTGAGGGCCATCTCAGGAGTTCCTCATGGCCAAATCACACGCCTCTGACAAGACCCAAAGCGCCGCCGACAATGCCGCTGCGCCCGCCCCCACGCACCAGATTTGGTTGGCGGGTCTGGGTGCCATGGCCAAAGCGCAAGAGCAAGGCAGCAAAGCCATTGAAGCATTGGTCAACGACGGGCTGGCCTTTCAGCGCAAAAGCCAGGCCGAAGCCCAGCAGCGCCTGCACGAAGCCACCGAGCGCCTGACACACCTGGCCAGCGACTTTGGCCAGCAAACCACGGTGCGCGTGGACCGCTTGGAGCACCTGTTTGAAGACCGTGTGGCCAAAGCCCTGCAACGCCTGGGCATGCCCACACTCTATGACTTGCAGGCCCTGACCGAGCGTGTGGCCCAACTCGAAGCGCAGCTGGCCAAAGCCACTTCCGCGCCCAAAGCCGCCAGCAAAACCACCGCGGAGCCCCAAGCCAAACCAAGCGCCAAGGCCGGTGCCAAAACCGTCACGAAAACGGCAACCAAGGCCAGCAGCGCACGCCGCAAAGCCTGAGCCACAGCCGCGAACCCGACATGGCCAAAAAAGCCCCACGCCGCACCGCCCAGCGCATCGCTGAGGTCACGCTGGAGCTGTTCAACCGCTTTGGCGAACCCAATGTCTCGACCACGCTGATCTCGTCCGAACTCAACATCAGCCCGGGCAATCTGTACTACCACTTCCCATCCAAGGACGCGCTGGTCAACCACCTGTTCGACGACTACGAAGCGGCCATGCTGGGCCTCTTGGATGCAGCGGCCGATGTGCACGATGTGGAAGACGCATGGTTCTTTTTGCACTCGCTGTTTGAGCAAGTCTGGAATCACCGTTTTTTGTACCGCGACCTGAACAACCTGCTCTCGGGTAACCGGCATCTGGAAACGCATTTCCATGCGGTGCTTGAGCGCAAGACCCTGGCGTTCAGACAACTGCTCGAATCACTCGCCGCTGCGGGCTTGATGCGCATCGACCCCGACAGCGTGGAAACCTTGTCGGCCAGCATGTCGGTGATGGTCACGTACTGGCTCAGCTACGAATACGTGCGCAACCCTCGACAAGCCCTGGAGCCGGCCAGCGCGGGTGTGGCCCTCAGCCGGGGGGCCAAGCATGTGCTGGCCCTGCTCACGCCCTACATGGCCAGTCCCGAGCTGCAGGCACACATGCAGTCGCTCACGGCGGCCTACAGCGACCAGACCGGCTGAAACAAAGGCTCAAGTCCTGGCGTTGAAGCGATGGTCAGCCATGGTCAGCAGGCCATCAAAAATCAGGTTGTCCACCAACTCAAACTGCAAGGACATGCTGGGCGCCATCTTCCAGCCTGCGCCACCGGTCATCACGCACATGGGCTCTTGGCCGGTGTGTTCACGCAGGTGCTGGACCATGCGCTCACAAGCGCCTGCAATCGCATACGTGCCGCCACTGGTCAGGGCGTCACTGGTGTTGGTCGGAAAAGGCCGCACCTCGCCGGTGGGCACATGCAAGCCGGCCGTGCCGGACTCCAAAGCGCGCAGCATGATGCCGTGACCCGGCAAAATGATGCCGCCCAAAAATCGGCCTTCGGCATCAATGGCTTCGACCGTCACGGCCGTCCCCACCATGACCACCACCAGCGGCTTGGCCGGGCCTTGAGCCAGCATGCGCTGGCGGGCCCCGATCATGGCCACCCAACGGTCTGAACCCAAACGGGAGGGATGGTCGTAGCCGTTGGTCACTCCGGCGGCCGAAGCGCTGGGCACGACCCATTGCGGGGTCACGTCCCACAAGTCCATTTGCTCTTGCACACGGCGCTTGATGGCGTCGCCCGCCACAATGCAGCCCAGCATGCGATCAGGCACGGGCAACTCAGCCCAAGGCCCATCGGACAGGCGGTCAATGTTTTCAAGAAACTCCGCTCCGTGCGCCATCAACTGGGCATGCGGGTGAGGTCGGTCGTACAAGGCCCATTTCAAGCGGGTGTTGCCGACATCGATGGCGAGGAATGTCATCCCGTGATGATAATGAATTTCACGGTTACCTCGCCAAACGCCAATGAAACGGTCGCGCTGAACGGGCAGTTCAGTCGGCTACACCCGAGGTCTTGGCCTTGCGAATGGCATCTTGGGCCTGGTTTTGCTTACTCTGTGGTTGGGACGGGTCCACCTGCAGCAGCAAGCCCAACAGACGGGCCCCGTGCTCCACGGCAATGGATCCGTACTTCACATCGCCTTGGACCAATGCACTGGCCAGTAACTCCACTCGCTCATGCGCATCAATGTTGCCTGACACTTTGCCTGCAACAATCACCCGACTGGCGATCACGTCACCTTGCACTTCACCTTCTTGCCCGATCACGATGGTGATGGCTTGATCTTTGGGTGCTTCGATGTTGCCAATGACCTTTCCATCGATGCGCACGCTTTGAACGACCTTCAATGTCCCATGGATTTCAGTCTGCCGACCAATCAAGGTATCAAAGCGCTCTTGACTTTTTACCAAGGGGGTCTTGCTTGCTTTTTTCGTGCCGAACATGCTTTTCTCCTGAAATCAAAATCTGATCAAGGCTGAATGCGGGGGCGAGCCCATGCCGCAAAGGCTTTGGTGGGGTGCATGGCCTGGCCTTGGAACAACACTTCGTAATGAAGGTGAGGTCCTGTAGAACGTCCGGTATTGCCCAATAAGCCAATCAGTTGGCCACGCTCAACACGGTCACCCTCATGGACATGGATACGACTCAGATGTGCATAGCGGGACACAAAACCATCGGCATGCGCCACTTCCACCATCTCTCCATATGCACCTGCACGGCCAGATCGTAAAACTCTGCCGTCAGCCGTCGCACGCACTTGAGTCCCTATCGGTGCTACAAAATCAATCCCTTCGTGCATGCTGGGCTGGTGCGTCATGGGGTCCGCACGCACACCAAAACCACTGGTGATGGAAAAGTCCTGCGTCAAAGGCAAGGCCGTGGGCAATTTGGCCACCCGCTCAACATCCCGCTGCCATTGCGCTTGTTTATTAGTTAGCGTTTCTTCGAGCTCCTGAATTTGCTGAGCCGTTGCATCCAGCTCGACGCTCAAGTCAGAGGTGCGTACAGGCCAAAATGGCACTGCTTTCAATGGACCACCTCGGCCATCGCCCAAATCCACTTTGCGTCGAGCGCCATTTGGCAACAATGCTTCAATGCCCAAACGCCCGAAGAAATCTTTCTTGTGATCTTCGATCTGGCGAAGACGATCGGTCACAGATGTCAACTGGCCGTGCAAACCCTCCAGTTTTGCACGGTAGTCTGCTTCAATTTTGAGTTGTTCTGCATGGCTAGTGACCCCTCCCATCCGTTGCGCCAGTTCAGGTGCGTATTCAACGGCCACACGCAAACCAATCAAATGGAATACAGACCCAAGCATCAGCAATGACAACGCCATGGCAATCACAGACACGAGAACTTTGCGAGCCGTGATCGACACAGCAACCACCCGGGCCGTGGGCCCGGACACCCAAATCAATTGCATAAACTCTCCCGGGGTTGTTGTTTTGATGTCCCCAAACTTGACCATTCAATGATCTTTGTCCCCTGCGGGCATCTGCCGACCAGGTCCATGACAAGCGCTGTATCTTAAAGGAGATACCCCATTTTTAGAGCGTCAAAAAATGCAACAAAAAACAAATTTAATAGTTATTTTTCAATAAAAACAGTTTCAAGAGTTACCAAGCGAAAAAATAAACGCATGGTTACAAATGAGACGTCAAGTTGTCATCCACAGCGTGCTGCAGTCACCCAAGACACCCTGATCAAACTCTTTGGCTCGTGAGCCTCAGCGCTGCCAACGCCATGATCTTGGCTGAATCCACCAGTTCCTGAATCCCCACATACTCATCGGGCTGGTGCGCCAGATCCAGAATGCCCGGCCCATAGGCGATGCAGTCGCGCAACTTGCCGCTGCGCACGATGTGCTTTTGGTCGTAGGTGCCCGGGCTCGCGATGTAACTCGGCTCGCGCCCCAGCACCCGGGCAATGGCCCGCGCCGTGGCGTCCACCACCGGTGCATCTTTGGGCGTAGCGGTCGGCACAAAACTCATGATGTCGCGAATGCCGTAGTCAAAGCCGGGACGGGTGCGCTTGAGCTCTTCGAGCATGTCCACAATCTCTTGCTTGACCGCTTCGAGGTTTTCCTCGGCAATGAAACGCCGGTCCAGCACCGCCTTGCACAGGTGCGCCACCACGGGCGCGGGCAAGTCGCCCGTGGGCCAGCCCCGCTCGTCCAGGCTGTAACGCTGCTCGACCTGACCGCCATGGATGCTGTTGATGTTGAGCGTGCTCACGCGTGCGCCCGGTGGCTCCACCGGCTCGGCCGTGTGTCGGCCCTGCAAACGCGGCTGCAATTGCGTCTCGAGCAAATGGATGAAAGCGCTCATGTGGTTGATGGCGCTGTCGCCCAAAAACGGCATGGAGCCGTGCGCGATGCGCCCACGCGTTTCCACCTCGCTCCACCACACGCCCCGGTGCCCCAGACAAATGCGGTCCACACCCAAGGGCTCGGGGATGATCACATGGTGCACACGAGGCTTGCTGAAGTAGCCCCGCTCGGCCAAATAGCCCACACCGGCAAAGCCACCCGACTCTTCGTCCACCGTGCCGCTGATCTCCAGCGCCCCCGACATGGGCAAGCCCGACTCGATCAAGGCTTCGCAGGCGATGATGCTCGAGGCCAGCCCGCCCTTCATGTCGCACGTGCCTCGGCCATACACACGCCCGTTGGCCACTTGCCCGCCAAAGGGCTCATAGGTCCAACCGGGTCCGGTCTCGACCACATCGATGTGGCTGTTGAAATGCACGCATTCGCCCGGATGGGGCGCCTGCCAACGCGCCACCACGTTGGTGCGTGGGTGGCTGTCGCTGTCGCCGGGCGCACCGACGGCCCGGATGTATTCGACCGCAAAGCCCTTGCGGGCCAGTCGCTCGCCAATCAAATGAGCGCAAGCATCGTAGGCATCGCCCGGCGGGTTGATGGTGGGGATGCGCACCAGGTCTTGCGTGAGCGCAACGACCTCATCGCGCTTGGCGTCAATGCTTTGCAGCAGGCGGTCTATGGAAGGCGTCATGGAACCAGTTTATCGCTGGCTCCAACGCCTTCGGTATCACTTAAAGCACAGGCCCCGGGGGTTCGTGCATCAGCTGCGCACGCGCTGCAGCAAAGCGGCGGTGGACGCGTCCAAGCCCGACGCATCGCCGGAGACGATGCGGGCATGGATGTCCCTGGCCAGCACCTTGCCCAGCTCCACACCCCACTGGTCAAAACTGTTGATGCCCCAAACCGAGCCGCTCACGAACACGCGGTGCTCTTGCAGTGCAATCAATGCGCCCAAACTGGCCGGCGTGAGCTTATCGAGCAACAAGAAGGTGCTCGGCCGGTTGCCGGTGAAATCCTTGTGCCCGCCTGCGTCCGACTTGCCTTGCATGAGTGCCTGGGCTTGTGCGATCACATTGGCCAGCAGCAACTCGTGGTGGTCTTTCAAGCTGTGCGTGGGCTTTTTGACGGCGATGAACTCCAGCGGCACGATGTCGGTGCCCTGGTGCAGCATCTGAAAGTAAGCATGCTGCCCGTTGGTGCCCGGCTCGCCCCACAGCACGGGAGAGGTGCCATACGGCAAGGCCTGCCCATTGCGGTCCACGCGCTTGCCGTTGCTTTCCATCTCCAGCTGCTGCAAATACGCAGGCACCCGGCGCAAAGCGCTGTGGTACGGCGCAATGGAGCGGCTGGTGTAGTTCAAAAAGTTGCGGTACCACACGTCCAGCAAACCCAAACGCACCGGCAAGTTGGCCTCCAAAGGCGCGGTCTGGAAATGCTGGTCCATCGCGTGTGCACCGGCCAGCAGGTCTTTGAAACCCTGCGCCCCGATGGCGATGGCCACCGGCAAGCCAATGGCCGACCACATGGAGTAACGCCCGCCCACCCAGTCCCAAAATCCAAAGGTGGTGGTGATGCCAAACTCGGCCGCAGCCGCCACATTGGTGGTGAGCGCTGCAAAGTGCCGCGCCACATCGCTGCCGCCTTGGGCCTTAAACCAAGCCAGTGCGGAGCGGGCATTGGTCATGGTCTCGATCGTGGTGAAAGTTTTGGACGCGATCAAAAACAGCGTGTTCTCGGCCTTGAGGCCTTTGAGGACCGCCGCCAATTCATGGCCATCGACGTTGGACACAAAGTGAAAACGCTTGCCCTGCAGCACAAAGTCTTGCAGCGCCAGCACCGCCATCTGCGGCCCCAGGTCCGAGCCACCAATGCCGATGTTCACCACGTCGGTGATCTGCGCATCGACCCGCACCTGCTCGGCATAGGCCAGCATGGGCGCAAGGGTGCCGTGCACCAGCGCCAGCGGCTCGGCCAAGTCGCCTTGCAAAGAGCCTTCGGGCTGGCGCAGCAACCAATGCATCACGGCGCGGTCTTCGGTGTGGTTGATCGCCTCGCCCCGGAACATCGCATCGCGGTGCGCCGCCAAACCCGTTTGACGGGCCAACTCGATCAACAAGGCTTCGGTGGCGGCATCGGTGTGGTTCTTGGACAAGTCCGCAAACACATGCGGCGCGGCCTGGCTCAGGCTGACAGCACGCGTGGCATCTGCAGCAAAAGCCGTGCGCAAATCAAAGCCCGCAAAGCCTTGGGCATGGTGTTGCAGGTTTTTCCAGGCGGAGGTCAAGTCACAACGCATCTCAGGCTTTCTTCATCAAATCTTCCAGTTTCACAGCATCGGCGCAGAAAGCGCGTATGCCTTCGGCCAGCTTCTCGGTGGCCATGGCGTCTTCATTGAGCGCCAGGCGGAAAGAGGCTTCGTCGTAGGCCACGGCGGGCAGGTCCATGCCCTTGGCGGCTTGCGCGTCCAGCGCAGCGGTCAAAGGGGCCTCGGTGGCGGCCAGCTGCGCCAGCAGCTCGGGGCTGATGGTCAGCAAATCGCAACCGGCCAGGGCCGTGATCTGACCGATGTTGCGGAACGATGCACCCATGACTTCGGTGGCGATGCCGTGCTTTTTGTAGTGGTTGTAGATGGCACGCACCGACTGCACGCCGGGGTCGTTGGCACCGGCCTTGGCCGCTTCGTCCCACGCGGCACCGGCGGTCTTTTTGTACCAGTCGTAAATGCGGCCCACAAAGGGCGAGATCAATTGCACCTTGGCCTGGCCACAAGCCACCGCTTGGCAAAACGCGAACAGCAAGGTCAAGTTGCAGCGGATGCCTTCGCGCTCCAGCTCGGCTGCGGCTTGAATGCCTTCCCAGGTCGACGCGATCTTGATCAGCACGCGCTCGCGGGCAATGCCTTGCGCCTCATACAGCGCCATGATGCGACGCGCACGCGCCACGGTGGCGGCGGTGTCAAAGCTCAAACGCGCATCCACCTCGGTCGACACGCGGCCCGGAATGGTCTGCAGGATTTCACAGCCAAAGCGCACCAGCAGGTGGTCCATCACCACATCGAGCGGCTGGCCACGGTGGGCCGCGACTGTCTCGGCCAGCAGAGGCGCATATTCAGGCTTTTGCACCGCCTTCAGGATCAAGGACGGGTTGGTCGTCGCATCTTGCGGCTGGAACTGGGCCAATTGCTTGAAGTCACCGGTGTCGGCGACCACGGTGGTGAATTGTTTGAGGGCTTCGAGCTGGTTCATGACAGTGAGGGCGCTGTGACGTGCACGGCGTCAAGTGGGTTGCTGTGGCGGGGGTCCCGCAATCTCACATCTTTTTTTGTGAGCCTGCTTGAATTATCAGTGAAACAAAGTTACATTACAAATCAATTTTTCATGTAACTCAAGAACATCATGGCTTTTGATTTGGTTTTCTTCGGCGGCACGGGCGATCTGGTCTGGCGCAAACTCATGCCCGCCCTGTTTCAGGCTTACCGCCACGGCACCCTGCCCGAAGGCGGCCGCATCATCGGCGTGGGCCGTGACGACCTGAACGACGCGCAGTACCGCCAACAAATCCAGTCGCGCTTTGAGCAAGTCGAAGGCGACAAGCGCCCCAACAGCGAAGAGTTCGCCCGCTTTGCCGACCTGCTGTGCTACGTGCGCATGGACCTGTCCAAGCCCGAAGCCTACGCCGCCTTGGCTGCACGCCTGGCCGAGCGCGAGACCGACCACGTGGTCATGTACCTGTCCACCGCGCCCAGCCTGTTCACCACCGTGTGCGAACAACTCGCCGCCAGCGGACTGAACACGCCCAAGACCCGCATCGTGCTCGAAAAACCGCTGGGCCACGATCTGGCCTCCAACCGCGCCATCAACACTGCCGTGGGCAAGGTCTTCAAAGAGCAGCAGCTCTTCCGCATCGACCACTACCTGGGTAAGCCCGGCGTGCAAAACCTGTTTGCCATGCGCTTTGGCAACGCCTTGTTCGAGCCCCTGTGGCGTCGTGAGCACATCGCCAACATCCAGATCACCATGTCCGAAGAGCTCGGCGTGGAAAAGCGCGGCGGCTTTTACGAAACCACCGGCGCATTGCGCGACATGGTGCAAAACCACGCCCTGCAACTGCTGTGCGCCATCGCCATGGAGCCGCCCATCAACGCGCATGCCGACGCCATCCGCGATGAAAAACTCAAGGTGTTGCGTGCCTTGAAGCGCTGGACCCCCGAGACCCTGAGCCAACACGTGGTGCGCGGCCAGTACGCCGCAGGCACCGTGGACGGCCAGCCCGTGCCCGCCTACCGCGACGAGCAAGGCGTCAGCCCCACCAGCAGCACCGAAACCTTTGTGGCTCTGCGCACCGAAATCGCCAACTGGCGCTGGGCGGGCGTGCCGTTTTACATCCGCACCGGCAAGCGCATGGCCTCGCGCGAAGCGCACATCGAAATCAACTTCCGCCCCACGCCGCACGACATCTTCCAGACGCCCGTGGGCCAGGTCAACAAGCTGGTCATCCACCTGCAACCCAAGGACGGGCTGGAGCTGCACCTGTTTGCCCAAGGCCAAAGCAAGCGCGGCCAAGGCGGCAGCGCCACCCTGAGCCCGGTGCACCTGGACCTGGACTTTGACAAACGCTTTGGCTCCGAACGCGTGGGCGCTTATGAGCGCTTGCTGCTCGATGTGCTCGATGGCCGCTTGAACCTGTTTGTGCGCAGCGACGAGCAAGAAGAGGCATGGCGCTGGGTCGAGCCCATCTTGCAGCACTGGGCCGCCGACCCCGTGGGTCCACGCCCCTATGCCGCTGGCACCTGGGGCCCCAGCGCCTCCAGTGCCATGATCGCGCGTGACAGCTTCTGCTGGAGCGAAGAGATCTAATTTCCCCCTACCGGAGACAAGCCATGCTCGAACGAATCAAAGCTTCCCTGCCCTCCTTGGCCCCGGCCGAGCAACGTGTGGGCAAGCTCGTGCTGGCCGACCCCCGGGCCTTTGCCAACCTGCCGGTGACCGAGCTGGCCGACAGATCCCATGTGAGCAAACCCACCGTGGTGCGCTTTTGCCGCAGCATGGGCTACGACGGCCTGTCGGACTTCAAGCTCAAGCTGGCCGGCAGTGTGAGCGAAGGCGTGCCCTTCATCCACCGCAGTGTGGACGTGGACGACAAAACCAACGACATCGCCGTCAAGGTCATCGACAACACCGTGGCGGCCTTTTTGAAGTACCGCAACGATGCGAGTTCTTTTGCGTTGGAACACGCCGCGCAAGCCTTGGCCTCGACCCAAAAAACCGGTCGGCGCATCGAGTTTTATGGCGTGGGCAACTCCGGCATCGTGGCGCAAGACGCACAGCACAAATTCTTCCGCCTGGGTGTGAACGCCATCGCCTACAGCGACGGCCACATGCAGGTCATGAGCGCTTCCATGCTCAAGCCCGGCGACTGCGCGGTCATCATCTCCAACTCGGGCCGCACACGCGACCTGATGGACGCTTGCGACATCGCCAAAAAGCAAGGCGCCACAACCATCGTCATTACCGCCAGCGGCTCGCCCCTGGCCAGCGCCGGGCACATTCACCTCACGGCCGATCACCCCGAGGGCTACGACAAATACAGCCCCATGGTCTCGCGTCTGCTGCATTTGCTCATCATCGACATCCTGGCCACCACCGTGGCCCTGCGCATTGGCGAAGAACTGCAGCCCACCCTGCGCGACATGAAAAACAACCTGCGCAACAAACGCTACACCTGAGCGCTACAACGCCCCAAGCAAAAGACCTGGCAAGCCAGGTCTTTTTTGTTGCATGCGCTGTCAGCCAATCATTCGGGTTCAATCTTCGCGTCGCGCACCACCTTGGCCCAGCGCGGGGCCTCGGCCTTGATCAGGGCCGCAAACTGCTCGGGCGTACCACCGCCCACTTCGTTGCCTTGGCTCAAGATCTTTTCTTTCAGATCGAGGTCTTGCAGCGCCTTGTTGCCCACGGCGTTGAGCTGTTTGATCAACTCGGCCGACATACCCTTGGGGCCAATCAAGCCTTGCCAGTTGAGCACTTCTACCTCGGGGTAGCCCTGCTCGGCCATGGTCGGAATGTCGGGGGCCAGGGGCGAGCGCGTTTTGCTGGTGATGGCCAAGGCACGCAGCTTGCCGCCCTTGATGGAGGGCATGGCCGCGTACATCTGCTCAAACATCATGTGGACCTGACCACCCATCAAATCGGTGGCCCCGGCAGAGCCGCTCTTGTAAGGCGCATGGATCATGTCGATGCCCGCCGCATGCTCGAACAAGGCCCCGCTCAAATGGTGTGTGCCGCCAATGCCGCCCGAGGCGTAGCTGAGCTTGCCCGGTGCCGCCTTGGCCGCAGCGACCAGGTCCTTGACCGACTTGTACGGCGAGTCCTGGCGCACCATCAAAATCAGCGGCCCCTTCTCGATCAGGAAAATGGGCACCAGATCGGTGAAGGGGTTGAAGTTGAGTTTTTTGAACAGCGCATGGTTGACGGCCAGCGGCGCAAAGTTGCCCATGCCAATCGTGTAGCCATCGGGCTTGGCGCGTGCAATCGCTTCGGTGCCGATGTTGCCGCCCGCACCCGCTTTGTTGTCGATGATGATGGGCTGCCCCAGCAAAGTGCCCATGCCCTTAGCCACCTGACGCGAGCGGCTGTCGGCATTGCCGCCTGCCGCGTACGGACACACCCAGGTGATGGGCTTGCTGGGGTACTTGTCTTGCGCGTGGGCAAGCAAAGGCCCACCCAGGGCGGCTGCGCCCATTTGAATGATGGAACGGCGATCGATCATGGTTCTCCTTGGGGGTCTGTTATTGATTTTTCGAACGACAGCTTAACCCTTTTGAGACCGCCTGCTTTGCAACATGGCGACATTCATTTCGCCATCCAGTGCGGATGCATAAAAACGCTCAATCATCTGCACCGATGTACGTGCATTGCGAGCCAAGGTGAGCATATCAATGCCTTGCCCGTACAACAGCCGAAACATGATCGACGTGTGCCTCAGACAATACAAGGTTCGGTCACGCCCCAAGGCATCCACAGTGGCCACGCCAGCCTCACGCAACACCCACTTGAACCAAAAGCCCAGCACAGCCAGAGCGTATACGCGGTCGGTCTCTCCAGGCAAAAAAACATAGTCCTCGGGGTCACCCCGCCCCATCGCCTGCGCGCGTGCCAGCGCCACCTCGTACACCTGCACCGCGGGACGCAGCGTAACCACCGGCGTGTCGTGTTTTTTGGTCTCGGGCAACGTCAACCGCAGATAGGTGCTATCTGCCCGCACCACCTGCACATGCTTATGCTTGAGCTGGCGAATGTCGCCTGGTCTCACAAAACTGTTCACCATGAAACGGATCACCCAGGCCATGTCAGCAGACAAACTCAAGTTACGCGGCGCAACCCAAAACCGCTCTCGGAGCCCTCCCGTTGACTTTAATTCCGGCGCCAAACTGTACTGCCGCTCCAGTCGATGCGCCGTGCGAATCAACGCTCTGTACTCCGTCAAGGACAACATGGACCGAGGACGGTTGGCAACCTTCACTTCGGGCATTTCAGGCAATTCCCTTAAAAAACCATGCCGAACAGCCAACTTAAGCAATTTGCGCACCACCACCAAGTACTGAGACACCGTGGTGGAACTCAAATGGCAGTCGGTCAAACGCTGAACAAACGCATCCATCTGCACCACCGTCACCTGCGATGGCGGTATATATTTGAAAAACGGCATCACATGCGCATCCAGGCGGTTGCGCAAGATCCCGACGGAGGCTTTGCTGAGCTCTCCGCGTGAAACGCGCTGCTGCTCCAGCCCAATCAGTTTGTCAGCCAAGGCGTCGAAGCGGTTCAAGCGCATTGATCCCTGAGTCAATACCGAATCTGACATGACATGTGCAGGCTCTAACCGACCGACGCTGCGCTGATTCGCCATGTCCGCATACGCCTGGGGACTGACCACATAAAACACCGGTTGATTCGCATCCAGAATGGCCAACGTTGACTCGCCAGACCGCCCTACAAAATCCATGGGACTGAGCACAAAGTCACTCAAACTGGCGTAAAGCGGCGCAAGAAATGGTTTCGGTTGCATGGCTACTCGAATATAGATTGAACAAATTCAATCTAACACCCCGCTCTTGGTATACACCGACAAGCTAACCGCTCTGGCTACATTGGCCGCAACTGGTGCTTTCGCTCAATCGTCCGTTCAAATCTACGGTTTGGCTGACGTTGGCTTCCAATCCAACAACTACAAAGGCACCGCAGTTTCCGGTATCAACGGTAACGGTTCCACAACTTCTCAGATTAACGTGAAAGCCACAGAAGATCTGGGCGGCGGCATGAAAGCCAACCTGTTTGTTGAGAACGACTGGGCGCTGACTCAAACCCAAGCCAACACAGGTGTTGCTTCTAGCATTGCAAATGCAACCAACAGTGCTGGTGCTTCTTGGCTGAACTCTGAAATCAAACTGGGCTTGTCTGGTGGTTTCGGTACGATTGACGCTGGTGTTGTTAACAACAAGTCATTGACTGCTGCTGTTTCTGCTCAACCTCTCGGTACAGCTATCGGTTCGGGTTTCGGTAGCATCCTGAAAGCCTCTGCAGGTACAGGCGCTAACACCAGCACCGTTGTCCGCTTCGATAACTCCGTCCGTTATGAGTCTCCTGCTTTCAGCGGTTTCAGCGTGAGTGGCTACTACGCTGCTAAGCAAACCAAATCGAACAACGCTAACGTATTCAGCACCACTTTGGGTGCATACGATCGTGCTGGCGTTCAAGAGTTGGCTTTGTCTTACAACAACGGTCCCATCAGCGCGATTGCTACAACACAAGCTGTTGATTACAAAGACGTGATCGTTCCTGGCGCTGCAAGCTATTTGACTGGTGTTCCTGTTGGTGCGGCTGGCACTGCTGGTTCCGTTAAGTCAACCATCAACTCTTTTGCTGGCAACTACGCTATGGGTGATTTGACCTTGTATGCAGGTTACCAAACTGTGAAAGATGACAAGAGCGTCTCCGCTGTCGACACCAAAGCATATGTGCTGGGTGCCAAGTATGTCGTTGGCGCAAATACATTTAGCGCGACTTCTGGCGAATTGACCAACGATGTGACTGCCATGAAATCCAAGTTCTATGGTCTGGGCTATGACTATGCTTTGAGCAAGACAACTGCTCTGTATGCGCGTTATGAAAGCCTGAAAGACGCTGGCGGTACCGTGGCAGCTGTGACTGGTTTCACCGAAACCAACACAACTCGTACACGCTCTGCTTTGGGTCTGCGCGTTGCTTTCTAATCTAACGCTGTCGTAAGACAGTTTGAGATTCAGAAATCAAAAACCCACTGTGGCAACACGGTGGGTTTTTTTACGACTGCTCTTGCGCGGTCACCACGAATGCATGTCAAGGGAAAACACTTGTGCACATGATGACTGTCAGCTGATAAATTGTGATCTTCATTAACTATGTCACGGAGACAAGATGTCTGACAATGCAAAAGATCCACAACTTGAACTTGAAGAATTGATTGCAGCACAGAAGTTGCTGGAAGAACAAATCAAGCAACAGCGTGAAGTAGCAAGACAAGACGCGCTGAACACGATTAGACGGTTAGTTGAGTCACACGCATTCGCTTACAGCGATCTGAAGACTTTTCTCAAAGCACCAGCAGCGCGTAAATCCGCACCACGCAAGACTGCAGCAACACGCAAAAAGCGCGGCACATAAATTGAAACAATCAAACAGCGTCACGAATGTGTACGCTGTTTTTCATTGTGCTGCTGAATTAGCATTGAGCAAGTTAGTGTTTGCAGTTTGCAATTTCTTTTGCGCTTTGAGTTGCTTTGCTTGTTGGTTGATCTGCTTTGCGCGATCTGACATCGATTTAATTTGAAGTTCTGACGAAGAAATTGTCTTGGTTTGTTCATCGATGACAGATTCACTCGTAACTTGCGTCAAAGACAAGATGTTTTCGAGTCCGTAAGTCTTGGCAAGCAAATGTTTTGCTGCTGTGATTGTGTCTGCTGATACGAGTGTTCGTGCTGTCATGTTTGAATGACGCATGACTACACGAACATTTGCGATGAAAGTGGCTAGTGGATGGGAAATTTCGTTGATCTTCATGCGAGTATTTATTAACTGTATGAAGTGCGGGGACTGCGCTAGCACCAACAGCAAAAAATAGCGCAGATCAGTGTCATTTCACGAATCCATTGCGCAATGTCAATCCAGCACTCTCAAGCAATGTATCAAGTTCACCGTTCAAAGTCGCAACTTTTATGAGCTCAAGTGTTTTGATCAAGTCGTCGGTGTTGGTGAGTTCAATTGTTGGCTTGTTTTTACCGCTGACATCTATGACTTTGCTACCGTACTTGATCTGTACGCAAATTTTTCCATTGTCGCTGGTGAAAAACCATGGTCGAATGCGTTTTGCTGTCTCAATGCGTTTGAGTTCACCAGTGTCTCGGTCGCGCACGGAACGAAAGTGCAGTGGTGCGAAGTGAACACCGTCTTTTTTTGCGGTGACAAGTTGAATTTGCTCATGAAGTTTGGCAACTAATTTGTTTCTTCGCAATTGAATGGATGGAATTTGCGTGGGACGCTTCGATGTGACGAATTTAAGTGATGCGAGTGATGTAGTCATGTGAGAAATTCGGAAAATGAAGTTGAACAAGTGCACAACAATATTCCCAGATGTCATTTCAATTCGTGCATGTATTTGGTTTTGTTGTGCAAGTGTTTGGTTATGAATAAATACCAACAAGAGACAAAAAAAGAAGATCAATTCATAGTCTTGCACATGACGACTTGCAGATGTCAACAGATGACAAGATGAAGATGTGATGCGCTTCGCTTTCACATCTGTGAACAGCATTCGCTTCGCTCATTTGTTCACATGACTGAGCAATAGAAATTGATCTGAAGTGAAATGAATGGAGATGAGATGTTTTTGATTAAATTTTTAATAGATTACTATATGTGCAAGACATTTTCAGCATCAACACCGCTTCGTATTGAATGCATGAAATGGGTGCGCAAATGATCAATTTAACTGTAAGTCAGACTGTTGTGGATGCACTTAAATGTGCGATGCCGAAAACAAATAAAGCAGAACTCGCGCTGGATAAATACATCAGTGTTTTGCAACAATTTCTAGAGTTGTCATTGATGCGCATGGATGACAACATGTACAAATTCTTCAAGCATTTCTATGTCAGTACACATGCGCTTCAGTTAGAAGTTGGTCAATTCGTCATTGATGGGAAGAAGCAATATCTGAGCACGTGGCTTGAGAGTAAAGGTCTTGAATTGATTCGTGTCGTAGAGAAAGGGCAAAAGGGTGGTGATTTTTCATTGGTGGCACTGTCGCAGCATGTCACTATGACAGATGCACTTGACATACATAAGCTCAGAAAAATGACAATCGAGGAATTGGATCGGTTGTTAAACGACAAGTCATTGACAGATGAGGACTTCTTCTACAAATTATTTCCAGATTTTGTGCCAGGTGCATCGACGATAGCGCAATTAAAGAATGACTACGACATGTGTCCAGTCAATGTTAAATCGCTCAAGCAATTCATTGTGTGGCTGACGCACAAAGCGAACTTGATGAATGATGTAGAAAGGCAAATGCTCATAAGACAAGCAAAAGTGATTGTCAAAATTGCAGAGGCAGGAAACGGCGAACTGCCGATGAAAAAGAATCCGAGTCATTTCGGGCGGATGTACTACAAGGGCATGTTGAATGTTCAATCAGTCAAAACAATTTTGCGCGAAGCAATGCTTGGCGATTGTTATGAGTACGACATCCGGTTGAGTGTGATTTCTTGGAAATTGAGCATGGCATGGTTGATCTGTAATGAGAACAAAATTCCTGCAGCGCAATTTCAGAAAAAATTCAACACATGCTTGACTTTTCTTGCCGACAAAAAATTGTTCAGAGAAAGAGTCAGAAGAATGACTTTCGCACATGGTGCGCAAATTTCTGAAAGCGAACAAATGAAGGTGGTCAAACAATCACTGACTGCGATCAGCTTTGGTGCACGCAAATACAAGCATGGATGGATTGATCAAAGTGGCAACAAGTTCAATCCCGCGATCGTGAAAATCATTGAAGATGTTCATGCACGAGAAAATTTCTATGCTTGCCAAGAAGCAGCATCATTCATTGATGAGCAAAAGGTGATGGATACACTCATTGCTGAGTATGCGAAAGAAAACGATCCCCGATTGATCAATGATGAGAATTTGCAAACAAAGTCGGGGCGTATAAGCAACAGCAAGCTCATGTCGTATCTGTATCAGCAATCTGAATCATTGGCGATGGATATTGTTCGCAAAGAAATCAAGGCGATACATCACACAATTCTTGCGAATGTGCATGACGCAATTTTCATCAAAGAAAGATTGCGGGAAACAGACAAGGAACGTATTGAACTTGTGGTGCGTAGACAGACGAAATTTCATTTTTGGAATCTTGATGAAGAAAAAATCAGTGGATTCAAAGGTGTGTCAGATGAGGTCAGGCAAGACGAACTTGCGCACAAGGCATTGATGGCTCAACTGGAGCAGCAAGCAAAGGGATATCAACCAATAAATTTCTAAGTGTTGCGTCAGGAATACGGATTTCTTGTGAGTGATTAAAAAAACATACTGACTTGCACTGAGCATGATCAACTCAATTTGCGCTAGGACCTATCAGATCCAATTTTGCTGCGTTTTTTCTTGAAATGCATGTGTGAGTAGCGTCGACAAAAACAAACGCGCAAATCCAGTTTTATTCGGTCAAGGACCAAGTGAAATCACACTAATATTTGGTTCTTCAAAAAGGCAATACTTGCGTATGAATCCATGGTTGAATTCTTCGGTTGTCCACGGAATTGTTTGGTAGCAAACTTGCTGTGAATAAATATTCATGAGCTAGGAGTGATTCACATGACGCAAGCAAAAGTGCTGACACAGGAAGAAGTTGAGCGTGTACTTCGTTATCTTGGAAAGAAACAACACGCAGCAAGAAACCAAGCAATGTTCTTGCTCACACATGGATGCGGCGTGCGTATCAAAGAGCTTGTGAGCATTCGCATTTGTGATGTGCTAAACCGCAATGGACAGATCAACAGTGAAGTACATCTAAAACGCAATCAGACGAAGGGCGATAGAGGGCGAACTGTGTATCTGTCGGAAAAGATGCGGGAAGTCATCCGCACATATCTGTGTGAACGGTTCGGATTGGAGCAATTGCTTGCAGTCACAATGACGGACACCAATCGCGCTCTATTTGCAAATCAGAAGAATGCTGATCGAGGGTTTTCACCATCGACAGGATGTCAAATGTTTCACTATTGGTACAAAGATTGCTCGATTGAGCATGGGAGTAGTCACAGTGGTCGTCGCTCATTCATTACGAATTTGGCAAACAAGGGTGTTGCGATTCATGTGCTCAAGGAGTTGGCAGGGCATAGATCAATTGCAGTAACAGAAAAGTACATTGCAAAAAATCCTGCAATTCTTCGTGCAAGTGTCAACATGCTGTGAGATGTCATTTGCGCTTGCGTTGTAGCATGGTGATGTTCATCTCTCCAGACAATTGTGATGCGTAGTGCTGCTCAATCATCTTGACTGATGTTCTTGCGTTACGCGCAAGTGTGAGCAGATCAATACCGTCACCATAGAGCAAGCGAAATGTAATGGCAGAGTGGCGCAAACTGTATAGACTGCGATCTTGTCCATGGGCACCTTTTTTCAAACCAGTTTCGGAAAGAACCCAGTTAAAGAATGTGCTCAAAATCACATGAGCATAATTTCTGTCACGAAACTTTGGCAAGAAGATGTGATCTTCAGGATTTGCAAGATCAAATTGTGAATAGTGAGCGACAATGGCTTTGTAGACAGTGACTGCAGGTCGCAATGTGGCAATTGGACTTGAGTGACTTTTGGTCTCTGGCAGCGTTAGTCGCAGGTATGTGGTCTCATTCTTTGACACAATCTCAATGTGCTTGTGCTTCAGTGTTTTCAAATCACTTGGTCGTATGAAGCTGTTGAGCATGAAGCGAATTGCCCACTGAAGATCAACGGGCATAACATGATCATTGTTTCGCAGTCGAAATAGTTGACGTAAATTTGAATGGTCTGGATATGTTTTTCCGATCAGTTTTCGTGCGCAACGAACAATCTTCCAGTATTCGTTTGGTGTAAACGAACCGCGAGATGTTGTCTTGATTTTGATCTTCGGGAAAGTTGGTATCTTTTCAAGCATGTTCAGTGCGCTTGCGAGATTCAAGACTTTCTTGATGATGACGAGATACTGATTGATGGTGATGGTCGAGAACTTGGTGCTGATCTCGTGTGTAAACTTTAAGAGTGCAGCGTAGTCAATTGATGTGATGTCTGTTGTTCCCCATCTCGGTAGCAAGTGTGCATCTAATCGGTTGCGTAAAACATTCAGACTTTTCCGAGAGTATTCGCCGCGTTTTACACGCGCTTGCTCATTTGTGAACATGCGTGCAGCAAGAGCACCGAAAGTTGTGCGTAAATTTCCGGTTGTTTCAGTCTTGGATTTATCACTCAATAGGTTGTCATCATGATGATGACTCATTGCCATCAATTGCTCGTAAAAGACGCGAGCAAAAATCAAAGCAGAGCGCTTGGATTGTGACTTTGTACTTTTGCGATATGTCTTTCCGTTGTGCCAGCATCTGACTTGCCAAAATTTGCTCGCTTGAATTTGAAAAATGGCAAGCTTTTCTGGGTATCCTTGAACTGAGATGATTGAATTCGGTATTGGTACTGTTCGTTCACGATTTTGCGCTCTGATCTGCGCATCATTGCTTGCATTTAAGTTGAAATAGATCATTGAGTGAGCTTAATGTTGTATGGTTGTACGCTCAAGATTCATTTGCACTCAAAGAAATTTGCACAACATGTTATGCGTTGTATAGGTTCCTGAATTTTCCGAGCTTGCCATTACAAAAAATTGGTGCATTCAATGTTGTGAAAGTTGTACAGTGATCTCTGTACAAAAATCTCACTGAAATTGCTGGAAATGTTGCGGAAACTTTGACGCACCTTTAAGCAACTTCGTGGAAAAATCGATCTTCGTTCGCTCTGGCTACATTGGCCGCAACTGGCGCTTCTTTCGCCCAATCTGCTGTGACCATCACCGGTTCCGTTGACGCTGGCTTTAAAGCCGTATCTAACGACAAAAATGCTACAGCCAAGTGGAGTGGCGTGGGTGTCACTTTTCGGCATAAAGGAGCCAGCTGTTTTCGGCACATAGGAGCCAGCTGGAGGCGCTCAAACTGACATCTTTTAGGGTTGGATTTTGCCTTTATTTGGCGTCTTTTTGTGGGGCCGCAT